>Ga0172379_10001894_pt1 | contig 39358 bp, 31 predicted proteins | sample GrowelOW334metaG_FD_119756 | JGI IMG/M metagenome (GOLD analysis project Ga0172379, IMG submission 119756) | Groundwater microbial communities from an aquifer near a municipal landfill in Southern Ontario, Canada - Groundwater well OW334 metaG | ecosystem: Environmental > Aquatic > Deep... | reverse complement strand
TGCTCCGACATTCACTTCCACTGCCTGCGAATAGGAGAATTTACCGTCCCGGTCGATCTGTTTCAACCGGTAGGAATACTTCCCTGCTTTCTGGACCTTGTCCGTGAATGTATATTCTTTCGGCGCATTGGATGTTCCGCTTCCTTCAAGGAAACCGACTTTCGACCAATTCTTTGTCGGTGCCGCATCTTTCCCTTGGGATTTCTGTACGCTCACCACTGTTCGTTCAATTTCATAACCGTAATTGTTCAATTCTGTTGCAGTTTTCCACTTCAATTCCGCGTTGAGCCGTTTTGAAGTTGCTGTGAATGATATTAATTCCACCGGCAGCGGTGCTTCAGGTGCCTGCCATCCACTTGATGCGTTAAAGTTGAAATTATTTAACGCACCATTAAATGATGCGGCTGTATCGTTTGCAGTTGTTCCGCTGCCATCATTCAAAAGCCAGTTTGCAACTAAATTGGTTTGTGGACCTGTAAATGATACACTCTTATTATTTTGAATCTCTGCTTGAGTTCGCGCAACATCCCATACGCGAACATTTGAGATAAATCCATTAAAGAACTCACCGCCGCCACCCTGAGAACCAATTATTGTATTATGATTCGCATCAAACAAAAGCGGTGTTCCGCCGAATGATCCCGAGCCTACTTGATTGCCATTCGCATAGATAGTATAACCACTTGTTGTTACAGCGTATGCAATGTGGTACCATGTTCCTGCAGAATAATTAAGCGTTGCATCGGCGCTTGTTGTGAGCCAACCACTTCCACTACCAATATCCGCATGGATCGTGGTGCCGTTCTGTAATTTTACATCAAAACCAAATTCCCCAGGTCCCCGTGTATCGAAAAAGCACAAAGTACCACTCGTTGTATTCGGCTTAACCCACACTTCAATTGTATACGGAGCAGAAAGTGTTGAGGCTCCTGTAGCAACCGAAATATAATCGTCGGTACCATCAAAGAGTAAAGAATATCCTTCTGTAGGATTTGTTGTGAAAGTTATTTCACTGCTTCGTTTATAGATTGAAGCATTTGTTGCAGCAACCCGCACATAGTACGTTGTTCCTGCCGTTAACGAAGAAAGGTTCGTAGAAATTGCTGTGGTACTATCTGCATTGATTGATGCAGGTGTTGATGCAACACTATCGGTGTAAGTACCGCTGCTTGTTCCAATTAAAAAATATGCTGTTGCACTTAACCCGACTGATCGAACATTACCATTCAATGTTGCATATGTTGCGCCAACATTTGTTGCAGCGGAAGCTGTATCAGCTAATAGCGCGCCGGTTGTAAATGATATTTCGCCGCTTTGTTTATATAACGATGCATTCGTTGCGGCAATTCGGACATAATAGGTTGTTTCCGGAGTCAACGATGTAAGGTTCGTTGTAACTGCCGTAGTGCTATCTGCATTTATTGTTGCAGGTGTTGATGCAACACTATCGGTGTAAGTACCACTGCTTGTCCCAATTAAGAAATATGCCGTTGCGCTCACATCCGTTGACCAAACAGATCCATTTAATGTTGCAGTAGTTGTAGTAATATTCGTTGCAGCAGAAGCAGAAGGTAAAAGGGGAACAAGTGACCGGGTATATGAAAATCCACCGCCATTATCATTTGATGTCCACGAAAGGAATTTTATATCAAGGTAAACATCGTCTGCAATTAAATGCACAACCATATCATGACCGACCATATTGGGTTTATCGCCCCAATTATCATATGTCGTGTTGTTCCAAGTATCAAATGTCAGAGAACCTATATTTTCGGTTGTACCGGCTGCCCATTCCGTTCCTGCTGGTGCAGAACTGTTATATCCAGCTTGTGTTTTAATATTGAATAACCCTTCATTATCTTTCCGTGTCAACCAAACATTATCGGTTATGCGATCTTGGTTTGCCTCTAAAGTCCAATCGGCATAATTTGCTTTTGTGAAAGTAAGTGTCGGAGGAGCAACATTCCCTTCACCAGCTGCCATAAACTGACTGAATGATGTAATACCTGCCCATGTTACCGTACCTGTTGTTGAATCTGCAGAAACTGCACCGCCAAGATCTGTCCACGTTCCGGTAGAATTTGATTCCCGCTTGAATAGTTTTATTGTGCTCGGATTATTATGTTGATCTGTTGTGAGAACACCAGCACCAAAGTTGAGTGTAAGGCTTGTGGAAAATGTTCCCGGATTGCCGAACAGATTAATCACAAAATATTTACTACCGACGGAGGAACCATAACCGGTGGGATAGTTGCTTGGTTCAGCAGTCAGTTCGGAAACATACACATCGACAGGATTGTCGAATCCGTCAGTCATAGAGAGAGTTGCATTTCCAATGGTATGCGGTCCATTATTGGAAGCTGCGACGGAGGTGTTGGTGATGATCGCACCGCCGACGGGAGCGCCGGAAGCAACCCATGTAGCGTCCCCCTGATCCATGGCAATTTCATTTACAAGTTCGGCAACAGTACTACCGGTCCCTTCGTTGAATTGCCAATAGTGTAATAAATTCGCCGGGAATCCCGAAAGGGTTTTGTACATATTTTCACGAATCTCTGATTCGGTTCTGATATCATTCCAGATACGAAGCTCATCAATATCTCCGGAATAGTAATAATTCGAATAATTATCCGTGCCAGGATACAACCATTGATTCCCGGTAACAAGCGCTCCTATATTGCCCCCCGAAGTTGCCTCCAATACACCGTTAACATAGAGTTTCAACGGACTTCCGCTCGCACCGGTCAGCACCAAATGATACCACTGATCAGCGACTGCAGTTGTAGTTCCAGTGATATCCACATTATTCGAAGCATTGTCATCATACACGCGGCCAAAGAACTTTCCGGTTGCGTCAATGGCTATCCATACATAATCATCCCCATGATCAAGAATCACCATTTGTGAACCAATCGATGCCGGTGTTGTCCATACTTCATAGGTGAAACCATCCGGAATCGCGAATGCGCTGCTGGAGGTTGAATATCCATTATTGTTATACCGAAATGCATAACCTGCCGTTGTATCAAACGGATAACCATTCATTGCGCTGGTCGTTTGAGATCCCGTTCCGCCGGCACCAGGTGTCGCATACAGCTGTTCACCGTTAAGTCCATTATACTCAAATATAGAGACATGGTACTCGGTGCTGGTTGTAAGACCGCTGATAGTCACTTCACTCCCCACTCCGTTATAAACGACATAATTCCCGGTCCCAATCTGGTTGCCGGATGTGAAAACTGTATTTGCAGTATAGGAGGTATTGCTTGCCGGGGTACCATCAACAGCACTCCCTTCCTTCATCACCACCAGCCGTCTTGAACCGTTTCCGTTCGTCCAGCTTACTTTCATGACCGATCCGTAATTGCTGCTGAAGGTCACAGAACTTGCATCTGTTGTCGGTGCGCTCACAGGGATATTAGTAAGGATCACACGGCCGTTGGCATTATTGGAACCGAGTAAATCGATGTCGCCGTCATTGTCATAATCCATTGCCGTGAGATCAGCTGCCAATTGGGGGAATACTAATTGCTGACTAAATGAACCGCTGCCATTATTGTAGGCAATGTTCACTAACGATTCGTTCTGATAAGAAAACGCAATATCGACTGAACCATCGGCATTATAATCGCCGAAGGTAAATTTTACCGGCTGAATGCTCAGTCCGTACGTCGTTGGTGATGCAAACGTTCCATCGCCATTATTGAACAATGTGGCAAATTCAAGGGGGCCGCCGACAGACGCCAGAAGATCGACATAACCATCGCCGTTAACATCTCTGAAATACACATCTTGATAATTATTGGCCGTTATCGTTGTTGCAGAAGCAAACGTCCCATCACCATTGTTTTTCATTAAATACACAGAGCTGCCATTACCATAAAATATCAAATCAACATCACCATCATTGTCGACATCAGCCGATGTCAAAGACTGTGTGCTGGGTATTGTCAGGGTACTCGTACTCGACCAACCCGGGGTATTAAATGAGACATAGGCGCTTGTACCGCCATGCTTGTATGCTACATCCGGTTTTCCGTCGTTATTGAAATCCTTCACCTCCAATGAATAGGTCCACTCACTGCTCAATGCTACGCTATCATACCGAGAAAAAACACCGCTCCCATTATTTTTAAGAATAACGACTTTTTTATATGCCGAACTATTGTATTGCAGAAGGACAATATCTCCGATTCCGTCATTATCCATATCAGCATAGTGCAAATATCCCCAACCCGCATTCTCCGGAATGGAATTGTAATTCACGGGTGCATCGAATACCCCACTGTTATTCTTGGAAACAGAAAAGCCTGTGTTATAATAATATCCGATCAGATCGGCATCGCCGTCGTTATCAACATCGGCAGAAAGGAAATCATGCTCATTCTTTGAAAAGAACCCTCCCGATACATTGATGCTGAAATGCCCTTCACCCGTCCCTGCCGACGCGATCGTGAAAGAGAAATTCTTAGAAGGGGAGATCGCTGAACCGTCTATTGCTTGCACTTCGGTCGTAACCACTACCGTTACGTTCTCACCCCTCGCAAAATCCGTCGTCGGATCGAATGTCATAGTCTTGGTGCCGGCATCATAGGAATAAGCACCGGCTTTCGGTCCCGTTATGGAACCGAACACCTTCACAGTGGAGCTTGTCATTGTTGCGGAGTTCATCAACGCTGTGAATGTCACAGTAATATTTGCAGACGGAGAGACGGTCAATGCATTGGCGGTCGGTGAGGTTGAACTAATTTCGACAACAGGAACATTTTTAAAGATCGAGACGGAGGGACCGGGGAAGACGCTGCTTGTCAATGCAATATCCACGACACCATTACCGTTCAAATCAGCAGCGATAACAGACGTCGGGTTAGAAAGTGTTGTGTAATCAGTTTGCGAGCCAAAGGTGCCGCTTCCATTGTTCAGGAGTACGGACATTTGCGTTGTCGCCGAAGTGACAATCATATCAAGATCACCATCCCCGTCAACATCTCCCGTGGCGACCGACTTCCCTCCGCCGCCCGTATTGTTCACAGTATAATCGACTTTTGTATTGAGGTCCCCATCTCCTAAATCTTTATTGAGAAAGACCGATTCTTTAGTCGTAATACCATCATATGAAGCCGCGATCACATCGAGTGCTCCGTCATTATTGACATCCGCTGCGGTAACACAATTCACATAACTATAGGCAGCATATTCATTGTAGGAAGTAAATGCACCGCTTCCATTGTTGAAGACAACTGAAATTTTATTGTCGGTATACCGGCCGACGATGACATCTATGTCTCCGTCACCATCGATATCACCCGCCGTAATGGAGCGGGGGTCGTTCCCGCAGGCATAGTCTGCTTTCGCTGCGAATGTTCCGGAGCCGGTATTCAAAAAGACCGAGATACTATCGCCGGTGGTATTCGCAGTCACAACATCAATATCACCATCGCCATCCACATCCACTGCCACAACACCATACGGAGCCGTGCCGGCGATATAATCCACTTTTGCAGCAAATGTTCCGCTCCCATTATTTGAGAATATGGAAATGGAATTACCGCTGGTCAAATTATCAAAAGCATTCGCCGTAACAAGATCAACATCCCCATCGCCATTAAAATCACCTGCGGCAACAGCATTCGGATATCCTCCGGTTGTATATTGAACATAAGCAGCAAAGGTTGCATTTCCATTGTTCATCAGAACCGCCATTTTATCGCCCCCCGGGTGAGCAGTGACAAGATCCACATCCCCGTCGTTGTCAAGATCTGCTGCAGTTACCTGATTAGGAGTATTAGGAGTAGCATAATCAACCTTTGCTTGAAATGCGCTTGTCGCCTCGCCGGCGACTGCGGTAAATCTTGTTACATACGGAGCCGCCATCGGTTCATTGCCCGCATTCTGCACTCCAGTGGTCACCGAAACGGTGATCACTTCTCCCGATAAAAATGAGGAGTCGGGATTGATCGTCACCGTATTCCCGCTGACAGAGAATGCGGCGGAATAAAATCCGCGGTAATTCCCATGCACCTTAATGTTGCTGGCGATCAGTGTTGCATTGTTCATTGACTGATCGAACGTGACCGTGATGTTCGATGTTGTTGTGACATTCAGCGAGTTTATTGCCGGTGATGTCGACGAGATCGTCGGTGCTGCAGCCCACGCCGATGCCGTAATCAGCACCAGCAGCAACAGTGCAAACGAAGAACGCAGTATAGAATGTTTCATGATGCCCCCCTGTTAAGGATTTATGGATGGAGTATTAATTGATCAAGTTCTGTAAGATTGTCTTTTGAAATAAATGCTTTCGCACGCAATTCGCGTGCTTTCGTTCTGTACATCGGCGTATCATGACTGGTGACGAAAACAATTTTCGCTAATGGATCCATCGCGTGAATCCGTTCCGTTACTTCGAAACCGTTCATGGCTTTCAACTGGATATCCATCAACACCAAATCCGGCCGATGTATAGTGTATTGTTTCAACGCTTCTTCGCCATCTGAACATTCGATAATCTCATGAACATCGGATGAACCGAGAGAAACTATGCTGCGTAGCATTCTGCGCATATCTGCGTGGTCATCCACGATCATTATTTTCATGTACAGCGCCCCAAATCCAGAAAGGTATTAAAGAGGAATTTCCCCTTGATTCAGGAGAAGATAGTCTGAAATATTGGCGAACTACAATGGAGAGAAATGCTTATTCGTATGGGTAGAAGTGCCTAGAGGAAGAGCAATTGATAATGGATAATGAATAATTGACAATGGACAATGAACAATGAACAATGGATTATGAACAGTGGACAATAATAAATCATCCCCGCCGCTTGTCCTAAGGACCACATCGTGGCGGCGAATAGGTATCGTCATGCCGAACTTGTCCCGCTGTACGGGATGCCGTACAGCGGCATTTCAGCATCGGTTTTTGAGACCCTGAAACAAGTTCAGGGTGACGGACAAAATACCCCGCTGCTTGCGGCGGGGAATTAGACCCTTAAGAGATTAAAAGTGAGAGATGAGTACGGAGGCAATAAGCAGTGGTGAATTTACATCGTTCCCGATTATTCCTTGTTTTGGGAGCACGGTGGAGAAAAAATGACGAAATTCGTCAAACAGAGGGCAAGCGTTACAATTGGGAATTGTTTTCGATTGCAAATTTCATAAGTGCATGTGTGCCGCGCAATCCCAGTTTATCGCAGATATGATTTCGGTGATTATGGACTGTTTTAATGCTGATGTTAAGTTCATCGGCGATCTGTTGATTGGTTTTCATCGTGGCGACCATTTTAAGCACGCTCCGTTCTGCAGGGGTGAGCAGGGATAGCCCGCTATTATCCTGTGCCGGCGAGGAAAGCCGCGAATTGCGACGGACAAGAAAATCGGAAATCGTCGGACTGAGATAATACCTCCCTTCCGATACGGCGGCAATACATTGCAGTACCTCCGTGATGGCGTTTTCCTTCAGCACATATCCCTTCACTCCTGTATCCATCGCTTTGTTGAACACCTGTTCTTCTTTAAACATCGTCAGAAAAATAACCGACACCGGCAGCCCTTCGTCGTTCACTCTTTTGGCAACATCGAATCCGGTCATCTTCGGCATCTCAATATCCAGCAGAGCAAGTGCGGGATGATGCTCACGGATGAGTCGAAGCGCTTCTTCTCCATTCTCTGCTTCCAGGACGATAGTCTCGGGTAATGTTTCAATCATCTGACGCAATCCTTTCCTCACCAGCGGATGATCATCAGCAATGACAATTGTTCGACGTTCGTTCATGTCTTTTTTATCGGTATGGTAATCAAAATAGTGGTCCCGTCACCCGAGGCGGACTTGATTTCACAGATTCCGCCAAGGATCTTCGCCCGCTCCCGGATACCGGTCAATCCAAGCCCCGCCTGAACGGTTTCGATGTTAAATCCTTTGCCATTGTCCCACAGCGATGCTGTTAGTCCTTCATCCGTTCGGCGGATCATCATCGACGCTTGAGTCGCACCAGAATGCTTCAGGATATTATTTACTCCCTCCTGGATGATCCGGTAAAAATTAATCTCCCGTTCAGTCGGTATAATGCCATCGATCTCGTCGATATGATACACACATTGAAGATTAGAAGTCTGTTGAACCTGATCGCACAGGTTCAGCAACGTTTCCCTGAGTCCGAACTGTTCCAGATGAACCGGCCGCAATCCGTGAGAAATGGAACGGACATCGTTGAGTGAACTTTGAGTGCTGTCCGCAATTTCACGTAATTGTTCCGCTGTTTGTACAGGATTGTCGACGGTTTTCAGTGCTAACTCCACGCGGTTCTTAATGATGAGAATCTGCTGTCCTAATCCGTCGTGTAAATCCGCAGCAATGCGCCGCCGCTCTTGTTCTTGGGATTCAATCAGTTGTTCAGCAAACTGCAATTGGGCATTTTTCTCTTTTTCCAATTGCGTTACACGCATATAATAGATCGTGGGTCCGCTGAAAAGAAAGAACAGCACTGCCAGCGTCCGGAACCACCAGGTCATCCAAAACGGCGGAAGAACAACGATAGGAACAGATGCCCCGATGGTGTTCCAGACACCGTCGTTATTCGATGCGATCACCCGGAATGTCCATTCTCCCGGTTTCACATTCGAATAATACGCCGTTCTTCTCGATCCCGCTTCTATCCATGAACCGTCAACACCTTCCATCATATACCGGTACCGTACTTTTTCAGGATCGGAATAACTGAGTACGGCATAATGGATGGAGATATCGGTGCTGTCGTACGGAAATGTTGCCGTACTGTCAAACAAGTAGGGGCGATCGCCAAGTGAAATTCCTTCGATTTTTACCGGAGGCACGATCGTGTTGTATTGGATGCTGCGTGTAGCGACGGCAGCAACACCATTAACAGTGGGGAAATACAGAGTTCCCCTCCCGTCATTCACCACCGACGGTTGGAATCCTCCGTTCGTTTCGGATGTTGACATGCCGTCTTTTGTTCCAAAGGAATAACATTGTACGGTGGATGTCGCTCCATCAGCGACATCATTCAGTTCGCTGATGCGCGCTGTAAAGATACCCCGGTTGCATCCCATCCAAAAATTCCCCTGTCCATCATCAACGATATGTGAAACGATATTGTCGAACAAACCTTCCTTTGTCGTGATAACGAAAAACCGTCCATCTTTCCATCGAATCAATCCGCCGCCGTATGTTCCAAACCACATGGTTCCGTTGTTGTCTATGTGGATGGCACGAACATAGCGGCTGCGAATGTATTGTTCACTCTCCTTTTCCCCCGTTAAGGGAAAAACCGTGAGTTTACCGTTCTCAAATCGGGACAATCCATTAACAGTACCAATCCACAATCCGCCCGAGCGGTCTTCAACAATCGTGCGAACATCATCATGCGGCAATCCGTCAGCCATGGTGTACTGAGTGAACCGATTGCCGTCATAACGAAATAATCCGTTCAGGCATCCAATCCAAAGAATTCCTTTCGAATCTTCGAAGAGAGCAAAAATATCCAGCCCGTTAAAACCATTGGTTGAATCGAAAACAAATCCTTTTTCCCTTACATCGTCGAACCTGGTCAATTGCCGTGCGCCGGTCCAAACACGGCCGCGTGAATCTTCAAGCACTGTCCAAACACATAAATTTATCAAGTGCTTGTTCATGTCGGAATAGAACGCTTTGCCTTCCTTCCACTCATAGACGCCGCCGCAATTTGTTCCGAAGATCATCGAACCGTCCTTGCGACGGGCCAGCGAAAGCATTTTCCCTTCCAGAAGTCCTTGCTCCGGCCCGATCATGGTTATAACAGCGGGACGGAGTCGAGCCAAACCGTTTGCCGGTGTACCAGCCCAATAATTTCCTTCGAAGTCCTGTGTGAGTGTGTACATCTCTTTGTCGCCTATCCCGCTAACAGTCTGCATCGGCACAAACCTTTTGCCATCCCACCGGCTGATACCGTTGAACGCTGTAACCCATAATGTGCCGGACTTGTCGACAAAAAACGACATGATAAAATGCGACGGTAGTCCATTCTTTTCATTGAGAATTGTTGTATCACCTTTGCTGATACGAACTATTCCGTCCCCCGTGGTTGCGAGCCAATATGTTTCGGAACCAGCAGGATATTCTACAAAATCTACAATATTACTTGTTATTTTATTTTGGAGATCCATAATGAGCATAATGGAATCTCCGAGTGTACGAAGCACTTCCTTGCGATGCGCCAGCCATATACCGGAGGGATCTGCCATTGCACGACGTGCCATTGCAGAATCCCGGATCACTGTAACAGTACTGAACTTTTCGTTTTCAAATCGGTACGGCGTTCCACTGGCTGTCGCCCACAAAACACCGCGACGATCTTCCTGCATCATGGTGGGTGAATACTGAACGATACCATCCGATGTCAAGAAAGCAGAGAACACGTTGTCCTTTAACCGCAGCACTCCATCTTCGGTGCCGCACCATAATGCACCAGTATGGTCTTCCATAATGGTCAGTATCCGGTCTGAACGCATTCCGGAGGTATTCGAGCGGTCAAAAACAGTGAATTGAACACCGTCAAATCGTACCAAACCGCCAAAGGTGGCAAGCCACATAAAGCCATCTTTTGTTTGGAGCACATCGTTGACCGAACTTTGCGGGAGACCTTCTTCCATACCCCAATGTACGGAGACAAATTTGCCGATCTCATTCTTTTGGGCGAAAATGTCTTGACTGGAAAGAGTGATCAGAAATACGAATATCACACACTGGTATTGAAATGCATGGATTTTCATTGTGATAGTATAATGAATTGTCCTGAAATAAAAAATATTACATGTTTTTATGATCATAAATTCTCGAATTCCAAAAATGCGTAAATCGGACGAAATATTCTCCCTTCCAATCACAAAACGAGAAAAAGCATTTTAACCTTCTCAATTGGAATGGATCATTTTTCATCCTAAATGTCAGTCATATTTGAAATTCTTTACTCTTTTTTTCACCGCTGGACAGTCAAGTTGAAAGTCATTTTTGCATATTTATGATCGTAGCAATCAGCCTTTTTCCTTATCAATTTGACAAAGCGGATATTATCATATTGATAAACAAACATTTTCCTATCTACGTAAATTCAATGGAATTGAAATAATTACAATTGGCATTAAATGTGCTGACTTATAATAGATTGTAATCATTCAGATATTCATTTCATTAATTCAGGGCTGATGCTGAAAACAGTTCTTGCCCCATCAAAAAGAACAATTGGACTCGTCCCATCGAATGAGTATTGGATGTGTTTGGGGACAGTCATGAAGCGATACTTTCATGGATGCCAACCTTACCTATCCACCCATTATCTTCTTTTACCATACCGATCGTTTCTCCGTTAACAATATGGTCGGTAATTGCTCAGCAGCTGCTTTCCTGCAGCAAGGTTTAATAAATTAATTATCACGTACACAATTGAACTATCATCGGATCATTTATGAAGAATTCTCTATTACTTGCTTTCATCCTCTTCGGAACTGTCATCTGTACTGCTCAACAGTCCGGCATTCCGAAGAAAGCAGCCGTTTTTACGACTGCAGAAAAAACAGTGTACCGGCTTACACGAACGGCTGAAGTTAATTTTGCTCCGACCGTTCAACCGCTGGAAACGGAGATTTGTATTTTTGTCAATCCTCAAAAGACTTTCCAAACTTTTCTCGGAATCGGCGGTGCAATAACGGATGCTTCATCGGAAGTGTTTGCAAAGCTCCCTCCGGCCAAACAACGGGAGCTGTTGACGGCATATTATGACCGCGATAAAGGGATCGGCTATTCGCTCGCGCGGACGACAATTCACAGTTCCGATTTCAGCAGCGGAAGCTATACCTATGTAAAAGAAGGGGACAAAGAACTGACGTCATTTTCGATCGAGCATGATAAACAATTCCGTATCCCGCTTATTCAACAGGCAATAAATACCGCCGGTGGCTCGTTGATGATGTATGCGAGTCCATGGAGCCCACCGGCATATATGAAGGACAATAAGTCCATGCTCAAAGGAGGAAAACTTCTGCCGGAATATTATACGCTCTGGGCAATGTATTTTACGAAATTCATCAAGGCGTATGAAATGGAAGGCATTCCGATGTGGGGTATTTCCGTTCAAAATGAACCGATGGCAACACAGAAATGGGAATCGTGCATCTTCACTGCCGAAGAGGAGCGCGATTTTCTGAAATTGTATCTCGGTCCCGTCATGGCACAGCAGGGATTTGCCGATAAAAATATTATCGTCTGGGATCATAATCGTGATCTTCTAAAACAGAGAGCAGATGTGATTTTCAGCGATCCCGAAGCGGCAAAATACGCTTGGGGTACCGGATTCCACTGGTACGAAACCTGGGCGGGCGGAACACCGATGTTCGAAAATGTTCAGGCGGTGAATGAATCGTATCCCGACAAGAAACTGATTTTCACTGAAGGTTGTGTCGAGAGCTTCAATGCGGAACGGTATCAGTACTGGCCGAACGGCGAACGGTATGGGACATCGCTGATCAACGATTTCAATAATGGGACAGTCGCTTGGACTGACTGGAATATCCTTTTGGATGAACACGGCGGGCCGAATCATGTCTCCAATTTCTGTTTTGCGCCGGTGCATGCCAATACAACAACGGGTGAATTGATCTACACCCCCTCCTATTATTATATCGGACATTTTTCCAAATTCATTCGTCCCAACGCAAAACGCATCAGCACGGCGAGCAGCCGCAGCTTGCTAATGAGTACTTCTTTTGTTAATGCTGACGGTACAATGGTCACCGTTGTGATGAACTCTTCAGATGCACCGGTATTGTACCGATTGATCGTCGGTACGCAATCGGCTTCACAAACGATTCCAGCAAGAGGAATTCAAACGCTGATCTATTGAGTGTGTACTTTGTATACACGATTGTTCACGACAGGATTTTAACGGACGTTCTATGAAAAGATATATCTCTCTCTTATTGGTTTTTACGTGCAGCATAACTGCACAACAAAAATCTCTCGATCACCGTGTTGATTCTGTTCTGCAACTGATGACCCTTGATGAAAAAATCGGCCAGATGAATCAATACAACGATGATTGGAAGGCTACCGGGCCGGCAACTGTCGATAACGACAAGGCAAATCAGGTAAAAAACGGCCAATTAGGATCATTGTTGAATAGTTTGGGAACAGAACAGACACGAAGCTGGCAAAAACTTGCAATGCAGTCCCGCCTAAAAATTCCTCTACTGTTCGGACAGGACGTTGTTCATGGATATAAAACCACATTCCCCATTCCACTGGCCGAAGCATGCAGTTGGGATCTGGAAGCGATGCAAACAGCTGCAAGAATTGCTGCAACGGAGGCAAGCGCCGGAGGGATCCATTGGACTTTCGCTCCTATGGTGGATATTGCCCGTGATCCGCGCTGGGGCAGAGTAATGGAAGGAGCAGGTGAAGATCCATATCTCGGATCATTGATCGCCGCTGCCCGTGTGAAAGGATTTCAGGGATATGCACTGGGAGAAGTGAATTCCGTCATGGCCTGTGCAAAGCACTATGCCGCGTATGGGGCAGCAATCGGCGGACGCGATTATAATTCTGTCGATATGAGCGACAGAACACTCTGGGAAGTGTATCTCCCTCCTTTCAAAGCTGCTGCGGACGCCGGCGTGGCGACATTTATGAATTCATTTAATGATATCAACGGTGTGCCAGCCACCGGAAATTCATACTTGCAGCGGGATATTCTTAAAGGAAAATGGGGATTCAAAGGATTTGTAGTGAGCGACTGGGGTTCCATCGGTGAAATGATTAACCATGGCACTGTGAAAAACGGATATGAAGCAGCACTCTCAGCAGTGACCGCCGGCAGCGATATGGATATGGAAAGCCGCTGTTATAAAAATAATCTGTCGCAATTGATGAAAGATGGGAAAGTGCCTGTGATGGTGATTGATGATGCTGTCCGGAGAATTTTACGAAAGAAATTTGAACTCGGTTTGTTCGACGATCCTTTTAAATATTGCAATGCCGACCGGGAACAACAGGCATTACATAATCCCGAACACGTGAAAGCGGCAAGAGAAATTGCCGCCAAGAGTATCGTTCTATTGAAAAATGAGAATCACCTTCTGCCGTTATCCAAAAGCACTAAAACTATCGCGTTTATTGGTCCATTGGTAAAGCCCTATAAACAAAATAAGGGATTCTGGGATATCGAACTTCCCGGAGGCGATTCATCCTTTATTGTTTCCCAATGGAATGGACTGAAAAACAAGATCAATAAAGGAACCACATTGCTGTATGCAAAAGGATGCGATATTGAAGGAAGTGATAAAAGCGGATTTGCTGAAGCAGTCCAGACTGCACAGAAAGCGGATGTTGTTATTCTGAGCATCGGTGAACGCCGGGATATGTCCGGCGAAGCGAAAAGTCGAAGTGATATTTCCATTCCCGGGGTTCAGGAAGAGCTGCTGAAAGAACTACTGGCAACCGGCAAACCAGTCGTTGTATTGATCAATGCCGGTCGCCCTTTGATATTTAATTATACGGCTGATCATGCTCCTGCTATTCTCTACACCTGGTGGCTTGGCAGCGAAGCAGGCAATGCCATTGCCGATGTACTCTTCGGGGATTATAATCCATCGGCAAAACTGACCATGACATTCCCACTCAGTGTCGGTCAAATTCCGATCTATTACAGTCACTTTAACACCGGTCGCCCAGCGACGGACGATAGGAATCATAATTATAACTCTTCCTATACCGACTTATCAATCTATCCGAAATATGAATTCGGGTATGGACTCAGTTATACAACATTTCAGTATACCGATCTGCATTTGAGTAAAAAGAAAATGACCGGTAATGAACGATTGAAAGTTTCCGTAACAATTACCAATACGGGAAATTTTCAGGGAGAAGAGGTTGTGCAATTGTATCTCAGGGATAGGGTAGGATCGATCGTGCGCCCCGTGAAGGAATTGAAGGATTTCCAAAAAATTAACCTCGCTGCCGGAGAGAGCCGTACAATTCAATTTATCATCGACAAAGAAAAACTCTCATTCTATAATCAGCAATTACAGTGGACTGCCGAACCGGGCGAATTTGATATTATGGTCGGAGCATCATCGAAGGATATTCGACAGCAGGAGAGTTTTGAACTGGTGGAGTAACCGCTAATCGTAAATCCCCACAACGGCCATAAATGGCGGGAGTAGTTGTCAATGGCGCTTTTTACGCAATGTTCAAAAACTGCATTAAAGTGCTTTGTGCTCAACAAAAATCAACTTCGTCGTCTCAAATCCCAGTGAACTCGCTTTCGAGATCAATTTCTGTTTAATTTCTTCATTAAGCATCGGAGTCCGCGACAGTATCCAGAGATAGGATTTGTCCGGTCCGCAGACGAGAGAATATTGATAATTTTCATGGTCAAGTTCCATAATGATGTACGATCCATAAAAAGGACCGAAAAACGAGACCTTCAAAAATCCCTGATCCGATGATTCGACAAAGTACGCCTTCCCCTCTGCAACTTTCCATTCATTTTTTTCCGCGTTGAATCCGCGGTTCATCACCCGTATCCCCCCGTCTTCTCGTATGCTATATTCTGCTGTCGTGTGCGACAATCCCCGCTCGAATGAATGATCGAATCGAGCAATTTCAAACCACGTGCCCAGATATTTTTCCACTGAAAAATTCTTTACCGGAGTAACATCCTCCGGAATACCGACGCATCCTGCGAACAATATTGTTGCCAGTATGATGAATGTTCTCATAGTAACTCCCTGAAGTTCAATAAATATAGTCCGATTCGCTTACGAAGGTAAGTAGAATCGCAGGAGAAGGCAATTGATAGCATACGCTATCTTCCGAGTTGCAGAATCCTGAATGCCCCGCGGGCAACGATGCCAAATATGATGATACCGATCGCCAGATCGGGATAATTCGATCCGGTAAAGAGCACAAGAATACCTGCGGCGATCACGCCGAGGTTGGCGATAACATCGTTCGATGTAAAGATCATACTTGCCTGCATGTGAGCTTCTTTACTTTTACTTTTTTGCAGAAGATACAAACTGAGCGCATTGCCGATTAACGCAAAGGCAGCGATGCCGATCATTATTTGGAATGACGGCACTACGTCGAGCCCGACGAATCTTCTAATCACTTCAGCTAGACCGAGCAGAGCCAAGGTCAACTGGAAGTATCCGCTGATACGCGCGACATTTTTCTTCTTCCCTTGAGAACTGCCGACGGCGAACAAACTGAGTCCATACACAATACTGTCGGCCAGCATATCCAGACTATCGGCCATAAGTCCCATGGAGTGAGCAATAAATCCGGCAATCAGTTCCAACACGAAGAAAAAAGCATTAATCATCAGCACTTGATACAGCAACTTCCGCTCGGCATCGTGATCGGTGTGGTTAAGAGTTGTCGTTGTGTGTTCCGATTTTACCAATACGGTGTTGAAGTTAAGACTGTCCAGTGCTGAAAATATTTCATTCTGCGGTCCGGAATGGATCACTTCCAATGTTCTTCCCGGAATATCAAATGTTAACGATGATATTGTTGAGAACCGATCCAGTTTCATGCGAATCAGCTGTTCTTCCGATGCACAATCCATCTTGGATATCGTGTACGTTGATTTTGTCATACTGGCAATATTCCCAATTTTTTTATTGATCTTGTCCTAATTTATCGTTTTATTACGATAAACAAAAGTCAAAACTATGGGTGCATCAAAAAAGGAAGAATTTACTACCCGTCAAAACCGGCTTGCGGATATTGCCAAAGCATTAGGGCATCCTGCACGTGTCGCTATCCTGGAATTCCTTGCAAAATCCAATGCATGTTTTTGCGGCGATATTGTGGAAGAACTCCCTCTTTCCCAGGCAACCGTATCACAGCATCTGGCCGAGTTAAAACGTGTCGGTTTGATCAACGGTGATATCGATGGAACAAAAGTGTGCTACTGCATCAATTCCAAAGCCTGGAATGAAGCGAAAGAGGTGATGTCAGGGTTTCTCACATCCATCGAACAGTGCTGTTGATATTTTTTTGTGCAAATTAATCGCAATGATACGATAAACAAAGGACGACAATGAGTACTGAACAAGATTTAAAAGAGATTGTAAAAGAAAAATACGCTGAGATCGCAAAGCAATCCAAAGAAGTGAATCAATCCTCTTGCTGCGGCAGCACCGGATGCTGCACGCCGGTCGATTTCGTGGTGATGGCCGAGGACTATACGCACCTTCCCGGTTATGTTGCCGATGCCGATCTGGGACTCGGTTGCGGACTTCCGACTGAGTTCGCATTAATAAAACCAGGGGACACTGTCGTCGATCTCGGTTCTGGTGCCGGAAACGATGCGTTCGTTGCCCGTTCCATTGCCGGAAATTCTGGACATGTGATCGGTATCGACATGACGGAGGAAATGATCAACAAGGCGCGCGCAAATGCGACCAAATTAAATTTCTTGAATGTTGAATTTCGTTTGGGCGACATAGAACAAATACCGGTCGATTCCAATACGGCCGATGTTGTGGTCAGTAATTGCGTGATGAACTTGGTCCCGGATAAACAAAAAGCGTTCGCAGAGACATTCCGCATCCTGAAATCCGGTGGGCATTTTAGTATTTCGGATATCGTATTGAAAGGAGAACTCCCCGATGTGGTCAGGAAAAGTGCCGAACTCTATGCAGGATGTGTTTCCGGAGCACAGCAGATGAGCGATTATGTAACGACGATCTCAAATGCAGGATTTGTGAATCTTGCCATTCAAAAGGAACGGGAGATCATCATCCCAAACGAAATAATGTTGCAATACATGACACTCGATGAGTTAAGACTATTCAAACGGTCCGGTACCGGCATAGTCAGTATTACTGTGTATGCAGATAAACCATAATTGCGAAGGAGATTAAAACCTGTGTCAAAAAAGATCTTAATCCTCTGCACAGGAAATTCATGCCGCTCACAGATGGCGGAAGGATTTCTTAAATCGTTCGATCCAGAGTTGGAAGTCTATTCTGCCGGGACAAAGGCCGCCGCACGTGTTCACCCAAAAGCAATTCAGGTGATGAATGAAGCCGGCATCGACCTTAGTCGGAGCTATCCTAAAACTGTCGATCAATTTCTTTCTCAACCATTCGATTACGTCATTACAGTTTGTGATAATGCCAAAGAATCGTGTCCGGTCTTCTCCGGCGCAGTGAAAGAGCGTCTCCATATCGGGTTCGACGACCCTGCGGATGCTACAGGAAGCGATGAAGAAGTCCTTTCTGTCTTCCGCCGGGTTCGCGATGAGATTAAAAGAGATTTCTATCATTTTTATTCAAAGAATATCAAATAAGGATCATGATGAATTCTGTCTCCGGAAAGCTCTCCTTTTTCGACCGCTACTTAACCGTTTGGATATTCGTCACAATGTTTGCAGGTGTTGCCGTTGGATCGGTCTCTCCTGGAATTGCCGGTTTTTGGGATTCATTGAGCACCGGCACTACCAATATTCCCATTGCCATCGGATTGATACTGATGATGTATCCGCCGCTCGCGAAAGTAAAGTATGAAGAGCTGCCAATCGTTTTTAAGAATAAAAAAATACTGGCACTCTCTCTTTTGCAAAACTGGATCTTTGGTCCGCTGGTGATGTTTGTCCTGGCACTGCTTTTCTTATCAGATACACCGGATCTTATGACGGGAGTAATTCTTGTGGGATTGGCACGCTGCATCGCCATGGTGCTGGTCTGGAATGATCTGGCAAAAGGCGATGCCGAGCTTGCAGCCGGATTGGTCGCATTCAATGCGATTTTTCAAGTATTGCTCTATTCGATTTATGCATATGTGTTCATCACATTCCTTCCGCCGCTCTTCGGTTTTCAGGGGACAATGATCGACATTTCGATTGGAGAGATAGCGGTCACCGTGATGATCTATCTCGGCATACCGTTCATTGCCGGCATGGTAACGCGCGGCGTCCTCCTTCGATTCAAAGATAAAGAATGGTATCATCATCGGTTCATTCCTGCCATTTCAATTATGACGCCTATTGCACTTCTGTTTACTATTTTTGTGATGTTCTCCCTGAAAGGCGGGAAAATCGTCGAGCTTCCTGTGGAGGTCATTCGTGTTGCGGTGCCATACATCTTTTATTTTACAGGGATGTTTTTCGTTACGTTCTATTTCGCGAAAAAGATCGGAGCATCATACGAAAAAGCGACAACGGTTTCCTTCACTGCCGGAAGCAACGATTTTGAACTTGCCATCGCCGTTGCTGTTTCCGTATTCGGGATCAATTCGCAGGTAGCGTTTGCCACTGTTATCGGACCGTTAGTCGAAGTACCAGTGCTTATTCTTCTTGTGAATGTTTCACTTTGGATAAAAAGAAAATACTTCTCGGCCATCCCTTCCGAAACATAAGATTCCCGGCGTTCTGTTTTTGCAAATTCAATAATGTGCAGTCAATGAATGACCAAATCCCTCGTAATTGAGGGATTTTTTTTGGCATACTCTATGAGTGATTGCTCATATACATTCTCAGGAGAGACCGTCATGGAACCTGCAGTGGAAGAACGAAAATCAGATATCTTCGCGGCACTTGCCCATCCAAACCGGATCCGCATCGTTGAATTCATACGGAATGGTGTGAAATGCAATTGCGAGATTGCACCGGCATTGGATTTGGAGCAATCGAATCTTTCCCGCCACCTGAAGATGCTTGTTCAGGAAGGGATTCTTTGTTCCTGGAAAGAGGGTCTGCGGGTAAACTATAAAATATCCGACCCGCGCGTCTTTACGATGCTGGACCTTGCAGAGGTTGTTGCACGAACAGATTCGCCGATTCTGAATGAAGAACGGAATGCACTAACACGTTAGAAAGGAATATACAATGACAATTAAAGTTATCGGCCCCGGATGCACGAATTGCGAGACGCTGGCTAAACGCACAACTGAGGCGTTACGGCATTTACATATCGATGCATCCATCGAAAAGATCACCGATATACAGAAAATAGCTTCCTACGGCATTCTGAGCACACCCGGACTTGCCGTTGGGAATAAAGTAATATCGCAAGGCAGGGTGCCGACTGTCAGCCAAATTGAAGAGCTATTAACAAGTTACGTAGCATAAGCCGGGAGAAATGAAAATAAAGTTCGCGATAATTACTCTGTCCTTCGCAGGATGGGTGTTGCTCTACAACAACCTCGCAAGTCTGACAGACCTTTTCGTTTATACGACCCTTGGTTTATTAAAAGAATCCCCGTTCACCTCCGCTGTCTATTTCTTCATCTATGAAGTGCCGAAAGTACTGTTGTTGCTTACGCTGATTGTATTCGTTGTCGGTATTATCCGCTCGTATTTCTCCCCGGAACGGACAAGGAAATTGCTTGGCGGGAAACGGCACTTCACCGGCAATGTTCTTGCCGCTTCGCTCGGAGTGGTAACGCCGTTTTGTTCCTGCTCTGCCATTCCGCTGTTCCTTGGTTTCGTGGAATCGGGCATACCGCTCGGAGTCACCTTTTCTTTTCTTATTGCTGCACCGATGATCAACGAAGTCGCACTCGTCTTGCTGTTCGGATTGTTCGGATGGGAAACTGCACTCTTGTATATGTCCACCGGACTTTTGATCGCGATCGTCTCCGGTTATATTATCGGCAGATTGCAATTGGAACGATTTGTTGAAGAATGGGTCTACACCATAAAGCCCGTCAACGTTGAAATAATCGAAGAGCGTGTTACTGCTTCGGACAGAATTCAAAAAGGTTTTGATGCGGTAAAAGACATTGTCGGGAAGGTATGGTTGTACGTGCTTCTCGGCATCGCTGTTGGTGCAGGAGTGCATGGTTATGTCCCTGAAAACTTCATGGCATCCATCATGGGAAGATCCGTCTGGTGGTCTGTACCGGTCTCTGTGCTATTTGGGATCCCGATGTATTCGAATGCCGCCGGTATCATTCCCATCGTTCAGGCATTGTTGGAAAAAGGAGCTTCTCTGGGGACCGTGCTGGCATTCATGATGTCCGTGATCGGACTTTCCCTGCCGGAAATGATCATCTTGAAGAAGGTGTTGAAACTTCCTCTTATCTTTACATTTGTCGGCGTTGTTGGAACGGGAATAATCATCGTCGGATATCTTTTTAATCTGCTGTTTTAGAATCATTCACCCAATCCATTCCCTGTTTAATTAGAAAACACTGTTGAATGGATGGATTGAACGCGAACTTCATTGACGGCAATTCTCTGTTCACATTCTTACTCCATTTTTCTGAATTGTGCATACCGATAGAAAACATACGGTGCGACAAGCACCCACAGCGGAATGAGAATCCAAATCTGTCCTTCCAGTACATTATAGGCATGCAGCAATTCTGCCGTTGAAAGCCCTCTTCTGATGCCCAAACCGAATTCAAATATTTCCGTCATCATAAACCATATCATCCCAATGATCCATGCCTGGCTTTGTGATTGCAATTTCCACCGACGCATGAGCCAGCAAATATATGGGGCGAACAGCAATAATAATGTCAGCGTAGATATTTGATGTGCCGACAGGTCTCCGACATATTGCTTGTAAACAAAGTCGCGAACAATTCCATTCACAATCGCCAGGAACATCATACCGAACCAGGCGATTACATATTTCCAGATCATATTTTTTGAATCCTCCTTCTGCATTTCTTTGGATTTATTGATTCTCTGTCATCATAAATCATCACGCAACACCGGCATCGAGCGGAGCAGCAATAAACCGACAATTGCTGATAGTGTTGAAGCAAAGAGAATTGCAATCTTACTGATGATTAACGGTTCGGTCGAATCAAATGCAAGTCCTGCAATAAACAACGCCATGGTAAAACCAATAGCACACAACCACGTAGCGCCGTAGATCATTCGCCAGGAGACATTGTGCGGAAGTGATGCGATATTAAACGTAACGGCAATCCAGACAAATGACATGATGCCTATCTGTTTTCCGACAACTAAGCCGAGGACAATACCCAATCCAACAGGAGAAAACAGCGCATCAACAATACTCCCTTCCACTCTCACTCCTGCGTTTGCAAAGGCAAAGACCGGCATAATAAAAAAGGATACCAGAGGATGAAGAGCGTGTTCAAACCGGTGTAATGGCGATTGCACTTTTTCGCTTAATGATGCAACGTGGTGTATTAATTCGTTTTCCATTTTCGATGACTGGTCATCTTTCAGTTCATTGATCGCCGTTGATACTTTGCCGATAAATTGTTGTTTATCAATTTGTGAGCGCACCGGTATCGTCAGTGCCAACAATACTCCAGCAATGGTCGCATGGATTCCTGAATGAAGGAAACAGAACCAGAGGCCGATTCCCAGGATGGTAAAGACCGTCGTTGAACGGACATTATATTTGTTTGCAATCAACAATAACAGCATGAATCCGCCTGCTGCACCCAGCATCGAAAAAGAAAGCTCGCTTGTATAAAACAGTGCAATAACAAGCACGGCGCCCATATCATCCGCTATCGCCAGTGCGGCAAGAAATATCTTTAATCCAGGCGGGACTCTCTTTCCTAATAACGCGAGAATACCGAGTGCAAAAGCGATATCCGTTGCCATTGGAATTCCCCAGCCGTGTAAAGTGCCAGTTTCACTCGAATTGAATGCGATATAGATCAGTGCCGGACCGATCATACCGCCAAATGCAGCAATGATAGGCAGGAGCGCTTTTTTTAGTGTAGAAAGTTCGCCGACAAGAATCTCCCTTTTTATTTCCAATCCAACAAAAAGGAAAAAAATCACCATTATTCCATCGTTCACCCAATGCAACAGAGTGTTGGACAATAAGATTGTTCCAAAGCCGAAGGAAAGTGATTGCTCCCAGAGCTGAAAATAATATTCCGACCAAGGGGAGTTAGCCCACAATAGTGCCAACCCTGTACACAGCAATAAAACAATGCCGCCGGATGTGCTGCTATGAAAAAAGTCGTTGAATGTCTCGGTGAGCACCGAAGTAATTTTTCTATTTTTTGGTACCATCAGTGTTCCCTTCCGGATCGTGCCTTAGTGAGAAGATTCAATTAATACAGATATTAAAGGCCTCTGAAAAATCCCAAATCGATGTCATTCACCCAACAGGATTATGTTGTGAGTGGCTTCGCTCGAAATGGCTTTGTGTATATAAAAGCGGTCTCTATTACACTCTTTTGTTCAATATCACCGGGGTTGGTCTGTAATAATGAAGAACAATATCCATTACCGCAGTACCATCCATCATACGATACCGGATATTTTAAGAATAATCACAACAACGGCAAGAATCATCACTCCTAACAAAAGAGCGGCTTGAACAGGAAATCCGTTCCGATTACTATGCTGTTCCAATGAATTCGTTGATTTGTTTTTCATGATAGCTCTCCAATATATTTATTGAACAATACTCTTTGCAACGGCATGATTGCCATTGCATGGATTTGATTTGTTTGTCCATAAAATAATTTTTGCAGCTATGCAATCGGCGGATCTCGCGGCTTTGACGGCAACGAATCAAGATATGTATATTTTGAAGGGATGTATACTTCGGAGCAGTTCCTCAGCGGTTGTACTGCAAGAATAATTTCAAATACTGAGCACAGGTGCGGCGGTAAACCGGATTGAAATGCCGGCGGTGTAAAAACTTTAATACTCCAAAACGTCCCTTCGGGAATTTGACGGGAATTCTTCTCCGGTGTTACCTGCTTTGAGTCACCGGAATTTAGCAAACTATTCAAAATCACTGCATTCCCTGCCGTCGTTCCAATACTATAGGAAACAATACAAACAAGAATAAGTAATTTTTGAAGGGAACTACTCATGGAATCAATTTCGTATTTTTACCAATATATTCAAAACTGCACTGTTCGTACACCGGCAGAGAGATGAAGAAAGTACGTTTATTTCCACCATATTATCGCTTTGCAACTTCTTCGGTCGTGTCTTAATTTGAAATTTAAGAACTTCGGCATGTCACGAAGTGATGACTTCGTCACTGTCGAATGTCAGTATGACGTTATCTGTTAAATTGAGACACTGCCATTTCTTCTGCTTATCACAATCCCGCCGATACCGATAGAAAGCATGATAACAGATTGGACCAATGTTTTGTAGGATAGCGTTTCACCGGAAACGGATGAATAAAAGAAATATCCCCCGATGAGGATTAACGTAATATAGACGATGATCATAACCGACCGCGCACGTGCATTCGTTTCCGGCGTATCGTACTGGAAGATCCTGTGATACAACAGCAATCCCAATCCTGCACAGACACCGAGAACGGCGAAAATCAACCAAAACGTCCTGATCTCCCCTTCCACGCCCGTTTGACCGATGAGCGGTTTCAGCATTGCTTCATACATACTTCCGCCGAGATTCGATCCGACAAGACTGCCGATGACGCCGTACAGAAAAGCATACCCCATATATGTCGCCTTCTTTTCGGATGGAGCGACAAGTCCTACATAACTGTAATATTTTGGATGCGCGGTCATTTCACCGATCGAAAAGATGGCGATACCGGTAATGAACATCCACACATTTGTTGCAAATGCAAGGCAGACGAATCCGATCACGCCGAAACCGATGCCGACCACCATCGTCAGAAGCGGTTTTGCATCCTTCACAATCCTGCTGATGACTACTTGCAGCAGGATGATGGTTCCCGCATTGATGACCGTGACATGTTCGGCGTCAAAATGAAGTGGAATGCCGATGGAAGCAAAAAATGCATCAATCGGAGCAGCATCGACGAAATCTCTTAGGAACCAGAGGACCGAGCCGAAATTTTGGAAATACAGGATCCAAAAAAAGGAATACACGAAGATCATCAGCATGAAGCGTGCATCTCCCAATACCAATGCAGCACCGGAGAGGACATCCTTTAATGATTTCGTATTCGCCGGTTTATCCGGTTCTGTATAGACGAAAATTGTCGGCAGAAGCATCAGTCCGCAATACAGTGACGATGCGATGAAGACATAGTTCCAGGAGAATCCTTTCAGGTAACTGACCAGCAGCGGCGCCAGAAACGCGCCAAGGTTGATCATCCAGTAATACACGCCGAATCCGAATCCGGAATTCGATTCATTCGTGGAACGCGCAATAGTACCGCTGATAATCGGTTTGAAAAGTCCCGAGCCGGTCGCCATCACCAGCAGGCTGACAAAAACAGTTCCGTACGAAGTCATTTCGCCCGCAATAAAGTATCCGGCGGCAAGAAATGAAAAGGCAAACATCAACATCCGGCGGTATCCGTACCGGTCGGCGAGTGCGCCGCCGAGGATAGGTATGACATACGTGCAAGCATAAATAAGGCTTTGAAGAAATCCGACCGACTGTTCGGTGAATCCGAGTCCTCCCTCGGAGATCGAATTGGTGAGATACACGGCGAGCACGGAATTCATCCCGTAATAGGCGCCGCGTTCAAAAAGCTCCATAACGTTGGCGACCCAAAACACTTTTGGAAATGTGGAAAGAATGGACGGTGAACGGTCTGTCATAAGAAATCATCCATGATAGTGAAGGAAACTGATAGGCAAAAAGTAGACAATTGAATCCCGAGTGTCAAGCAGGAATGGGAATATTCACGAAATGGTACTATGCTGTCCCGGCGATGAGAAGAAATATTGGTTAATTGATCATGACATCAATGGAAAATAGATTGGACGCAGCGACAGTGGTCATGAACTCCGATGCTTTTGTAATATCATTTCCGCTAATTCAGGATACAGTTTATAGACACAGGCGGGACATATTCCATGGGAGATCGTATCAGCAATCGCTTTATTAAAAGTATCGGTAATTGGAGTCCATTCCTCATGGCTGATCTTCACCCGCCTGCATGATGAGCAGATAACGATTAAATTGTTCTTGTTTTCGGAATACCGGGATAATAACTCTATCACGGCATCGGTATTTGAACCGATGGCATTCTCCAATCCAAGGTCTATCACAATGCCTCGGATTCGCGAGATCCTGTCGTTATCTTGTGCAATCACGGCTCCCCGGTCCATGTACCAATGATAATGACCGGACCTATCTTTTATCCGGTAATCGATCTGGTATATGCTCTTTTTTCCCGACAGCAAGTCCCTCATCGCTTCCATCGTATTCTCATAGTCGTCGGGATGAAGCAGTGCCGTCATTGATTCATATCCCTTCCCCTTGAACTCATCCGGATGATATCCCAGCATGGTTACCTTCAGATCGTTCATCGTAACAGTATTGTTGATAACATCCCATTCCCACCAGACGAATGGTGCATCAGCCAGCACAATGTTTTCTAATAATTTCAGGGTTTTCATGGCAGCTCCCGATGATCAAACACATGGCAAAAAAAGAGTTTCCCGGGGTGGTTTCCATTTGGTTAAGACATTTCGATAGAATGGTGCAATTTCGATATGATATACTAGAGAAGCAAGTATTGGGTATTAACTCGGATTGAGATTGGTCTGTGTAAATAAAAAAGGCCGAGCGATTTATTCGCACGGCCTTAAAATTTACTTGTTGCGGACAAAACTGAATTTGCCGAACCGAGAATCGCATCTGCCACTTCCCCTGAAATGACAGAAGCGATCCTTCAGTAACCGGCAAATTCAGACTTGTCGCTGCAGCCATAACTTTTACTAACCCAATATTCTGACAATTAAGTTGTGAGTCCAATTAGTTTGTTCTAATTAGCATTTTATAATGTGTATTAGATTTTGCTAATCATTCCACACTTGTTAGACATTTTTAAGAAGTTCTCAGAAAAATATTTGGCGAATACTAGCAGCAATTTCAAAAATACTTTTACGGTCATCGTGAGGAACCCCCGCATAGTCATTGTCAAGGTGACGGAGTCCCGTGCAGCGGGATGTCGGGAAAAAACGCCTCGTCACAAAGTGACCTCCCGGGGGGTAATGACAGTTTTGGATTTCTGAAACCAGTTCTATTAAACATCCTCGTCACTCCGAAGGAGTATTAGGCCCTGTAGAGAATAAAAAAACCCGGCATGCGCCGGGTTCTTTTCATCGTCGATACATGATTCCTTTTTATTTGAGAAGAACCATTTTCTTCAACTGCGTAAATCGTTCATTCGGATCACTTGTACTCACCGCTTCAATCTTATAGAAATACATGCCGGAAGCGACATTTGGACTCCACAATGATTCATATCGGCCTGCCGTCTGCACAGTATTCACCAATTCTGCGATCTGCTGTCCAAGAATGTTAAAGACTTTTAGCGTCACTTTACTTGCGGAGGGTATTGCATACCGGATAGTTGTCGATGGATTGAACGGATTGGGATAATTCTGTTCCAATTCAAATGATGAAAACTCACCGCTGAATGCCTGCACGCCCGTGTATTTTGATGGATTGAAGCTGAACGTGTCATTCGATGTTAAAGGTCCGGATGAGACAACATTAACGTTCAACGACATATACGGATCAAGTCCGACCACTCTGTTCAACCATAAAACCCATTGCACCGGTAACGGTTGTTTTCCCTTGAACGATTCGGTCAGATCGGTTCCCCCTTTATCAGGATTATACCGGGAACCTGTTGCGTCATACTCTGTATCAAAAATGTACAAATAATCTTTAATCGCACCGTTCGCAACACTGTCGATATCCCATTGGCCGTTTTTATTATTATCCCATAAAATAACATCCAGTTGACGGGGCGGATCGGTCGAAATATCTCTGACAATAAACGGAACATGAGTCATTCCCACAAAATGGTACGAGGACAATAAGACAGATTCCTGCCGGTAAATATAAGCCCACTGTGTTTTGCTGGCATTGTTGGAATCAACGACGTACGGCTCACCGATCGTATATTTCCCGTTTCCGTTTTTATCGGTGTATGAAAGAAACGGTTCGAATCGGATATTGAGGTCGTGGAATTCAAACTTCTTCAATGAAGTATTTATTTTTGCGGGGAATTCATGGCCGAGGAAAACGCCGTAACCGTTTAGTCTCCCAGAAGCACTGCTGAACCACTGAGGATTTGCACTATTGAGATTCTCGATCCATTTATATTCTGCAGCGGAATCAGCAGAGAGGTTCACCACCTTGAAACCGTCAACCACCGGTACATCAACACCCATGATGTCATTAATCGGTTTGTTCTGATACAGGACATTGTTATTCACCGCCTCCTTCACACCAAATCCCACCTGCTTTTGGGTGTTGATCGAATCGATACCGTAAATGAGATACTCCTTGTCTTTCGTCAGTGCGGGAGTTGAAACAATCACATTAAATCGCGCCTTTGTTGTGCCGTGTGTTCTGGTTAAAGCGGATTTTTTCAATACATAGGGGGTGACTGGTATCTCTATAGTATTTTTCCATGTATTTCCTGCATGGTCGGACAACTCAAAGGTAACAGGATACGTCGGATCGGAAAATCCTGACGGGATTCGTACCGTGATATAACTATTGTTATCATTCGCTTGGTACGGAATGGCCATGATCGTATTTGCCGTGAGTGTATTTATTAATATTGATTTGCCGTACAATTCCTGCGGTGATGATATCTTCACTTCTGTAAAAGGGATTGAATGTTTATTCACCAATGTCAGTGCCAGGCGGATTACTTCGTTGGGATTTGCTTGCCCATCATTACTGAATTGTTCTGCAACCAGGGAAGCGGAAGAGACCGTAACATTGGTCGTTTGAATGTTGCTTAAGGCTCCAACATATTTCATTGTATCGTCAGCATTGTCGATAGTCGTAATATCAATTTGTACCTGCATCGGTTGCGGAGGTATCGTTTGTATGATTCCGAATGTACCATCTCCGGCAGCAGCATCACCATGGAGTCCATCATCATATAATGATGTCTCGATGATCAATGCATCATTTTCTGTTCGAAAGGCAGCCGACATGCTTTTGTAACCAGATCCAGATACTTTCACCGTAAGAACCGCTTCGTTATCTTTTACTTCAGTATTTACACTGCTGTAAAATGGTACAGCAAAATTTCTGTCAAATAAGAATTGAGCAAAATCGACATACTCTCGAAGTTTTGTAATGCTCTCGAGTCTATTGTTTCCCTGCGCAATAACAAATCCGCCGACAATTTCTTGTGTATCACCTTTCGCAAGCGTGAATGGACCGGAAGAAATCATCGCACGAACGTCACCAGGATTGATTGCTGATTTATCTTGAGTCCACCCAGTTCCGGTCACGGGATCTCCTGGAAACACAAAGTGGGAAGGTTGATTGGTTTGCGGATTAATAAAAGGCTGTCCTGTAGAGCCAATCAGTCCTCTTTGATAATTGTATGCTTGTTCTGCAAACAGTATGGAACCCAGCGATGGATCATTCCAAATTCCTCCGCCAAAATAGGCAGCATGTGATGCTGCTGATAAATTCCTATAACCCGGTATCTTCAGTCCTTCAAATAATGCTGTGTCGCCACTCGAACCGGCAACTTTCGGTCCCTGGAAAAAAACAAATCCATCCGCAGGTGGTTTAGCTCCGTACCCAGCGGAGGATCCGTCATCGTTATCTCCATTATATGTATAGGTTAATTTTCGGATCGTATCGCACGCTGCCATGTCATCATTCGCATCCCCCATATCAGTATCAGACCACTGAGAGAAGAAAACACTGTCGTAATCCGCATCGCTTTTATTGATGATCTTCCATCGCATAAACATGGTATTACCGAGTGGGCCTGATTGATCAAATCCGAAATAGGTTGTTTGGATTTCTATACCCATTGGATTGGTTGCCCCTACACCAATATGCTTTGCAGGATTACCGTCATTGTAAACAACCCACATCACTTGGTCACCCCACAAGAACGGTTTGTCTGAACCCGGTTGGTATCCTGGAGTTCCATTTACTTCTGTATACGGTGCGCCGAGATGAACAGGCCAGTTATCATAATCAGGATTGCCGCCAAGAGAGTCTTTTCGATGAACCTTGTAAATCTTGTAATGCGGATCACTCGGATCGCCTAGCACCGAAGTGCTGTTTGTGGTTGTATTAAATGTCGATAAGATAGGACCGGGTTGATACTCCGTTTGATAGTTCTGCACCGCAGTTCGTAAATGTCCCGTCGGTTTGTGCTTCCCGATCACCCACAAACCAGCTGTAAAGACGGCGGTCTTTTTTGTCCCTTTCGGCCATTCCAATCCTGAAGAGTTTGTTTTAAGGTAATCACAGTATGGACCGGAACTGTTGATGGTAGCGTTAAGAGAATTCACATCAAAAAAATTCCATTCCTGAATTGCCGATTTTTGTAACACGGGATTTTTTGGTGCCTTTCCTGGCTCCTTTGCAGATGCTGTACTGCTGCACAATAAGAGATAGGAAACAACTAAAAATAGCGTACTTACACGAATCATGTTATTCCTCCAATATATTTAAAAGATTTTGATGGCCAATACCTGGGATAATTGTTCAATACTATTCGGTTCATTTGAAATTACTACAAGCAAACAGAAAATAAATTGATAAAATTTCAACAAATACAGTGAAATATGCCATCACGTAAATGCGTGATATTGTAAATATTGATTTTTTCAGGTAATAGTTCGTTAATACTCCCGTCATATAGACTTCATATAAAATGACGTTCTTGTAGCGTCATATGAATCAGTTAATTCAACAAATACAGCTCTGGGATGAACGGACGATCATGCGGATCATATCCCGCCGTGGCGAGATCATGACTCCTTGTATGAAGGTAATCTCAATGATGGGCGATGGTTACCTGTGGATGGTCCTGGCAATGGTTTTTTACTTCCTCACAGATGTTTCGCTGCCGTGGCTCGAAGTTGGTGTGACCGCATTTGCACTTGAACTGATTGCATACAAGTTCATCAAACAGACCACCACCCGGAAACGTCCCTGTCATGCGAACATCGGCATCATCAATTTGGTGATCCCGCAGGATGAATTCAGCTTTCCTTCGGGTCATACAGCAGCGGCAACTGTTGCGGCATTATTGTTCAGCATCGCACTACCGGCAGCAGCACCGTTCTTCGTCATGCTGACAATTCTTATCGGACTCTCAAGGATTTATCTTGGAGTTCACTATCCGTCCGATGTCGTTATGGGTTTTGTACTGGGAGTCTTCAGCTTTACCATTGCACTGTTCATCGTATAAAATGGATCAATATTCCCACTTCACTGCATCTCAGCAAATCCTTGGAAGCTGCTCTCCCGAGAGCATATCCACAACTCTCGAACCTCCAATTGCAGTCTTCATCACCACCGTGCCGGGATGATCTTTCACGATGGTGCCGATGATCGATGCATTTCTTCCCATCGGGTGATGCTTCATGGCAAACAAAATTTTTTCCGCATCCTCCGCAGCGACGATCGCAATCAATTTTCCTTCATTGGCTACATAGAGCGGATCGAATCCGAGCAATTCACAGGCCGAACGTACTTCCCCGTCCACTGGAATTTTCGTTTCGTCAATCAGGATGCCGCATGAAGAACTTTCTGCGATCTCATTCAGCACTGTTGCAACCCCTCCGCGCGTCGGATCGCGAAGCACGCGAATCTTCCCCGATACGCTGTACATCCTCTCCACCAGTGAACTGAGCGGTGCACAGTCGCTCAGGATCGTCGTACCGAATTCCAGTCCTTCGCGGACGGACATGATCGCCATACCATGCTGGGCAATCTCCCCGCTCACGATGATCGCGTCCCCTGTTTTTGCATTGGTTGGTGAGATTGTATTTTCCCGTTCAAAGATGCCGATCCCGGCTGTGTTGATGAAAATCTTATCCCCTTTCCCTTTGTCCACCACCTTTGTATCTCCGGTAACAATCTGCACTCTCGACCGGTCCGCCGCAGTTTTCATCGATTGAACAATCTGCCATAATTCTTCCATTGGCAGTCCTTCTTCGATAATAAATGATGCGGAAAGATACAGCGGTTTTGCTCCGCACATTGCCAGATCGTTCACCGTGCCGTACACAGCCAATTCACCAATATTCCCTCCCGGAAAAAAGATTGGATTGATCACAAACGAATCCGTCGTAAACGCCAGCTGGGATGAAAGTGCCGGAATAACTGCACCGTCATGCAGCGGCATCAACGGTTCACTTTGGAAGTGTTCCGCAAACATCGTTTTGATTAATTGATGCGTCAATCGTCCGCCGCCGCCGTGTGCCATCAACACCTGTGGATAATCGGAGATCGGAATAGGACAGACGGGACCGGTGAAACCGGAATCAGCGGTATTTTCCTTCTTGCTCATGCAGTAGTTTTCAATCTTCCATAATGATAATATGCGGCGCAGGCGCCTTCCGATGAGACCATCGGTGCACCCAGGGGATGCTCTGGAGTACATTTCGTACCGAATGCTGAACAATGATGCGGTCTCTGCAATCCCTGCAATATTTTTCCCGCAATACAGAACGATGATTCCTTCACTGAAATCTCATCCACATTGAAGATACTTTCAGCATCATACCTTGTGTACGATTCTTTCAGTCCTAAACCGCTCATCGGAATAGACCCTAATCCCCTCCATGCCCGGTCAACAACAGAAAATACCTCTTTCATCGCCCCTTGTGCAGAACGGTTGCCGGTACGTGTCACTGACCGCACATACTGGTTTTCCACTTCCGCCCGGCCTTCTTCCAGTTGTTTCACTGCCATAAAGATCCCTTGCAGGATGTCGACCGGTTCGAATCCAGTGATGACGATCGGCACATGATATTTTTTTGCAATCGGAAAATATTCCTCGTAGCCCATCACTGTACAGACATGCCCGGCTGCAAGGAATGCCTGCACTTTGTTCTCGCCGGTTGACAATAACGCTTCCATTGCCGGCGGCACCAGTACATGGGACGAAAGGATGGAGAAGTTTTCCAATTTTAATTTCTCCGCTTGTATAACCGCCATTGCGTTTGCGGGCGCCGTCGTTTCAAATCCTACGGCAAAAAAAACCACTTTTTTATCAGGATTTTTTTGTGCTATTCGAACAGCATCCAGGGGAGAATAGACGATACGGACATCGCCGCCGGAGGCTTTCACACCAAGCAGGTCCTTCTGCGAACCGGGCACGCGCAGCATATCACCGAACGAAGTAAAAATCACTCCCGGCAGCGACGCGATCGCAATTGCTTTATCAATGATTTCCAGAGGTGTTACGCACACCGGGCATCCGGGACCGTGCACCAACGTGATATTTGACGGCAACAGTTCTTCAATACCCGTTTTCACGATCGTATGGGTTTGTCCGCCGCAGATCTCCATCACTGTCCACGCTTTGGTGCAAAGAGCATGGATCATCTCTGAATATTTCCTCACTGCAGCGGCACTTCGATATTCGTCAACATACCGCATCGTTCAGTCAGCGCTCCAGTTCATCATCACGGAAATCATTCTTCACCCCGTAATTCTTCAAGACCGCCGTCCATATCGCGGATCATTTTGATGGTCTCCATTGCTTCTTCCTGATTCACTCTCGTCAGCGCAAAGCCGACATGGACAAGTACATATTCTCCGGGAACAGCCTCCGGGACAAGGTCAAAACAGATCTGCTTTTTGATGCCGCCGAAACTTACCGTTCCCATCATCGGTTCATTCGTACGATCAATATCCATCACTTTTCCCGGTATTGCTAGACACATATGCCCTCTAGATTTGGTATTTTCGATTCCTTATGCTGTCCCAGCAGGATTGCGCCATATAATTGTCCGAGCGCGAGTCCTCCGTCATTCGGCGGAATCCGTTGATGCCAATAGGGCGTGACACCATGCCTTCGCAATCGTTCAATCGTTATCTCCGTCAGCCGGGCATTTTGAAAACATCCGCCGCTGAGCACCACTGCGGTTTGCTTCGAGCGAAGCGTCATTTCAACAATAATTTTCGCCAATGTGTTGTGGAATTTCAGCGCAATGGTATATCCTGGAACGTTCTCTTTCACATCGGTGTATATTTGAAAGATCATTTGTTCCCAGTCGATCTCATCCACCTCCGCGGTTTTTGTATGGGGACCGATAGTGAAATGATAAGAGGTCGAACTATCGTGATGTTCTGTTAATGCTTCCAACTCCATCGCTGCCTGACCTTCATAACCTGTTCGATGACGTACTCCGATTATCGACGCAACTGCATCGAAGATCCTTCCCACACTGGTCGTCCTGGGGGAATTGACATTGTGACGCATCGCCTGAAGCAACGCAGCATATTCCGTTGTTGAGAATTGTTCGAACAACGGCAGTTCTCCGAACATATCAGGATTTCCGTGCGACAGCTCGAACAACATACCCAACGCCGACCGTCTTGGTTCTTTGACGGCAGCGGGACCACCCGGCAGCGGGAATGACCGGAATGTTCCTGAATGCCGCATTGCTCCGTTGGCTTGGATGAAGAACTCTCCGCCCCAGATCAAGCCATCATCCCCGTATCCGGTCCCATCCCATGAAACGCCGAAAACATTATCCCGCAAATGATTCTCCGCCATACAGGAATAGACATGGGCTGCATGATGTTGAATTCGCAAAAGAGGAATGCCAAGCGATGCTGCATATTTCGAAGAGAGATAATCCGGATGCTTATCTGCAACAACAAGCGACGGCGTTATTTCATACATCCGCTTGAAGTCATCGATCGTCGACCGGAAGGTGGTGTAGGATTGCTCTGTTTCAAGATCCCCGATATGTTGACTGACAAAGATGGCACTCCCGACATTGATGGCAATGCTGTTCTTCAGATGTCCTCCCACTGCCAGTACCGACCGTTCCGCATCCATCTCCAAGCGGACAGGCAGAGGAGCTAATCCCCGTCCCCTGCGCAATACAACTTCTCTCCCGGCAATGATCCGTACGATTGAATCATCCGCATGGCGAATAATCGGCCGGTCATGGATAAGGAAAAAATCTGCGATACCATTCAGCCGGTGAAATGCCTCCTGTTCATCGATGCAGATCGGTTCTTCGGTGATATTTCCGCTGGTAGCAATAACCGGCTGTTGAAGGTCGTGCATCAATAAATGATGCAGCGGCGAATACGGGAGCAGAACACCGAGCAAAGGATTTCCCGGTGCGATGAATTGTGAAAAAGGCTTTACCATATCATGGCCGGGAGCTTTTTCCATCAAAACGATTGGAGCATGCGGAGCCAGTAAGGCTGCTTCTTCTGACGCAGAAACCCTGCAATATTTCTTTGCAAAACCAACAGACGGTATCATCAACGCCATCGGTTTCTCTTCACGGTGTTTTCGCATACGCATTCGCTTCACGACTGCATCGCTGAACGGGTCCGCCATTAGATGAAATCCCCCAATACCCTTCACCGCAACAATATATCCCGCGCGGATAGCTCGAACCGCTTCGTGAATGGCGGCATCATGTTCCGCAATGATCGTGCCGTCAGGTTCTGCATACTGCAGTTTCGGTCCGCAATGACTGCATGCATTCGGTTGCGCGTGAAACCGTCTATTGGTTGGATCTTCATATTCCCTCGCACATTTCGGGCACATCTGAAAGCAGTTCATCGAAGTGGCGATACGATCGTACGGCAGCGATTCGATAATCGACATCCTCGGACCGCAATTCGTACAATTGATGAACGGATACCGATACCGCCGATTGGTTGGATCGAATAATTCCCGGAGACAATCAGGACAGACCGCGATATCCGGAAGGATCACCGCACTTTTTTTCCCTTCCCCTGTACTTCCGCGGATTTCAAAATACGTATATCCGGCCGGATCCAGCACGGAGACTTCGCAGGACGCGATCCATGCCAGCGGCGGTTTTTCGGTGAACAGTTTTTCTCTGAATACCTGCAGCGATATTTCCTCTCCTTCAACTTCTAACAGGACCCCTTCCGGAATATTGGTGATCCATCCTTTCAGGTCCAACACCACGGCATGGCGGTAGACGAACGGCCGGAAACCAATCCCCTGTACTGCACCAGTAATGACCATTCGATTTCGAAGGATTGGAGCGTCCATAATTACATTCCAAATATCATAATAGCTAGTCCAGTCAAAATAATCACAACACCGGCTGTGATATGCGAGGCATCATTCAGGAAATGGAATTTCATCCAGGAGAGGCCGAGCATTGCCAGATGGACCTGCAACAACATCATCAGTACCGTTACAGTACCAAAGAGGATGAATACTGCACTGATCACGATCCATCCATATGGAATGGCGGCAAAAATAAGAGGTATGAGCGGCTCACATGGACCGAACACGATCAGTGCGAAAAGTGTCCAATAGGAAACAATCTCTTCTTTGCGCAGTCCGTGCGGATGCACATGCCGGTATGTATGATCATGCGTATGATTCCTCCAGCGCATAATTCCCCACACCGTGTATATACCGCCGAATAGGACCATCAAAACGGAAGCCGCAGTACCGCGAACCTCTTCCCATCCGTTTACCTGCTCCATTGCAGTACCGATGGTCAAACCGATCAATACGATGACAACACTTGAACCCACATGGCCGAGTCCGGCAAGTGAAACAATGCGGGTCGTCTTCCAGCGGGACCATTCCTGGCTCTTTCCCAGCACAACGAACGGCAGCCAATGGTCCGGCGCCAGCGCATGGAGAAGACCGATCGAAAATGCAGAGATGAATAATACTTCCAAAGTTATCCTTTGTTGTTCATATGTTGTTCAAGCCAGTCGCACCATTGGTTGATACCTTCACCGGTTTTGCAGGAGAGTTCAAAGATCGTCAGATTTGGATTGATGCGGAGCGCATTCTGTTTCAGTGTTTCAATATTTGAATCGACGTATGGAAGAAGATCGATCTTATTCACTATCAGTACTGATGCATTCCGGAACATCGTTGGATATTTCAGCGGTTTGTCGTCCCCCTCCGTTACGCTCAGGACTACCACTTTCTGTGCTTCTCCAAGATCATAATTTGCAGGGCAGACAAGATTACCGACATTTTCGATAATCAGCAATTCGGTCCGCGCAAGATCGAGTGCCTGCAGAGCATCGTTGACCAGCTTTGCTTCCAGATGACATCCGCCGTTGGTGACGATCTGCACAACCGGCACTTCAAGTTTTGCAATACGCTGCGCGTCCAGATCGGTCTGCACATCCCCTTCTATCACTGCAACGGATATTTTGGATTTGATACATTTCAGTGTCGCTTCCAGCAGGCTGGTCTTTCCCGAACCTGGAGAACTGACAAGGTTGATGACGAAGTTTTGATACAGTGTGAAAAGATCTCTGTTATGCCGCGCCTGCTCATCGTTCTTTTCAAGCACCTTCCGTTCGATGGTGATGATACTCATTTTTTTACCTCATAGCTTTCATCCATTTTGATCTCCCGTACGCTAAGCTCTGTCCCCGCTATGATCGTTGTTGCGAACATTCCACAGACAGGACACTGGACACTTCCTTGATCTGTCAGCGAGTCTACACCGCATTCGATACAATGGATGGTAAACGGCACCGGTTCAATATCCAGTTCAGAATGTTCCAGACGCGTCGAAGCAGTAATCGCATGATAGGAGAATTGCAGCGAATCCGGCACCACACCGGATTGTTCGCCGACAATGGTCACCACGGACCGAACTTTCGGCCAGTCCAATTCCGGAACATTTTGTTGGACAATCTCGACAATATTCTGTGCAATGGATAGTTCGTGCATGGCATCCTCCTGACAGAAAAAGTGATTGAAGCAATACTGCAGTCGGTCATGTAACTAAAGACTAGAGATATTTTATCAACAACAATGCCACAGAAATGGCGGTATTCATTGAAAGATTTGGGAACACAGGGGGAAAAAAAGGATGAGATTCTTAATAATGAAAAGGGGGGTCGTAAAATTGATAAAGGACAGAAATGTCTTATATCAATATCGCCGAGGTATGTCCCCTCAACGATGTACAACAAAAAAAAGCCATGCTTGAACTTATGTTGCGCAAGGCTTTTTACTAAAGATGAAAAATTACTTTTGAAGAAGCTCGGAGAGATCATTCTGATCGATCTTCACTCCGCTTGCGGCCTTCTCCAATGCTTCATCTTCCGATTTCCCGACGCCTTTAGAAGAGAAAGTGAAGGAACCAAGAATAGCATTGGAAGCATTATTTTTCAAATTCACCGTGCCTTGCAGTGTAAGATTATACAGTGTGCCCGCCATTCCCTCGATCTTGCTCGGCGTATTTGTGTTGAGCTCAACGTTCAGGGTATTATTCGACATCGTTACGACTTTATAGCCAATCTGGGATATTGCTGTAGATAGTTTTTTCTGAACAAGGTTTTCAACTTTTTTATTGCCGCCATTCACAGAGAGGGAAAATGCCTTATCAGACGCCTGGGCGATCCACGAAAAACTGACCGTTGATGAATTCAGGTTCTGTTCGAATTCTCTGCCGATCCCCGGCACGGAGAGTTTTGCTTTTACAGAGTTACCGTTCCGGATGATCGTCGACAAATATGCAGTCCCACCGTCATCTGTAATCGCATCGCCTATCGGAATCTTACCGTCCAATAAGAATGAGACGGTAACGCCGGTGCATGGAACGCCGTTCGCCGTCACCGTGAGGACGAACGGTTGTGCAAATTTTTCCCCGATTTTTCCTTTTTGAACGTCGCCGCTCTTCTTTACCAATTTTACCTGCGATAGGAAGGACCGGATGTCATTTTGCAGCGCCGCTGGATTGAAAACGGATGGAAATGTGAACGGTGAACGCGCTGCTGCGTTATGCAACACTTGCTTGGCAAATAATGGTGCGATCACTTGTTTAATCTGATAAGTGCTTTGAACAGCCTCGTTCAATTTCCCCTGAGCGAAATAGCTGCCGGCTGCTGTCCTCAGGTCGCTTGCCTGCTTCCAACCACCTTCAAGTTCCGCACGTAGTCCGGCAGAATATTTGTCGCGATTTAATACAACAAGCGCATACGTAGTGGAAGAAGGTTCATCGACAACAGTCGAAATAACTTCTGCACCGGTGATCTCATCGCTTACCATCGTGCGGGATTGGCGTTTGAAATCGGAATAGATCTGTTCATCGTCGTTTACAGAAAAACTCTCGGTGACACTCTTCATTTCGGATTGGATCTGAACACGCAATTGTGAAGCGATATCCGATAACGCGCTTTTTTTCGCTGTTTCTGCACCTGTCGCACCGCTGCCGCTCCCCACACCGACGATGTATTCTGATGCAGGATAGTTCGAATGGGTGTGCGTAGAATACCAGTTTGGCACTTGAGAAGAAGCAACGGAAAGAAAGAAACCAAAGAGAAATATAAGAGCTGTAGATTTCATAGTAACTCCGGATTTTCAATTAGAAGCGGTCTCAAAAACACCTCCGCATAAGAATTTGGATACATGCGAGATGTACAAAGCCAAGAAAATTATCAAGATGGTAATCATGACGGACGAGCACTCGGCGATAATTTTGCAAC
>Ga0172379_10001893_pt1 | contig 39358 bp, 28 predicted proteins | sample GrowelOW334metaG_FD_119756 | JGI IMG/M metagenome (GOLD analysis project Ga0172379, IMG submission 119756) | Groundwater microbial communities from an aquifer near a municipal landfill in Southern Ontario, Canada - Groundwater well OW334 metaG | ecosystem: Environmental > Aquatic > Deep... | reverse complement strand
TGCGCTTCTCTCCGTGTTTCGCCTTTGGCTTCAACTACCTGAAGAACGTTGTGCCTTTTTCCTGCCGGCCGTTGGATACACATCCGAAACTTACGTCTCTTTTGTGCCTCTCCGGCTTCAACATGGATAAGAACACCAAGCACTTTTTGGTGGCCCGGATAACATCGGATTGCTCCTTGTGATCCTGAACTCCGACCCGTCAGTGGTGCAGACCTTGCGATCCGTTCAATTTGTCCTCCAGCTCAATTAAGAACTTTTGGCCGCTTCCACCATTTTCGGGTGACCCTTTATGGTTGACCTGATGTATCAAATATATAATGATCATTCCATTCCTGCTATTTTTTTTGGCAAATTGTATAAACCATATATGAACCGTGGTTATCAACAATTGTTAATAACTTTTTACGACAAGCTTTGGACGGGTAATTGAGAAATGACAATGGACAATTGAGAATTAGCCTTTCCATAAGCCAACTCTCTCCTACAATATTTTGACTGCGGGAATTATACTAATCAACAAGATATTTCGCCATAAAATGGGAAAATAAATCAAACAGTTAAGATATAGTAAGAAATTGATTATTAATTGGATCTAATTCTGTCGTATTTTTGATTAATTCGCACAATGTAGACTGGATTAGCAATGAACAGATATTTCACTTTCCATATTAAGCATTTGACTGGCATCGGTACAATATTCCTGATACTTTTCTTTTCGTTTTCACCTGCCACAAGTGATGCCCAAAAATCCCTGAGTTCCTATGACGCCGATGGGATGATTCGTATTCGGGGCAAACGCACATTTTTGCTTGGACTGTACCAAAAGCCAAATCAACCGAAAAGCCTTGAATCATTGGTTAAAACAGGCTACAACCTGGTTAATTTACCGGCAAATATCCATATCCTGGATTCAGCCGAAGTTGCCGGAATTAATGTTTGGGTTACGCTTGGAACAATTGAACCGTCAAACAGGAAAATATCATGGCAGAAAATCAGGCAAACAGTTACCGCGTTGAAAAATCACAAATCCATCATTGCATGGGAATTGGCCGACGAGCCGGCATACACCTGGAATAGCAACCAATTGCGGATTCTTCCATCCATCATGACGGAAACCCACGATTCAGTCAAAAAGGCCGATTCTGCACATTTGATCTATTTAAACCATGCACCGGTCAATCTGGTGCAGACGATGAGGAATTACAACCCTTCGAATGATATTACAGCATGCGACATCTATCCTGTTATTCCTACAGGTATTAAAACCATGTATGCTTTGAATAAGGATGGAAGGCAGGGAGACCTTCCCAATACCACACTAAGCCAGGTTGGGGATTATGTCGATAAAATGCGCCGGGTATGTGGTCCAAACCGGCCACTATTGATGGTTTTGCAGGGATTTGCATGGGAGATGCTGAGGCCCGCTGCAGAAAGGGATAGCTCAAAAATCCTGTATCCAACTTATGAGGAGTCGTGGTTTATGGCATGGGATGCCATTTTGCATGGCGCCAACGGACTGATCTGGTGGGGAACCGCATTCACTCCTGCCGGACATCCTTTCCACAAAGATCTGACAAGAGTGGTTAACGATCTTGCCTCCATCAACAGCGTCCTTTCACTGCCGGCCAAATCCAACACCATCCGATTTCGGTATCAGGAAATGGGCCATTCCGTAAGCAGGGGAATTGAGGTAATGGTTAAGCAAGACGAAAAGAATATTTGGATTTTAACGGCCAACACCGAAAGCTATCCTGTTAAAGTAGACATACTACTTCCATTCGTATCAAAAAAGGCAGAAGTATTGTTTGAGAACAGAACGGCAATCATTAAAAACGACTGTCTGACAGAAAATTACAAACCATTTGAGGTTCATTTGTACAAATTGACACCTAACTACTGAAAATGAAGCATCAATACAAACCGTTGCTATTGCTCTCCCTGATGTTTTTCATGGTAGGATCACTCTTTTGCATGAACGACATTCTGCTGCCCTCCCTGATCACCCATTTCAGGCTGAATTATACCCAGGCGACCATGATTCAGTTTACCTTTTACCTGACCTACATCATTTTCCCAATTCCCATTGCCTGGATGATCCATCGGTATGGATACAAAATCAGCCTGCTGACAGCAGTGGTTACCTGTGCTGTTGGGTGTGCGCTATTCTTCCCCGCAAAAATTTTCGACTCTTATCCTTTGGTTCTCGCAGCTATTTTTGTCATATCTACCGGCTTAACCATTATCAACGTGGCGGCGAATCCGTTTGCTTCAATGCTTGGGGATCCGGAAGGTGCCCACCAGCGAATCAATTTCGTCCAGGTATTTTCCAGAGTTGGATACGCTGTAACTCCTGCTGTTGCGACTTCATTAATATACAATCAGATTGGAGAGATTCGCTATCATTTCCCCTATCTCTTGCTTGCTGCAACCTTGCTGATGATTGCCCTCCTGATGTTTTTGTCGAAACTGCCCTCCATGAAACCTGAGGAGGATGAGAAATTCACCCTCAAGGGAATCATGAGCGAAGGATATTCTCACAGGCACCTTTTCTTTGGTGTTTTCGCCATGTTCTTTTACATGGGGGCAGAAGCATCGACCTGCGGATTTTTCATTCCCTACTTGAAAACAGTCCTCGGATTTACGGATCAGAAGGCTGCCAGTTACCTTACCCTCTATTACATTTTTACAGCGGTGATGGGCATTTTGGCTGTTGTTGCACTAAAATACGTCAAAGCGCACAAACTGGTTGGCTTTTTTGGTCTTGGCATGATACTGCTCTATCTGCTTGCCATCGCTTTCAATACCGGCTACAACGAATTCATTCTGGCCGGACTCGGACTTTTCCTTTCCATCATGTTTCCGACAATTTTCAGTCTGGCCATAGAAGATATAGGATCATTTACAGGAAAAGGTTCAGCGCTGCTGAATTTTGCCATTATTGGTGGATCTATCTTTCCTCCAATTCAAGGAATGATCGCCGATGCACATGGCGTTCAGATTTCCTATATTATTCCACTCTTTTGTTTTGTGATGGTAACCATTTACGCATTCTACTTTACGAGAGAACCGTTGCTTAGGAGGAAGATGGCAGGAGGATAGTTATGAGTTATGAGTTATGAGTTATGAGTTATGAGTTATGAGTTATGAGTTATGAGTTATGAGTTATGAGTTATGAGTTATGAGATTTATGAAAAAGAAAGACCCGATAAAAACTTACGATGCACGCTGGGAAGTCAGTGATTTTGGTGACAGTGAGGTGCTTAGGCTTTTTGAGGCCACTTTTGGCTATGCCCGCTTAATAGAAGTGGACACCCTTGTTTTTGCACGTGATGCCCGACTGGGATGTGCCCGGGTGCTGGAAATTGGAATTGAAGCAGCTGTTAAAGCAGGGTTTCGGGTGATTGCCTGTTTTGATCCCATCAGCACTCCCCTCTCCTACTTTATCGCCATGCAGACGGCAGGAAATCATCCCAATACGATGGGACTTTCCATTACGGCCTCACACAATCCCAGACAATATATCGGTATTAAATATACTGTTCCCGGAGTCGTGGCCATCGGATATGATTGTGGTCCGATGGGGGGACTTACAAAAGTAAAAGAGCTCTACCATGACAACTCCTACGTTCAGAAATATAGAGAAGGCGGTTCACTTCGTATTATCGGGAATCCCGCTGAAGAGTACATCCGTTACACAACGGAACTGGCTGGGGTTGAGCCTAAGAGTTTCAGGGGAATGAAGGTAGTGCTGGATACATTCAATGGATCTGCTGGCCCTGAACTCTACCGGGCACTGACACGATGCGGAGTTGAAGTTTCCCCGATAAGACTGACCCCTAACGGTGAATTTCCAACCGGATCGCCTAATCCGACAAGTCAGAACAAAATGGATCCGGCTATTCAGTTGGCTGTTCAAAAAAATGCAGACCTTGTTTTGGGCATAGATGGCGATGGCGACAGGATCGTGTTTGGTGACCAAAAAGGGATTTTCAGCGCCGGATTTGTCATGATCCCAATCCTGAAGTCTATTCTCGAAAAAGAGCCCTGTGCAGACAGATACAAAATATTGTACGATCCAAAGGTAAACCCATTGGCGTTGGCCAAGTGGGCCGAACTCAATGCCGAGCCTCTTCTCTTCCGTAACGGACATTCACAGATCAAAGGGCACATGAAAGAGATAGGGGCGATGGCAGGTGCAGAAGAATCCGGCCATTTTTACCACAAACTTCCTATTGGTGATTTGCAGGTTTCTGGTGAAAATTCACTCTATACGATCCTGCTCTTTCTGAAGGCGATCCACAATCAAAATGAGATACTGCACCAGGTTCGCTCCATGCAGGATCAAATCTATACCTCCGGGGAATTCAACTATTACTTTCCGGAAGATCGAGTCAGGGACACGGCCTTGCAAGCCATCATTCAATATTTTAATGCGCATAAAGCGGAATTGGCAACACAATCAGAGGATGGAATTGAGTTGGAAGGAACCGTGGTCTACAAAGGTGTTCACAAGATAAATGGAGTAATCACACTTGAAAAAGAGTGGTATTCGGCTTACGTTCGGACCGCTACGAATGAGAAAGGGATCATCAGGAGTTATATCTCAAGCAGCGGTTCATCGTGTGGAAAAAAAATAAAATCAGCGATCATTCAACTGCTTGCCAATGAATTTGGCGGAGTGGAAGTTGAGTGATGAGAGTTTAATAGTAAAATACAAATTAAATAGATATGAGATTATTAATCACCGGCCTGAATGGATTTGTGGCAGGTAGCATTGTGGCACAGGCTAAGAAAACATGGGAAGTGCATGGTGTAGATATTACGGAAGCAACAGGATTGCCTGTCAATGTGCATGGGCACCAGTTGGATTTGATGGACCAGGAAAAGGTGGCAACACTCTTTCAACGGATTCGCCCCGATGTGGTGATCCATACTGCCGCAATGGCCAATATTGATGTTTGTGAGAACAACAAAGAGCTGGCATGGAAAGTTAATGTGGGCATCACCGAAATTATAGCCGAACAATGTAAAACGATGGGCATTAAGATGATTGTCTGTTCAACAGATACGGTCTTTGATGGAATAAAAGGCCACTATTCTGAGACCGACACTCCTTTCGCAGTTAACCATTATGCAAAGACAAAAATTGAAGCAGAAAGAATTGTCCTTGAAGCATCTTCAAAAAACATCGTTGCCCGTTTATCGTTGGTCATGGGATTGCCTGTTATGGGAAAAGGCAACTCCTTTTTGGCTGAAATCATCGAAAAACTAAAAAGGGGCGAAACGGTTAAATTTCCAGAAAATGAGATTCGGACTCCCATTGATGTGGTAACACTCGGAGCCGCACTAACGGAATTAGCAGGGAGTGACTTTGGTGGTATTATCCACCTTTCAGGGAATACGAGGATCAACCGTTACAAAATGGCCATACATATTGCGGAAATGCTTGGGTACGATGCAAGCCTTGTTGAAGGAACAAACTCAAATGCCCTCGCTGGCCGCGCACCCAGACCCAACGATGCTTCGATGGAAAATGGACTTGCCAAAAGCATTCTGCAAACTCCAATGCTTACCCTGGATGTAGGCTTGAATTTAACTTTAAATTTTAAAATTGAGGAGATTTAAGATGAGCAGCATAAAATTTGATCTGGAAATTAAGTTTGGTACCCAATACGGAAAAGAAGAAGAAGAGGCAGTATTGAAAGTATTGCGAAACAATGCACCCACCAGCGGGGATGAGTGCATCGCCTTCGAAAAAATGTATGCTGAATATTCAGGTGCAAAATATGCCAGGGTATGCAGCAATGGTACCACAGCACTGTTCCTCTCCATGATCGGAATCGGCATCAAACCCGGCGACCGTGTTCTTACCTCTCCGGTTACCTGGATCGCTACGGCAGCGGCGCCTGCGACACTTGGCGCAGATGTCGATTTCGTCGATATCGACCCCGTCACTTACAATTTGGATGCCAACCAACTGGAGGATAAACTCACCCCGAATACAAAAGCTGTTCTTCCTGTTCACCTGTATGGCCAGCCCTGCGAGATGGATGAGATCATGGCACTATCGTCGAAACACAAGTTCGTGGTAGTCGAAGATGCAGCACATGCCATTGGCGCCGAATACAAAGGCCGAAAAGTAGGTACCATCGGAGCCACCGGATGTTTCAGCTTCCACGAACAGAAAAATATTTCGACTTTGGGCGAAGGTGGAATCATTTTGACCAATGATAAAGGGATCTACGAACGAATCTCCCTTTATCGGTCTCACTGTACTAGGGTTCATGGAAACAGTACCAAATATTGCAAACTGGATGAAGGGCAATTCCCGGTAGGTAAAAAATTCTGGTGGCAGGATTTTGACGATTGCGGATACAATTTCAGAATGACGGATATTCAAGCCGCTGTTGGAATTGAACAGCTCAAGAAGGTTGACATGCTTAACCAACGCCGGATCGACAATGCTGCTTTTATGACAGAACATCTGAAAGAGGTACCCGGATTGACTTTGCCAACAGTCCTGCCGCATAACAAACATGTGTTCCATCTTTATCCGGTGATGGTCGATCCGAAAGAGTTTGGCATGACGAAAGAAGACCTTATTTATGATTTGCTTCACAAATATGGAATCAAAGTTGGATTCCATTATATTCCGCTTCATTATTCGACCGCATTCAAAAACAGAGGATTTAAAAAAGGAGCGTTTCCCAATGCAGAGAAACTTGGCGATCAACTGATAACACTTCCTATCAATCCCAGGCAGACAATGGAAGCGCTGGAATATTTAGTCAAAAGCATCAAGGAGGTTCGCTCCTAAAACAGACAACCATGGATTTTGTCAACAAAATAATTGATTTCAAAAAGAGCAGTACCTTCTTTTCACCTTCCGGACCGGTTTATATTTCCCGCGCTCCGGGACGATTGGACCTGATGGGCGGAAACGATGATTATACCGGAGGTCTTGTTTTTGAATCAACCATTAGAGAGGCAACCTTTGCAGCAGCTCAGCTTCGCTCCGACCAGGTCATAGAACTAAGCAACAAAACGGTTTCAGAGGCAGGATGGCAGGGGGTTTTGGAAGTTAAATGGGCTGAAATGGCGGATGAAAAGGCCATCAAAGAGCTGGTAAACCGATCGGCCAATGTGCGCTGGACAGCCTATGTCCTGGGCAATCTTTTCTATCTAAAGAAGAAATATCCTGGTAAGGTGAATAGCGGAATTCGGCTCTATATGGAGTCAACTGTCCCGTTAAACAGGGGAGTAAGCTCCTCCGCAGCCATCGAAGTTTCAGTCATGAAAGCCTCGGCAGCAGCTTATGGAATCGATCTTCACGGAACAGAACTTGCCCTGTCCTGCCAATGGGTCGAGAATGTAATAGCAGATTCGGGCTGCGGCATTATGGACCAGATTGCGGTCGTTGCAGGAAAAGAAGGATATGTATTGCCGCTGGTTTGCCAGCCTTGTCTACCCGAACCACTGATACGATTACCGGAAGAGCTGCAGATCTGGGGAATCGACTCAGGAGTTAGCCATCAGGTATCAGGGATTGAATACGAAGCTGCCAGGGCCGCTGCTTTCATGGGATATAAAATTATTTGTGACCTGGAGAAAATAGAGGTTACAAAAGAGATTGAAAGCGAAATTGAACGTTATACTGATCCTATCTGGAAAGGGTACCTGGCCAATCTGAGACGCTCGCAATTTCACGATAAATATGAAAATAGCCTGCCATTGCAACTGGATATGAACTCTTTCCTATCCGACCATCAATTTCATGCCGATCCGTTCTCTCCCTTGAAGAAAGGCGTAACCTATCATGTCAGGGCAAATACAAGTTATGCTGTGGAGGAGAATCAACGTGTACAACTATTTTCGGAACTATCACGCGGAGCCTCCCTTTCCTACTCCAAACGTTCCTTTGCACTTATGGGCGAGATGATGTATCAATCTCACAACGCCTACTCCGAATGTGGACTTGGTTCGGAAGCGACTGATTTTCTGGTCGGGATGTGCAGGACTTCAGGAGTTGAAAAAGGGATCTATGGCGCAAAAACGACGGGCGGAGGCGCAGGAGGTACTGTTGCCATCCTGGCAGAAAAATCGGCAAAGCCAATTATCGAAGAGCTATTTGCTTTGTACAAAAATGCCGGATTTGGCGACCCTTATCTTTTCGAAGGCAGCTCGGACGGAGCAGATGCTTATGGCATAACTGTTTGCTGATGCGGTGATGTGATGATGTGCTGATGTGATGATGTGCTGATGTGATGATGTGCTGATTAGTTGATTCATTGATTTGTTCATAATAGGAATTCTCAGTCCAGGCATCTTGTGAACTTACAATATGGATGAAAGTTTGAACATCAAATTCTATTAGCGTTTCTTATATTATTTCACATACGCAAAATAATTTAACACATTGTGTATTAGTATTATAAATTACAATTTAGAATTGATTCATGCGCTATATTCAAATGAACACATCATCACATTAGCACATCATCAAATCATCACATAATCACATTAGCAAATCATCACATCAACCAATCATCACATTAGCAAATCATCACATCAACCAATCATCACATTAGCAAATCATCACATCAGCTCAACATCAAATTAAATTAACTATGAAAACACGCAACTATCTTTACTACAGCATCCTGATCACCCTTTTTTTTTCTTCGGCCCTGCTTCAGGCCCAAAACAAAGTCAATCTGACCCAGCTTTGGAAAACCGATGTGAAATCATTTTTAGAGAATAGTCCTGTCCTGGCGCATCTTTCCGGTGGCGACGAGTCGCAGGTAATTGTTGCCGGAAGAGAGGACCTGATTGCACTGGATGGCAATGGAAACGAAATATGGAAATACCGCAGCAAGGGCCGCTATATGATGTCACCCTCTGTTTGGGAGCAAAAAGGTCAGCCAACGCTTCTCTACACGGCTGACAACGGTGGTTATCTCAGGTGTCACAACAACAAAGGAAAAGTACTGTGGGAGGCCAAATTGAAGGCGCCATGCTCCTGGTCAGCTCCGGCTATTGCAGATCTCAAAGAAGATGGCGTTACCACGATTGTTCAGGGGGATGAGTCAGGTTCCATCTTTGCGTTCGAAGCCTTATCAGGAAAACCAGTTTGGAAGGCGGCAATCAAAGGGATGCCCTCCAGTGCAGCAGTTGGTGATTTGGATGGTAAAAAGGGATTGGAAATTGTATATCTCTCAACGAAAGGAATTTTAACAGTACTTCACGCGGATGGTACCATCTTTTGGAAGCAAAATATTGGAGGCACCTGCCAGACCTGGGGTAACTCAGCGCCCGTGATTTTTGTAGCCTCCGATGGTCAGCCAAGGATTTTCGCGGCCTCGGGCAATGGAGAAGCTTTTTGTTTTTCAGCCAAAGGCACCTGCTTGTGGAGCCGGCAGGTCAAGGGTGCTGTAGCCTCTACCCTCTCTGCCGGTGATTTCGACCAGAATGGAGTAGCCGACCTGTTTCTAATCACACAACTCGGCGTAATTTACCGGTTTACCGAAAATGGCGAACTTCTATGGAACATCGACATGCAAGGACGTACGCTTGGCTCCGGATCCCTCATCGATTTGAACAGGGATGGCGGGCTTGAATATATCTTCTGCACACAGGATGGTCATCTGCAGGCTCTTGACCAACATGGCGGGATCGTTTTTGATTACAATTTTGATCACCGGACCATCAATGAAACTCCGACATTCGGGGAAATTTCAAAGAAATCCAGTGGATTGGAAATGGTGCTTACCGGTGGTGAAAGTGGTTTGGTCTATTGCTTTAGGAGCTCTTCACCCATTGGTGCAAAAAAACAGTGGACAACTGCAGGAGGCAGTGAAACAAAATGCAATTACTCCTCCTGCCTGACTTCCAAAAGCCAATTGAGTATGATCCCAATGCATCTCAATTGGAATGAACTGTATCTTGGGGAGGATATCTGTTTTGATGTTTTCAATCCAAATACCACAAATGAATTGATTTCGATAGAGGCTTCATGCAGCCATCCTGATGGAAAATACCAATCTGTTACTTCCAAACTGGCAGGTCACCACTCTCAGATATTTTTGCCGTTTAGTGGCAAGTCACCCGGCAACTATCGTTTCAAATGGAGCCTGACTTCACCAACCGGAAAACTTCTTCTATCCGGTGATCGCGCAGTCAATCTGACACCTTTTCAAAACGAAAAATCGCTGGTTCAATCTTGCTTGAAAAGATTAAGGGAAACAGGAACAAAAGCTCAGCTGCAAAGACCCGATTTATCTGATGCCCTGTTTCAGGAGGCAGAAACAATCGATCGCCAGTTTACAGTGTTGCAACCGCAACAAGAGATTTCTTTAGCAGGAAATCAGCCGGAACAGGGAGATATAGCAGTAAAAAGTTATCAATTTACCAAAAGGACATTAAAAGCCTTAAAAATTGCAGAATTGGCAGAATCATCCCTTTCTTTGTCGGCAAATACCACTTTGATTCCTTTTGAAGGAGATCTATGGGAAAACAAAGGACGTGAAGATGTTTTACCTGCAGTCGCCTCCAACAGCATCAAAATCGCCCGTTCAATGGTTGCAGGCGAGAATGAACCCATCTCACTAAATCTTTTCAACCTGATCGGGCGCAGCGTAACAACCCGTATCGAGGCAGATTCAATACCCGGCGGAATCAAATTTAATCTGCAGCATTCTGTCGCAACAATGGATGCATTGGGAAAACCAGCCTGGGATGCGCTGCCCGAACTGGATGAAAGCCAAACAATATCAATTCCATCCCTGTCATCAAAAGAGATTTGGATTACTATTACCTGCGCCTCCGGTACGAAGGCCGGACATTACAAGATTCCGGTAATTATTCGTGCATTGAACGGCGCTGGTGTACAAAACGGACCGGCAAGTCCTCAAAATGTTTCGCTTCCTATCGTTAGGGCAGATATTGAACTGGATATTCTGAATTTCGGTATGGCGCCACAAGGGGCTATCAGACTTTGTGCCTGGGGCTCATATGACAAATCCACCATTCGAAATCTTTTGGATCACGGCAATACTGTTTTCATTGTACCTCAGGGCAAATCCAAGGACAATCGGACCGATTTTGATTTTACCGCTCAGGACAAAATAGTGGATGAACTGAGTGGAAATGACGTATTTCTATTGCTATCAGGATTGCCGGACGTGTTAAAAGAGAAAGACCTGGGAGGGTCAAGTCCAGAATTAAATCTCTATCTCGACAAACTGACTGCACATTTGGCATCCAAGGGAATTGACAAGAAGCATTTCGCCTTTTATCCCTATGATGAACCGGGAGGTATTGGTTGGTCGGTGATTGACAAATTGGTGTTGTTTGGCAAAATGTTGAAAGCAAAAGACCCCGAACTTCTTGTTTATATGGACGGAGGTGGAGAGGCTCCCATGTTCAAGGCGATGCAGCCATACCTTGATGTGTGGTGCGTCGGTTACAATGAACTTCCGAACAAGAGTCCGGTAATGGATATCGTCAGGAATGATCCCGGAAGTTTGTTGTGGTCGTACGATTGCTCCTACTCCTATGCGCGCCCAATGGGACCTAACATCAAGAGCATTAACATTGTTGGCCAGTTCAGAATCTCTGCTTTGGCCGCTTTCAGATGGAACGCCACCGGAATCGGTTACTGGTCATACAACCTTGGAGACGACATGTGGGGAAGAACGATGCTTGAATATCCGTTGGTATATAAAGGTACCGGCAAACCCATCAATTCCCGCAGATGGGAGGCTGTCAGGGAAGGAGTTGAAGACTACAGGATCCTGGTAAGTTTAAAAGCCAAACTGCAAAAGGGCTCTAATTCCCTTACTTCAAATGCAAAATATAAAATTGAACAACTGCTCAAATCTGTGGCAAATCTGATTGATCAAAGCGACAGGGAGATGAAACTGGGTATGAGCAGCAAAGTGATGGATGTAACCAACAGTGATGAGGCGGTAAGGAAGATCAGAAATGAGATGATGGAATGTGTCAGACAATTACAAATTAAAGATTGAAAATTACGAATTACAGATTGTGAATCGTTTGGCCCAAGGTGAAGGATGCTTCCTGGTAATTCGGAAAACATTTCGAATTAAAAAACATTTCAAACAAGATGTGTGCAAAAACAGAATAACTGAAAGAATAGTTTAATTTTGTAGTAAATTTATACAGCCATGGAGTCAATCGATTGGAAAAACCTTGCTTTTGGTTATAGCAAAACTGATTACAACGTTCGAAGCTGGTTCCGGAACGGAGCATGGGGAGAGCTTGAAGTCAGTGATTCAGAGATACTTAATATACATATGGCCGCTACTTCCCTGCATTACGGACAGGAGGCCTTTGAAGGGTTAAAGGCCTTCAGGGGCAAAGATGGCAAGATCCGGGTATTCAGGATGATTGAGAATGCAAAAAGAATGCAGCACAGCGCCAGAGGGATCATGATGGCCGAAGTTCCGAACGCGCTCTTTACGGAGGCAGTGAGGAAGGCTGTGCACCTGAATGAAAGATTTGTTCCACCCTACGAATCAGGTGCCTCCTTGTATATTCGTCCATTGTTGATTGGTACCGGTGCTCAAATTGGTGTAAAACCGGCAGATGAATATCTTTTCATAATTTTTGTGATGCCTGTTGGTCCATACTTCAAGGAAGGGTTCAAACCAACAGACCTGGTTATCTACCGTGAATATGACCGGGCAGCTCCGCTTGGAACAGGGACATTCAAAGTGGGCGGAAACTATGCTGCCAGTCTGGTTTCAGGTCACAAAGCGCACGAAAATGGATTCTCGGCAGTATTATACCTTGATGCCAAAGAGAAAAAATATCTGGATGAATGCGGTCCTGCCAATTTTTTCGGAATAAAACAAAACAAATACATCACACCCAAGTCGACATCCGTCTTACATTCCATTACCAACATGAGTTTAAGGCAACTGGCGAAGGATATGGGAATGGAAGTTGAAGAGCGTCCAATTCCAGTCGAAGAACTTACGGAATTCGACGAAATTGGAGCCTGTGGTACGGCTGCAGTTATTTCCCCTATCAAAAGGGTGTACGATGCCGATCTGAACAAAGAGTACCTTTTTGGATCAGAACCCGGAAAGATTAGTGTAAAACTTTATGAAAAACTTAGGGGAATACAATACGGGACAGAAGATGACATCCATGGTTGGACAGTTATCATAGAATGAAATTACAAACGCCCGGAAGGGCGTTTGTAATTTCATTCTATCTCGAGCAATTCCCTGCTTTTATTTGAGCCCAGGTAGGAGTATACTTATTCTGGCTGATGTAAGCGGTACCGGAAAGGACCAAGGCCTTGATGGCGCAATATCCCGATAGGTTTGAATTGTAATAGATATCCAGTGAACTTCTGGCGTTTTTTAGGTTTTCAAGACCATCCAGGGAGTTAAGTGAACTATTCTCGAGAATTTCAACCTTACCTCTGATGGTTTTTACTTTTTCAAAACCTTTAAAATTAGCCAACGCAGCATTGTCCTGTACCAAAAAGTCCCCTCCAATACTATCCAGAAGGGCGAATCCATTCAGTCCGGCAGTGCCGTTACATTCAGAAATACGAACATCTTTTTTGATATATTTAATTCCATTCAAGCCTGTAAAAGAGCTCAGTTTCTCAAGCTTATTCAATACAACAGTACCTTTGATGGTATCAATTTTTGACAAGCCGGTCAGGTTATCAAGATTGTTACATGAGACAATGTTCAAATTACTTTTGATGCACGGAATGTTGCTCAAACCCTGCAAATTGGTCAATCCGTTGCAATCAACAATCGAAATGGATGAAATTGTATCGTTGACCGGAATGAGATTAGACAGACTTTTAAGCTGAGGTAATGTTGTCAAAGAGAGGGTACCTTTAATCTCAAGAAGATTGGCTAGCCCTGTGAAGCCGGTAAAATTAGGATTTTCGCTGATGTTCATATCCCCTCCAATGGAAGTCAACCCTGTTAATCCAATGAGAGAAGTAAGAACAGGATTCTGGTAAATTCCGAGTGATCCTGTCATTGTTGTTAAATTCTGAAGACCAGAAAACGAGACAAGCGAAGGATTGGCTGTAACTGTAATTGACGAAACCTTCTGGATTTGCTCCAATCCTGCAAAATTCACCAACTTGGGATTTCTTTCAACAATCAAAGAAGATCCAATCGTATCCAGGGCAGCAACACCATTAAAAGAGACCAGCTCCGGACAGGAAGAAACTTGAAAATTTCCAACGATGTTCCTGAGAGTAGACAAAAAGGATAAATCTTTGTTGGGAACTTTATAGAGTGTAACAGATCCTTGCACCTCTACAAGATTTACAAAATATTTTTTGTAATCAATTACATCAGAGGAAGATAAAATCAGACTTCCTTTGATTGTATTGTATTTTCCATTCAAAAACCGCTGTAGGGTAGTATCGTTGCCACTGGAATAGATATTGATACTGCTGTTAAAGATATTGGCAGGGACAATCGTTGGTTCTGTTGTTGTACTACTTTTTTTGCAGGAAAATATGGTAAAGCCCAGTGCAACAAAGAGGACGTAAATCAATAAATTATTTTTTCTCATTCACGGTAATGTTTCATTGATTGCTTTGAGAAAGACTCAAAACAGCCTGACAAAGAAAAGAAATTTTAGGGAGAATTTCGTCTTTTGATGATTTATTCCCCCTTGGAAAGGCTGTTTTAACAACTATTTGGATAGTTCGAGCATTCTAAGTATGGGCATCTTTGCTTTGACCATTAACTCTTCCCTAAGGATGATCTCAGGTTGCTCATAACGCAAGGCAAGATAAAGCTTTTTGAGTGTGTTTAACTTCATGAAACTGCAATCATTACAACCACAAGTTGCATCAATGGATGGTGCAGGCATAAAAATCTTATCGGGACATTTGGACTTCATCTGATGAAGAATTCCACTTTCCGTGGCAACAATGAATTTTGTCTCCTCACTCGTGGTAACATAGTTTAAAAGTGCCGTTGTCGAACCAACAAATTCTGAAACCAGTAGAATTGGCCTTTCACATTCAGGATGGGATATCAACACGGCATCAGGATGATCGTTTTTAAGTCCAATAATCTTTTCCAATGAATATTTTTCATGAACCATGCAGGCGCCATCCCATAGTACCATCTCCCTTCCTGTAACAGCGTTGAGATAATTGCCCAGATTTCTATCCGGGGCGAAAATTATCTTTTGATCCATGGGAAAAGATTCCACTATTTTTTTTGCATTTGATGATGTAACGATTACATCCGAGAGTGCCTTGATTTCGGCAGAACAATTGATGTAAGAAATCACCACATGATCCGGATGTTGATCGAGGAACTGCTTAAATTCAGGGGCCGGTGCCGAATCGGCCAGTGAACAGCCCGCCTTCATGTCCGGTACCAGCACTTTTTTACCAGGATTTAAAATTTTAGCCGTTTCGGCCATAAAATGAACCCCAACAAACAAAATTATATCGGCAGTTGTGGCTTCTGCCTGTTGTGCAAGGGCCAATGAATCTCCCAAAAAATCGGCAAGGTCCTGTAATTCAGGAGTTAGGTAATAATGCCCAAGAATTATAGCATTTTTCTCTCTTTTTAGCCTGTCAATTTCAGTGATATAATCAATAACCGATGAAACCGGCAGGTCTACAAAACCACATTGATCGATCAACTTTGAGTAGGTATCCTTCATTTTATCACATTATGAAGGTGCAAAAATATAAAATCATCCTGTATCATGACAACATTTTTATATTTGATATAAAGTTGGCGCATAGGTTTTCGAACAAATTAACAGTAATGATAAAAAATGTTAATAAATTATGGTAAAAAGTTAATAAAAAAATAACCACAACTAACTTCAGTCATAGAATTAAATCAATAGGTATCATTATATTTGGTGACGTTTGGCTACTTTGTGCGAAAAGTCTAATAACCTTTAAAGTTAAGTCGTACCAAATTGGATCTACTAATAAATGTTAAAATAAGATCACGAATATAACCTATCGAAGTTTAAGCTAACAATGTGTAATTAAAATTATCATTAATGAAAAACAACTTTTTAAAGCCCTGCTTGACTATTGTACTATTTGCAAGCATGTTTGTAACAGCCATTGCCCAGGTTACCTCCTCCGGAATAAGCGGACGGGTTACCAGTGGCAACGAATCACTTCCAGGTGCCGCCATAGTTGCGGTCCATGTTCCCTCAGGTACTCAGTATGGAACTGTCACCAATGCCGACGGTCGATACAGTTTGCAGGGCATGCGTACGGGAGGGCCCTACAAGGTAGACATCACTTTTGTAGGCTATGCAAAAGCCTCTTTCACTGATATTACACTTGCACTGGGCGAATCATATGTATTAAATACCACTTTGAAGGAAAGCACTGCTACTGTTGGAGAGGTAACAGTGGTTGGTATAAGACCTTCTCCCTACAATTCAGAGAAAAATGGCGCTTCCATGAACGTTTCGACACGTCAAATCACCATGATGCCGTCGGTCAACAGGTCCATCAATGATGTGACCCGACTCACGCCACAATCAAGCGGAATGACTATCGGTGGAGGAAACTACCGTCAAAACTACATCACTGTCGACGGAGCCCAGTTCAACAATGCTTTCGGCATCGGAACCAATCTTCCGGCAGGCGGCTCACCAATATCACTGGATGCCATCGACCAGATTTCTGTCAACATTACTCCTTTTGATGTCAGACAAAGTGGATTTATTGGTGCATCTGTCAATGCGGTCACACGCTCCGGCAGTAATGAATTTACCGGTTCGGCCTACAACTACATGGCAAGTGAAAAATACAAAGGCAATAAAGTTGGCGATGCTACTTTCGTCAAGAATCCATCAAGCTATAAAATGTATGGATTCCGTTTGGGTGGACCTATCATCAAAAATAAACTTTTCTTTTTTGTGAATTACGAATCGGAAAAGAATACTGTTCCCGGTCCTCCCAGGGTTGCCGCAACCGCAGCTGCTCCTGCAGATGGAGTTAACGTTGCCCGTCCTACCCAGTCAGATATGGATATGATCAGTAAATATCTTCTCGACACATATGGGTATGCAACAGGGCCTTATCAGGGATATTCCAACGATAGTCCGGCTTCCAAAATGTTGGCGCGTGTAGACTGGAACATTAGCAGAAACCACAAATTCAACATTCGATACAGCCAAACCAAGGCCAAATCCCCAAGTTCGCCAAGTACTTCAACTTCACCCTTCTCCTCCATCTATACCGGTACCCGTACAGGTATGGATGCCATGTGGTACAAAAATTCAGGCTATTATACTGAAACCAATTTCAGTTCATTGTCAGCCGAGTTGAACTCTACCCTCGGTAACGGCAAATACCTGAATACCTTGCGTTATACCAATTCATTCCAGGATGAACCACGAAGTACAGATGGTAAAATCTTTCCTTTTGTTGATATTCTAAGCGGTGGTAAACCTTATGTTTCCTTCGGAACAGAACTTTTTTCCTATGGAAATTTGCGCCAGGTAAAAACAACTACCATCACCGATGATATTTCATGGTCAATGGGCAAAAATAGCTTTACCGCAGGTCTTCAATATGAAGCAAATGAAACAAAGAATGGTTTTATGCGTTTTGGGACCAGCTTCTATGTCTTCAACTCGTGGACCGATTTTACAAGTGGGGCAAAACCTGCCGATTTTGGTATTACTTTCTCCAACACTCCGGGATATGCACAGGCTTTCCCTAGTTTCAAATTTGGACAATATTCGGCATACATTCAGGATGAATTGACTGTAAATCCCAAATTGAAAGTTGTAGCCGGTTTGCGTGCAGACCTTCCAACATTCTCTCAACCGGTAGCAGCGCATCCAATGATTGAGAACCTTACTTTCGGCACCAATAAGTATAGTAGCGCTACATTGCCACAATCCAAAGTGATGTTATCTCCGCGTATTGGATTCAATTACAACATCAAAGAAGACCGTTCTTTGGTACTTAGGGGAGGAACAGGCATTTTCACCGGTCGCGTACCTTTTGTATGGGTCGTCAGCCAGGTTGGAGATGCCGGAATGGTGCAAACCACCATGACCTATGCCGGACAGGCCAATGTACCAGGCCCATTCAAACCTGAAATGAATGCGTACTATCCCACTACCCAACCCGCAGTCGGCCAGATCGCTCCAAGTACATTTACCATTATATCCAAAGATTTCAAAATGCCACAATCCTGGAAGAGCAGTTTGGCCATGGATGCCAAACTTCCATTTGGTTTGAAGGGAAGCCTGGAGGGTATCTACAACAAAGATATCAACACTGCATTTTTTGTAAACCGTGGACTGAAACCCGGAGTACCTTTGAACATTGCAGGATATCCGGATAACCGATTGATCTATCCTGTTACTTCATCCACTACCAGGGGAAATGCCTACTATCAAACGCTTAGTACAGATGGTAAAACAATTACAACCGGAAATGCAATAGCCAGCAATGGTATGTCCCCTATTGTACTTGAAAACAGGAACAAAGGGTATTACTACTCTTTAACTGCCAAACTTGAAAAAGCATTCGCCAGTGGATTTACCGGTATGATAGCTTATACCCATAGTGATGCCAGAAATTTGGTTGATGGTAGTGGCGACCAGGCCTCATCTGCATGGAATGGCAATGCCAATGTGAATGGAGCCAACAGCGAGGAACTCAGCTATGCCAGTTATGTTGTTCCTAACAGGGTAATTGCTTCTGCTTCTTACAAGTTTGAGTACCTTAAAACGATGGCCACAACTTTGTCTGTTGTTTATGAAGGTGGTTCGCAGGGACGTTTCTCCTATGTTTATTCCAGCAACATCGTTCGGGATGGTGCCGGTTCGAACAACCTTATCTATGTTCCTAAGAATGCATCCGAAATTACCTTTGTGGATCAAACCGTAAAAGATGCAAGCGGAGCCAATGTCCTATGGACGGCTGCGGCACAGAGTACGTCCTTCTTCAGCTATATTAACCAGGATAAATACCTTCGTAGCCGCATCGGCAAATATGCTGAACGCAATGGAGCTTTGATCCCCTGGAGAAACCAGTTTGATGCCAAGCTGATGCAGGAAATCTTCGTAAAAGTTGGTGGCAAACGCAATACCATCCAGGTAAGTCTTGATATCCTGAATGTTGGCAACCTGATCAACAAAAATTGGGGAATTGCCGACTTCTACAACCAAAACAATATTCTGATCCCTACAAACAATTCCAGTGTAGTTTCAGGTGGTACTGTAAAACCGACATTCAGGCTTAATCCTTACAACAGCAATCAGATGCTTAAAAATACCTATCGCGATAACGTTGGTTATAGTTCAACCTATTCGATGCAATTGGGGATTCGTTACATCTTCAACTAATTAATCGTAAGTTTTCCCAAAGTTCCCAAAGTTTTGGTTACGAGTGAAATTAGCTCGTAACCAAAACTTTGGGAACTTTCTTTTTTATTAGCTCGTAACTAAAATTTTGGGAACTTTCTTTTATATAATATCACTAAATTTGCCGATCCACAAAGTAATGCGATATGGCTCAGAAACCTTCGATTCCCAAAGGCACGCGCGATTTTTCACCGCTTGAAATGGCCCGAAGAAACTATATTTTCGATACTGTTAAAGCTGTTTTTAAATTGTATGGTTTTCAGCAGATAGAGACACCAGCCTTGGAAAATCTCTCTACACTAACCGGAAAATATGGGGAAGAGGGAGATAAGCTGTTGTTCAAAATACTCAATTCAGGCGACTTTCTTGCGAAGGCCAACGAAAATGACCTGTCCGCAAAAAATAGTCTCAAAACTACCTTTCAAATATCCGAAAAAGGCCTTAGGTATGACCTTACCGTACCCTTTGCGCGTTACGTGGTGCAGTACCAAAACGATATTAATTTCCCATTCCGTCGCTACCAGATTCAGCCGGTATGGCGCGCCGATCGGCCGCAAAAGGGACGGTACCGCGAATTTTACCAGTGCGATGTAGATATCATCGGTTCAAATTCCTTACTCAATGAATATGAATTGATACAAATTGTAGACACTATTTTTACACGGCTTGGCATTAACGTCACCGTCAAAATCAATAACAGAAAGGTGTTGGCCGGAATAGCCGAAACCATTGGCGAAGCAGACAGGATCATCGACATCACCATCGCCATTGACAAACTTGAGAAAATCGGTTTGGACAAGGTCAATGAAGAGTTGTCAGAAAAGGGAGTTTCTGAATCTGCCATCAAAAAACTTCAACCGATTCTCAATCTTTCGGGCAACAACGATGAGAAGCTTGAGAAGATCGAACAGGTCATTGCTTCGTCAGAAACCGGAAGCAAAGGTGTAGAAGAATTAAGGACCATCTTCGGCTATCTGAAAACCGGGCATGTGGCTACCTCGGTCGAATTGGATCTCACCCTGGCCAGGGGATTAAATTATTACACCGGCGCCATCTTCGAAGTGAAGGCAAGTGATGTCCAGATAGGTTCCATTACCGGAGGTGGAAGATACGATGACCTGACAGGAATTTTTGGTTTGCCTGATATCTCCGGGGTCGGTATCTCATTTGGAGCTGACAGGATCTACGACGTGATGGAACAATTAAAGCTTTTCCCCAGGGACCAAACGGTCTCAACCAAAGTGCTCTTTGTCAATTTCGGAAAAACGGAAGAGAACTATTGCCTACCGTTACTTGAACAAGTTCGTAGGGCAGAAATTGCTTCCGAAATATTTCCATCCGATGAGAAGATGAAAAAGCAGATGAACTACGCCAATAGAAAGGGTGTCAAGTATGTCGTGCTGGCAGGGGAAGCCGAAATTGCCAACAATGAGGTTACTGTGAAAAACATGGAAAGTGGCGAACAAATCTCAATTAAGGCGAACTTGCTTGTTGATTTCATAAAAAAAGGATAAAGGATAAAGTAAAAAGGATAAAGGATAAAGTAAAAAGGATAAAGTGGCATTCGAACTGAATAAAGCCTTAACTCATTGATCACTAGATAAAAAACGCTGCAATGTTGATTTGCAGCGTTTTTTTACTTTATCCTTTTACCTTGTCCTTATTTCCCCGGCTTATTATTGCCCTTGTTTCTCATCTCCTGCATCAGGTATGACCTGAATTTGCGTTCTGACCGATAGAGTTTTACGACCTTCTCGGCTGGCAAAACAGAGAGAAATTTTGTATTGTACTCTTCAATAAGTTTCGCCTCTTTCATGTGCACCCCAACCATTTCGCCTGCCAGTTTTTTGTAGGTTTCATCACTTTTAACAGTATTGTCTTCGGTAGATTCTTCCAGGTCCCTTTTGCGGTCCATCAAATCCATTCTCGCTTTTTCAAGTTCATTGTACACAGGCCAGAACTTCTGGCTCTCATTTGAAGTAAGTCCTACCTGTCCAGTGATAAAGGCTACTTTCTTGATTTTGATCGCCTCAATTATTTTTGGGTCCATGTGTCTTTGAGCCATTAGCTGCAACGAACAGAATAGGACCATTGTGGCAAATAATGTAGTTCTCATGTTATTTATTGGTATTAAGAATTTCAAAATCAGAACAATTTGATACAAGATAATCTGCCAGTCCATCTTTGGAAATTCTGGAGGCATCGAATTCATCCATCTCAGAAAGAGAGGAAAAGAATTGGACATCTGAAGCAAGTGAGGTGTAGGTACTGACCATTGCATCTGTCAGATCAATGGCCGAGATATCTCCGGTGCCATGCAATCCCCCCAACGCTGACTGCTTTTGACTGCCAAAAGGATGAAGGTACAAAGTAAGGAAAATGGCAAGACCGGCAGCGATACCGAGTGCAGGCCTCATATAAACCATCATGCTTTTTACCGGTTTGGATTGGCTTTCAACTTGCATTCTAAAATTCAGCCTTTCACCGAAGGATTCAAAATATCCTTCAGGGACCGTATAACCACTTTCCATCTTCGGAAACCGTGGCTCTTTTTCAATATGTTCGCTTTTGTTTTTCATAATCAATATCGTTTCTATGACACTTCAATTCTCAAAAGGTTTAACGTAAACTCATTATTCCCCTTCAAATTGTGCTTCAATTTTTTTTACAGCATGGTGATAGGAGGCTTTAAGTGCGCCCACTGAAGTTTTCAGGATTTCGGCCATCTCCTCGTATTTCATCTCCTCGAAATATTTCATGTTAAAAACCAAGCGCTGCTTTTCAGGAAGCTGTAAAACAGCCAGATGCAAACGCTTTTGAAGCTCTTCCCCCTCAAAATGAGCCCCCGATTCAAAAGTTTCTACAAGATAATCAGAAACTCCGTCAATTGAAAATATATTTCGTCTCTTTTTTTGTTGAAGAAAACTCAGTGATTCGTTTGTTGCAATGCGAAATATCCATGTGAAGAGTGAAGAGTCCTCCCTGAAATTGTCGATGTTCTTCCAAACCTTGATAAATACATTTTGAAGAAGGTCGTCTGCATCATCATGACTGACTACAATTTTCCTGATATGCCAATAGAGTCGTTGCTGATAAGTTTTTACCAGCAACTGGAAAGCCAATTCCCTCCTCCCCTCATTTTTTAGATCAGAAATTAATTCCTTGTCCTTATCAATCATCTTGCACTTTCAAAAGTCAATCATTACAGGGGGGGGTAGAGACAAGGCATGCCATGTCTCTACATTACATTCAGCAACATTACGATTTGACAAAGTTAACGACTCAAAGTTTAAAATAGTACCTTTGTCCCAAAATAGTAAGTAAAGTTTAAAAATGACTTTAAGATGCGGTATCGTGGGATTGCCAAATGTAGGCAAATCGACCCTTTTCAATTGCCTTTCGAATGCAAAGGCCCAATCAGCAAATTTTCCCTTTTGCACCATAGAACCTAACCTGGGCGTCATCACAGTGCCCGACAAACGATTGATCAGACTGGCTGAGATCGATAGGCCCAAGAAAGTGATTCCTACAACCATCGAGATAGTTGACATTGCCGGACTCGTTAAAGGAGCAAGCAAAGGTGAAGGACTAGGAAACCAGTTTCTGGCCAACATTCGTGAGGTTGATGCTATCATACACGTTATCAGGTGTTTTGAAAATGACAACATCATTCATGTGGATGGTTCGATCAATCCCATTCGCGACAAAGAGGTGATCGATATTGAATTGCAACTTAAAGATCTTGAAACAGTCGAGAACCGCATTGGCAAATTGCAGAAGCAGGCAAAAGTTGGCGGTGACCGGGTTGCACTGAAAACTGTGGCTATTTCAGAAAGGTTAAGAGAGGTCCTGATACAAGGAAAATCAGCACGTACGCTTGTTTTGACGGAAGACGAGGAGGAGTTGATACATGATTTTTTCCTGCTTACACGCAAGCCGGTCGTTTATGTCTGCAATGTGGATGAAGCATCGGCCGCTAAAGGAAATTCAATGACCGATGCTTTCAGGGAAAGCGTCAAAGATGAGAATGCGGAAATCTTGATCATCGCAGCAGCTACTGAAGCTGATATAGCGGAACTGGAGAGTTATGAGGAAAAACAGCTCTTTTTGGAAGACCTTGGATTGGATGAACCCGGTGTCAACAAACTCATTCATGCTGCATACCATCTGCTGAAATTGCAGACCTACTTCACCACAGGAGCCGATGAAAGCCGGGCCTGGACTTTTGTTAAGGGCATCAAGGCGCCAAAAGCAGCCGGGATTATTCACAGTGATTTCGAAAAAGGCTTTATTCGTGCTGAAGTGATTAAATACGATGATTATGTAACACTGGAATCGGAGGCAGCCTGCCGCGAACTTGGCAAAATTGCCATTGAGGGGAAAGAGTATGTCGTCCAGGACGGAGACATCATGCATTTTCGTTTCAATGTTTAATCTTCATCCATACTTGTACCCATAATCTCCTGAATAGCTGAATCAAGGTCTGGATACCGGAAACTGAATCCACAATCGACCAAATGTTGCGGGTACACAGATTGTCCCTCAATCATGGTAATGAATGAATGAAAATGGTTGCTTATCGGATCCGATTTTCCCACCCAGAGCCATTTTGAATAGGGGAATCAATCTGCCCATCATGCCACCATCCGGACCCAGGACGATGCCTAACCGAATCGAACATAATCGGATACTGCCCTTCTGTAACGGATCCAGACACACTTCCCAAGCCTTGCATAACCTGGCTAGAAAATTATCAGCAAATTGCAACGAATTCTCCTTGTGCAATCCTGACGAATCGTATATTCCAATGGCTGATACAGATATAAAAAGTGAAGGTTGTTCTGTGGAAGGCATCTTTATTAACGCTTCAACCAGTAAGTTTGTCGTATGTATCCGACTCTCCCGCATCTCCTGCATGTTTGATTTATTCCATCTTTTAATCACAGGAGATCCTGCTAAATTGATCAGAACATCGGAAGTTTTGATTAATTTTGAGATTTGGTCTGGCCCACCTATCAGATCGGTTCTTTGGATCAAGACCAAATCATGGCCCAAAGCACCGAGATAGCTGGTGAGGTGCCGGCCTAGAAATCCGGTTCCTCCTGTAATGGCAACCCTCATTAGGAATAATTCTAAGGTTTAGGGAGTTAATATATTGATTATTTATACATGGCGGTAGTAAAACCACATAAACCTTCTGCTGGAAGGAATAAAAAATCTATTCTGGATGTCTTTAAACGGAAAGGAAACCAGCCGGTTTGGAAATTCATGCTGCTCTGGGCGCTAAAGATAGGCTTATTTGGTGTGTTCCTAATGTCGGTGCTCTTTGTGTTGGTCTATATCGGTACCTTCGGCGAACTTCCTGATGCAGAAACGTTGATAAAAATCAAGGAGCCGGTGGCTACGGAGGTTTACTCGCAGGATGGAAAAGTTCTCGGCAGATATTATGTTGAAAACCGTAGCAGCGTAAGTTTCAAAAACATTTCGCCAAACGTCATCAATGCACTTGTTTCCACCGAAGATGCACGATTTTACGAACATCGGGGAATTGACGAATGGGCAGTTGCCAGAGTCTTTATTAAGACTATTTTTATGGCCAACCACAGTTCGGGTGGCGGTTCTACCCTATCGCAACAGATTGCCAAAAATATTTTCGGGCGCGACAATTGGGGGCCACTTACTTTGCCCGTTAGCAAAATACGCGAATCCATTGTTGCTTATAGGTTGGAGAAGTTATACTCGAAAAACGAAATTCTTACCCTATATCTTAACACAGTACCCTTCGGGGAAAATACTTTTGGTATTGGGACTGCCGCCGAACGCTATTTCAGTACCACACCATCCAAATTGACCATTCCACAGGCAGCAACATTGGTAGGTTTATTGAAAGCCAACAATGCCTATAACCCAAGACTTTATCCTGACAGATCACTTCAGAGAAGAAACACCGTGATCAGGCAGATGCAAAAATACAACCATATCTCTGAGACCGAGGCGAACAAGTTTTGCCAGCAACCACTCGGATTAAAGTACAACTATCTGGTATACAATACCGGTCCTGCGCCTTACTTCAGGGAAATGTTGCGTCCTCGGCTCGAAAAATGGTGCAGCGAAAACAACAAAGAGGATGGAACGCCTTACAACCTCTACACCGACGGTCTTAAAATATATACCACCATCGATTTCAGGATGCAAAAGTATGCCGAAAATGCGATGAAAAACCAGATGAAGGAGCTACAGAATACCTTTGATAAAGAGTGGAAAGGTGAGGCTCCCTGGGGAAAGGGCAGTGACATTGTAAACCGTGGAATGAAAAGATCTGTTCGCTACAAAAGATTGATTGAATCGGGTAAAAGTGACAAGGAGATCGCCCTGATCTTTAAGACCCCTGCAAATATCAAACTGTTTTCGTGGAATGGGGATCAAACTGTAAAAATCAGTCCGCTGGATTCAGTGAAGGCCTCCTTAAAGCTGCTGCACTGTGGCTTTGTCGCTATGGATCCGAAAAATGGCAAAGTCAAAGTCTGGATTGGCGGTAATGATTTCAGGTTTTTCCAATACGATCATGTTACCTCGGCCCGACAGGTAGGCTCCGCATTTAAGCCTTTTGTTTATGCTGCCGCACTTGAGAACGGAATTCCTCCCGATAAATACTATGCTAACCAGAAAATAAGCTACAGCGATTACCAGGATTGGACACCTGGCAATGCCGACAATGAATACGGCGGCTACTATTCGCTGGAAGGGGCTTTGTGCAAATCGGTCAATACAGTTTCGGTACAGGTCCTTCTGGAAACTGGTATTGCTGAGACCGTACAATTGGCCCACAAGATGGGAATTGATGCCGATATCCCTCATTTCCCGTCGATCGCCCTTGGAGCAGTAGATGTACCGTTGATACAGATGGTAAAGGCCTATTGCTGTTTTGCCGGCGAAGGTTTGACGGTCGAACCCAACTACCTGGTGCGTATCGAAGACAACAAAGGAAAGGTGCTGCAAAAATTTACCTCCGACTTTGTACCGCAACAGATCATGGATCCCGAGAATGCCAGAATCATGAACCATTACTTAACAGCCGTTACCAGTGAAGGTACCGGGGCTGCGATCAGGTCAAAGTTCAACATTCCGGGAGCATTTGCCGGAAAAACCGGAACCACCCAGAATTTTGCCGATGGCTGGTTTATGGGGTATACGCCATCTCTGGTGACCGGTTGCTGGGTCGGAGGGGAGGATCCGGCGGTCCACTTTAAGTCGCTGGCCCATGGACAGGGAGCCTTTATGGCGCTTCCCATTGTTGGGGGATTTTTCAGGAGTTATTACAGTGATCCGTCTTTCGCTGGTACTGCGCAAATACCATTTACTGCCCCGTCAGCAGAAAATTTAGCGCTGTTGGACACACCGCATTTTGCAGAGGAGATCAAAGAGGGTAAAAAAAGCTTCTGGGACCTCTTTAAGAGTGAGAAGCGAAAACAGGAAGAGCTGAAAGAGAAAAGTGTTGACCAGGCAAAAGAAGGAAAGGTGGATAAAGAAAAAACTGAGCTAAAAAAAGAGGATGAAAAACCATCTATCTGGAAGAAAATTAAGGACGCACTTTCGAATAAAGACAAAAAATAAAATAGTTATGAGTTATGAGTTATAAGTTATCACTCATCGCTTATAACGCATCACTCATAACTCATAACTCCTTCCATGACCGTATTGAAAAAACATCAGGATCCAATCGGGAACGCAGTTCACGACTATTTTCATGGCATCGTGGGTGATACCATCCTGGTAAGGACTGATATCGCCGAAGATGAGATCCTATCTCCCGGATATTTCTTCCGAACTTTTGAACAGATGCCACTGCAGGAACAGGAGGCCTTAAAACGGTGCAAAGGTAAAATTCTCGACATTGGCGCGGGTGCCGGGGCACATTCCGTTTGGTTAAAAGAAAAGGGGTGGGAGGTCATTTCAATCGACATCTCACCGCTTTCGTGCGAAGTGATGCGCAAAAGAGGACTGACCCAGGTAATATGTAGCAACATATACTCCCTGACGAATCAGAAATTCGACACCATACTGCTACTGATGAATGGCGCAGGGGTTGCGCAAACTTTGCCAGGGCTTGCCGTCCTGCTCAATCATTTGAAACAACTGTTGAATCCTGGTGGACGGATATTGGCAGACTCATCAGATCTATTATACCTCTTTACCGATGAAAATGGCGACAGTTGGATTGACATAGCTTCCGACACTTACTATGGTGAGATGGAATACCAGCTTACTTACAAGACGATCAGGGGAAAGAAGTTTCCATGGCTTTTTGTTGATGCTGATACTTTGGCCGCGTATGCCGAAAGTTCAGGTTTCACGGTAGTGGATAAAGTGACCGGATTGCATTTTGACTATCTGATTGAACTCGCATTAATCTGAATATCAGAAGATGGCAGCAAAAAAGCAAAAGATTTTATGTCTGTGCAATGGGGTTTCAGAAAAAGATATTTTGCTTATCCTGAAGAGGGGCGCCAAAAATTTGGAAGATGTAAAGAAATTCACCGGTGCAGCAACCGGTTGTGGCAGATGTAAAAGCGAAACCGAGGCCATTGTTGAACACTTCAAAAAACGCAAACCAATTGATCTACAGACAAATATAGACTTTTAGCCTTTTTCAAAATTTCCAATGTTTCTTTATTCTTAATTCTCCTTCCGATTTTAGGATTTTAAAACGCTATATTTAAATAATTGATAGATTTGTCCCACTAAAAAAATTCCTCTTATAAATTCTTATCAACATGGCTAAATTGAACCAAGATGCCCTGGATTACCATAGCAATGGAAGGCCAGGCAAAATTTCAGTTACTCCAACAAAACCACACGCTACGCAACGTGATTTAGGTTTTGCCTATACTCCGGGCGTAGCAAGTCCTTGTCTTGCAATCAAAGATAATCCGGATGATGTTTACAAATATACAGCCAAAGGAAATCTGGTAGCTGTAATCTCAAATGGTACTGCTGTCCTTGGACTTGGGAATATTGGCCCTGCTGCCGGAAAACCGGTTATGGAAGGAAAAGGACTGCTTTTTAAAATTTATGCCGATATTGATGTATTTGATATCGAATTGGATGCGCTCGATCCTGAAGTCTTTATCCAAACGGTGAAGGCCCTTGCCCCCACATTTGGAGGTATCAACCTTGAGGACATCAAAGCACCCGAATGTTTCGAAATAGAGGAGCGGCTGAAGAAGGAGCTCGACATTCCAATCATGCACGACGACCAGCATGGAACAGCCATCATCTCATCGGCCGGTTTGCTCAATGCCGTTGAAATGGCCGGGAAAAAAATAGAAGATGTTCGCATAGTGGTCAATGGCGCCGGCGCCGCGGCCGTTTCGTGCACAAGACTCTATATTTCATTGGGAGCTAAAAAAGAAAATGTGCTGATGTGCGACAGCAAAGGCGTCCTCCACCACGAACGTCCCGATCTGAATGCTTCTAAAATGGAGTTTGTCCGCAATACTCCCTGCCGTACCCTTGCAGATGCCATTGATGGTGCCGATGTTTTTATCGGATTGTCCGTTGCCGGTGTATTGACCAAAGAGATGGTTCAAACGATGGCGATAAATCCAATCGTATTCGCTTTGGCAAATCCGGATCCTGAAATCCCTTACGCTGAAGCTAAGGCTTCAAGGGAAGACCTGATTTTTGCCACCGGACGTTCTGACTATCCCAACCAGATCAACAACGTTCTTGGGTTTCCATTTATCTTCAGGGGGGCATTGGATGTTAGGGCCAGGACCATCAACGAAGCGATGAAAATTGCCTGCGTAAAGGCATTGTCCGAGCTGGCTAAGGAGCGGGTCCCCGAATCAGTATTGACGGCTTACAATGCCCGTAACATCGTGTATGGAAGAGATTACTTCATTCCAAAACCGATGGATCCCCGGCTCATTACCCGCGTTGCCCCGGCCGTTGCAAAAGCAGCCATCGAATCAGGTGTAGCGCGGATAGAAATCACCGACTGGGATGCCTATACTGAAGAACTTGGACACAGGTTGGGATCTGAAAACAAGCTGATCTCCATGATGATCGACAAAGCCAAACAAGATCCAAAGAAAGTTGCCTTCCCTGATGCCAGCGATTATGAAGTTTTGAAAGCTGCCAATATTGCTTATCAGGAGGAGATGGCCACCCCTGTCCTGATTGGAAACGAGGAAAAAATCAGAAAACTGATTGATGAGAACGAACTCGATTTCGGCGATGTAGAGATCATTGACAACAGAAGCAGGCCCAACGACAAACTTCGCCGCAGATATGCCGAAGTACTCTTCGGTAAACGTGAACGCAAGGGTATGACACTCGAAGAGGCGGTAGACAAGATGTTTGACAAAAACTATTTTGCAGCACTGATGTTGGAGTGCGGGGATGTAGATGCAGTGGTTTCAGGCTATTCTACCCGATATACTGACGCAATCAAACCTGCGTTGGAAGTAATTGGCAAGAAACCGGATGTCACGAAAATTCTGGGGATGCACCTGGTTATCAGTCAGCGGGGAACCTATTTCCTGGCCGACACAACAATCGATTCGGCCCCTGATGTGAACAATCTGGTAGATGCAGCTGTTCAGGTCTCCAAAGTGGTCAGGCAATTCAATATCGAACCGCATCTGGCCATGTTGTCTTACTCAAACTTTGGCTCCAACCACGAACCATCCCCTACGAGAGTACGCGAGGCGGTCAAAATCCTCCACAAGACCTATCCTGATATGATTGTGGATGGTGAAATGCAATTGAGCGTCGCAGTTGACAAGAAGGTTCGCAATGCGATGTATCCATTCAACAAACTGGCTGAAAAAGAATGCAACGTATTGATATTCCCAAATTTAAGTTCAGCCAACATATCCCTGCACAGTCTTCAGCACATAGCAGAATGTGAAACCTTGGGTCCCATTCTTGTCGGAAACCGTAAATCAATGCAAGTCATGCAGATGCATTGCTCAGTACGCGATGTGGTCAATATGATTGCTATTGCGGTAATTGATGCGCAAAACCTGGATTAGGATTTGTTGGATTAGGAAGAAATTATTGGATTAGAAAAGGGGTAGCTGGAGGCTATCCCTTTTTTAATTGCTAAAGGATATTCGAAACCATAGAATAAAAATCTATTTTTAACGGGATCCATCATATCTATTACAATGACCAGATTAATACTATTTTTACTCTTTATATTATTGTCAATCAATGGCTTTTCGCAAACCTATTGGTGCGTCGAAAACGAGAGGGGTGAAGAATTGCTGCTTACCATCCACATAAACGCAGTAAACAACACATTTGAAACATATACCAGAAGAGATGCCTTGAAAGAGATGGCAGGCACATTGATGTACATGTTGGCCAAAACGGCGGGAAAAGTCAAATATCCTGAACTGATGCATGGAGAAGGTAAGATTTCCTATCGTGCGGATACTCTCAATTATGATGGGAGAATTGATTACCCTGACAAAATATTTTCGTTGAAAGCCAAAACCTGGAATGACAATTTTTTCGGATTGCTCACCGACAACAAAAACAGAGCAACTGTCCTGACCGGCAAGAAGTTAAGCACTGACAAGCCATTAAGGGATTATCCCGCTCTTATCAATAACTCGTTTTCATTGATAGAGAAATTTTACTGGGACCCTAATTTGAAAAAATCTTCTGACTGGCAAAACTTTAAAAGTGAAGTCAACGACTTAAAGTTAAAAATTGCGGATGATTATGAGTTGGCCATGACAATGATGTGGCTTGGCAAAAAACTAGCTCAAATTCCTCACGAAATAAGGAAACTAAACAAAAAAGCGCCAGATCCGCAGCAGAAAAAAAACAATTCCTTAAAAATCATTCCACCAAACAATACTATTCTCTTTCTCAATAACATCCCTGATACCAAAGAGGGGATGGATCAACTATTCAAAGAAATCCAGGACAAAAACATCAAAAAACTGATCATTGAGGCCGAAGGAAGCCGAAACCTATCAATCAATTCAGCTCTTTTGCTGGCCAACCATTTGACTCCTCTACCTGCCAATTGGGGTTGTTACCTGACCCGCCGGTGGACAGATGCCGAAAACACCATTCCGCAACCGGCCAAATGGGTGCAATTGCTTAAAAATCCGCTGGAATTTTCAGGCTTAGCCAATGCAGTCTTTAATGAAAAAGGCTTCTATTTAAAGACAGTTCCTGCATCGCCAACCTTCAAAGGCAAGGTATATTATTTGATCAACAAATGGAGTTCAAACGCTGCGGAAGCTCTGGCAATCTACCTTAAAAACGAAAAACTGGGTACGCTGGTTGGACAAAAAAGCGCAGGAGCCCCTGCTTTGACCAATGTTTATGAATTGGACAAACAGTATCGCATCCTCATCCCATTTGCCCAATTTTATGACAAAAACGGGAAAAATTACCAGGGAACCGGCGTTGAACCAGACCTGCAAGTCGATGAAAATGCAGTGGGGTATGTGTTGAAGTTATGAGTTATGAGTTATGAGTTATGAGTTATGAGTTATGAGTTATGAGTTATGAGTTATGATCCAATGTCGTTTAATTAAGACTATTGATTAAATTCCCCCTTGTGTCCTTCGTGAGAACCTTTGTCCCGCATGTGCGGGATTGTGTTGAAATTTAAATACTCAACCACAAAGGTCACAACGGATAGCACAAAGGATTCACAAAGTAATTCGTTAACTATGCGACATTGAATTATAATCTATAACTATTTAGTAATTACCAGAATGCCATCCTTGGCTTCTGATATTTTGACTGTTAAATGGAATTTTAAGGCATCGTATTGATAATCTGTCGAATCACTTAAAGTAGTTCCATTGAAAGAGACAATGGCCGGTTTTTGTTCCATACGGATGTTGAAAACAGAGGCCTTTTTCATCTCTTTCAAACCTAGCTCAATCCTATCGGCAAAATTGGTCATGGAGACAGTCGAACTGCCACTCTTATCAGGATGGTACACCGTGAAATGGTTGTCGACACCGGGATAGATCAGCCAGGTAAGGGAACCTTTGTTGGCCTCAGTTCCCAAGCCGGTATAACTCCGCTCCACATTCAAAGGAACAATCGCACCCTCCCGGATGTAAACCGGAAACTCCTCCAGCGGGTACTCCCTTTCAAACGTTATTGGGTTAGCACCTTCCACCACAATCTTGTCATCAAAGAAGTAGCGCCATTTCCCGGCAGGTAAGGTTACTTTGACACTGAGGTTGTCGCGATAAATTGGAGCTACCACAAAATCTTCCCCAAAAAGATAGTGGTACTTCCCATCGATCGGCTTTTGCAGTACTCTCCCACCCTGGTGCCCGGTTACCACGTAGCTGTACATATAAGGTACCAATTCAGTATGCAGCCAAGAAAATTTGCGGATCACCTCCAATTCCTGAGCAGTCCTGTGCCATAGTGCACGCTCGCCATGACCTCCGTTAAGAAAAAGTCCGCAGAAAGTTGACAATTGGGTCCAACGAATATACAAGCGGGGCGGGATAACACTGCCTGAAAATCCGGCAACATCAGAACCAATCACATTGTAGCGAAGATTCGCAGCTGCAAGAATGCTTTTGATGGCACTTTCAATTCCTTCAACTCCATCAAATGCCAGATCCCTGGCTTTCCCGTTTTCTGCGGTCTTGACTCCCTTTGATTCCCATGCATGTTTCTGGTCGCCCACCCAGGTAACCGGAGCTGCATCCAATGGTGCAAAACCTTCGGGATGGTACCACCTGTCGATGGATCGTGCCAGTGTTACAAACTCGGGATTTTGGGTCAATCCATGGAAATATTCATCACGGTAGTAATGGTCCATGTAGGTTCGTGTCGACATCAAACCAGATTTTGTGCGTTTATACGCGAAGGGTATCGGTCCTACCTTCGTAGAAAAAAGGGTAGCCGTACCATCCAGTTTCCAGCCATCCACACCCAAATCGAAAAGATTTTGCTGACGCGCTCGCCACCATTTCATTGCACCAGGATTGGAATAATCGATAAAGCCGCCTTTCCCTTTCCACCAACTGTTTTTCTCGCCACTTCCCGCCAAAAAACCCTTGTCGCTTGCCTCTTTGAAAAACGGTTCGGACTCCCTGATTTTTGTGTCGTTGCTGTAGCTGTTTACCATGTTGGTCATCCAACAAACTACCCGGTAACCTCTGTTCTGAAGATTTAAGAACCATTCTTTGGGGTGCGGATATTTAAGGGTGTCTATTTCAAAATCGTTGTAACGCAAGCTCCACGGACTATCCAGCAGGATCGTCCTTACCGGAATATCATATTTTGCATACCCGTTCAACAGGGTATCCACGCGTTCAGCATTGTTGACATCATCCTCCCACAACCAGCATTCGAGCGCCCAGGCTGGTGTCAAAGGGGGATTCCCGTGACGCTGCTGATTGAAGAACATTCCCCGAAAGGGATATGCAAACAAAAAATAGTAGAGAACAAATACCAGGATGGTCAAAATTAAAAGAACCTTCTTCCAGCGGGCAGTTTTTTTTGTAGTAGTCATAGCAGATTAAATATTTTGGTTTTTGTTTGAAGGGTTTAAAGATTGTTTGAAGGGTTTAAAAAGTTTATAGGGTAATGACATTTCAAACGATTAATTTCATCTCATCATCTTGAGTCCGAAAATAAGCACTCCGGTATTGACAAGCGCGTGAACCAAGGCGCTGTAAAACACATTTTTTGTTTTAATGTAGGTATACCCATAAGCCCAGCCAGCCACACATGCCAATCCAATGTAAATGATGGATTTGGCATGGTAATGTACCAAACCAAAGGTTACCCCGGTGATTGCCAGCGAGGTATAAACACCCAATCCAAACTTTTCAGACTTCTCAAGAAAGTACGCGGAAGTAAACAGAACCACAGTTACGAAAGCAGGGAACCATTTCATTTTTCCTTCCAGGGTATAGCCAACGACAAATGCCCCGATCAAAAGCAGTACGAATCCGACCAGCCAAAATACCAGCCACGATTTTCCCTGTGCGATTCTCCTGGTAACCATATTCTGAAGAATTCCCCTAAAAAACAGTTCTTCGAACAGGGCAGTATGCAAAAAACTGGTTACAAGGGTAAATAGAACCGTTTTAATCACGATATCGACCGGATCACTGTAACCAATAACGGCAATAAAATCTACACTCCGTCCGAACACAAATACAAAAGCGTAGAATGCAAGCCAGACTATAAGAGCAGTCCGAAGCGATTTCAATTTGATTTCAGGAACAAATCCGACCTCCTTTATTCCTCTGACGATGGCAAAAACATACACGCCGGAGAGAATAACCATCACATGGGAGATGGCATCGAAACCACTGCCATGAATCGGAAGATCACTGTTTTGTTTCAGGCTGAACAAATTGAAAGGGAATAGCGCCAGGATAAAAACAGTAAAATCAATCCAGCCTATTTTACGGTTTGGGTCATTGATCAGTCCATAAACCAACACAGGGAAGTAAAGGGTGTAGAGCAACAGTGCCGGATTTCCTTCCAGGATATTCTGACCATTTAATCCCAGGTAAATGAAGTAAAGCGCCAGTAACAGAGATGGAAATACGAGTACATTCCATCTTCTTTTCCCATTCCAGGTAACAAATGCTTGTATGACTGACTCCCTGCCTAAAACAAACTGAACAAAATAGAAGATTAAAAAAAACGGCAGCGCAATCAATAGTTCTTGCGTTGAGCATCTTCCGGCAGTGTAATAAAGAAACAACACTGTTAGGACAACGGTAGCCAAGCCCCCTTTCAAAAGTGAATTGTAAAGTTCGCCCTTCTTCATATGATTCGTTATTTTATGGATAGGAACCTGCAAAACAAAGATCCTGACTTATTTTCGATTGTTGCCGGGATATTGTCAACAAGTGTCAAATTCGGCTATATGGATGTCAATTGTAATAGTAATAATTCAAAAGATGGGGACAGGAATGGAACTCCCGATAGTTGATCGAGCAAATATACACATAGCAGGGGAATTGTTCAAATGAAGATCAAAACAAATGAAAGCCTGAGTTCTGTCAAAACACCTATCCTTGAGTCGCTGGGTAATCAGGATTTTTGCAAAACCTTTCATGCAAAAAGGCGTAAAACCCTTTCGAACGAATAGAGGTTGTTCCAAAAGTGAATATATTTTACCACTAAGGACACCAAGGAAAAACACGAAGGCCTCAAATAGCACATAATCACGTGCATAGGTTTGTGTTCTTTGTGTGTACTTTGTGCCCTTAGTGGTAAAATGAGACTTTTGAGACATCCTCTTATGCAAAATGATCATGAGATGAATGGAAAAAGTAATGTAGAAGAGGTCGCAAAAATATATTCCGGCATTCAAGCGGAGATCTGCCGCTCGCTGGAACAAGCCGATGGCAAGGCGTTTTTCCGGGAAGACAGATGGGAGAAGGAAAATGGTTACGGCATTACCTGCGTAATTGATCATGGCGATGCCATTGAAAAAGGGGGTGTAAACTTTTCGTTTGTCAATGGCGCATTTACGCCTCAACTTGAAAACATACTTGGCGAAAAGGCTAACAGCTATTCGGTCACAGGCATTTCATCCATTATGCATCCTGTCAGTCCGCACCTGCCCATTATTCACATGAATGTCCGCTATTTTTCCCTGGATAACGGAACGCAATGGTTTGGCGGCGGAATTGACCTGACCCCGCATTACATTGATGTGCATGAAGCCGGCCATTTTCACAGGCAGTTGAAGCAAATCTGTGACAAGTACGATACTGGCTTTTATCCTCAATTCAAACAGTGGGCCGATGATTACTTTTTCATACCGCACCGCAATGAAACCAGGGGGGTCGGCGGCATTTTTTTCGACCGCTTAAAACCCAATGGATCAATCAATTTTGAACAATTATTGGCCTTTACCATGGATATTTCCCGCGCCTATCCGGCGCTTTACGGAAGTATCGCGCAGGGTAAAAAGAGAAAACAATATGGTGCCTCTCAGAAAAAATGGCAGGAATTGAGACGGGGAAGATATGTCGAGTTTAACCTTATTTATGATCGAGGTACCAAATTTGGGTTCGATTCGAATGGAAATGCCGAGTCAATTTTGATCAGTTTACCAGCCACCGCCGCCTGGGAATACAAAAATGAAGTGCCACCTGGTTCTGCAGAATATGAAACTTTGCAATTGCTCAGGAAAAATATAGACTGGATCAAATTCCAATAACAACATGACAACAGGAAAAACAGCCGTAATACTTATCAATGTCGGAACCCCGGACTCCCCTTCCGTGGGGGATGTGCGCAAATATCTTTCCGAATTTCTGAACGACCCCCGTGTCATTGATTTGCCCTGGGCAGTCAGGAAAATTTTGGTAAACCTGATTATTGTCCCCTTTCGGGCGCCCAAATCGGCAAAGCTGTACAAATTACTCTGGACGGAGAAAGGCTCTCCGCTCAACGTGATCAGTAATTCTGTAAGGGATAAACTTCAGGGACAATTGGGCGGCAATTATACATTTTTTGTAGCCATGCGGTATGCCAATCCAAATATCCGGGATGTTATGGAGCGCATTCGGACTGGAGGTTTCTCCAGGCTAATTGTCGTCCCAATGTTTCCGCACTTTGCATCATCCAGCACAGGTACTGCCAATGAAGCCGTGATGCAACAATTGAAAAAATGGACGGTCATACCAGAGGTTAAATTTGTTGGACAATTTTACGACCATCCTCAGTTTATAGATGCATATGCCGATCGGATCAGGAGTTACCAGCCCGAAAAATATGATCATGTGCTGTTTTCCTATCACGGATTGCCCCTTAGCCACATCAACAGCGTACATCCGGGAATTGATTGCGAAAACTGTAGCTGTACCTTGAAGTTCCCCGAACATGGGGAGTTTTGTTACAAAGCTACCACCTATGAAACAACACGGTTGTTGGCAGCCAAACTTGGTTTGACCGAAGGGAAATTTTCGCAAAGCTTTCAGTCACGGCTTTCGGACAAATGGCTTAAACCCTATACGGACAAGGTTTTGGTTCAAAAAGTAGCAGAAGGGGTTAAAAACATTTTGGTAGTAGCCCCCGCTTTCGTATCCGATTGCCTCGAAACGACCGTTGAACTGGGGATTGATTATCGGAAACGGTTCAAAGATGCTGGCGGCGAACAGCTTGATTATGTTGAAAGCCTCAATGATATGCCAGCCTGGATTGATCTTCTGAAAAACCTGGTAGAACATGCTTAGATTGACACGGAACAATCAAGACAATTATATCACCTCTTCCTCCGGCTATAGATTCTGAGAAATTGAGAGACAGTTTAAATTTATTACACAGAGTATAAATGTCTATTAATCGAAAATAGAAGGTTTATAGTAATTTCTGCTATTAGACAATTTCAAAGCTATTTTAAATTTCATTGTGTAGCTATAAATACTCTGTGTAAGAATTTTAAACAGCTTCTGAATATCTGATTAATTGTTCTGCAATGACCTAACTGTCTATGATTAGCTAAATAGTAAATAGTAAATGCTTAAATGGTAAATACTTTGATTACTTTTTCTCCTCTAAATTGGTTAACTTTATGTATAGGCTTAAAGTTAACCACATGGAAAACACGCAAGCAGACATTGAATTGAGGTATCTTCTGAACGGAACAGAACCCATAGTACAATTGATTTTTGAATACGATTCACTGCTAATCAGACTATTAAAGGCACATACCAATGCCAGGTGGAGTAGTTTGCTGCAATGTTGGTATATTCCTTGCAATGAGTTTCATCCTGAAAAGTTCAAGCGCGATTTTGGCAGGGATTATTACCTGCATGCAAACAGCGCCCATGCAGCAGCAATTTTAAGGAGTGTAAAAGGGCGCTTAACGGCCAACGGCAAGATCCGGCCTACAGGATTGTTTGCCAAACCCGATCCCGGGAAAGATGAAAAGATGCGGCAGTTTCGTGATTGGATGGTCAGCAAACGGTACAGTGAGCGAACCGTAAAAGTTTATTGTGATTGTTTGACATTGTTTTTTCGGTTCTTCAGGGAAAAGAAGATTGAAGAAATTGGCAATGCTGATCTGGTCGACTTCAACAATCGGTACATCCTTGCCAACGAGTACTCGGCCACTCTTCAGAATCAGGTAGTGAATGCACTTAAGTTGTTTTACGGCAGATTGGAAGGGGTTAAGCTGGAGATAGAACAGCTGGAGCGGCCACGGAGAACGCATGTTTTGCCAAATGTATTGAGTAAGGAGGAGGTTTTGCGCATATTAAGGGCATGTATCAACAATAAGCACCGAACGATGTTGTGTCTGATCTATGCTTGTGGTTTACGGAGAGGTGAGTTACTTAATTTGAAGCCACTGGATATAGCCAGTAGTCGGGGTCTATTGAACATCAGGCAAGGTAAAGGCAACAAAGACCGAATCGTACCAATCTCAGAAAAGACCATTGAAATGTTGCGCGTTTACTACCGGATGTATCATCCCAAAGTTTGGCTCTTTGAAGGACAGGTGGCTGGTCGGCAATACAGTGAAAGAAGTTTAGAACTGGTACTTAAACATGCTTTGGAAGTAGCTAAAATCAAAAAACCGGTCACATTACATTGGCTAAGACACTCTTATGCAACGCACTTGCTTGAAAACGGAACAGACCTCAGGTACATTCAGGAGCTTTTAGGACACAAGAGTTCGAAGACTACGGAAATCTACACTCATGTATCCACCCGCAGTATACAAAAAATAAAATCCCCTTTTGACGACATTGATGTTTAAATTAATATTTTGTATATTTATGGTCAATATAACACGCAACTAACCTTCCTCAATACCGCCAAAATCACCGTCTAAACGAAGGTCTGTAGCGGATATAAAGGAGTTGAACTAAACCTATCGGTAATTTTCTCGTGATTTTCCAATAGTTTTAAGATGAACATTTTAAAACTATTTATCATGAAAAAAAAGAATCCCCTCTTGTTGAGAAGCTGATCTGTGAGATGC
>Ga0172379_10001892_pt1 | contig 39361 bp, 32 predicted proteins | sample GrowelOW334metaG_FD_119756 | JGI IMG/M metagenome (GOLD analysis project Ga0172379, IMG submission 119756) | Groundwater microbial communities from an aquifer near a municipal landfill in Southern Ontario, Canada - Groundwater well OW334 metaG | ecosystem: Environmental > Aquatic > Deep... | reverse complement strand
CCATTCGGAGTCTGGTTTTGACTAAAGCAAGGTGGCAGCAGTTTTGGAATAAAATTTCCTCATGCGGGTGTCAAAAACATCATAAATCTAATTCTATCTGACATTATATTATAGGCGCACCCTAATAAAGAGGAATATTGCAAGCGACAAAGCTCCGTTCGCTCGATTTCGCCATCTTATTTTTCGCTCTGATTTTTAATATTGCTCGTAACTGCAACCGGACATTTTAGACAATCCCGGAGCCGTAAGCGCCGGAATAGCCAAGGCTTTTACCGAAAGTGAATTTGAAAAATATCGAATTATCCGGGATACCAGCCTGGAATCAGATTTTGATCGCCATGTAAATAATCTGCTCAAAGAAAAACCTGCTTCCTGATGTGAGAAAATAGATTTCATGTAATTTTCCGGCACAATAACTTTCCCGTAACGTATTATACTTTCCATTTACTGAACTTCCCGCAGCTTGCAATTTTACATCACTCCAATATATTAGGTGTCTTTATAGTACAAGGAGTAGCATTGAGAGAAGGCTTAAACATTTACAGTGTCATCACTAAGGAAAACTCTGGCGGACTGGACAAAACCGCGATAGTATATCGTGGCGTCAGAACAACTTACGGGGCACTCTTAAAGCAGGTTGAGGAAACAGGACGTACACTCGCAGCCTGCGGCATACAAGCGGATGACCGCGTCGCGCTGCGCTGCCCCGACTCCGCCGCCCATATCGTACTGGCGCTGGCGCTGCTGAAAACCGGTGCGGTACAGATACCGGTGTCATTCACCCTGCCGGGAGCGGAAGTCAGGAATATCTGCGAACAGGTCAGCGCGGATGCTTTAATCTCGGCGGCGGCACTGCCGGACGGATGGCAGGCTCCACCGGAAATGCAGCGGTTCACTTGCGCCGGCGATGAAATCTGTCTGCAAAAATTCCTGGTACAGTCCCGCATCGCTCCCGGCCTGTCAGAACTTAATCCGGCATTCATCAGGTTCACCTCTGGAACCACTTCCAGTTCAAAAGGAGTGATAATATCGCACGAGTCGGTTCTCGCCCGCACAGATTCCGCCAATGCGGGTCTCAAGATCAGCAGCGATGACACGGTGCTCTGGGTGCTGGCGATGGCATATCACTTTGTCGTCACCATTCTGCTTTTTTTGCGCAAAGGCGCGGCCATTGCCATCTGCGAGTCCCCCGCCGCGCTTTCAATGCCGCAACTGCTTGCCTCGGAGAAAATAACGTTGCTCTATATGTCGCCGTTCCACTACCATTTGATGTCCGAATCTTCCGCCTTTAACGCCGCAATGCTGGAGCACACCCGCCTGGCTGTTACCACCGCAATGCCGATGGACCGCGGCCTGGCGGAGAAGTTCCACGCTAAATTTAACATCCGCCCCCGGCAGGCCTACGGCATTATCGAAGCAGGCCTGCCATGCATCGACATGGATGAGAATGATTTTAAGCCGGGAGTTGTCGGCAGTCCGTTGCCATCCTGTGAGCTGCGGATCAAGGAGCCGGACGAGAATGGCGTCGGCACCGTCATGTTGCGCACCCCCGGCATGTTTGACGGCTACCTGTGTCCATTCCGCAGCCGGGCGGACATCTGCGAAAACGGTTTTTTCAATACCGGCGATCTCGGCATTATTGACGAATCCGGACAACTGGTGATCGTCGGAAGATCAAAGAACATAATAAACTTCGCCGGGATGAAAATATTTCCGTATGAAGTTGAAGAAGTTTTGCGCACTTCTCCGGCGGTTGAGAACGTCAGCATCTATCCGGTTAAAGACGAGCTTTACGGGGAAAAGCCGCAAGCTGATATTGTTTTCAAGGCTGATGCAGGAAACCATGACGAATTGCTTAATGAACTGAGAAAATTCTGTTACTCGAACCTGGCGTCTTACAAGGTGCCAAAAAGTTTCAACATTTGCGATAAGCTTGAGCATACTGTCAGCGGCAAGATTTTACGGAGAAATTGACCATGACACACCGGCGTTTCAAGGAAATGCATGATTATGACTGGTTCCCCGACGTCTGGAGGCGGGGAATGACGGATTTTCTTTCCTGCTTTGCGACCTGTTTTTTCCAATATGAGCCGGCATTTCCCCTGATTGCCGGGATGATGCGAAAAAGCGGGCTGCGCAAACTGTGCGATCTTTGTTCCGGCGGATCAGGATATCTGCTGTCTCTGCTCGGCTATCTGCGGAAGAACGGCATCGCCGTCAGCGGGATGGAACTCACCGATAAATATCCTAATCTGGTTGCGTTTGAACGGATCTCCCGGCGTTCCGGCGGCGCTGTCAGCTATATATCCTCCTCCGTCGATGCGCTGAATCCTCCGTTCGACGAGCAGGAGATAAGGCTGATATTTTCCGCTATGCATCATTTTTCGCCGGACGAACTGAAGTCTATAATAAACCGCGCCCGCAAAGACAACTGTGCTATCGGCCTGTTTGATTACTGCTGCCGGGCCCCGGTTCGCGCCATACCGCAGTTGATCCTGCTGGTGCCGCATATATTCATCATTATGCCGTTTGCGGGACCTTTTTCATGGAAAAAAATGTTCTGGACCTATATTCTTCCCGCAATTCCGCTGGCGCTGCTGACAGACTCGATAATTTCGCGCTGGAACGGTTATTCTCCAAGTGAACTCAAAGCGATAATTGACAAGTTGCCGGACAATACTTATGAATGGGAATGCGGTTCAAAATTGAACTTTTTACGAACCGGCAAAGTAGTATATTTAACAGGCTGTCCCAGGCCGCAAGGGGATTAACAATTTACAGTCGGACCGGTCACATTACAAGCTGATTAACAGAGGGTTTCTTATGCGCAGGGTGGTAATAACAGGATACGGGATCAACAGCAGTTTCGGATTTGGCGCCGGCTCGCTGCAAAAAGGATTGGAACAGAACAGCTCCGGCATCAGCCGGGTGGACGAACTGCTGGCATGCAACGGACTGCAATGCAAGATTGCGGCCTGCGTCGGGGAGTACAACATCAATGTCATTCCCCGCCTGCACCGCCGCTCCATGGGCAGGGTTGCCCATCTGGGAGCTCTTGCCGCGCTTGAAGCGGTTGAGCACTGCGGAGCAACACCGGCAATGATCACGGCGCCGCGCACCGGCTGCATAATGAGTTCCACGATGGGCAGCGCCAGCGAACTTTATGCCACTTTTGATACAATCTTTACCGAAAAAACCATGAGTTCAGTTTCCGGCATGCAATTTTTCAAATGCGCCTCCCATACCGTGGCAATGAACGTAGCGCAGATGCTTGGCATTCGCGGCGAAGTGCTCAGTCCGTCGGCAGCGTGCGCTTCCTCGATGCAGGCCATCGGCCTCGGCTTCCAACTGATCAGGGGCGGCATCCTCGACATGGCATTCTGCGGCGGCGCCGAGGAGGTCAATTCCATGGTAGTAGGTTCTTTCGAATCCATATTCGCGGCAGCCCCCCCGGCCCGCAACGACAACCCGGAGACCGCCTCGCGCCCGTTCGATGCCCGGCGCGACGGGCTTGTATGCGGCGAAGGCGCCGGAGTGATCGTTCTTGAATCGCTGGACAGCGCTCTGGCGCGCAGCGCCGTCATCTTCGGCGAGGTTATCGGCTACAATACATCCGCCAGCGGGAGTCATATCAGCCAATCCGACTCAACCGCGATCCGCGATTGCATTGATGCCGCGCTGCGCGACGCCAATATTTCTCCCCGGGAAATCGACTATGTAAGCGCCCATGCGACCGGAACAGTTCAGGGTGACGCTTCCGAAGCCGACGCTCTGCGCCAGGTTTTTGGCGGCAAGGTCCCGGTGAGCAGTCTCAAAGGGGGGCTTGGACATACGATGGGTGCATCGGGAGCCATTGAACTGGCGGCTTGTTTGATGATGATGCGCGACAGCGTCATCTACCCGACCAGAAACCTGGAACAACCGGCGGAAGACTGTTCAGGCCTGAACCACATCCGGCAGCAAACCTCAGCGGCAATCAACTGTTTCATCAAAAACTGTTTTGCTTTCGGCGGAATCAACGCCGTGCTCGTTTGCAGAAGATTTAACGCTTAGATCAAGGTTGATTTTTCAGCTTTCGATAATATATTAACCCCATTATATATAATGAGTTCTTGATGAGATAATAATGAGGTAGCAACTAAATGACCGATAACGATATCAGAAACAAGATCAAAGAAGTTTTTGTTAAAAATTTTGAACTGGACGAAAATATCATCCAGGATGATAAGCTGCTGTTTGACGACCTCGGGCTGGACAGTCTGGACATTGTCGACCTGATTGTCGGGTTGCAGCGTGTGTTTAAAATTGACTTGCGCAAATACTCGGAAATCAAAAGCATTCGCACATTCGGCGATGTATGCAATGTAATGAATAAAATAATCAACGAACATAAACCGGATGAAATGAATAAAATAAGCGACGGACATAAATAGAGGAAACGGTTATAAATGGGTTCATCTCCGGGATTACGATTATTCAGTTTCCTCTTCTATGTGCGATTTACATTTGCAACGGTAATATACTGTCTGTTTGCCGGCATCCCGAAAATAATTACAATGCCGTTTATCTCTTCAGCAGCGCGGCATAAAGTGTGGCGGAATTTGATAAGATTCTACGGCAAGTTTGTAATAAAGGCATCCAGCTATCCGTTTATCAAAGTTGAATATTACGATCTGGCTCCGAATGAAAAATCTGCCGGTGTCGTTGTTGCCAATCACCGTTCAGGCTCGGATGCGTTCATGTTCGGCATGTGGCCGGGCGATCTGGTGCAGATAGCAGGGGAATGGCCGTTTAAACTGCCGTTTTTCGGAGTCCTTGCCAAGTGCGGCGGTTATTACAACATAAGCAAAATCGCGTTTGATGACTTTATAAGCCGGGCTTCGGATGATATCCTGAAGAACAATGTGTCGGTGGTGGGATTTCCGGAAGGCACCAGATCCGTCAACCGCGAGATGGGACAGTTCCACGGCGCTTTGTTCAGGCTGGCAGTCAAGATTAACTGTCCGGTATATCCGTTTCTAATACTGGGAACGGAAAAAGTGGTGAACCGCCAATTTATGGTTAGTCCCGGCTTCATCAGATTATATAAGCTGCCGGCCGTAAGTCCGGAGCGGTTTGCCGGCTGGACTCCGTTTCAACTGAAAGTTTACGTCAAAAACCACATGACCGAAAAAATTGCTGAACTGGAAAAAGCGAGTAATGAATGAGACAGTTTAAATATGACCGCCAACGGGAATTTCTCAGCCTCGACGCAATTCGTGAGGAACAGGCACAACTGTTGGCGGAGCACATTGAGTATTGCCGGGGAAAATCGCCATATTACGCAAAGATGTACGCCGATGTTCCCGCCGCTGCGGCAGCAAACAGTTTTGATATTCTCTCATCTATGCCGTTCACCAGCAAAGACGATCTGTCCGGAAATATCAATTCCTTTGTCGCCGCGCCGGAGTGCGACATTCGTGACATCGCTTTTTCTTCAGGAACCACCGGCGCGCCGCTTCCAATCGTCTACACCGAAAATGATCTGCGGCGTCTGGCCTACAACGAACAAAAAGCCTTCATGGCCTGCGGGATGACTCCTCATGACAAGATATTGCTGACCTGTACCATGGATCGCTGTTTTATTGCCGGCCTTGCCTATCGCGAGGGCGCCCGGGCTGTCGGAGCCTCTGTTATCCGCAATGGGCTGAACTCGCTTGAGAGCCATGCCGGAATTATCGCAAGCATGAAGCCAAGTATAATTATCGGGGTGCCGTCATTCCTGAAAAAGCTGATTAAATTTCTGACTGCTGAAAACATCAATCCCGACTTTGTCAAAAAGCTCATTTGCATTGGCGAACCGGTACGGGATAATAACTGTCAATTGAGTTTAGCGGGGAGTCTGCTGGAAGAGCTCTGGGGCGCCAAAGTCTATTCAACCTATGCGTCATCGGAGACAATTACGTCGTTCTGCGATTGCGAAGCCGGCTGCGGCGGACATTTGCACCATGACCTTGCCATCCTTGAAATAATTGACAACAACGGCAACCAGTGCGGCCCCGGTGAACAGGGCGAAGTTGTCCTTACCCCGTTGCAAATGGAAGGAATGCCGTTACTGCGCTTTAAGACCGGAGACATCAGCCGGTACTTCAACGAAAAATGTGCCTGCGGCCGCTCCACACCCCGCCTCGGCCCTGTCGCCGGGAGAAAACAGCAGATGATGAAAATCAATGGAACGACAGTCTATCCGGAAACGGTATTTTCCTGTCTTGAAGCCATGCCGGGAATTATTGACTACTACATCGTCGCGCAATCGTGTGACGGCCACCTGACACAGGCGGAAGTAACTGTCTCCATCGGCAGCGACAATGCGCTGACCATGGAGACGATCAGCAACCGGATTGCGGCAACTGCGCGAGTGCGTCTGCCGGTAGCCATTAAACCGTACGATAAAGTGTACCAGCAAATATTTGCCGGCACGTCACGCAAACCGGTACGTTTTTTCATCGTTGACGACAAAGAGATTGCAACATGAGCACTCAGGAGATAATTGATAATGGATGAAAATGTAAACAGCCGCAGCAATCCGTCCGCAGAGGGAGCGTTCCCTTCATTTTCTCCGTCATATTCCCTGGAGGTGATCCGGGAGGCGGCCGCAAACAACCGCCTGTTAAGCATAGAAATAGAACCCACTTTAAAGTGCAATTACCGCTGTCCGTACTGCTATGCCGGCAGCAATGACGCGCCGGCCGGCGAGCTTAGCTACCATGAGATTGCCGATGTGGTAAAGCAGGCCGGAGAACTCGGTGCTGAACGAGTAGTTATCCTGGGCGGCGAACCGTTGATCTACCCAAAAATTTTTGAACTGATAGCCTACATCTCATCGCTCGGCATGTCCGTCGAACTGTTCTCCAACGGCTCATTGCTGACTGCTGAAACAGCCGGCAAACTCTTTAAATCCAATGTCAGACTGGTACTTAAGCTCAACTCTTTCAAAGAGGATGTGCAGACAATGCTTACCGGCAAAGCCGACGGTCTGAAAAAGGCCATGCAGGCGCTGGAAAATGCCACGGCGGCCGGTTATGCCAGCGGCAATGAACTATTGGCAGTCAGCACCATCATTTGCCGTGCCAATCTAGGCGAAATGGAGGAATTGTGGCGCTATCTGCGCGACCGCCATATCATACCATATTTCGAGGTTATTACCCCGCAGGGAAAGGCTGTTGAAAACGCCTGGCTGCAACTGTCTTCCGACGAGATTCGCTGTGTCTTTGAAAAGTTGTCGGCGCTGGACCGCGAATACGGCTATAACTGGGAACCGCGTCCGCCTCTGGTCGGAGACCGCTGCCTGCGGCATCAGTATTCCTGCCTGGTCACCAGTACCGGGAACGTTTTTCCCTGTGTCGGCATTGACGTACCGGTGGGCAACATTCGCGAGATGCCGCTGCAGGAGATAATCTGCGGCAGCGAAATCATTCAGGACCTTCGCAATCATCTGAACACCATCAAAGCACCATGCGGAGCGTGCGAACTGGCTGACGAGTGTTACGGATGCCGAGGAACAGCGTATCAGATGACCGGCGACTGGCTCGCCTCCGATCCGCTCTGCTGGCGTGGCGACAGCAATAAACACCAAATCCAGGCATTGCCGATAGCTGCCGCCGGACTTATCCCGCATAAAGCTCCGATGCAGTTGATAGACTCTCTCGATGAAGTCGGAGAGAAAACCTTCGTCTCCTCAGTTAAAATAACGCCGGACAACCAGTTTCTCTCTTCCGACGGCGAGATAATTGAATCAGCCTATATTGAAATGATCGCCCAGACTCTGGCTGCCGGGAACAATTTTCGCGGGCAGTCAAATACCGGAGGAATGCTTGTCGGGGTGAAAGACTTTCTGGTGCATGGTTCATGCCGGGCCGGGGACAAACTTAAAATCATCTGCACCAAGAAAATCAAATTTGATAACTGGAGTATTATTTACGGCCATGTATGCCGCGAAAACAAACTTATTGCCGAAGGCGAACTGAAAATATGGACAACTTCATGAAATATCGACAGACAATCATCATCGCCGCTGTCACCCTGTGCAGTATCGTGCTCAATGCCGGAACCGATGCCCGGACGAAGGCCGTCGATGACGCTTTCGCCCAAATCAATCAATCAACGCGGGAGATGTCAACCTTCAGCGCAAAATTCAAGCAGATTAAAAAGTTCCGCATCCTTACCTCGCAGATGGTGCTGGAGGGTTCGATTTACATCAACCGCGCCCCGTTTAAACTGGCCTGGCATATCGAGAAGCCGATCGGCTATACGGCAATCATCAGCGAAGACCGGCTGCTGCAATGGGACAGAGAAACAGACCGCACCAAAGAGTACAAATTCAGCGACAACCCGATACTGGGGATGGTCGCAAAAATATACCATGACATTCTACTTGGAGATTTTGCCGGAATCACCCGGGATTGTGATGTTTCCGTTGATAAGCCTGCGTATACCATCAATGTCACGCCGCAGGCAAAGAGCACTATGAGCAAAGCCGTTTCTAAAATCATTTTTGTCTTCAACAAGGACTTCCTCAACCTGATATCAGTCTCAATTGACGAATCCGGCGGCAACAGCACAACCATTGATTTCAATGATATAAAAGTTAACGGGACCATTCCGGAAAAAGCATGGAAGACTGGAAATGATTCTTGATTTGAGACGTTACCGCAAGGTTATTATCGTTATCCTTTTTGCCATTGTCGGCATCTGTCTGTTACTGCTTTCCGGTAAAAAATACAGCAGTGACATCACGGACATGCTGCCGGAGGGTTCCGTCGCCGCAAAAATGCTGAAATACCTTCACGAAGAAAACGTCGCCGGCAGAATAACCGTTGAACTTCGCCTGAAAGACAACTGCAACAACCTTAAACTGCTCCCGCAGACCGTAACGCAGCTTGAGGAAACTCTTAAGCACCCAGAAATCGTCTCCATCTTTACCGGCTTTGCCATGCCCGATGCGGAAACACTGGCCGAGACATACACCGCGCTGCCGCAACTGATCAACAAAGAGGATATGGACAGGGTCGCTGAAATGACCAGTATGGATGAAATTGACAAATCCATGCGCGGTAATTACATCCGGCTTGCGTCTCCGGGCGGTGCGGCGCTTTACAGTTTTATTGAGAAAGATCCGCTTGGCCTCAACCGCATAGTCCTGAAAAAACTCGGGCTCTTCTCTGATATCGTCTCCTACCGGACGGCTCCGGGCTCCACAATGCTGATCGGGCCGGACCAGCGGCGCGCATTGTTGATCATCGAAACCGCCATTCCCGTATCTGACGGCAGGAGAGCCGCCGGTTTTCTCGCCTTTCTGGACGGTGCGTTTAAAAAACTGCCTGAACAGATTACAGCATCCGTGCTGTGCGGGCACAAGCATACGATTGGAAACGAAAAAGTCATTGCCGCCGATATTCCCAAAGTATCAATCGCCTCATTGATCATCTTCGCCCTCCTCTTTGCGGTAATCTACCGCAAAAGGCCGCAATCATTCCTGATTGTCCTGATGCCGATGGTCGCGGTGCTGATCACGGTGGCAGTCATGGGGTTAATGATTGACCGGATATCGGCCTTTGTAATCGGATTCGGCGGCGTAATGGCCGGGATTTCCGTAGACTACGGTATCTGCGTTTATGAATTATGCGGCAGGACCGCCGGCAACAGGCTACATGAAGTCAGCAAAATTGTCCGGCCGCTTTGTGCGGGAGCTCTGACGACGATAGGCATCTTTGTCGCCTTTCTCTTTTCCGGCACCGGCGCATACACCCAGCTTGGAATCTTCGCGATTCTCAGCGTTTCACTCTCACTGGCAATGGCAGTATACATTTTACCCAATCTGCTGCCGGACAACGTAAAGAGTTCGATTATTCAGTTAAACACCCCTGTCTTCAAATACCGCAGTTCACTCTTCATTGTCATCGTCTGGGGGATTGTCATCGCCGCATCAACAGCGCTTGCGCTCTCATTCTCTTTCTTTGACAGCAGTGTCACCTCGCTCGACGGGGCGGGCAAAGACGTCATTAACGCCGAAGCGGAATTCAACGCTTACTGGAGCAAACGCGAAATGCCGGCAATCCTGGCGGTAAAAGGCAAAGATCGCGAGCAGGTGCTGCAAACCGGGGAATCGCTTGCCGCAATAGCCGATGAATCCGGCATTAAAGGTTTTGTATCTCCGGTCATGCTTACTCCGAGCGCCAGAACCGCACAGCACAATCAAAGCGTCTGGCGCGAATTCTGGACCGTGGACAAAATCAATAAGACGCAGGATCAAATCGTCTCATCCGGCAGCAAAAGCGGTTTCAGGGAAGACGCGTTCAATGCATTCAACGCGTGGCTGGCTGCAAGCCGCGACAGCGGCAGCAAATGTGCGCTGCTTGCCACTATTCAGGATAAACTGCTTAAACGCAACGGCGAGGAATGGACTCTCACGTCGTTCATGATCGATTCCCCGGAAAATTACAAATTGCTTGAGAAAGTTCAGAAACAACTTCCCGGCCTTCGGGTAATCTCTCCGCGCGTACTGCGCTCTTCTATCGGAGAGGAAGAAATTAACCGCCTGCTGGGAATCGGCATTGCCAGTTTTGTCATTGTTCTGCTGCTGAGTATTTTCGCCACCGGCGGCTTTGTAACCGGCGCCGCCGCCCTGCTGCCGGTAGTGGCGGCAGTAACAGTCATATGCGGGTTCTCCGCCGCCTTGAATCTGCCGCTGACCATCCCGTCATGCGTGGCCATGATTATTATTATCGGACTTTCCAGCGACTATGGTATCTTTATGGTTTTCCGCTGTTTCAAATCTCTTGAGAACGATATCATGACGGCTGTGACCCTGTGTGCCCTGGCCACCGCCGCAGGTGCCTTAACCCTGCTGTTCGCCTCTCATCCGGTAATGTTTAAACTAGGAATTACCTTGTTTGCCGGGATTGTCATATCATATGCGGCGGCAGTGACGCTGCTCCCTGCGCTGGCGGGACTCATCAAAGGTAAACCTAAAACCGGGATTCAGTTGCTAATGCTTTTTGTTGCTCTGGCAGGCTGCGCCGGATGTTCGTCGCTGCCGGAGCCCGGTCCGCTGCTCAGTTCTCCGGTTCCGCAGGCATATAATCCGCCGGATAAACAGTGGAGCACCGTCTCTTCGCTGACCTTCTCCGTGTCCGGCCATATGCAGGACAGCCTGCTGTGCGCGGCCGAGTTCGACGCGGTCAGCCGCGGCGGCTCAATTGTCTGCATGCAGCCGGCCGGCATCAAAATACTTGAGACTTCGTTCCGCGGAGATAAAATCACGCACCGGTTTGTCATCCCTGAGCTGGAAAAGCGCGGACTCAAGGTTGATGACGTGGTTCGGGACCTCCAGCGCATCAGCTTTGACACCAGGGCGGCTGATCTGCCTGGCATCGCTTATGAGTTCGATAATAACACCGGAATGCTCAGTACAAAGAAATTTATTAAGAATGGCCGCTGTATCTGGACAATATCATACCGGCAGTATAAGTTAAGCGGCGGTTATTCCGTTCCTTTCGAGATAAGACTGGACAGCAGCGAACCGGAATATTCACTGCTGATAAGAATCAAGGAATTTTCAGAAATACCATTAAAACGTGTGCAGTAGAATGTCGTATAGCGAATTAATCAGTGAAGGCGTCAAGTCCTGTTCGCAAAATGAGCAGGGCGATATTGTTGCGACCTTCAATTTCCCGTCTGGAAGCAGGATATTTGACGGACATTTTCCCGGAAATCCAATTCTTCCCGGCATATGTCAGCTTGAAGCGGTAAAATATATGCTTGAACGAACCCGCGGCTGCAAGTGCCGTTTGCAGCAGGCATCCGGCATCAAATTTTTCCAGCCGATCCTGCCCGGTCAGGAATTTACCCTGGTCATCAACTGCACAGATAATGGCGACGGCCTGCTTGACGTCAGATGTAAAGGTACAACCGCCCCCGACAACACCAGAAGCACAGATATAAAAGCAAGGTATATGCTGGATGACGCGACGCAAAAAAGATGATTATTTTAATGTGCCGGACAATGCGCCGGAGCCTGTCAGCGCGTCCATAGCGAGACGCTGCCAGTTCAGCGAAGTTGACGCGCTGGCGATTGTGTGGCATGGCCGCTACGTCTCATTTTTTGAAGAGGCTGCAACCGAACTCGGCCATAAATGCGGCTTGACCTATGAAACCATGCAGGAAGCAGGCGTCACGGCGCCAGTTGCACAGTTGCATATTGATTATTACCGTCCGCTGCGGCTCAATGAGCGTTTTACGGTACTGGCCTCGGTTATCTGGTGCGAAGGTGCCAGACTCAACACTCAATTCGTAATCACCGGCGGGGACGGCTCCTGCGCCTGCACCGGATATACGGTGCAGATGTTTGTCGAAACTGAGACCGGGAATGTTTGTATTTTCCCGCCGCCGCTGCTGACGGCATTTCACGATAAATGGCTGGCCGGCGCATTTTATGATTAAACTGACATCAAACGCTAAAGCTGTAATTACCCTGGCGGAAGTTGTAAGCGCCTACGGCGATGGAAGCGCCGCACTCTTCGACGGGCTTTACTCATCCGTATCCGCAGTCACCTTGCAATCCGGCAAACCGGTACCGCTGTACCAGATGTATCCTGTCGGCGCCATCACGGGAATAGCAGACGATGACGCCAGACTGTTCAATATCCTGCGCCGGCTTGCCGGCATCACCGGCAAACTGCCCGGCGAAGCTCCGCTTTACCTGGCGGTCACCATTGGCGCAATAGACCTGCTGGAGCAGCAAATACTCAGCGGATCGACCGGCGAACCTCATCTCAAAGCGCTGACAAAAATAGTCAAGCAATTGTTCGGAGAACGCCGGGTTATCATTGTTTCAGGAGCATGTGCGGCATCAGCATGCGCTGTCGCCAGAGCCGCCGCCGATATTGATGCCGGAAGAACTGACTGCGCAATTGTGCTGTCCTGTGACGCATTGAGTGAATTTATCTTTTCCGGCTTTGCATCGCTTGGCGCGCTGGACCAGCAACCGGCACGTCCTTTTGACAGGAACCGGGCCGGTTTGAATTTGGGGGAAGCCGCCGCCATAATGGTTTTGCAATCTCCGCGTCTGCCCGGTAACGAAAAGAATCTCGGCAGTATTGCCGGATGGGCGCTGTCCTCCGACGCCATCCATGTCACCTCCCCTGATCCGGAAGGTTGCGGACTGGCGCGGGCCATTCGCTCCGCGATTGCGGCGGCGAAAATAACGCCATCGGATATTTCATTTATCGCCGCCCACGGAACAGGAACTCAATATAACGATACCATGGAGCTTGCGGCGTTTCATCAAGTCTTTGAGCAACCGCGACCAGTATTTTCAGTCAAGTGGGGTACCGGACATACTATTGCCGCCGCCGGCATGGTGCAACTGATAGTCGCCTGCAATGCGAAAAAAATCGCCCAAATCCCTCCCAACGCGCTGACGCTATTGCCTGAAGACAATGCAACTGGCTGGGTCTCATCTTCCGCAACCGCCGTTTCAGACGGCTGTATGCTATCAGTCAACTCCGGCTTCGGCGGCATCAACTCCGCCCTGGTATTATTTTAATTTTTCGGCAAAGCGGTACCTGCGGATGGTGAAAGCGGATAAATATTGGAAATATCAATTTTCAAATTTTTCACCCATGTATTATAATGAGAGCTGATGGTATGTTCCGCCGGATTATATTTAAGACCGCTACTGTCTTTGTATATTATGGAGAAATGTTCCGTGGTATATTTAATATCCATGACTGCTCTGACATCGCGTTTGGCGTAAACCGCTTCAATGTGTCCCGGAGCAATAACATTCATGCTGAACTTTCTTCGATGGCCGACTTCAAGAATTTTCTGAGTTACCTGATTCAGGTCGGCATTTTTCGAGGCCGCGAAAAACGGTTCATCCTTTACCTCGGCGACAGTGACAGACCGGCAGCCGCCGATAGCAATCAACACGAACATTAAAGACAGCAGAACATAGCGTTTCATTTGAAAAATAGTATGGCACATAGTTGTATCCTTGTTATTTGCTGAAGTTGAAAAATACCATGAACGGCATGGATGATTTCTCGTTGATATTGATCAGACCAAGCTGAAAACTGCTTCTTTCAGCATAATTAACCAGACCGATCTGGGGACCGATGCTTCTGGTCACCACATTGACAATGCCCGCCTGAAAGCCCTTGAGCTGTCCGACAATATTGACCAGGCTGACCTGAGCGCCGTTGGCACTATCGCTTAAATTTGTCCCGCCGACCTGCCACCCCTTGGATTTGTCAGCTTTGTTGAAAAGCGATACTTGAGCGCCGTCAGACTCTACTTTACTCAAGCATGTAAATACAGAGGCTTGCAAGCCGTGACTTCTGACAGAAGAATTGCAGAAGCCCATACTGATCTGGGCACCGTTAATACCGGCACAGTCAGAACCGAAAAGCGATAAATCCAGACCGCTTACATGAGAAGTGCCGGAAAACGGGAAACCGAATCTGAAGCCGTTAACCCTGACTCTTTCCGTATTTCCTGGAACATCAAACCAGAAACCGATTTGAACCGGCGCCGACTCATCAACTTTCCGGGGTTCCGCGGATGCTGTCTCCTTGGAATTTTTTACCTGATTTTTAGCCTGTTCCGGAGCCGCCGGCGAAGTTTGAGCAGAGGTTTGAAATGCCAGGCAACCGATAGCCAGCAGATACGCTAACGTCATTTTCTTTAACATGATTTTCTTCCTTTTTGTAAGAATATTTATGTAAAAACGTTAATTGTTCGTTTGCCTGCGCTGAGACAGATATGCAGCCGCGCCTGAAGCCAGTCATGGGGCCGACCCAAAATCTGACACCGCAGCCATATGAATTTGTTTATCAACCCCTCCATCTTCGAATCCATAACAGGATTAAAACATTCAAGATTAAAAAATATAAACATAGACCCAATATAAATCAAGACTTTTTTAAGTTATCTTTAAAATTATATGTTATAAGTGAACATATATAAAAACCGCAATATGATTTACAGTTTTTTAACATTTCCAGGGGTCGGGCTTGCTTTATTTACACGTTTCCCCGCCGGTATGGAAAAAAGCTTGTTTTTTGGGGCATTGGGTTTTAAAGGCTCCGCATTGTTAAGTTTTATTTCCTGATCCGCCTGTTTGTGTTCGGAAATGTCGAAACAATGCCCGATGAAACCAATGAATTCTCCCTTGCTGTTATAATTGGGTGCGCCCTTGTCCAGCAGCCACCGGTATTCTCCGCTTGCATGGCGCATCCGGTATTCCAGTTCAAATGCTTCACGTTTATCGAAAGCAGTCACAAAAGTGTCAAGGCAGCGGTCAAAATCATCGGGATGAATTCCTTCCATCCAGCCATTGCCCATCTCCTGTTCAAGGGAACGTCCGGTAAACTTTAACCAAGGCTCATTTACATAGCTGCATAATCTATCAGTGCCGGTTGCCCAGAGCAGCACCATTCCAGAGTTGGCAAGGTTGCGGAATTGCTCCTCCCTTCCGCGCAGTTCAGATTCCGCCCGTTTGCGCGCGGTGATATCCTGCCCCTGGGCGATGGTGGCAACCGGGGTCTGACCGTCCGCGGCAAACAGTGTTGCCGAGTTCCACAGCACTGTTCTTGTCGATCCGTCACGATGCAGAATTTCAATCTCAACGGATTCCCAGCGCTCACCGGTCAAGGTCATGCGAATCAGCTCCATCGAATACGTCGCCGCGACAGGAAACAGAATTTCCAGCGACTGGCCGAGCACTTCCGCCTCACTGCGTCCGGTCAGGAATTCAAAGGCGTGATTAAAGCGCGTAATGCGGAACAGCGGATCCCAGATAATAATTGGCGCATTCGCGTAATTGATCAAGTTTTCAAGATAAGCATTGGACTCCAGCAGCGCCGTCTCCGTTTGCTTCTGTCCGGTGATGTCCTGAACTGTTCCAATCATCGAAATGACACAGTCTTCTGCGACAAAATTGACTTTACCCATGTCTTTTACCCATCTGACCGCTCCATCGGACTTGCGGATAATTCTGTATTCCTTACTAAAAGGCTTACGCTTGGCGATAACCTCTTCCAGAAAGAGTTGTTCCATCATCTCACGGTCATCCGGATGCACGATGTCCAGCCATCCCTGAACTGTTCTGTTATAGTTTTTGTCAATGCCGAAAATCTGATCGAGAACTTCGGATGATTCCCATAATCCGGAGAGGAGATCATTCTTATAAGAGCCAATTGATGCCGCCTGCTGCGACTCCCTGAAAAAGAGTTCTCTTTCCCGCAACTCTTCATCCGCCCGCGTCCGCTCGGTAATGTCATTAATTAACGAGTACACGGATACCAGTCCGCCGCCTGAATCGGTCAAGGCGGAATTGTACCACTCACAGGTAATGACTGAACCGTCTTTGCGGTAATTGCGGTTTACATTGAAGTTGCCGGGTTTATTCCTGTTAAGCATATCAGCGCTGATAACAGCTATTGTTTCCCTGTCTTCTTCGTAGACCCACTTAAATTCCTGAATTCTTTTGCCCAAAACCTCATCAGCACTCCAGCCGAACATCTTTTCCGCCTTGTCCGACCATTTCGTAATCTGATACTTATTGTTGAATTGCACCACTGCCAGCGGGGTGTTTTCGACGTGAAAATTCAGTTGCTGCAATGCTTCATGCAGTTTATCTTCCATCCGCTTGCGATCGGTGATGTCGCGGGCAAGCGTCATGACAGACAGGACGTTTCCGTCAGCGGCCCGTTCAGGAACCAGCCGGGTATGAAAGTAATGTAAGCCGTCCCGGGCAGGAAACGAATCCACTACATCAAGCAGTTCACCGGAATCAAAGACTTTCTGAATGCGTTCATCCCATATTGACCTTACAGATTCCGGAATCCCGACGTCAGCCATGTTTTTGCCGATATACTCATCCGGCGGCAGCGAGCCCAGCGACGCGGCGGCCGAGTTAACATATATATGCCGCAATTGTTTATCGAACCGGGCGATCAAATCAGGCGAGTTTTCAGCCAGTGTCCGATATTCCTCCTCTTTCAGGAGCAATGCCGCATGCGCCAGTTTGCTTTCTGTGATATCAGAGGAAATCCCTGCAACGCCATAAAGAACATTTTGATTGTCGATCAAAGGAATTTTTGACGTAATGTAAAAATGTTTTCCATCCTGCTGTAAATTTTCCTCTTCGAACAAAATTGATCTTCGGGCATTGATTACTTCAAGGTCGTTTAAATGATGCAATTTTGCTATTTCTTCAGGGATGAAAGACTCCCGCGTTTTGCCGATTATTTCATTCTTCGATTTCCCGAACAGCTTTTCAACCTCGTGATTAACTGACACAAACCTGCCTTCTATATCGAAAATGTAAATAAGTGATGAACTGTTATCAATCATGTCCTGCAACAGTTTATTATTATCTGCAATCTTTTTTTCCGCCAGTCTACGCTCAGTAATATCTTTAAAGAAGCCTAATAATCCTTCAATATTTCCTTCGCTGTCATAAATGGGAATTTTTGAAAAAATGCTCCATCTGGTTTTTCTGGTACCGGGAATGTAACCTTCCTTGTCCAGAATGCTTTTCCCGCAGGCAAGCACTTCCTTGTCCATTTCCGCGTTGATTTTTGCTTCATTCTCAGGGAAAAAATCGTAATCTGTTTTTCCAGCAACATCAAAATTTTTACTCAAAGACTGGCTTTTCAAAAATGTTTCACTGGCGGTCATATATTTGAGATCCGACCCTTTAATATAGAAAATAGAGGGCAGCGAAGAAATCATCGCGCCGATAATCAGCTTGGCGTTAGACAGTTCCTTAAGGAGACCCATCATCCCTGAAACCAGATTTTTGTGTCGATTGATATCCTTGTCTTTCCCGCCGTTTACAATTGAATTAATACTTGACCCCAAAACCGTAAGGTTGACTTTTGAAATTGTTTTGTCTGGATCCAAATCTGAAATCTCATTAACCGGAATATCCAGAACGTTAGCCAGCATTCGTATTTTGGCCTCAGACGGGATTCTTTTGGCATTCTCCCAGGCGCTGAGAGTTACTCTGGATATGCCTGCTTTCTGAGCTAATTCATCAGATGATATTTTTTTTTGCTTGCGAATAGTTTTAAGTTTTTCTATATATAGTACCATAATAAATAAAACCCTATTAAAAGCAGATAAAAAAAATACGCGATTTAACATAAAGTGTTAAACTATGACATATAAAATGTCATTTTGCAACATATATAATGCAATTTGAAAGTTTTTTTTAATATTTACTATATAATTGTAACTCATAGGGTGGGGGAAATTAATTATCTAAAATAATTTAAATAATTCATAAACATGCTGAATCTTTATTTCGATATTAATAATCAACCTGTATAAGAGGATGAGAAAATGCAAAGTTCCAAAAAAAATTCAAAAGCATCCGGAACCAGTCGCAACCTGACAATTAAAACTACAGCTCCAAAAACGAAATCACCGAAGGCAAAGAAGCCGGACGTCAAAGCGGCGAAAAGCGCGGCGGCTGTAAAAGAAGAGCAGATTGCAAAACATAAGTATGTGACATTCCAGGTCCAGTCCAGGCCGGGCAGCAAAGTGTATCTGGCCGGCGATTTCAACAACTGGAATCATCTGGATCAGGAATTGTGCGACTATGACGGCAACGGCATTTATCAAGCCGTTGTGGCGCTGGAACGAGGCTCTTACGAATATAAATTCCATATCAATGACGTTTGGTGCGCGGATCCCGGAAACCCGAATTTCAGGCCGAATCCCATGGGAACGTTAAACAGCATTATTATCGTGGAATAAGCATCGCGCTCCGGATGTGGTTGTTATTGACAAAATTTTACAGAAAGTGTTAAATTCTGAAATGTAAAATGTAATTTTGTAAAATATATAATGCAATTTGAAAGTTTTTTTTATCATGTGTGGTAAAATTTCCAATATAGGTTTTCGTATCTTTTATTTTTAGATGCGCGTTTTAGAATACCAATAATATTTTAAGTGGATAAGCAGAAATGGCATTCATCAAAAACATATCTTCAGGACAGCGGGCGGCCAGGCTGCCATCAATACCGATTTCTGCTGATTCTATATTATACACTATAAAAGATTTACATAGTTCATGCAAGCATAGATGAACTAACAGGAGGAGGAGTGACGATGAAGAACAGACGGCATCCATGGTGTTTGAAGAATCAGGAACTTACAGTTCCATTCTTCATTTCCGGCATTAAAGTTCACTTAACTCCCATTAATTCAGCCGGCATTGGTCCGCCTCCGTAAGATGGCGTTTTATCGAATTAATTGGGATTAACATAGTTATTGCAATTTAATAGAAAAAATCAAAGGGGAGAACTAACCATGAACAGTAAACTGCATATTCTGAAGAAGCTGGCACTGGCCGCTTTATTAACAGCAGGCATCAGCCCCGGTTTTGCACAAACCATAAAAACAACACCGGGCAATACTGCGATGCCGACGCCGCTTGAGAGGATGACAAAAAAATTTACCCAGGCTGATCGTGAAGCCGCCGCGGCCCGCGCGGCCGCCGCGAAAAAGCAAGCTGCACAGACCGCGGCCCCCGGAGTAACTGGAAAAGTGCTGACAACTGCCGCCCCGTTAACCGGGAAAGCTGCCGTAAAACCGCTGATGGGCGCAATGAATCCCGGCGGTGTTCCGGATTATTTCGGCGTTGCGAACTGGGCCAACAGTCCGCCAAAAATTACAAAATTTACTGATACGCTGCCCGGCGTCGGCGCCGCCAACGCCAATACTTTCGGGCAGTTTATCCCTGTCGCCATCGCCGACCAGACGACCTATCCCGGATGTGACTATTACCAGATCGGCCTGGTTGACTACACTCAAAAGATGCATTCCACCCTGCTGCCGACCAAACTGCGCGGTTATATCGACCTCGCGCCCGGCGCTGACGGGAAAGCTCACTATATGGGACCTTTAATTGTCGCAAAACGGGACCGTCCGGTACGCATCCTGTTCACCAACAAGCTTGCTAACGGCACCTCCGGCAACCTCTTTCTGCCGGTCGATACCACGGTCATGGGCGCCGGCATGGGACCGATGATGATGATGGGCAATCCGATGGAATATACTCAGAACCGCGCGGTTATCCATCTGCACGGCGGCGCCACTCCCTGGATCAGCGACGGTACGCCGCATCAGTGGATTACTCCCGCCGGAGAGCTTCCTGGCAACTGGGACTATACCAGGGGCGTAAGCGCAACGAATGTGCCGGATATGCCGGTACCTCCAGCAGGCTCCGCCACCTATTATTATACCAACCAGCAGAGCAACCGGCTGATGTTCTATCATGACCACACTTACGGTATGACCCGCCTCAACGTCTATGCCGGCGAAGCCGCGGGCTATCTGCTGACCGACCCCGTCGAAGACAATCTGATTGCTGCCGGCTTGCTCCCTGGAAAGGGGGATGGCAATTACGAACATGGCATCCCGCTGATTATTCAGGACAAGACTTTCGTCGATCCGGTCACGATTCCAAATACTGACCCGACCTGGAACTGGGGATCAACTCCCGGAACCCCGCAGGAAGGCGATCTCTGGATGCCGCATGTCTATATGCCCAATCAGAACCCCTATGATCTCAGCGGCGCAAATCCTTTTGGCAGATGGGACTACGGTCCATGGTTCTGGCCGCCGGTCACTGCCGCCGCCGGTTTGATACACGGCCCGATTCCGGATCCCACAGATCCCACAGGACAACGCCAGATCCCCGGCACACCAAATCCATCAATGGCGATGGAATCCTTTTTAGACACCCCGGTGGTCAACGGCTGTGCCTATCCCAGGCTTACGGTCCAGCACCGGCCATACCGTTTCCGGATACTTAACGCCTGCAATGAACGCGTCCTTAATCTCCAGTTGTACTATGTAGACCCGCTTAATCCCACTGAAGTCAAAATGGTACCCGCGGTTGCGACTGCGGGATATCCGGCGAACTGGCCGACCGACGGCAGAGACGGCGGAGTACCTGATCCCGCGACCGCAGGCCCGCAGATGATCCAGATCGGCACTGAAGGCGGTTTCCTGCCGGCGCCGGTCGTGCTGCCCAATCAGCCGGTCAATTATAACTATAACCGCAGAGACATAGTAGTGTTGAATGTCACAACTCACACGCTGCTGCTGGGACCTGCGGAACGGGCGGACGTCATTATCGACTTCTCCCTGGTTCCGGCCAACGCCCAGATTATGCTCTATAACGACGCCCCGGCGCCGATGCCGGCCTTTGACCCGCGTTTTGACTACTATACCGGAGCTCCGGATATGACTTCAACCGGCGGCGCCCCGACTCCGCAGATCGGCTTCGGCCCCAATACCCGGACAATCATACGGTTCGACGTAGCCGGATCTCCTGCCGGAACAGCATTCGATCTCGCGGCATTGCAGACCGCGTGGACTCCTGCTTACGAGGCTTCACAGCCTCCGGCGATTGTTCCGCAGACTACTTATCCCGGACCAAAATCTCACGCCGCTACAGATTCCTATGTGAGAATCCAGGATAATATTCTTTCTTATACGCCGGTCGGCAGTGCGGCTCCGGTTACCACTCCGTTAGGCCCCAAAGCCATCCAGGAACTGTTTGAACTGGATTATGGCCGCATGAATGCCACCCTGGGAGTGGAACTGCCATTGACCAATTTCAATACCCAGACCACAATTCCATTGGGTTATGTTGATCCTATAACGGAATTATTGACGAATAACGGAGTTCAACTCTGGAAAGTCACTCATAACGGCGTTGACACCCATGCCGTTCACTTCCACCTGTTCAACGTGCAGTTGATCAACCGGGTTGGCTGGGACGGTGCGATCAGACCTCCGGAGCCCAATGAACTGGGCTGGAAAGAAACCATCAGAATGAATCCGCTGGAAGACGCGATTGTCGCACTGCAGCCGGCCGCGCCTCAGCTTCCATTCCAGGTTCCCGATAGCTGGAGGCCGTTAGACCCGACAATGGCGGTAGATGCGCCGATTACTGTCACAGACCCGGCAACTGGAAACAAGATTACGGTTCCCAATGCCAACACCAACTTCGGCTGGGAATATGTATGGCATTGCCACATGCTCGGCCATGAAGAAATGGATTTCATGCGTCCAATGGGGTTGATGGGAATCGTGCCGTCCGATTATTTAAAATCATTGCCGGCGCCAGTCCTGAGCTTCACAGTGGTTGGCGGCACCCCCGCGGCAGTCATCCTTAACTGGCTTTCCACTGCTCCCGCAGGATCAGTGTACAGAGTGGAACGGGCTCCGTTAGGCGGCAGTTTCACGCCGATCGCCAATCTTGGAGATGTGCTGACCTACACTGATAACACTGCATCCGGAATTTACCTCTACAGGGTGGTTGCCTATAGTTATACTCCGCCGGCCGAATCTCTGCCGTCGAATATAGTAACGGTTTCAACGGGTGCTCCGGCCGCGCCAAGTAATCTGGTTGCGACTGCCGCCGCGCTCAGCTCAAATCCGCCGTCGGTGAACTTGACCTGGGTCAACACCGCGGTTAACGAAACCGGATTATATTTGCAGCGCTCAACCAGCGCCGCGTTCCCGCCGGCGTCGACGACAACGATCACGCTTCCGGCTGGTTCGACGGCTTATGCCGATACCGCGTTAACCAGACTGACCACATATAACTACCGGATATGCACCTTCAACGCAGCCGGCAGTTCTGCCTACAGCAACACCGCGACCGCAACAACGGCCGGACAGTTGCCGGCAGCGCCGAGTAATCTGGTTGCAACCACCTCCGTGCCCAGTGTAAATCCGCCAACAGTCAGTTTGACCTGGGTTAACACCGCGGTTAACGAAACCGGATTATATTTGCAGCGCTCAACCAGCGCCGCGTTCCCGCCAGCGTCGACAACAACGATTACGCTCCCGGCAAATGCGACGACTTATACCGATGCCGCGGTTGCCGGTCTAACCGCATATAACTACCGGATATGTACCTTCAACGCAGACGGCAGTTCGCCTTACAGCAACACCGCGACCGTAACAACGTCCGGACAGTTGCCGATCGCGCCGCGTAATCTGGCTGCGACTGCCTCCGTGCTCAGTTCAAATCCACCATCGGTGAGTTTGACTTGGGTCAACGCCGCAGTTAACGAGACCGGATTATATTTGCAGCGCTCAACCAGCGCATCGTTCCCGCCGGCGTCGACGACAACAATTACGCTTCCGGCAAATACGACGGCTTATACCGACTCCGGGCTAGCCAGTCGCACCACTTATCGCTACCGGATATGCACATTCAACGGTATCGGCAGCTCTGCCTACAGTAACACCGCGACTGTTACTACGGCCGGTCAGCTCCCGCTCCCGCCGACGGCATTGACGGTAACTGGAACGACCCAGACGACAGTCTCGCTCTCATGGACACCGGCGGCCAATTCGACCTACACCCTTGTTCAGAGAAGCACTGTCGGCATCAATGGTCCGTGGACTACGGTAGTATTGCTTCCGCAAACCACGACCACCTATAAAAACATAAACCTTACCAGAAACAAAACATACTGGTACAGCCTTAAGGCCTATAGCGCTTATGGCTATTCAGCAGCAACCGCGGGGGTTCCCGCCACAACCATGCCGTAATCAGCAGGCAGCCATAAAACAGGGGAGGAGTATTCCTCCCCTGTTTTTTTTGCGGAATTGATGTCTCAAAATTACATAAAAATAAGCATTATGAATCGTTCATTATTAAGATATTTCCGCGCGGCCTAACTAAGAAAAAACACGTCTGCTCTGACCAGTAACAATAAACAGATATCAACAAAAAATTGAGAATAAGGAAAACAGCAATCTGCAAAAAATCTCGCTATTGCAAAAATAGCTCAAACCGGTATATTCTAAATTAAGAATTTATTTGCGTTGAACTGCTGCAATAATTGAGTTTGACAAACGAAGGACATTAATAGTGCGGAGTTACGGGATAATTGAAGCAGGAACAGGCGAGGTCCGGGGACTGCGGTTGCGTTGCGGCGCTGCCCGGTGGAGCCTGGAACACTTCGCATCTGCGAATATCAGCAGCGAAATTCCTTTGTCCGAATCCCTGACAACGGTTTATACAGAACTGGATGCCGGGCGTTGCGATTTTATCGCGGTGACCGGCAACCTGACTGGAGCCGGATGTTTTGAACTATATATGCCGCGTTTGAAAATACCGGAACTGGCGGCGGCACTTGAGTTTGAGCTGCCGAGGTATCTGCCGGGCGGCGCCGATGGCGTGCTGTGGTGTTACCGGGTGCTGAATTTTACAGATAAAGCGGCGGCAAAGTTAAGGGTGCGGGTGTTTTTCACGCGGCAGGCGGAGTGGGAGCGCTTTGCGAACGAACTGGAACGCAGCGGGATTAAGGCGGATGCGTTTATCTATCCGTTCATGGCAGTTGATCCGGAACTGGCGGAATTGCCGGTATATCTGCCGGAAACTGACGCGAAGTTTTATTTCTCCGCGCGCGGACAGGATGGTTTACGATATATGGAGCCGGTGGCTTCATGCGCTGACCCCGCGGCAATGTCAGAGGCTTTAAGCAAAACATTAGGATGTCCGTCGGATATGGAGCCGAAATCGGCGGAAAGCTGTCTGGCCGGTCTGCTGACGGCGAAATATGTGTCGGGCAGCCATTACCGTGGCCGCGGCAACCGCAGCCAGCCGCCATTGCCGGCGGCAATGTATCCACAGCGCTGCCGGCTGCTGAAAGGACTGACCTTGATCAGCGGCATTGCCGCGCTGGTCGGCATTGGACTGTGGCTGGGCGCGGAATGGCGCGATCTGCATGGACGCTGCAGCGCTTTGCAATTGGAGATTACCGCAGCGAAACATCAATTAGATTCGGAAAAAAACTTTCTGCAGCAAAATGCGGCGAAGAGCAAGGCGGTGAGCAAGGTTCTGGCCTCGCTGCCCAACCGTGCCGCAGTGCTGCAACTGCTGTGTTATCTGGCGCCGAGACTGCCGAAAGATATCGCCATGAGCAGTTATAATATGCAGGGCAACCGGGCATTTCTGACGATGAAATGTGCGTCGGACCCGGAGAATGCGCTGGCGCAAATCGGCGATTCAGCGCGTTACACCGTGGAAAATCTGCGAAAGAACCGCAATCAGGACGGCAGCTATTACATTTATCTGGTGTTGAATATCAATGATTAAACGCATAAAACTTAAACTGAAGAAATGGAAGATTCCGCGTTCCGTCGGATATTCGGCGTTATGCGGACTGCTGGCTGTTTCATGTCTTGGCGTATGGTGGGGTGTTGACGACTGGGATGAAGTGTTTCCGACGGAGGAAACGCTGGCGCAGCAGCAGCGCCTTTTGAAAAAACTGCGTCAGGAAATGGAAACAGAGACTCAAAAGCGGCGGACGATGGAGTCAGACTGGACGCGGCTGCACCGGGAAAGCGCATATTTCTATTTTTCCGGCGACAACCGGCGGGCGGATGCGTTCATGCGGCAGAAACTTGAAGAACTGGCAAAGCACTCGGGACTGGTTGTCAAGTCGTTGAGTGACATCCGCAAACAAAGTATCGTAAAAGGAATTTGCAGTTGGGACGCCGATGTAATGGTGGAAGGTGATTTGAAGCAAATGGCCGAGTTTCTGGCGAGCCTGGCAGCATCGAAGCCGGCGTTCTACTGGCAGCAATGCAACTTGCGCCCGGCCGGGCCTAATGCCGGCAATATTCTGGTTTCAAACGGTACCCTGAAACTGCTCGGCAGTGACAGCGGAGAACTGGGGGAACTGGCGGAGGTGTTAAAGCAATGAAACTGGTGTATATTATATTGATTCTGATATTCGGCTTGACCGCGAGTTACGGGCTGGAGAAGTTTTTTACCGAGCGGCGGGAGAGGCTGTCCGCGGCTCAGGAAACTGACAAGCAGCGGGAAAACAAAAAAAAACAAGACCAGTCCAAACGTGGCGAGGCCAAAGCAGTGCCGTCAGAACCGGATTGCGACGTGCAGGCGTTGTTATCCAATAATTTTTTTGATTTGAGCAGGAATATCGCGCAGGGCAGGAATGAAAATATGCCGGCGGAATTAAAACTGGATAATCTTTATCAGTTGCTGGGAGTATTGGAAATTGGTGACTGCAAGGCGGCAGTAATCGTAAACCGGAACCAGCCGCAGCGCGCCCCCGCCGTCAAAGGCAAAACAGCGGATAAACGTATTTATCTGCTGGGGGACACGCTTGGAAGCGGCTTTAAATTATCTGAAATTGAACAAAAAAAGGTGAAATTTACAAGGGACGGACGCGAACATGAACTGGTGATGTTTCAAGACCGGAAAGGGACGGCTCAAGCCGGTCCCGGAAACATACAGGGATTGCCGCTGCCGGATCCAAACATGTCGCGGCCGCCGCGAAATATCAGGAGCAGATGATGATAAGACAACATAGAGTTAAAGGTTATTTGTGGTCTATGATACTGGCGTGTGCGCTGCTGTCGAGTTCCTGCAACAGTCCCAAGGTGGATGAGAAGAAAGATAAGGATAAGGCGGCAGAAAAGTCCAGAACGCCGGACAAGATAAAGTTTCCCGGTGATTTGAAACCGAAATCGGACAATCAGACCCCGGACGAAGAAGTAGCAATGCCGCAGAGCACCCAGACTGCCGGGGGAAATTCCGCAACGGCAAAAGAGTCCGGATCTGAAGTTGCGGCGGGAACGGCGCCGGAGACGGCACAGCCATCATTTTATGAGAAATTCATCCGGAACAAGAAAACCGACGCAAATGCGAAACCGATGAAAGTTGCGCTGAATTTCGACAATGTGGACATTACGGACGTGATTTCGGCATTTGCCTCTTCGCTGAAGTTCAGTTATATGACGGACCCGGAAGTCAAGGGTTCAGTCACGATGTTTTTAGACATGCCGATGACGGAACCGGAGCTGTGGGCGATGTTCGAGCAATGCCTGCGGCTGTGCGGATCATACTGTGTGATGAACAACGGCGTGGTGCAGATTATGCCGTTTTCCAAGCTGCCGCAGCAGCAGCAACTGACTCTTGGTTATAAGCCGGCAGGAAATGCGGAAGTGCTGTTTTACAAACTGAAGGCAGCCCCGGCGGCGGATGTCGCCAAGGAGTTGAAACCGTTTATGACCGCAGGAGCGACACTGGTCGAAATTCCCCGGCGCAACGCGCTGCTGGTTGTGGATGCGATGTCCAATATGCCGAAATTGATTGAACTACTGAAGTTTCTGGACGAGCGCCCGGGTGCCGGGATGCGCAGAGCAGTGCTGCACTGTCACAATATCGCGGCTTCGCGGTTGATGAACGAGTTAAGCGAAGTGCTGCCGGTACTGGGCTTCCCGGTGACCGCAGTGCAGCGGACTGAGGGCCAGGCTGCGCAGAAACCGGAAGACCATAAATCCGATTCCGGCGTGATTTCGCTGACCTGCATGGACCGGCTGCAACTGATCGTGGCTGCGGCCGTAACACAGGAAGCGCTCGACGAACTCAAGAAGTGGGTGGAGATACTGGACCGCACCGACACCGGAGAACAGGAACGGGTATACATTTACCGCGTAATCAACAGCAAAGCGCCGGAACTGGTGCAGGCATTATCGGTGGTATTCAAAGTGGAAAGTACGACACTTAGCGCAAGCAGTTCCTCCGGTCAGAAGGGAGGCGCGAAGAGCACTGGCGGCGACACCGCCCCCTCTTCCTTAAACTCAAGCACATCCAGCTCCAGCGGCAAAAATTCATCCAAGAAGGATATCGGACCGGCCAGCGTATTTGAAGTGCCGGTGAGCATTTTTGCGGACGCGGTCAACAACCGCCTGGTGATCAAAACGACGCCGCGGACATATGCGATGCTGCAGGCGCTGTTGAAGCGTCTGGACACGGTGCCGGACCAGGTGCTGCTGCAAGTGCTGGTGGCCGAAGTCACGCTGTCCGACTCACAGAGTTTCGGCATGACTTATTCGCTTAATGAAAACAACGGCAGCACGATCAACTCGATTCAGACCAATTATGCCGACGTGAACGGCAAGACTGCCCCGGCCGACGGCCTGGCCTACATGATCCAGAGCAGCAACGACAAGAATAAGAATGCGCAGTTGAAAGCGCTGGCCGGCCGGTCGCAGGTGAAAGTTATTTCCAGCCCGCAGATTCTGGTGACCAGCCACAGCAATGCAAAAATTTCGGTGGGGGACAAGGTGCCGACGATCACATCCGAAATCACCAATACACAGTCGTCCACGCCGGACAACACAGCGCTCAATCGTTCGTTCCAGTACCAGGAAACCGGGATTATCCTGGAAATCACGCCGCATGTCACGAAAGGCAAACTGGTGGAGATCGAACTGGAGCAGACGGTATCCGAAGCGGTGAGGACCACCGTCGAAGCAAATATCGACACACCGACAATCCAGGAACGGGTGCTGAAAACATCGATGTCGCTGCGCAGCGGCAAAACTGTGATCATCGGCGGTATGATCAAAGAGCAGTACGAAGATACTTTGGATTCGGTGCCGATGATGATTGACATCCCGTTCATCAGCCATCTGCTGGGCAGTTCAACCCGGACCAAGAAGCGGACTGAAATGCTGGTCTTCATCACGGCGAACATCATTGAAGAGGACACCGAACTGGAAAAACTGATCGGCCGTTTCCGGGAGTCAATCGACGTGCTGAAAAAGATTCAACCGGAATTGAAGGAAAGAGACGAGTCCGGCGAGATCGGTTCCTGGATCTGGTAGATTTAATCAGGAGGATTGCCTAATGAAAGAAGTCATTCTCAATGACAGTGTCTGGCGCTCGATTGAGGAGCGGCTTTCACAGCGCGATCCGTCGTACCTGGAAAAAATCAAGACGACTGACCGGCGGCGGTATGACTGGAGTTTATGCGAGAGCGGCACGCTGTCCGAGGCTGAACTGCTGGAGATATATCTGACGGCGACACAACTTGGAACAATTGAGGAGGAGGAACTGCCGGAACCGGCGGCAATCCCGTATCTTTCACCGGAATATCTCTCGGCCAATTGCTGTCTGGGGCTTGAAGAGGAAAATAACGTATTGAAGCTGCTGGTCTGCGACCCCTATTCCATCAACCGCCACCGCTACTTCATCGAAAAACTGCATGGACGGGAAGTGCATTTCCGCCTGATCCGGCGCAGCCTGCTGGAACGGCTTATCGCCAAACTTAACTCAGCGCAGAATCGGGACGGCGGCCAGGACGGAGTATTCTCCGATACAGAGAATGAAGAAATGCTGAAGTCACTGGCCAGCGAGGCCAAGATCGTCAGGCTGGTCAACGAAATCTTTTCCCGTGCGGTCGAACAGCGGGCCAGCGACATCCATATCGAGCCGCGGGAAACAGAACTGGCAATACGTTTCCGGATAGACGGCGTTCTGCACACTTACCTTTCGTGCCCACTGTCACAGTATCCGGCAGTGGCTTCGCGGATCAAACTCATCGGCGGACTGAATATCGCGGAGCGGCGGCTGCCGCAGGACGGACGCACTAATTTTTTACTTGGCGGGAAGGAGCTGGACATCCGTATCAGCACGATCCCGACCATCTGCGGTGAAAGTATCGTGCTCCGAATATTGCGCAAGGACACGCTGGCATTCGAATTGTCCCATGTCGGAATGACAGAGAATTTGCAGAAGAAGTTCGAGAAGCTTATCAAACTGCCGCACGGCATGGTGCTGGTGGTGGGGCCGACCGGCAGCGGCAAGACCACCACATTGTACAGCGTGATTGATAAGCTGAACGACGGCAAACACAAGATCATCACCATTGAAGACCCGGTTGAATACAAATTTCCTGGCATCAGCCAGATGCAGGCAAACGCCGAAATCGGGCTGACATTCGCCAGCGGCCTGCGCCATATCGTGCGGCAGGATCCTGACATCATTCTGGTCGGCGAAATCCGCGACCGGGAAACCGCCGCCATTGCCATCAACGCGGCGCTGACCGGGCATCTGGTGTTCAGCACGCTGCACACCAACGATTCAGCCGGGGCGGTCAGCCGCCTGCTGGACATGGGGGTGGAGGGATTTCTGGTTTCGTCATCTCTGGCGGGTGTGCTTTCCCAGCGGCTGGTGCGGACTATCTGCCCGGAATGCGGCGGTTCCGGCATCAACTTCAATTTTACCGGCAACCGCTGCAAAAACTGCTCCGGCACCGGCTTCCGCGGCCGTACCGGCATCTTTGAACTGCTGCTCGTGGACGACGACATCCGTGCGGCAATACTGCGCAACGCCACCAGCATGGATATCTCATCCATCGCAGTGAAAAAAGGCATGATGCCGCTGAATGAATACGGGATGCTGAAAGTCAAGGACGGCGTCACCACCGCGGAGGAGGTGTTGATGGCAACCATCGACAACGAATAAATCCATGGCACTGCATAAATACAAGATCGCCGCAGAAGGCGGCATGACCAAAGACATGGTCATCGAAGCGGAAAGCCGCGAAGAATCGCTGGCCCGGCTCCGCGCGAAAGACCTGGTCCCGGTCAAATACTGCGGAACGGAAGTTTCCGGCAAAAATCTGCCGTCCCTCCGGTCATTCCGCGACCGGTTCAACGTTTACGAATTTACGGACCGCCTGGCGCCGCTTTTAAAGTCGCATATCCCCATTGAACACGCATTGCGGATTATTGCTGAAAGCATGACTAACGAGGAAAACCGCCAGATCGTCATTGACTTGCGGCGCGGTCTGCATGAAGGCAAAAATTTTTCCGAGCTGGTCCGCAACCACGGTCCGCGCTTTCCAAAACTTTATGCCAACCTGCTGGAAGCCGGCGAAAAAACCGGCTGCATTCCGGAAGTCGTCGCTGAACTTCAGAAATTTCTGAACAGCGGCCGCGAAACCCGGGACTTCCTGATTACCTGCTCCATTTACCCGGTAATCGTCCTGGCGGTAACCGGGGTGGTCATCCTGCTGCTGTTTACGGTGTTCATCCCCCGTTTCGCCACCGTCTTCCAGGATATGGGCAGAGAACTGCCGCTGCCCACCAGAATGATGATGTTTGTCAGCAACATGCTTACCGGATTCTGGTGGTTGTGGCTGATATTGCTGGCGCTGGCAACCGCCGGGATTGCGCAACTCTTTCAACGTCCGGCCGGAAAATATTGGGTGGCTGCAAAAGTTCTCAAACTGCCGCTCATCGGCCCGCTGGTCCGCGCCGTCGAAATGAACCGGTTCGTCCGCACTATCGCCATTCTGCTGAAAAATCATGTGCCGCTGCTTGAAACGATCGAGGTTGGCCGCAAGGTCATCCAGAACCCGTTAATCAGCGAAAGTTTCGCCAATGTCAGCCACGAACTCCGCAGCGGAGCCAAACTGTCCGACGCATTGCGCAAAAGCCCGTATCTGCCGATGGACACCATCCAGCTGCTTAAAGTCGGCGAAGAATCCGGCAAGCTGGGCGATGTTCTGTCCCAGGCCGCTGATGAACATGAGAATAAACTGAAAGTCCGTATCAAACGGCTGCTGGCGATGTTCGAACCGGTGGTTATTCTGATCCTCGCCTCCGTTATCCTGATGGTGGTAATCTCCATTTTCCTGGCTATTTTCGAAATGAATGAAATATAACTAACCCGAAGGACCAATATCATGAACACATCAATCCAGTATCAAAAAAGCGGAAAAACCGCGCCCGGCAGAAAATTCCGTTTAAAGCGGTTCACTCTCATTGAAGTGGTGGTGGTGATCGTAATCCTGGCGCTGCTGGCGGGGCTGGCGACGCCGCTTTATTTCCGCCACGTCAAAAAAGCCAAAATCGGCACGGCCAAGGCCCAGATCGGTCTTTTCGAGCAGGCAATTTTCGATTTCAGGGTGGACTTGGATCGCCTGCCGGACAGCTCTGTCGGGTTGCGGGCGCTGATTGAAAATAGCAACGGCGAAGAAAAATGGAAAGGCCCCTATATAAAGAAATTGCCGAAAGATCCGTGGGGCCATGATTATGTTTATGTCTGTCCCGGCCAGCATGGCGATTTTGACATCATTTCCTATGGGGCCGACGGCCAGCCAGGCGGCACCGGCGACGCCGCCGACATTGGCAGTTGGGAATAAGATTTTCGCTTCGCGGAACATCGGGCTTGCATCAGATAAAAAGGAACTGGCTTTTATGCGGCGGAATTTTACCTTGCTTGAACTGGCAGTGGTGTTCAGTATTCTCATGCTGGTCATCGGGCTGACGCTGCCCCGGCTCGGCAGGATGCCGATTGGCATTTCTCTAAGAAACAATGTTGACAAGGTGCGCAAATTGTTCCTGACGGGACAGCTCCGGGCAGTTGCCACCGGCAGCGAACAGTCTATCCGGTATTCCCGGAATGCCTTTACTCTGCAAGGGTCAACAGATGCGCCGCTGCTGCTTCCCGACTCCGTCAAGATTACATTTTCCGCCGCCGCTTCCGGCGACGATGATACTGTGGATTTCAGGGTGATGCCAGGCGGCGAAGTCCGCGGCGCCGGCAGAATAGTTTTCAGCATGGAAAAACACGCATGGGTAATGATGTTTTCCGCACTTACCGGCGATATTGCCATCGCGGAACAGGACTCGAACAGAAAATGAACAAGATAAAATTAAATTTCACGCTGGTCGAAGTCGCCATCGCCATTGGTATCCTGGCCCTGGGCATTGGCACCGTCATGGGCATCATCGGCGCCGCCAAGCAGCGCATGAGCAGAGCCGAGTCACAGTGGAAGTGCCAGCACGCGCTGACCCAGGCCGCCGAATACCTGATGCTGGCACCGCCGGACACCATGGTGCCCCGGACGATATTTGAATATCCGGAATTCAATTTGACCACCAGCTATTCAGTTCCGGAAAGCCTGCCGGAGAATGTCCCGGCCAACCTCACAGGGTGGCGGCTTGCCGCGCTCCATATCAATCTCACCGGCAAAGACGGCAGACTGGCGGACTCCATCGTCATCGACCGCATGCTGCAAGGAGGCAACTGATGAAGCGCACTTGCCGCCGCGGACATTTCACCTTGATTGAACTCGTCGCCGCCGCCGCTATCATGGCGATGATCACTGCCACCATCGGACTGGCGCTGAACACGGTTTACCGCTCCTGGCGACGGGCTGACGCCGTCCATGACCGCTTGAGTGAAAGACTGCGGATTGACGCCATCGCCGACACCGCATTCAAAAACGCCGTGCCGTTCAACTGGAAAACTCCCGACCTGAAGAACTCTTTAATTTTCAGCGGCGCGTCCGACCATCTGCTGGTAACCTGCCTGCACCGCGTCACTCCCGGCGAAAATGCCGGCATCCGTTTTCTGAAACTCTATCGCGAAGGCGACAAACTCCTTGCTTCCTATCAAAGTACGCCGATCATGAACTGGGACGAGGCCCCCGGCGACAACCTCCGCACGGAAGTCATCGCCGGCAAAATCGCGAATATCAGTTTTCTCTATGCTGACCTCGACCAGATGAACGGCTCAGTCCAACTGTTCAGTCAGTGGGACGATTCCAAAAATTATATACCTAAAGGCATACAACTTACTATCGAGTGGAAAAATGGCGAAAAAGAATCATGGTTCAGGCGGACCGCCGGCAACGGTTACCTCCAGACCTTCAGTCTGCCTCCCGGCAACTGAAACGGCTGACGGCGCCAGCCGCAGCGGCGGACGCAACGAACGCGGGGTCGTACTCGTGGCCGTACTCGGCCTGCTGCTGCTCGTTTCATTGCTCGCGGCCTCCATTGTCACGCTGTCGCAACTCAGCGCCGCCAAAACCGACACGCTTTGCCAACTGGAGCGCTCCATGCTGCTGGCTGAAAGCAGCGCCGCACGCGCCTGCTGGCTGATTTTCAACGATAAACAAGCTTACAAAAGCAGGGAATTCGTATTCGCCGATGACGCGGGAATCCCCCGTTTTATGGCTGACGGCTCGGAACACGTCTACAAAGCATACGATACCAAATATACCTTCAGCATCGACGACATGAACACCGGATTCGATGTCTCCGGCACGGCTCCGGACAAAAACTTCAATATCCTTGAGAAATACAGCTTAACGGAAAAAAAGGCGCCGGATGAATTGGATGAATTTAAAAACCGGCTGCTGGACTATGTCGATCAGGACTCGCTGGTACGAATCGGCGGCATGGAAGCTTCGGAATACAAGGCCATCGGAATGGCGCCCCTGCCCCGTAACGGCCAACTGCAGTATAACCGGGAAGTATTCTACATCCCCGGCGCCGAAAACTTCTTCAACGTAAACGACAAAGGCCGCCCTAATCTGCGCCCCGTCGCCCCGAAAATCCAGGCCGGCGCCTGCAGCATCTTCAACGCGACTAAAACCCAGTTGATCGGCAAACTCGGCTGCACCGCCGATGAAGCCGACAACATCCTCAACGCCGTCAACCTCTGGAAAACCCAGAAAATCCCGCTGGTGCAAAACCTGCCGCCACCCCTTATCGCCAACCTGAAGAACAACTTCGGATTCGGCGAATCCGGCAGCTACACTATCACCGTCAACGCCTCGCCGCGTTCCAATATCAACGGACGAACCTTGATTTTCTCCGTCAAGCTCGACAACGCCATCCCCGCCACTGGTCTCTCATACGTGGAATGGTCATTCTACTGATTAACAGAACCGTGCGCTGCCGAGGAATAGCCAATATCCAGCAAGGGATATCCAACTGAAGAAAGAAAGGTAAAAAGAAAATGGCGGAGAGGGAGGGATTCGAACCCTCGGTAGAGTTACCCCTACACAGCATTTCCAATGCTGCGCCTTCGACCACTCGACCACCTCTCCGCTTAGACGGAATTCAAAGGCAAAAATATAGTCGTAATTGCGGAATAAGCAAGTTTGTAAACGGAATATTTTACTTCTTTCCTGAACCGGTTAAAGATTCAGCGCTTCGAAGCGGACGTCACCCGTAAACGAACTCAGCTCTTTTTCGCAGTTGCCGGACGCTGATTCAGGTAGAGATTGCGGTGGCGGATGAAATACCCCATCCCTGACATGATGGTCACAATGACGATACCCCACAGGAAGATAATCCATATCGTCCAAAGCTTGATTCCGAAAAACACGTCATGGCGCAGATCAAAAAGATCTATCCACGATGCGCCGGCCAGCGCCAGCATCAGCATCTGCAGCGCGGTTTTAAGCTTGCCCCAGCGGTCGGCGGAAATCACTTCGCCTTTTTGAATGGCCAGCATCCGCAGACCGGTCACCAGGAATTCGCGGGTGATGACGACTACCGCGATCCAGGCCGGCATCAGTTTGAATTCAACCATCATCAGCATCGCCGCGGTGACGAAAACCTTGTCCGCCAGCGGGTCCATCAACGCGCCGAAATCGGTCACCTGATTGTATTTTCTGGCAATGTAGCCGTCAAGCAGGTCGGTGATCCCGGCAATGATCGCCAGAATATAAGCGATCACCCGGATGATATAAACCGCATTGGCGGAAATGCAGAGACTTTCGCTGATGTTGGCCAGCAGCAGGAATATGAATACAATCACAATCCTGCCGACAGTCAATGAATTTGGAACGTTCATAATCATAAATGCTGCTCTTCCGCTATCTCGCCTTCAAGCTCATGCACATCGGCGCCGGTAATGGTGATGCGGGAAAACTCCCCGGCCTCAATGTCCCGGTCCACGGCAATGATCACTTCGTTATCTATTTCCGGCGCATCCATATAAGTGCGCCCGACGGCATAATCGCCATTCACACTATCAACAATAACATCAAAAGTCTTTCCGGCAAGCGCTTTATTGCGTTTTAATGAAATTTTAGCTTGCAGGTCCATAATCTGCCCGGCGCGCTTTTCGGCGACTTCTTCGGATACCCGGTCCGCCATGTCCGCCGCCGGGGTGCCCGGCTCGGGATAATAAGCGAAGACTCCGACACGGTGGAACTTCTGCTCCCTGACAAACTCTTCGAGCTCCCTGAATTCGGTGTCGCCCTCACCCGGCAGACCGGTGATGAACGTCGTCCGGATGGCGATTCCGGGGATTTTTGACCGCAGCTTGTCGAGCAGCGCGCGGATTTGCGCGGCGGTGACTTTTCTGCCCATGCGGCGGAGAATCCCGTCGCTGATGTGCTGGAGCGGCATATCAATATACGGCAGCACGTGTTTCGCGGCGGCGACAGCGTCAATCAGTTCGTCGGAAAAGTGCGCCGGATGGGTATACAGCAGCCGGATCCAGTATTTGCCCTCGAAACCGTCCAGTTCGCGGATCAGCCCGGCAAGCGTTTCGCCGGAGGCTTTGCGGTCGTGGCCGAACGCGGTCACGTCCTGGCCGATCAGAATGAGTTCCTTCGTGCCAGCGGGCAGCAGATCGGCGACTTCCTTTTTAATCGAAGCAATGGTGCGGCTGTGCAGTCCGCCGCGGATTGACGGAATGCTGCAATACGCGCAGCGGTTGTCGCAGCCTTCGGAGATTTTCACGTAGGCAATATGGTTCAGCGTCAGCTTCAGACGCGGAGTCTGTTCGTTATAAATGTACTTCGGAACATCGGTCCGCAGGAAGTTGCTTTCCCCGCCGGGCTGCTTCTCATACAGGCTGTTCAGCCGGGCGCCGACATTCGGGATCTGGTCAATGCCGGACCACAGGTCAACTTCCGGAAAATCGGCTTTGAACGTTTCATTCTTGTCCCACTGGATCAGACAGCCGCAGACCAGTATCCGCCGTTTTTTAGGATCGGCCTTTTTCCATTCCACCGCTTCGCTGATAACCTCCCTCGCCTCGTCGCGGGCGGGAGGAATAAACGCGCAGGTATTGATCATGAACACATCGGCTTCATCCGGTTCCATGGTGATGCCCCAGCCGGAGACGAGCAGACCTCCGGCCAGCACTTCAGTGTCAACAAAATTCTTCGGGCAGCCGAGACTCACGATGTGGACGTTGCGGCTGATTACGGGAGCGCTTTTCCTGTTTTTTTTCATTAATTTATTCCGGCATTGTCATATGGTTATAAATATAGTTGATTGTTGCTTCATCGGGGGCGATCACCGCATGCCCGTTCAAGTACCAGCAGCGCCGGTCATCCAGGTCAAGATTGAAACAGCCGTTGCGGATGTCCGGGGCAATGTGCAGCCCTTTGCTGTTTACCGCGGCATAGCCGCCGCGCGCCATGATCGGAATCGCGCCGGCGACGTCCCAGATTTTAGCCCCGAGCACATACGCCGCCAGCCGGCCGGTAAAAAGATTCTGAAACGACGCGACGCAGCCGCTCCAGGCGAACAACTGATTGGGCAGATCGAATTTTCCCGCTTTCGCCGCTTTCTGGGAAATGCTGATCACCCCGCTGGCGTCGAACGGGCGCTTATTAAACTGCATCTCCTGTAAATCGAAACTCTCCGGCAGGCCTTTCGCGCAATATACTTTCGGGCCGTCAGTAATGGTCAGCTCGTTCGTCGCCGGCATGTACAGCAAACCTTCTTCAATAATACCGTTCCGCATGCAGCCGATGGAAACGCCCCAGGTCGGCAGATGGATCGAATAAGGCGCGGTGCCGTCAATCGGATCAACGATCCAGCAGGTTTCCCGCAGCGCGGCCTCCTGATACTGGCGGCTGCGGGTGGCGATAGTTTCCTCGCCGATCAGATAAACGCCTTCAGCCGGGCGGTCGAACTCTTTTGCCAGCAGCGCTTCGATCGCTTTGTCGGCAACGGTCACGACCGTGTTATCCGCCTTCAGTTCATACGGCGGATTGTCGTAATATTTCATAGCAATCTGTCCGCACTCCTTGAGCAGCGGCAGCAGTTGTTGTATGTTCCAGTCTTTCATTAATCAAACCTTAAATAATCCAGTTATTTTACAGGGATATGCAGGATGAACAGGATTTTTTATTATAATTCATTTTTATCTTGTCTATCTCGCTTTTCTCGCTTTTCCCGCTTTTCCCGCTTTTCCCGCTTTTCCCGCTTTTCCCGCTTTCAACTTTCGCGCTTCAGCACTTCCATGAGTAATTTGTATGCCTGGTCATAGCTGCCCGGACGGGTGCTTTCCCTGGGACCCGCGACATTCAGCACCCGGATATCATTGGCCTTCAGCCATTTTCTGATGATGCCGGTACTGCCTGAATCCGCCGGATTCGCCACCAGCACCGGCTTCAAATGCCTGTCCGCGAATACTTTCGTCAAGGCGGTTCCGCCGTGCAGCGCTTTGCCCGCCAGAATCAGCGTGCCGTCGCTGTCCGCAACATTTAACCGCGTCCGCTCCTGGTATAACCGTGAAGCGGTTTCCCGCAACGGGTATTTCGGGGAGATAACGCCGTCTTCCGCGAGCCGTCCTTTCGGACACCAGCCCCCGGCGGGAATGCCGGCCGCCAGCGCCGCATCCAGCGCGGCCCGGTCAACTCCGGTCTGTCCGCCGGAAACGATTTTCAGCAAGTGTAACTCTCTATTTTTCAACAGCATCCCGTCTCTTTACAAAATACCACATCATAATATAGCCGTTCCCGCCGGATAAACAAGGCGGAATTTCTGAGAGCAGAGCCGCTTGACGGACCCAACGGACGCCGCGGACCCAACGGACGGGCCGCGGACTCCGATGCTTTGGAGTGTGTTTGAGCATCGGGGTTATCATTTTAGCGTTTCCCTTCTATTTTTCAACAACCGCTGACGTTCTTTTCTCGACATTTTAGAAAACTGCCGGGCTGCGGCTTTGCCGGACTGGTAGTACGCCGCCCCCGACTCCGACACTTTGGAGTGCTCTTGAGCGGAGGCTGTTTCGCCCATGCGGCCAGCATTAACAGACGGGCAACCGCCCGACTCCGACGCTTTGGAGTGCTCTTGAGCAGAGGCTGTTTCGCCCATGCGGCCAGCATTAACAGACGGGCAACCGCCCGACTCCGACGCTTTGGAGTGCTCTTGAGCGGAGGCTGTTTCGCCCATGCGGCCAGCATTAACAGACGGGCAACCGTCCGACTCCGACACTTTGGAGTGCTCTTGAGCGGAGGCTCGCCCATGCGGCCACAACCGCCCGCTGACTCCTTGTCTTCAAGGCTTCTTCCCCTGTTCCCATTCTGATTCCTTGTCTTCAAGTCTTCCGCCCCTGTTCCCATTCTGACTCCTGACTCCTGACTTCTGACTTCTCTATTGGCTCCCGTCAGCCAATATTTAATCGCTTTCAGGTTGGGCGGAAGCTGGCGTTCGGTGCTTTTGCGGAAATCGCCGTCGCGACAGGTTTCGGTGGTTACGGTGCACTTGCCCAATGCCAGCGCCAGCAGTTGACCGCGCAGTCTGCCGTAACACTCCCTTCTGCCGCTGTCCAGCGCGGCGGCGAAATCCGGAAACTGCTTTTTATAATTATAGAATGATGAAAGTGCAATCCCCAGCCGCCAGGCAATCTGCAAATCGGTGTAGCCTTCGGCGGCATGGCGTTCGACGTCTTCCAGAAAACTTTCAT
>Ga0172379_10001891_pt1 | contig 39365 bp, 55 predicted proteins | sample GrowelOW334metaG_FD_119756 | JGI IMG/M metagenome (GOLD analysis project Ga0172379, IMG submission 119756) | Groundwater microbial communities from an aquifer near a municipal landfill in Southern Ontario, Canada - Groundwater well OW334 metaG | ecosystem: Environmental > Aquatic > Deep... | reverse complement strand
CTGTATCCGTAATCACTGTATATCCGGCACCTTTCTCAATTCCATTTTTTCCGATAATGAAATACGTTGCCGTTTTTTCTTGCTCAATCTTTTTCGCAATAAAGTATTGCGCGCCTTTCGTTGCCTCTGTCTCTGTGGTCAAACAATACTGCGCCCCCATACTTTGCGCGGTGTTGGTCTTCACGCAATAGTCCGCTCCTTTTTCCTCGGCGTTCTCGGAAAGAATAAAATACTCCGCGATGTTTTGCAGATCAGTTTTTACCGAAATGATATACTCCGCTCCGAAAGAAATCCCGCCGTTCGTTGTGATGTAATAGTCCCCGGTCTTCTCAACTGCTTTGTTTGAGTTGACGGTATAGGTCGCGCCTTGCAAAATTGCGTTCTCGGTTTCTATTTCGTAATCGGCACCAAACGTCTGCGGGTATTTCGCTTGTATCGCGTATCCTGCGCCTTTGGTGGCCGCTCCGACCGTCTTTATGAAGTAATCGGAAGCGATAGGCATTTCCGTATCTGTAATGACGGTATACTGTGCCGTTTGCCCTATGCTCTGGGGCGCCACAATCGCATACGCGCTTGTTTTGTCTTGTTTGGTGGTAGTTGTTACCTTGTATGTACTTTCAAGCGTGTTTTCGCGTTCTTTTCCGATGAAATAATCGGCTGTTTTGCTCTGTTCGGTGTCCGTTGTTATTGTGTACGCGCTTGCAAGGGTGTCGTCATTCTCGGTTATAACCGAATAATCCGCCCCAATATCGGCGATATGTTCGGTTGATATGTAGTATTCGGCGCTCGGTTCTATCAACTTTTTCGCCTGAACCTTATAATCTGCCCCCTGAGTAGTAGGTTTTTTCGCCTGAATAAAGTAGTCCGCGCCCTGTGTTGTCGGGATAGTGGTCGTGATAGCGTACGCTCCGGATTGCGTTTGTGCGTTTACAGTCAAAATTGTATACTGCGCCGTTTTAGTTCCGGGAACTTTCGCCTGTATTGCATACGCGGCCGCGACATCATTTACCGTGTACGACAAATTTTCAAGCAACACATTGTCGCCCGTTTCCAAAAGTATTCTGTCCCCGGTCTCAAGGAGTAACTTGAAAAATGTTGTCGTCATTATTTTTTAGATGTAAGTTGTAACACGCACCTCTCCTCTCGCTCCGTTTCCTCCTGCTCCGCCCCCGACACCTCCGCCACCGCCTCCGCCTCCACCAGGCGCTGTTCCGTTATTTCCAGTTCCATTTGCTCCGTTTCCTCCTGCTCCGCCAAAGACAGACGTTCCTCCTGTTCCCGCCGTGCCAGGCGCACTCACTCCACCGCCCCCTCCGCCTCCGTAAGTATTCGCAGGTATCGCAGCGTTTTGTCTTGAACCACCTGTACCTCCATAAACGGTAAAGGCTGTTCCACCATTCAAATTGCTTCCACCACCTCCAAAAGTACTCGCGCTATCTTGCGCTCCGCCAAGCGGCGCTCCTCCAGCTCCTCCCGCTCCTCCACTTCCGTTTCCTCCAACACCCATTATCCCGCCACCGCCACCGCCGTATCCTGAACCGCCTGAACCACCATCTGTGTTTCCTCCTCCACCCCCACCATACGCATAAGCTTTCGTTCCAAAAGAAGACGTGTTCCCTGCTGTCCCAACGGCTCCGCTTGACGCTCCTCCGTTGGCGGCCGCTCCGACGGTTACGCTTTCCGTTGAGCCAAGAGCTGACGCTAAACATTCCACGCGGTTATATGCTCCACCGCCCCCTCCGCCTGAACCTGCATTTGCGGCAGATCCGCCTCCGCCTCCGCCTCCTCCCCAAAGTTCAATAACGACACGGCTTGACGCTCTGTAAGTAGTAGGGCGTGTCCACGTTCCGTTTCCTGTGAAAGTTTGAACGTCTATTGATGTAATTTTACTTGCAAGAATTGCGGCCGCGGTTGCAAATTTTGCGTCGTCCGTTCCTGTGTTTATTTCGGCACCACTCGCTTTGACTGGTATCGTTCCCACGGCGTAAATGGTATCAAAATATGTTTTCAAAACACTTTTGACGTAAGCCCACGACAATTTTTTTCCGTGGTTTGAGTCCGCGCTATCCATAAGCAAAAGCATATCCGCGTCTACCGCCGACGTTTTTGCTGTCGCTCCGTTTATTGTTGCGCCGAGTGTCGTTGTCGTTTCGTTTCCGCTGTTCGTTCCGCTCGTGTTTCCTATGACAGTTTTTTCCGCGTCGGTAACATAATTGTCGTCTGCCCCAAGCACAGGTGCATACACGCCCGAGTGGTTATGTCCCGTGGCGGAATAGATACCGTCAAAATACGTTTTGAGAACGCTTTTGATATTCGCCCACGTCGTTTTCTTTGTCGCTCCGGCTGTTATGTCCACCACAGGCACAACGTCTGTGTCTATGAGGGCGGTGTGTGCCGTAAGCGCTGTTATTTTTTGGTCTGCCATATGTTTTTATTTTTTAATATACCCACTTGCCGTCTTCGGCCCGTATCTCGCCGGTAATGTTTTGCACGATATTCCCGTCGGGAAGAATAAAGTTGAAATGATGATGTCCTCCGATTTTATATCCGAAAATATAAATCGTGAGTTTTATTTCGTCCGGGCGTTTCGCGTTGAAAACGTATCGGTTGTATTTGTGAATAATCTTCGCCCCCTCCGGCACGGATATGGTGTGCTTTATTTTTTCCTCCTCCGTGCAGATCATAGTAAAGCGTGCGAGTTTATCCTGTTGTATCTCTCCGACTTGGTGGAAAATTCCCGTCTCTTTGTCAAACTGTTTGAGTTCGCTTCCGTCTTTATACGTTGCGACCCATTTGTAAACTTCCAACGGCACGTCTTCCTCTACTCCCTCCCTGTTAAAAATATATTTTGTGTTATCCATAAAAAGTTCCCGATTTTTCGTCGGGAACTTTTTGCATTGAGTTGCCCGGACGAAGCATTGAGTTGCTTGGTGTTAGTTTGTAATTTTTACGCGACTTCTTCGTACTGGTAGTGCATAGTCGTGCTTGCGCCCGCTATGTCTCCCGCGTCCGATTGTACTTGGTGGACGAGATAGTCGCTTGAACCCGCGACCGTAATCTCTCCGGCTAAACTTCCGCCGATACCGAGGTTTGCACCTGTCGGTTCGCTTGTAGGCATTGCCTGCGTTGCGACCGAGCTATCGGTGGCGACTGGCGTTGCGTAAACTGCTGCGCCTGCATATCCTGCCTCGCGCGCGTTCGTAACGTGTACGGCTGACCCGCCCAATGCGGTGGTACGCCAAACTTTCAGCGTTTTGATTTTACTTGAGCCACCCATTGCTGACACGTGGAACTTTTGCCATTTTTCATAGCTGTTATTCCCCGGCGTTATCGGGTAGTTTGCCGCGACTAAATTCGCGGCGTCTGAACTTCCAAAGTTGGAGTTAGATATGCCGTGCGTGAGGGTTTCCCCTGCGCCGTGGCTTTCGTCAATTTCTACTGTTGCGGCCATAAAATTATAGTGATTAGTTTTTAATTCCCACCGTTAGGTGGCAGAGGTGGGGCGGGAAAATTTCTCGCCCCTGTCTACCCCCCTAACTACGCGCTGTTAGGAAGCGGTTCCGGTCTTGAGGACGGTAACTGCTGACGGTAAAGCGAGCAAGTATCCGACTCTTTCTTCCAAGCGGAGCGCAATCATATCTTCCTCGGCGAGGTTCAATACGGTTGTGCCGTCTCCGTCGGTGACGGTGGCTTGGTCAAGGAGTTTCGCTCTGATTTGCTGCTTGTCGCCTAAAATACAAGCGAGTTTAAGGTTACCAAATGCGATAATTCCTTTCGTGTGAGTAAGTCCCTCGGTCTTGTTAGGAAATGCTTCCACAAGTTCGTAAGGGAAATCCCAGATAGTTCCGGGCATACCGTCGGTCGGTCTCTGGAAAATGTATGCGCCTGTTACCGGGTCTTTGAGCTTTCGGATAACTGAAAGAGCGTGTCTGTGCAAATAAAACTTTGCGCCAGTTAAAGCTCCGGCAGGTGTTTCGTCAATCATATCCAAAAGGTCGTCGGCGGTGATGTCTGTAATGTCTTCGCCTGCGCCCATATCAACGTGGTTGACACTTCCGTTATTCAATACACCAGTCCAAGGGGTACCCGTACCAGTGAAGAATTGAATATCTTCCTCTTTCGCTACGGCTTCCGCAAAAAGTTGCGCGACGAGTGCGGTCAAGTTGACGGCGCTGTCTTCCAAAATTTCTTCCGTAAAAGGAATAATGGCGGCGAGCTTTTTAAGGGTCTGAGTAACGAGTGAGAATGTCGGGTTAGTACCCGGTTTCTTTCCTTTCTCGTTTACCCAAGAAACTGAAACGCCAGTCAAAAGGGTGGGGATTTTTCTTTCGTTACCGGGGCCAGTAAATGGCAGGTAAAACATTTCGCGTCTCGCAACACCGTACTGATTTTGAGCGAGTCTCAAAACTTCCGCGCGGAGTTCTTCCGGGATAAGGTATCCGCCTTTTGCGTCGTCCCCTGTCTCGTTGATAGTAGTTGCTTTCGCCTTGTAAGCTTTCAAGGTTTCTTTGTCGCCCTCGAGCAACGCCTTGAAGAATGTGCGGGTTTCGTTCTTTGAGCTGTCAACTTCTTTCTTTCCTGTTGCCAAGAATTTAGAGCGCTGGGCTTTTGCTCCTTTGAAGAACTTGTCAACGAGCATATCGGAAATTTCGCCCATCTTTTTTGTGACCTCATCGGTTGCTGATTTGGCAATCATTTCGCGGAGTGCTTTTTCGTCAACTTCTCCGTCTTCTCCCTCTCCCTCATCTTCGTCCTCGTCTTCGTCTTCTCCCTCATCTTCGGCGGCCGCTTCTTCCGCGTCCTTAAATTTCTTTGAAGCTTCGGCAGTCATAAGACCGACGTTTTCTTTCAAAAGAGATTTTTCGTCTGCGGTAAGCGCGACGTAACCCGATTTGAGGAACTTTGAAATCAATTTTGCAATGTTCATAAATCAAATTAAATTAAACTTTTTTAATTCCGCGTTTCTCTTTTAAGAGTTTGCGGATGGCTCCGTTCAGTTTCCTGATAGAGTACTTTTTGACGCCCAGTCCTTGTGGGGTTTCGACCTTTTTCTTTTTTCCGTTGGACTTATCGCCCCTTAAATCGTTTTGAATGTTTTTCGCAATCTGTGCACAGATCGCTTTCTCGTCTTCTTCGTCTTTCGTCTTCTCCTCCTCTTTATTATCTTGCTCAAATGAAGAAACGTCAATCCCCTTGCTCTTTGCCAATGCCAATGCGTTGGCGGGTACGTTCACGATTGAAACCTCAAAGAGTTCGTTCTCGGTAAGGTAGACGACTTCTTCATTCTGTGCAACCTCATATCTGTTGTTTGAAAATCCGACTGAAAATGCTCGTAAGTATCCGCCCACCATAAGTTTGTAGACGGTTGCTGCGTGTTCGTATTCCTCAACGGCAAATTTCATTTTACCCGCAAGCATTCCCATTGCGTCGGGCCCAATTTCAACCATTTGTGCCACCGGCAATTCTTGGTTTTGGTGCGCCCATAAAACGACGGGGTTTCGCTTGTAGTTTTCCAAGTCCCACCCGTTTTGCACGACCACTTCGCCGTGTCGGTCTACGTCCGGGGTAGAAAACACACCCTCAATGATATGCTGTGTTTCGTCCACGCTCTTGATATGAAACGTAAAGTCAACACTCTTTTTTTCTCTATTCAAAAGTTTTTTGTTCATAGTTTTTTTATTGTTCAAATGCGGGGGCTATTACGCACCGGCAATTTGGTTCTTGTGGAAACATTAACCCGTTAGTAAAAGTACGATTGACGGGGACTATCTCTCCACCGACCCCGATACCGTTTTGGTGTTCGTCTCTCACTCGGTCGTCTCCGGCGTTTACCCATTCTTTGTGTGTCGCAACTCCGCTCTGTTTGTACGCCTCCAAAAATCCCTCGTTGTTCGCCGCTGTGCTTTCCGTCCTCGCTATCAGTTCCGCTCGGCTTCTCGGAAACTCTGCGTATACCTCCGTAATGCGTGCAGATAGCTTATCTATGCCATCGCCTGCGTCCAATCCGTCTGATATGGCTGTTGATACCTTGTCTCTGGTCGTTCCGTTTACTCCAAGCCCGAACTCTGTTGACCTTCGTTTCAAAACTGCCTGTACTCGCTCCGACATTGAAAATGCTTTGTCGGGGTTTACCATTGCCATTGCCTCCGTCCCTGCCTGCCTCGCGTATTCGCTCATAAAAGGAAATGCAAACTCCGCCCATACCTCTTCTTGCTCTGTAAAGAATTTCGCAACCGTCTTTTTCGCTTCCGTTCCGATTGCTTTATTTTTTGAAAGGTCTCCGCTATTCTTTAATTTTACAATAAGCGCATTCTTTTGTCTTGTTGCTAACTGACCCAATGCTTTTTTGAACTGTCCCGCTCTGTGGTCTATCGCTTTGTTTACCATATCCGCATATTTCACTTTCGTTTCTTCGTCTCTCAAAAATGCTGTCGGAACTTTATCTTTTTTTTTATTCTTTTTTTTTCTTTTCGGTTCCGTCTTTGTTTCTTGTAAAACGCTCTTTTTCATTTTCGCTTCCAGTTTTGATTTTATGTTTTCGGCGATAAGAAATTTTTGTCTCAAGAACATATGTCCCCTCATAAGCTTCGCCCTCTTTCTCGCTTCTTTGACTTTCAGATCAGCGAAGTATTTTGCGGCGGGTGTCGGCTCTCCCGGTTGCTGTATGTTTTCCCCGATAGGCATAAGTCCGATAGGCAGGAAAGGAACATCGCACCCGTCTAACGGCGGGAGGTTTTCCCTTGCGCGCACGTCGTTTATCGTGAGCCACCCTTTACTCAATCCGCTGTCGTAATCTTTCAAAACTTGGTCTCTGTTTTGTGGCACTAAATCCTCGCAATCAAAATAAAAGTTATCTCCGAAATCAGGCGATACGAGCATTTCGTTTATCTTTCCCAAAAGGTCGCGCATCGTCGGCATAATAACCTCGGAAAGAAAAACATACATTCCTGTCTCCGCGTTCGCTCTGTTTACGTCTTCTGAAATACCCAACACGCTTTTAGGTACGCCGAACGCAACGAGTATGTCGTCGCGTGTGAACTTCATACTTTCTATGTAGTCCATTTCTTTTTGATTGACGCTTATCTGTTCGTATTGTAACCCGCTGTCAAAAATTGCGAGCTTGCTGTTTTTTCCAATACCTTTGTGCGCTTTGTGGAAGTTGTCTCTGATGTCGTCTTTCGCTTCTTGGTCAAGCACGGTGTCCGTTTTCAGTATTCCGTCCGGGCGCGCGTTATTCAAGAAAAAGTCGCGTTGATATTGTGAGGCGAAATCCTCGGTATCAATGCGGGTCTGTGCGCTACGAATAGGGGATACGCCCATATAGTCATCAAGCGGTGTCGGCGCTCGGAAGTGGACTATTTCCTCGGGTGCAAAAGGTACAATGACGCCGTCGGTCTTTGTGAAACGATACCCTTTGATAAATTCAACAGGGTCTTTCAAAATCTCAATCATATCCGGGCGCAAATTCCACAATTCAACTATCTGTCCGCGGTCGTTCTTTACTTTGTACCAAAAAGCGTCTCCGCAAAGTTTCAGGTTGATAGTGGTAATCTTCATAAACTCCTCGCGTGTCTGAAAAGGGTTCGGGCGATACATAAGGTCAAGCAAAGGGCTGACGAGAATTTCTTTTGTGTCTCCGCTTGCGTTAAGTATCTGAAACAAATCCAAATCCGCCCCCGCTACTTTTTCGGCTATCTTATCCACAGCACGAAAGACGTACAAACTTTTTTCGTACGTCTCCAACATTTTTGTATTACTCCACGCCCCTGCGGTCAACCTTTGTAAAAGTTCAAAGCCCCCAGTCGCAGGCGTTGGCATTGCGTCTTTCCTCTTAAAAATAGATGTTACTTTTGAAATAAGAGTCATAGTGTTTTTCTTAATTTTATTATAGCACGGCTTTTGATATTACAATAGGGTAATGCCCGGTACAGGTTTCTTTCTCATTTGCAATGCTATCGCTCGGCTCATAACTCGGTCATCGTGTTTGTTCTTTTGCGTGTCAGGGCGGTCTCCGTGTTGCCCGTGTACATAAATCATATCACGCGCCTCGTTCTCTGCCTCGGTGTATCCCTCAATCAAAGTTTCCTTTCTGTATGCTGTTTCCAAATCTGAAAACATAAGAGGGCGATTGTCTCCCGTCCACCATTCAAAAATAAAAGGTATCTTTCTTCCTCGGGCCTCTTTGACGTGTGCTACTCCGACGCCGTTCTTTTCAATGCCCGTCCATATTCTGAACGATTTCATAATCGGCTCTATCCTATCCCAAAAAACATCTATCGGCTCATCACTCGTATATTCAAAAATGACTTGCGCTTTCTCCTCTCCGACGTTCGCGTCTATTACGCTGAAACAATGACGGTCGCCTCCTCGTACTCCCTCGGCACAGTCTACTCCTCCGAACAAAATCTTTTTCTTAAACTTCGCGCGGGTTTCTTCGTCGGCCCACTTCTCAAAGTTATCCAAAGGAATGCGCTTTGTCGTGTCGGTCGTTATCTGAGTGAAAACTGAACGTCCGCTTTGTAGGAAACAACTCACGTCGTCCTCGGGATATTCCTGATAAAATATCATTCCTTTATCCCATATCTTGTATCGTCTCCACTTTAATTGCCCCGCGGTCATTATTATTCCGTATTCTTGCGCTACCCTTGCAACCAATCTTTTTTCTTCGTCGCCTATTGTTGCTAAAAACTCTGCGTCTGGTATTGAAAACATCTCGCGCACGCCCGCGCTCAAGCCGTCTCTTTCCTCTCTGGTTAAACTGTCCACGCTGTATTCGGTATCTATGAACCACGGAATGAATATCGCGGTGTAAGGGGAGCGCCCGGTCTTTGCTTTCTGCCACATATCATAAAACTGTTCGCGTCCGTTCGGTGTGGTCTCAATGTCTATCTGTCCGTACTCCGCCGCCTCTGCTATACCTCCCAAAATCTTTTCCAGATCCAAATAAAAAGCGGCCTCGGATAAGTGCGCGCGGTCAACGGTGTCCCCGCGTCCGAATGCTCTTTGCCCTGCCGTTCCGATAAAGTATGTTGACCCGCGTTTCGGGAACTTCATTTCGCGCTTGCTGTCTATGCTGACTAATGGCTTGGCGGCCATATTCTCAACGTAATATCTAACGGCCGCAAACAAACGCTCTGTCGCAACCTGTTCGTGTGAAATAACAACGGCGCTCGTGCTTTTCTTCACGCAGTCCAAAAGTTGGTCTGCATCTATGGCTTTACTTATTCCCTTTTGTCTCGCTTTCAATATCAGGTTTCTTCGTGTCCGTCTCTCCCAGTAATAATTCTGCGCTACGTTGAACCGAAAGGGGACTTGCGACCCCCGCTTGTTGCGGATTTTCAAGAGCCGTTCTATCAACACCCTGTTGTCCGGCAAGTTCGTGTTCATCGTTTTTGTAGTTATCTAGTAAATCCTCTAAACTCTGCGCCCCTCCCGCCATAGGAATTATAAACTTGTCTTTCGGGTAATAGTCCGGGTGCTTTGCTCGGAGGTAAAACATAATCGCAGTTACGTTGTCGTTCATTATCGCTTTTACGAGCCGGTCTTCCACTTCCCCAATTTGCTGTTTCTTTATCCTGTCCACCTCTGCGCGAAAGTCCGGGTCGTCTTTATACCAGTTGTAATAGGTTTGACGTGAAACTTCCGCTTGGTCTGCCGCAATCTTTATCATTCCCATCGTCTTTTCCATATACTCAAGGAACTTTTGCTTTGCCCACGTCGTCCTCGCTTGTTCTTCCTTTTTGTGGTCTTCTTCCCGTACTATCTCCACTCTTTCGGGGGGTGTCAAATTTTCCAAATTTTCTTTTGTTTCCCCTGTGTTTTCCATATATTTTTATTGTACAACTTTTTTTCAATATCGTCTCCCCTCCCCTGTCTCCATAGGTCGCTCACTCTCTCCCCCGAGGTCATTTTCTCTGACAGTGGTATCTAATGGAGTGGGGTAGGGGAGAGCTTCCGACTTTTTTTCCGTGTCCATTCTTCCCCCGAGTTTGTGAAGTGTGGCTAACATTCGCCCTCTCCAAATGGCTGTCCTCAATGGGTCGCTTCCGTCGGTCTTTTCGTCCAATGCTTTAATGGTAAAAATAAGTGCTTCCCTCATATTCCTCAAATCTCGCCCGGTAATATCTTTCATAACAATTTTGTTATATCTTCGGGCCGACTGACTTCCCCGAAGTTCCCTTGTATTGCGTCCAAATCCCCTTTGAAGAAAGTGAGGATATTCTGGTGAGTGGCAAGCAATGCGTGTTCTTGTTTGAAAAGGTTCTCGGCTCCCCCTTTCCAAAAGGTCAAAATGTTCTGGTGCGTCTTCCCTATTTTTCGGCTTTGATTAAATTGTCTCGGCGCTCTCATAGGTAAGCTCCCCACTGATGTGGTCAAAATTATCTCGTTGTAGTATTTCAAACCAAGCTCATTAAATATCCGAATGTTATCCCCGACAAAGTTCCGATATTCCCCTGTCTTCTTGTTTCGTATCTCTCCGATTACTATTACCAAAAATCTGTTATCTTTCAGTTTTTCTACACACTTTTTGAAAACCTCTTTGTATTGCACAAGAAATTCCTCGTACGTTCCGAGGGCGCTCATATCGTCTTTGCTGTAAACTTCCAGATCATAATAAGGCGGGCAAGTGAAAACGAGGTCAAAATCTTTTTCCGGCACTATCGTGTCAATGTTTTTGCTGTCGCCCGCAAAAAGTTTCCCTCCCTCAAATTCTTTGCACGCTGTTTCGTTCGCCGTTACCTGTTCGGGTCGTATATCCACGCCCGTGTATTTATAGCCAAGTTCCAAAGCAACGAACGGTCGCGTTTGCCCACCCATAAATGGGTCAAGGATTTTTCCTCCTTTCTGGCAAAACCACAAATACATAATTTCGGTAAGTACCGGGTCAAAAATAGAAATGCCCTCGTTCAACATTTCCGTGGTGTAATGGTCTTCAAATTCCTCCCGCGTAAGGGTACGCCCGAGAAACTTTTCCGTTTTGCTTTTGTTCACATAATACTGCGCGTCGGTTTCAAGTCCTTTGCCCTCGCGTGTCTCTGAAAGCTCGCCTTGTATCAAATCACTCCACGCTCTCTTTCTGTCTTGCCAATATCCCTGTCGGCTGTCCAATACTGAAAATGGAGGTATCAAAAATCTTTCGGACAATTTTACTCGCGCGTCTTCCCTGATATTATTCTGCCCCATAAGCTTTTTGATGTCCTTTATATCAAAACCCGCCATAAGAAGCATATCTTTGTCAAAGGCGTTTAGGGCTTCCCAGTCCCACTCTCCCACGTTCCTGTTCAAACGGGGATTGAGTTCTTTTTCTTCTTCAAGGGTAAGCTCTCGGCTCGGTACTCGCACGTCAATTTCTTCGCGTTCCAGATCAGCATAAATCTTCACCCGTTGGTGTCCGCCGATAAGGGTGTCTTTTCTTGCCCCTGTGTTAATGCACACCGGCTCCGCCTCTCCGAATTTGGTAATACTATCACGCAAATCCGCGCCGCTCTTTGGCGAGAGCTTGCGCGGGTTATAGTCGGCGGGCAATAAGTCCGCCACTTTCCTTTTTTCGTTGTGCCAAATTATATCGGTCATATGCGTTGCAAATTTTTAGGGACAAGAAGTTGCCACTCCCAGTCGTTATATTTATATAATTCTTTGCCGTCTCCGAGGTCGCACGTCAGGTATGGGTCTTGTTGCCCCTCCAAGCTCGTAACGCCTCTATGCTTTGCACATTGTGAGATAAGGTCTGCAAGTCCTCTTCCAACCTGTGCGGTCGTTGTGGCTAGTTCTCCGTCGTTCCACGGGATAATCGTCATAGCCGTTGGTGATGTGATACTCTTTCCCCGAAAATAAACGGCGCCAGTCGCTATTGCAACCGTGTAAATTATCGCTCCTAAAATTGAAATCTTTATTTTCATTATCGTATTTTTTTGTTTATCTCCACGACCTTTTTAAGCAAACCAAGTTTTATTCCCGCGTCCGCATATTCGTTCGCAAGTTCCTCGCTGTCCTTTGGTAAACATTTTCCGCCATATCCTTTTTTTCCGTCTTGTGAAATTCGGAGGTGTACCTCTTTGCCTTGGTCGTCTCCGTCCTCTGAACCAATACGTGGGTTTTCCGCAAGCATTCTTTTTACGCAATGGTAATGGATATTTTTTTTCTCGCAAAATTCTGAAAGCTCATTTGCAAAAGTAACTTTCAACGCATAGAAAGAATTTGTCGCGAGCTTTACCAATTCCGCTTCTTCGTATTGTAATACGGAAAACATTTTATTCGGGCGCAATGGGAAAAACTTTCCTTCCAAAACTTTTGCCATAAGCACGGCAATTTCGTTTTGTGCTTTTCCTCCCGTTGCCGTTCCGATAATTTCAATACCTTTCGCAAAATCGCTCACGGCTACTTTCTCGGTCAAAAACTCCGGGACAAAATAGAGGTCAATGTTCAAATGACTTTCGCTCATTCTTCGCGTATATCCGACGGGTACGGTTGAGCGAATAAAGACGGTCGGTCGTTTGTCGTATTTTTTCGCGGTCGCGTCTATCTCTGCGACAAGATTGTAAAGCGTTGAAACTTCCAAACGTCCCTCGTTCATACTTCCGGGCTTCGCTTGGTCGGTTGGTACGCAAAGCATAAAGACGTCAGCGAATTTCAAAATCGCTTCCTTTGTCGTGTTGCTTTTGCGCTCGTCAATATCGTAAATCAAAACTTCGTTTGCGGTATTTTTCAAAAGCCAATCGGCGTGTGTCTTTCCCAAAATTCCCGCTCCAATTATTCCAATTTTCATAGTGTGTTGTACGTTATTTTTTTAATTTCTTGCGCGGGGTTTCCCGCGTATATCGCGCCCGAGGGTAAATCCTTTGAAACGACTGCGCCCGCTCCGACGGTTACGTCGCTCCCAATTTTTACTCCGGGCAAAATTATCGCGTCTATGCCAATGAAAACTCTGTCCCCAATATCAATACCCGCCACTTTTTCTTTTCCTCCGTGCATTACGGGCGAGTAATCGTGCGTCAGCATTTTTACTCTGTCGCATATCGTTACTCGGTTGCCGAGTTGTATCGGTGCGCGGTGGTCTATTACGGCGACCCTTGAAATAAAACAGTCCTCGCCGTGGCTCATAAAAGGGTAGCGCTCTTCAATTTTTTCCCCCATAAGCCACGCATTCACATTGTTCATATCGTGTTGTTTTTATACTTTTATTATAACACTTTTTTGAATACTGCAAAAGTTCTTCGTCCGTCTGTTTTTTTCACTTCGTATGCTCTGCCCGTGGCTCGTTTTATCATTTCGCACATAACCAAATTTTCTGTTCGGTGCGTGTCGTCAATGATTATCGCCGCCTTTTGGTAAAACAAATCAAAGTTATGAAAGAAACCAAGTCGCCCTGTTCTTGCGGGGCCGTCAACAATTATCAGATCAACTTTCTCTTTTGCGATATGAGCCATTTTCTCTCTGTCGTACCATTCCGTTTGTGGGTCTATTGGTATCAAACAAACGGGGTGTGCGTAAGGTTCGCCCGGTGGCGGGAGATATTTTTCGTCGCTCTCTATGCTTATTACCTGCGCGAATTTCCGAAGCTCAAGCGTTCCCGTTCCGGCTCCAAGTTCAAGTATCGTTCCGTTTGGCGGTATAAGTTTGCTCGCTTCATTCAGGAGTTCTCGGCTTATTGCCCACTCTCCCAAATTTTTATTGTTTATTTTGAAATTCATACAGTATTTTTTTTATGAAATTCTTCGTCTACTCCGTCGGTAATATCCGACAAAGTCATTTTCCAACTCTGTTCTTCTTTGTGATATTTGATGTCGTAACCTTTCCCAATCTCCGCGTCAAGCCAAACCTTTCGTCTTTCGTCGTAATGTTTACACTGAACGGAAAGGTCGCAAATGCTTTTCATTCCGATAAGCGACATATCGTACACCATAAGAACGTCGGGCCCGAGCATTTTTCCGTCAATCGCTTTCATCGGAAATCTTTCCACAAAGTGTTTAAGGTGTGCTATTCTTCCAATCCAACAATACCACCCTCCGCCTTGTATATATCTCAAACCTTTTCGGCGCATTTTCGGAATTATTCGGCGCACCACCTGTTCGTTTTCGTCTTCTTCAAGCCAACAAATCCCGGTGTGTTTGGTAAATCCTCGCCCGCATTCTATTCCCGAAACATAGGCCGCCTCTTTGTGTGCCTCCATTGTCGGCAAAAGTTTTTTGTATGAATTATCTGGCACGAGTGTATCGTCTTCTACCATAAAAAGATATTCAGATCCGCCCCACTTCTGCGCCGCTTGGTTTATAAACATATGGATAAAGTTTCCAATATGCAAACCTCTTTCTTCAAAATCTCGGCTGTAAGGAAGCTCGCCTCCTCCCGTTACAAACATACGGCTTGAAAGAAAATGTTTCTCGTATCGTTTTTGATACCCTTTCACTTTTTCCACAAATTGCTCACTGCTCGCGTCTACAATTATGAACCAATGCGTTTCGGTTGGTAGCCCGAGGTGTTCTATCTGTGCAAAGTATTCGTCCAAAACAACGTCCCGTGAAATCAAAGAGCAAAAAGTTACTTTCGCGTTTGCCTCTTTCATTCCATATTCCTTTTTCAAAATTTCCCGGGCAAAATCTTTCTTGATGTTTGTGTTCGGTGTATTCCAAATACTCGCTCCGTGGTGTCGGTAATGCCATAAAACTTCTCTGATATGAATACCCACAAGCCCTTTGTTTTTTAAGGCGAGGCAAAATCCTGCGTCTTGCATTATTTCCAAACGCTCGTCCCACGCGGGGCAAAGGTGGCGCCGTACCATTACGGGGGTGTTCGTAATAGGGGAGTAGTCCGCCCACGTTTCGCTCCATTCAAAAATGTTACAGCGGGGGAGTTTTCCTTTTTCCGTTCCGTAAAGTTCGTGTTCAAATCTAGCGTATGCAAAATCTTTTTCGGTGTGTTCGTCAAGCGTTGTTTTTAATTTTTCCAAATACAAAGGAAAAGGGTAGTCGTCGCCGTCAAAAAAAGTGATATAGTTTCCTATCGCATAATGTATCCCCGCGTTTCTCGCTTTGTTTGCGTTTCCAAATCCGACTTCCACGACTTTGACTTGCGGATAGTTTTCTTTTATATATCGGACTTCGTCCTCCGTGCTATTATCTACCACCGCAATAATCTCATAAGCCACCTTGACCGTCTGTCGGATAAAACCCTCCAAACAATCTTTGACAAATTTTGCTTGATTATGAAAAGTAATGATAACAGAAATCTCCGGGCGTGGCGCCCCTGCCTCCTCATTTTGTCGGCAACTTTTTTTTTGTTGAACAGGCATTTGTTCAATGTCTGCTCTAACCAATCCCGGCAGATCATTGTCTGACCTGACTAGCTCTCCGGGGTTATAAGTATGTCCGTCTACCGTAATAAAACGGGTCGCGTGATAAAGTTTTTTCATTTTGTTTTAATAACTATTTTTACAATCGCCATCCACACAAACCACGGAAGAAATCTCGGTTTTGGTTTCATAGCGTTTCCAATCATACGACCCATTTCCCGCGCTTCGTTCCTCGTTTCCTTTCGGAAATACTTGCGTGCGCGTTTCGCAATTTTTTGAGACGATGTTGTATCTTTTATCATACTCTTTTTTGTGTTGCCAATAAATTCGCTTCCTCTCTTAATTTTCGCAGGGCGTCGTTTGTCTTCGCATTTTCTTTTTGCATTTCCGCGTCCTCGCGTTGTACCTCTTTCTTTTGTTCGTTCCTCACTTTGTCGTTTGATTGTATTTTAAGAGCAAAAAGGCCTTGCCACCCGTTCATTATGCTTTGCTTAATTATCAACGAGTGCGTTTCTTTGTGTTCTTCCAAAAACTTCCATTGCATTTTCTGTGTCGTCGGTGTCATTTTCTTCCCGCTTTCTTTTCTGTATCGGCACCATACGTCCCACGCTTTCGGGTTCAACCATTCAGGTAATGGCTCCGCTGGCTTCTCTCTTGTCGGCGGTGTCGCCCTCTGTGGCGCTGTCGGTATGCCCTCGGAGTACTTTTGTAGTATCTCGCACGTCTTCTCCCAATTCAAGCGATAGTGAAGCGTTGCCGGTCTTCCACAGAGCTTTTCTTCCAGTATTCCAAGTTCTTTTCCTATTCGTCGGGCCGTCTCTTGCTCTTTTCGGCTCAATCCTGTTTCGCGTAACCAGTCAACGTGGCTTTTGTAAATCCAACCGTCCGGGTCAAGTGTTTTGTCTTTCCAATAAAAAAGTTGACTCCAGATCAGCGCGAAACCAATACTCCCAAATGCTTGTGCGAGCGCCGGGTGATAAGCCACGGGTCGCCGTAATAATTCGGCTAGGAGTGTGTTGTTCATAGCGATATGAATATATTATAATCGCAAAATGCTTTTTTGTTAATAGGTGGAAAAGTCCGCCTCGTTAGGGGACGGGATATAAAGTTCAAGGCCGCTTTCTTTTGAAAGCCCCGTGTCCAATGTCGGAAGTGCCGCCCACGGCAATACCTGTTCAAAAACGTATTCGTGAAATGCCTTGTCGCTCAATTCGGTAATAGAAAGCGTGCGTGTATATTTCACGGTTTTTCCCTCGCTGTTTTTGTGGCATTCAAATTCTCTCAAAAACATATGGGTCAAAAGTTCGTGCGCGTCTTCTTTACTCGTCCCCATTGCGTCTGCAATCATCGGAATAGGAACGGCGAAATAGTATTTATGCTCGTGCGGACTTCGGTCTTTGACTGGCGGTTTCACTATCACGTCAACTTCTTTTCCCTCGTAAGGAAAAAGCCCCTTGCTAAAAAGTCCCTCGTCCTCAAAATACAAACGTCCTCCGTTTACTTTTGCCCGAAACTTCGGGTATATTTTTCTCTCGTGTTTTTGTGTTGTCATATTTTTATAAAAGATAGGATATGCTTTACCACCGCCACGTTGAAAGCGTTCCCGAGTGTTTTGTATCTTTGGCTGTCGCTCAATCCGCTCGTGTAGTCGTCTGGGAGGCACTGTAAGCGCTCGCATTCTTTCGGCGTAAGTTTCCTCACATACTTTCCGATAAGTGCCATACTGTCCGTTTGCACGGTTGTCATAGCGTTTGCTTTGCCGTCTTTCCTCACTTCGGTTTGTTTCGCTCCTTGGCGCGTTCGTCTGGCGGCCCCCGTGATTTCATATAAACCTGTTTTGCCCCCCCCTCCGCCTCCGTTCGCCGATAGGGTTACGCTTTTACCCTCTATGCTGTAAACCCTTGAAGCCATACTCCCTTTCGTTCCGGCAATTTTTCCTATGCGCACGGGCGCGGTGTATACCATTTGACCTTGGTTTTTTGCAAAGTATTCTCGCGGTGTCGTTCTTCCGATTGACGACATTATCGTTCGGCTCTTTTCTCGGTCTACCGTTCCGCCCTCAATAATATCTTTCAACATTATTCGTCGGTCTGACGGTAGCGTAATGCCCGGGATATTCGTCCAAAAATATCGTTTGCGCGACTGTGCGGAAACGAGCGCCGCGTCAATCATTATCGGCTGTACTCCGACCAATTCGCTTATGGTATCGCGCGCCTCGTTTGACATTGTCGCTACGTTTTCCAATACAAAGTATTTCGGCTTTACCTCTTTCAAAATTCGGAGGTATTCATAAAACAAACCGCTTCGCTCTCCCGCCAATCCTTTGCGGTTCGTCTTTGCGATTGATAAATCCTGACAGGGGCTTCCTCCGATAAGCAGATCAATTTTTGTTGAAAAATTAAATCCGCCACCGCTCCAAACAATACCGCCGTTTTCTACTTTCAAACTTTTTACGTCTCCTATTTGTTTTATATCGGGAAAATTTTTCTCCGATACTTGCAAAGCGTATTTGTCAATCTCGCTCGCAAAATATGAGCCGTTGCAATCAATCCCCAATTTTTCAAGGGCGACCCTCGCGCAACTTATTCCGTCAAAAAGTGAAAGAACTTTTAATTTTTTCATACCTCTATGGTTACGGCGACCATTCCCTGACCGTCGGTTGCTCTGATAAAATCCACGGAACACGCCACATATTTATCGTTCACAAAAAGCGCGTCGTTTATTCCTTTCAAAACATTATCCGGGTCGCCGTGGTGGTCGTTCACGAACGAAATCATAACCGTTACGTTTATTTTTTTCTTTCCGAAATCCAACGGTTTGCCGTGTTTCAGAAAATTGAGGTTGTCGGCTTGTCTTTCCGATACGAGGCGCTTCTTCGCAAATGCTTTTTGGACGTGTGCTTTCCACATCACATATTTTTGATACTCCGGCGACCACTTGCTCGCTTGCGTCGTCCTCTTATAAGGCACGGGGTTTCCTTTCGGGTCTTCGGGGTTTCCCAATATCACGAAGTTGAAAATCATATCTTTATCGCTTACGCGTTTTTAGGAAGCCACCACGCTTTTCGACCCTCGCGTCTCGCCTGCACTTTCGCAAGGCGTATTCTTCCGACCTCTGCCTCGTGTCGGCGTGCCGATAAAATATAGGCTCGCCTTTTTGCTTTTTGCAAAATTTTACGAAAAGTTTTTGCTCAATGTTCATACCAATTTTTTTTCCACTCACCAAATTTTTGGTTAAGTTTCTGCCGTTTAGTTATTAAATCCTCCGCCTTGCTGTACTCGCTCAACTGTTCGTCCGTTGCGCGGTTCAGCATTATCCAATCCAAACGCTCTTTCACGTCCGTGTGGCGGGCTTGGATATGTACCGCCTCCGAAAGAGGAAGTATTGCCCACGTTTGGTTTACTTGTCTCCCTGCGAATATGAGGTTATGGTGCCACTCAATTTTTCCGTTCGTTCGCCCTGTTACGCAACATCTTTTCATAAAGGGGTCGCCCGCTATCTCCTCGCGCATTTTCTTTGGTATGGGGCGCATTTATTTATACCCGTCTACTACCCCCGAAGCGTTAGGGTTTTCAACAAAGTTTCCTTTTAGATTTTCAAGAAGATTTTTCAAAAAAAGTTCCGCTCCGTTTTCTTCTATTCCTCTTATGGCGGACTTTATCCAAATTTCTTCGTCAATAAGAGGTTCGTGTTCTTCACACATCATCGGGTGTATGTTCACGCAATAAAATGGATTTGCGAGTATCCTTTGTAATTTTTGTACGGTCATTTCCTTGTTCATATAAGTTTTTGTTGGTTAGGGTTGCAAATTTCGCACGTCGGGTTGAATTTGTCGCCGTGCTGTCGGCATACTTTCACGGTTGGTTTCGCATACCCCATAGCAATTTTCCATTCTTGTTCGGCTATTCCGCGGGCAAATGCGATTTTCCAATCTGTCGGAAAATACTTTTTTTCGTCGTTTTGAAAGTATGCTCGGATACGTTTCACGTTGTCTTCTCTCGGTAGGTGGTACAGATCAGAAAGCAAAACTCCCTCTCTCCCGCTTGACCCTTTCTTTACGGCTTGCGGAAAAAAGCGTCTCCAAATTTCTATCGTCAAAGTTATGTCGCTGTTTCTTGTTTCTGGCGCTTCTTGAAGCGTAACCTCCACCATACCCTTTAATGTTTTTATGGCTCGGTAGTCCATAGTTTTACCAGTTTGAAATACTCAGTCCGTCTTTGTCTTTGAACGTCCCCGAAAGGATAATGATTAAATCAATCAAAACCCACACGCACGCGATAGGAAATCCAATCATACTCAACGTGAGTAAAAGCAAAAGAATTGCTGTCGGGCCCCTTTGCGCGTAAAATCTATGCGCTCCAAAAAGTCCGAGGAAAAAGGCGAATAAAAATAGTGCTGTTTTGTTTTTTTGGCTTTTCATAATAGTTCTCTTTCTGTTATCTCTCCGATACGCTTCCACGCTTTAAGCATTCGTATTTTCATTTTTAAGCGGTCAAGGTGTGTGCGTTTTGTCGGAAATCTTTTAATCTCTCCCGTTAGTTCCGGCATAATTTTTCCGGGCGGGATTGTCGTTGGTAACCAGATCAGCTCCAATTCTTCCGCGGGGTATCCTGTAAAGCATTCAACTCCCACGTCATAAAAAGTAAGCTGTCCGTTTGTGTCCGCCATTTTTTGCGTCCACGGCGTTCCTATTGCTCCCGTTTTGTATTCCAATATGGCTCGGTAATCAAACGAGGCGCTGTCCGGCTTTATAAGCAAAGGAACTTCTTTCTCTGCGTATTTCAATATCGTTCTCACTTCTTTATCGCGGCGCTCTAATTTTGGAAGGTTGATAAGAATAAGGTCGGTCAATAAATCCTCTGTGCTTTCCCCCGTCTCTAAACTATCGGCAACGGTTTTGCCAAAAGCCATACCGGGGGAAACTCGCATTTTTTCGTCTAGGATATACCTGCGAATATAAAGCTCCTCGGACGTTTCCAAAGTGTTCAACTGCGTCCACGAAAGATAAGGTCTGGGGCGTATCATTTTAGAGTTGTGTTACGTCTTCCAATCCCTCGTTGGCTTCCGCCAATTCTTTTTCTTTTTGTTCTTTTTCGGCGAGTGCTTTTGCTTGCTCTTTTTTTATCGTCTCTATGCGCTCGGTAATTAAACCGCGCAAAGTTTCTTTCTGTTCGTCGCTGTAAAGTGCGGACGCTTCAATCTTTTTTCCTGCGTCTTGCAATCCTGCTACGTCCGAATTTGCGGCGATAATCTTTTTCGTTTTTTCAAAAGCGATAACATCTTTCGGTTTTTCTTCCGCTCCTCCCGCCTGTGCCATTTCCTCCGGCGCGTAAAGTCCCGATAAAAGTTTAGGGAATGCTTTTCTCAAAGCCAAACTTTCCGCACATTTTGCGAGTTGTCCGTACGGCATTTTGAGCCACATATACCCTTGGTTTCCTCCGGGGAAGTATTCCGCCCACCTTGCTGTTGCTGTGAATGGATAGCGTTTCTCTCCGAGGAGTTTGTAAACGGTAACGGTCGCGCTTCCCGGTACTTTGATTTTCTTTTCCACTTCGTGTCCTTTTGCTCCAACCTTGAAAGGTTGCTCGGCTTCGTCTTTGAAAACAGCGTCATCGCTTCCCGCGTATTGTCCGCCACTTTCTGCTATCGCCCTGAAACCATCAATGCCGACCTGTATCGTTCCGACCTTTCGCGCTTCTCGGCTATCCCAACGGCTCACGAAATGTACTTGTTTCAAAAATGGATTGAGCTGTGTACCTTGGCATACACTCAAAAACATTTTCAACTCGTCGTCGCTCGCTTCCTTTGCGACCAATCTTTTAATGAGTTCAATCTGCGGTCGGGTAAGTGTTGCGTATGGGTCGGCGTTCGTTTTATCCAAAATGGATTTTGTAATGACCTGAATTTGTTTACTCTCCGCGGGAGTGACTTCGTTTTCTTTTGCCTCTATCGCCGACACCGATGTCGTTACCTCCGCCGGTGTCGCTTTGTCTTTTTTTTCGTCCTCTTTTTTAGTGTTCGGCGTTGTGCCTATCACTTTATTTTTTGGTGACTTTTGCATTTTGTGTTGGTTTTTGTATTCTTCCAATAATAACGTCATACGGGGATTTGTATTCCGCGATTGACGCTTTTTTCAAATATAAGATATGCCCTTTATCGACCAAGGCGAACACATCATATTTATTTGTAAACTGTTTCGGCGCTACGTCCCCGACTTTAATTCTCTGCCCTGCGCCCGTGAGCAGATCATATCCCAAGTCAAAATCAACTGTCTCTCGGCATTGATAGCCGAACGTCCACAGTTTCTTTTTGACGAAAGTTACGAGGTCTTTGTGTTGCTCTTTCTTCATACTGTTATTATAATTTATTATAAATTAAAAATCCAGCCCGAGTATACGAAACTCTGTGGAAAACTTTTTTTGAAGTTCCGCAATTTTCCCGGGCATTTCCGCTTCTTCTTCTTTGGTAAAGGGTCGCAAAAACTCCTCTATCTTTCGCATTTTGTCTCGGTTTATTTTTTGGACGTGTTGGTCAACGGTTTCCTCTTTGGTCATATAATACCTCACTATCATATCCCGCTTCTGCTCCGGTCTGTCCATTCGGTTTTCCGCTTGGATATTCATTGTTGGTACAAAGTCCATATCCACAAAAAGCGAACAGCTCGCCTCGTATGCGTTCCCACCTTTCGCGTGGCTCTTTATCTTTCCGACCAAAACTTTTTCCGTTCCCTCTTTCCAGTTTGGTAGTTCCTCAAAAGTTTTGAAAGAAATATCCGCCGCGGTCAGTTCTTCTTGCAGTATTTTTTCCGTCTCAACGTATACCGTCCAAATGATTATGCGGTGGTCTTCGTAAAGTCCGGCTTTAATATCCGCAACAATTTTTTTCGCTTTCCACCGACTGTTCACTTGGTACACCTTGCCGTTCTCAATAAGTTTTTGCAGGTCTTTGATATTTTCAATGTTTTTTCTTTCGGATTTTTCCGCGGTCAAGTTGTATTCGTTTACGCTTTCCAAATACTCGTCCCACGCTTGATTATATTCCGCTTCCCATTCTGTATTCCACGGAATAAAAACCGTGTGTCGGTCTTTCTTTTTGAAAACATTTGTCTGGTCTTTTCGTTTGAAGAAAAACCTGTCCCGTATGAGCCAACGAAGCTCGCGCACGTTGTTCGCTCCTTTTGCCCACCAACTGTAATACTTCCACCATTGTGTTTTTAGTTGCGCCTCGCTCACACCTTTTATGCTCCGAATTTGTCGGTAGCAACCACCCGCAAAGATTTTTTCAAAAGCCATTTGAGCTTTCTTGTCTCCTTTTCCTGCAAGTTCGTGTCCGAGCAAAAGAAGCGGGGAATAAATCTCCGCGGCCCCGTTTAGCATAGGCGTACCCGATAAAAGAAAAACGAAATCCACTCTGTCGCAGATCGCTTTTACTTTTTTGAAACGGTCGGTCGTGGTCGTCTTTGCGAGTGTCGCCTCGTCCATTATGACCGCGCCGATTGTCTCGGCTATTCCCGCGGGTATCTTGTCTATGCTGTCCGGATTTATTCCGTACACGGTTTGAACGAGCAAGCCGAGTTCTTCCGCCTTGCTTTCCCGAAGTGATTGATACTGCACTTTCGGAAAATTGTTCTCAACTTCTTTTTTGAAGTTTTGAGAGTTTTGTATTTCGTTCAACTCTGCAACGACCAATATATTTTTACGGGTAGTGCCCACAGCCGAAGCAATGGCTGTGAGCGTCTTTCCCATTCCCATATCAAGGGCGATATATATTTTTCGTTTTTCTTGTGCAAAGATTACTGCCTCTTTTTGGTAATCAAATAAATTCATTTGCAAAGGGGTATAAGTTTGTTTATAACCGCGGCCGATGTCGCTATTGCGACCGCCGCTGAAAGGATGCACATAAAAACTGCGAAAAGTATTTGTCTGTGGTCTTCCATATTTTTACTCTACAGGGTTTAGCGTTATCTTGTAATGTTCAAGCATATATTTCATTCGGTTAATCGGGTCAATCACAGTGTCCGGGACGTATACGGTTATGGCTGTCTCTCCGGCTCTCCAAGCAATCTGTGTTACCATTCCCGAAAACTCTATGGTTTCACATTTCGCTTTCATTTCGTCTCGCTCTTTGTTCACTTCCTCAACCTCTTTTTTCATTCGGTTTTTCTCTTTGATGTCTTGCCCGAACAAAGATTTTTCCAGTTCGTCCTCAATGTCTTTTATCCTTTCGTCATACGGGTGTTCGTCAAGTGAAAGTTCCATTTTGTAGTGGTGGAAAGATTTCGGCAATTCTTTTCCGACCATAAGTTTGGCAATCCAACTCGTCCCTTTAAGGGTAAGGGTTATGATTTCCACGCTCGCCTCAATTCCCGTTTCCAATAAACCTTTTACCCTCATTGTCTCAACGCGCGCCTTTTTGCTTTTTGATGTTGACATTTTTTTTCTTTTTAAGTTTCGCCCTTTGTTGTCTCTCCTCCTCCGGCGTTACGGGGTAGGGCTTTATAACCTCGCAACGAATTACTTTTATTGTAAACTCAACCACCTGTCCTTTCTTTGCCGCTTTCAAAAGTTTTCCGATAGGCATTCCAAGCGGTGGCGCTACACTAACGAGTTTATTCTTCGTCATTTTCTTCGTCGGGGACTTTCGGCTTTGCGCTTTCTTTCCCGTCCTTTATTCCTCGGTCGTAACTGTCATTGATTTTCTTTTGAATATGGAAGAAAATTTCCTCCATAATTTTCGGCAGATCAGCACGTTTCATTTCTGGGAAATACTTGCGTATTATTCCCGGTATGACGTTGTCAATTACGGCCCCCGTTCCCTTGCAAAGAAAACATTCTTCCATACTTTCGTTGTGTCCCTCTCCCGAGCACGTCGGGCAACTCATTGTTTGGTTCAAAAATGTTTCAACAAATTTGTCTTCCGTCATATTATTTTGCCACGGTTATATCGCGGCCAATCAAAATTTTCTCGTACGCTTCGACCATTCCCAATGCGTGTTCGCGCGTGGGTGCGTTATCGTTCGGTTCCAAATCTTTATCGTCCACGGCGATAGCAAAATCTGTATTGTCTTTCGTAACCTCTCGCGGTTTCGGTGCGTATATCCCCAAAACTTCCGAAAGGTCTGCTACGAAATCATAAAACTCAGTCAACTCTGCCATTGAAAATCCCAAAAATCCAAAAGCAATATCGTTCAAATCTTTTGAGTGGTCGTATACGGTACACTCAAATTTTCCTCTCTTAATTTCCACACGGTTTTCTTTTGGTGATGTGAAAATTATCCCGCGGTCTTTATACTCTCCGCCTGCGTCTGATATTTTTTCAATCAAATCTTCTTTCGTCATAATTTTATCGGTCGCCCGGTGTTGCCCCGGAAAAATCCGCAGGTTCCGAAATAACCAGTTTACATTTTGGACAAGGTCTTGACCCTGTCGGTTGATAATTTTTTGAGTCGTCGTCCCACTCGTCGGTGGTAACTTCCCCCGTGTCTCCGCATACGTCGCACGGTTTATGGTCGCTCGTGATGTATATATCCCCCTCTACATATTCCACGCCGATGTGTTTCTTTTTGAGTTTCCAGTGGTAGCGGACTTTGTAATAAACTTCTTTGAACCCTAGCCGTCGCAACTCAAAACAAAAATCACTTCTTTCTTCGTCGTGGTTTTCAAAAAAGCCAATCCAAAGTCCTCGTTTCTCGTCCCACTCCGGCTCGTACCAAACCCCGCCTCTGCGCGTGGCTATGTTTCCGGCGCGTGATATTTCGTCAAGGAGCTTTTGTGTTGGTGTTTTCATATATTTTTTAGAAAGGAATATCGTCCAAATTGATTTCCTCCTCTCCCGAGGCGATTTCTTGACTGCCTGTACCCTCTCGGCTTGCCCCTTGGCTGTATCCTCCGCCGTCCTCGCGCTTCTTTGCCCCAAACTGGAACGTATCAGCCATAATGTCGGTTTTGTATCGTTTTGAGCCGTCCTTGGCTTCCCACGAGGAGGTTTTGAGGCGACCCTCCACATAAATCTCGTCTCCTTTCAAAAGCCACTGCTTTATCGTCTCCGCAGTCTTTCCAAAAGCAACGACATTATGAAATTCAACCTCCTCTTTTTTTTGTCCGTCTTCGCCTTTCCACGTTCGGTTGCTCGCTACTCCGAAAGTACAAACCTTTATTCCCGAGGGAAGTGCTTTTATTTCGGGGTCGCGGGTAATGCGCCCGCAGATCATAACTTTGTTCAAATTCATTTTAGTTTACCCCTCCGAGGGATTTTTGGATTTTAGCCGTGCACTCCGAGCAAGTGCTTTCCTCTTTATCGTATAATCTTTTTATCGCCTCCGCTTTTAGGTCTTTGACGACTTGATTTTCTTTTCCCGCCTGTTCAGCATACTTTGCTATGGCGTGGATAAGCCGTCCGCTTTCCATTTTTTCAATCTCTACGTTTTCCCCTTTGTCGTTTGTGTAAAAACTCATATTTGATAAATTTTAACCTCTAAAACTTTGAGTCCGTATGCCTCCGCCTCTTTCGTGGAAGCAAACCAAATATCAAAGTAATTTCCCCCGCGAAATCTTGCGCCCATTCGGTCTTCGCAGGTGTATACTCTCCCGTCAATTTCAATCTTTGTGCCAAACTCGTATCGTGTCGGGCAAGCAATCGCTCCGGCGTATACCACGCGCCCGCTTGCCATTCGGCTTGGTCTTTCGTCGTTTTGGATTTTCTCTGAACTGTATCCGCTCACTTTCGCGTCGTGTATCATTTCAAACTCCGCTTCGGGGTCTGGTCGTTCCGTTCCGACGACCTTTGCGTTTACCGGCTCGCCGATAATTTTGCACTGGTCGGCTTGCCACGGCAACAAATAAAACCCGGCGTATTGCGTGGCGTATGTCTGCCACGTTTTGCATTCGTGTTCAGCGTTTCGGTCTAGTCCATAACTCAAAGAAACTCCGAACGCAACGCAAATCACGATTGTGAATAAAGTTCTAAAAAGAAAATCTTTCATAAAGTTTAGCGAATTGAAATTGACGCTTCCTCTCTCACTTCTACGCCGGGGATGACCGCTCCCGCGAGCGCCGCTTTCCTCACTCTCACTTCGTCTACGACCCAATACTCGTGCGGTATTTTTTCTGCGTCCACGATAACCGCAACTTTTCTCATTGAACGATTGAGCTTTGCCCCCTCGGTTACGACGTTTTTCTTTTCGTCCCCAAGTTCGGTGAGCTTTCTTTCCGCGGTAGTTTCCTTAATTCTTCCCGCCGCTTCTTGTCGCGCAATGATGTCTTCCTGTCGTTTTCTCTCGGCTTCAACTTTCGCCATATACTCGTTGGCTTTTCCTTTGAGTAAATCCTCGGCCGCTTTACATTCTTTTTCTAGCGGTAAGTATCGGCGCTGTGCGTTCTCAATAATTTCTCGGGCGGGTCTGGTGCTTTCTTCCATTACGCCTCTGATAAACTTTCCGAGGGTTTTTACTCCCTTGATTTTATCGGTAATGGCGGCGAGGGTTTGGTCGTCGTTTACGACTGTTGTCTCTACCATTGCGCGCATACCTTTTATCTTCTCGTCAATGATTATCGCAGGGGATATTACTTCCTGCTTTGGCGTTTCCGCCGGTGTTGTTTTTCCCATTGTGTTGGTGGGTTATTGTTAATGTATTTATTATAATACAGTTATAATTTTTTATAAAGCCCCTGATGTGGATAACTTTTTTTCTTTCAATAAAATTATTATCCCGTCCAGGTATCGTATTTCAAATTTCCAAATTCTTTTTTCCATTTTGTTTTCTTCTTTTGTTGAAGTTTTTAAGCGTTTTTCTTCCCGCGTCTCCTCGGCAATCCCAACATTTCAAAGCCATTTCGTGATACGTTCCGTCGGCTTTCTTTTGTTGAAATTCCAAATCGTCCACCTTTTTGAAACAATCCTTTTCTGAACAAATCATATTTACCGTAAAAATCCAATAATGCTCACGGCTCGGAACGGCACGCCGTGTTCTTTTGCCAGTACTTGTCCCCGTTCGTTTACGAGGCGGACGTACTCCGCGACCTTTGTTTGCGCCTCTGCATACGAAATGTTTCCTCTGTGCAGATCAGCTTTGGCTTGTTCGGCTTCCGCTTTTATTCTTTTTGTTTCTTCGGTCATATGCGTGGAAAGTTTACCTGTATTGTTAAGCAATCGTTGTCCTCATTAAATCCGTCGTCCGAGGTATAGGTGTATATATTCAACGGCATTGTTTTTCTCATTTCCGAAATCTTTTCTCTTATTCTTCGGCTCTGCGTTCGTATCTCGTGGACGCAATTTTGGCAATATGGCTGTCCTTTTTGGCAACCGCATATTGTCGGAGGGTCTGCCTCCACGCGAATATCAATCCACCCGTGCGCCGTTCCTCTCCCTGTCGTTACGGAAACTTTGCCAGGGAAAATTGTGCGGAGGTGTTTTTTGATAAGTCGCGCCGTTTCGTTCGTACTCAATTTTTCATTTTCCATTTTGTGTGTTGTTTGCCTTTCGGCTTTATCTAGTATGCGGCGACAATTTGTTTCGGTCTTTCTTCTCTGCACTCTTTCGTGTTCTTTCTTCCAAAGCGAGCGTTGTATTCCATTCTTTCTTTGGCTTCGGGTGGCACGATAACTTCCGGCTCTTTTACTTTGACGTGTTCTTCCGCCTCTACGCCGACCCAATTTTTTATTTTTCCGTGGTGTCGGAAACATTTCTCATTCGGGCAAACTGCGATAATGTTTCTCGTTCGTATCTCCGCGCCGTTCTCGTCCACGTTCACGCGCGCAAGCATTTTTTGTATTGTCCCGCACTCATAACATTTCTCTCTCATTATTTCGCCCTCCACGATAACGTAAGGCGAAAGCGGGTCGTTGTTTCTTGTTCGCGGAAATCTTTTTTCCATCATATTTTTGTGTTGGTTATTTTTAATTTTTTTTATTCTCTTTCTGCACCGCACCTCCCGTCGTCTCCAATCTCTCCTCCGCAATTTATGCAAACGGGGTTTGCTTCTCGGCTTCCAATAATCACTAAATTGTTCACAACTTTTTCCTCGGCTCTACTTTTCAAATATGCAATTTTTGCTTTCTGCGCGTCTAGGTGGTTTGTGTATTCCTCGTTACCAATTTTTTTTCCCGTTCGGTAGTCAACTAAAAAGTATCTTTTCATTTTCTTTTGTTCGTTAAAACTTTCAAATAAACAGCTTCAACGTCTCCTCTCACTTTGAGCATTGCCTGCCCTGCGTCGTCTGCCAAAACTTCTTTTGAGTAGGTAACGCCTTTGACGATATGTTTCACAAGAAACGTACGAGTATCTTTTTTCATTTTAGGCAAGTTTGAGGTTTCCGTTAAAAACTCCACCGACCTTTTGAATATAATACGTTCCTTTTCTCGCCGCTTTCATAAGTTCGCGGTATTCTTCCGCGTCTTCCTTTTTTTCAAAGGTTGCGAGCGTATACGTTCCAAAAACGGTCGCGTACTTAATCGCAAAAAATTCGTTTTCCATAGTGTTGGCTATGCGGGCGGGGTTAGTGTTAATCTTCCGCCCTCGTTTATAAGATAGTATAAACGATAAAAAATAAAAGTCCAGTCGTTTCGTCGTCGGAGTGGATAAGTCAAAAAGGTTTTTCTATATATAATATCTGTTAGTACTCTCTGTATATAGAGTGATGCGCCAAAAGGTACAACTGAGATGCGCCAAAAGGTACAACTTGATTTTAGTTATCCCCAAGTTTCCCCCTGTTATCCCCTCGGTTTTCCCCAACAAAAAAGAGCGCAGAGAGCGCTCTTTCCCGGTGCCTTTCGGCTCCTCAGTCCCAACACAAAACTGTAATTACATTATACCACTATTTTATTTTCCCGCATAGAGTGCGCCTCCGCTCGTGTCTCCTTTGTTTGAAAAATAAAATACAAAAGCCATTCCCGCGAGGGCGAAAAAATCTTTTGCCTCCATTGTAATTCTTCCCGAAATGACTTCAAAAAGAAATGCAAAGCAGATCGTAAATGCCATTACGAGGAAAACAATTTTTGACGCGCTTGTGAAAAGTTTTTCCATAAAATTATTTTTTAATTTTTAAGAGTTCGGCGTTCATTGCCGTTCTCGTCTTCGGCCCGAAATTTGACCCGTCGTCCATAATTCCGTGGTCGCTTTGGAACTTCCTGACCGCCGTTTGTGTTTGCGGGCCGTATGGGCCGAACACTCCCGGTCTCATATAAGGCGTTTTGTCTGCCCGTGTGAGCGTCTGCAATGCCCTCTGCAATGCTTTTACTTCCGCCGTGGCTTCCGCTCCGCTTTTGAGGTTTACTTTGAACACATAAGAAAATGGCACTACTACCGGCGGTATTTTTGCGCTTATCTGATACTGAAAAGCGTAAGGTATGCAATAATTTGGCGCAAGGAGTTTTCGGAAACTTTTGTATGTATCATAATCTTTCCAGTCATAATTTTCCGTATATCCATACACCACTGTCGCGTGTTGCGCTCCGCACCCGCACCCTTTTATCGGCGGGTCGTTCTCGGTTGCGCTCCACGGCGTGCATACCGCGGCCGCTATTTGAACGGGGCCGTATGCAAGAGCTTTTCTCAAAAGGTTTGTGCTATACGTTCCGACCAAAACCCACTGATAAAGAATATCAAATTTTTCCGCAAATTTTTTCCCGAGGTCAATAACTTCTTGCGGAACTTCTTTGTAGTAAATCGCCCACTTTTCGTCTCTCGTCATTGTATCTTTCATTTCGGACGGCCACGGCCACTTTTTTTCCGGCACCAGTCCGTTATGTCGTACGCTATCGGCGACGGTAGGCAGTCCGTTTCCGTTTTGTGTCGTCCCTGAAAGTTTTGCAATCTGTCTATCGGAAACATTTATTTTTCCGTTTTCGTCAAAATATCCGTTCTCTTTCAAAAAAGCAATATGCTCTGCGGGTATCTCTCCTCTTTGCATTAAAATCTCAAATAAAATCTCAAAGATATTCCCCGCAGAAAAAGAAACGCAACCGTAACAGTCAAAGACGTTTCGGCTCTGTGTTTCGTCCGTCGGCAAATACTTGTCGTATTGTCCCGTCGGTTCCAAAACTTTTGAAATCCCAGTCTCCGCTCCGACTTGGAAATCTCCGAGTTTCGGTTCTACGATAAAAATACCTGTGTTGTTTTCCATTTTATTTTTTTAGCTCGCTTAATGTTAAAAGTTTGATGATGGCTTCGTTTTGTTTTTCCAATCGGTCGTCTTGCGTCTTATCGCGCTGTTCTAGTTCAGCAATCTTTGTGAGTGCTGTTTCCATATGCGCCTCGTGGTTTTGTTTAATGAGGGCAATGTCAATTTGTATTCTATAAAAAAATGATATGACGGGAATAAAAAAAAGAATGACACTAACCAAAAGTTGCATTTTGGAAATCATTATTTTTTCAACCGTCGTCTCGGTGTCTTGTTTCATAACTCTATTTCAAGACGCGACCGCAACCAAACTACTTTCCGGGTTTCCTCGTGCGTCAATTTTCCTCCCTCCAAAGCGTCATCGCATAGCGTGTTGATTTTAATTTTTAATTTTCCGTATACCCCGACACCGACCGGCGATTTTTTCGCGGTCGGGGTGTTGTTGGCTTTTTCAATTCTTTTTTGAGCTTTGATGTGCATAGATTTTATAAAATAGTGGTTACTCTGACTTCTCCACGGGCGCCGTCTCCTCCAACACCTGCCCCCACGCCACCGCCTCCTCCCCCGCCTCCGCCTGGCGCGCTTCCGTCTGTGCCGTTTCCATTTGCTCCGTTGCCTCCGTTTCCCCCGTGCAATGAAATTCCTCCGTTTCCAGCGACCCCCGGTGCGGAAACTCCTCCCCCACCTGCTCCGCCAAACATAACCGTCGGAATACTTGCATTTTGTCTTGCGCCGCCTGAACCGCCAAAAACAGAAACACCTCCTCCGCTCACACAGCTTCCTGCACCACCATAAATACTCACTCCGTCGGGTGAAGCTCCTCCAAGGGGCGCTCCGCCTGCTCCACCTGCTCCCGAGCTTCCATTTCCGCCTGCGCTAAAAATACCACCACCACCTCCACCGTATCCTGAACCTCCACCGCCTGCGGTAGATTTTCCACCTCCTCCTCCGCCGTAAGCATAAGCCCACGTTCCAAAAGACGAAGCTCCGCCTGCGCTTCCGTCGCTGTCCGCGGCTCCTTTCGCTCCAAGCGCTCCGACTGTGATAGTTTCTGTCGCACCGAGCAATGACGCAAGAATTTCAAATCTGTGATATGCTCCACCGCCTCCTCCGCCACTTCCTGCGTTTGCATTTGAAGAACCTCCACCTCCGCCTCCTCCCCAGAGTTCCACAATCACTCTACTGCCCGCGTTTACTCCAACAGGTTTCGTCCACGTTCCGTTACCTGTAAAAACCTGCAAATCAATACTAGGGTTTGCAAGTTGGTTAATCATTTGAAAATTTGTACCGTCAAAAATTACGGCAACAAGCGAGTCGGCTTTTATATCGTTACTCGTCAAAGCAACATCTTTATTTTTTTTGATAGCGATAGCTCCCTTTCCGTTTACATTCAAAGTCGCGGCACCTGTATTTGCCACGTCCGCCTTGAAATAAAAAACCTGCCCGACTGCATACGCGCTTATTGCCGGATATGGCGTAATCGCATACGTATCGTTTCCCGCGCTTGAAGCCGCATAAAGCATTTCACGCGCGACTTCCGCAACGTCAGCAAAAGCTTGTTGCAGATCAGCGGCGGGGAGTTCGTTATCCGCTGTAAATGTAGGTAGTGCTGTCATATTTTTTATGCGTTAATTATTGTGAAAGTCCAGTCTATTGTTAATTTTTGGACGTTCGTTTTTACCACGTCAATAGCAACGTGTGAAAAAAGAATACCGTCGTCGGGTGTCAAACTTCCGTCGCAAAAAATTCCGGCTTCTTTATACGTTCCGTTGCATTCCGTTTGGTTAAAGTATGCGGTCGCGTATGCTACACCGGCGCTGTTTGTTTTGGAAGCAATCGCGTTGCGATATGTTTCCGTCCCAAGTTTCACGTCCCCGAGTGCGGGTGGCGTTACGTTACTGCCGAGCGCCGCGTGCGAAATCAGCATATCGTTGTCGGGTGTTGCGTCCGTGAGGTTGTTTGCAAGAAGTGTCAAACCGCTTGTCGGTATGATATTATGATAAAATTTGACTTCTTGCTCTCCCGTTAAAACATTCAAAAGCTGTGTGCGGTACGTTCCTATTACGCCAACAACAAGTCCGGCTCTCTTTTTTAATTCCTCGGTATATTTATCAAGTTCGCCATACCGTGTTTTGGCATAGGAACCCCGCTTGTTTCTTTTGTTGGCTTCTTTGTTCATAATTTTATTATACAATGTTTTTATAATAGCACCAAGGGTTAAATCATACGGCTCCCGTCAAGACAAAAAACTCTTTTCGTTCCGTGTGGTATGCACGGCCCGAGTACAAACTGCACGCCGTAATCAAGGGCTTGCACCACGACCGCTTCTTGTATTTCGGCGCTCTCGGCAATCGGTATGTCTTCCGTGTTTACGTCTACGGTTTCGGTTATTCCCAAACTTTCTTCGGGAAATTCTGTTTTTTCCAAAACCACCTCGCCCGTATCTTGCAAAAGTTTCGTGCCGTTTTGCAAAAGCGACATAAGAAAATCTATAAGCCCGACCGTTTTAAGTGTCGCGAGTTCTACACTCCAAACAAAACTCGTTTGCGTGAGCATTGAAAAAGAGGTGCGCTGTATTAAAAAGTATTCTGTTACTCCTCGGAGTGATGTTGATATTTCAATAATTTGCCCGCTTCTCAATCCGGGTGTGTACGTTTCAAAGTGTCCCTCGGTTACTCCGTCTTTATAGGCCGCTATCTGCGCCCGGGCAAAAGCCACGGCGCTCTCTCTACTTTTCAAAGTTTCGTCCGTTTCCGTATATTCAAAAATTCCGTTCGCGGTAATACTCGTGGGGTCTGATACTTGAACAACCAAACGATAAAGAGGTAACCCAGTAACCAAAATGTTATTCGCTCCGACTCCGGGGATTGTCGTATCTTTGAAACGAATATATTGCTGGTTATAATCCCAGAAACAATCAAAGCTCGCTTCGTCGTCTATGTAATCCACACCCACAGTTTTTGGTACTCCTCCGACCATTACTGTTGGAATATGTGAAAACTTATTTGAAAGTTTGAATTGTTTTTTTGTGCCGTCTCCGTTTATCGGTTCCGTTCGTTCGTCTCCCTCTACCTCTCCACCTTTGATAAAAATTCGGTTTCTTATTTGTGAAAGGTCGTCGGTAATTTCCAACGTCTCCGCAATCAAGTTTCCGTTGTCGTCCTCTATCGTAAAGGGTGCCGGTTCGGTATTCTTTTCAAAAAAATGTATATCTTTGTCATAGTCAACGTACCAAGAAAAGCCCGCCATATCCGCGAGTTTTTGTATGGCTTGCATTACCGTTATTCTGTCAAAAACGACCTTGACTACGTTTAGGGTACATACGACGTTGCTATGCGTAAAATCTGGCGCGTATGCCGTCAAAATTGCGGTTATAACGTCCTCCACTGTCATTCCGTCGTATTCTTCCACAACAAGAAGCCGTCCCAGATCATAAGAATAATCTTTTGCCTGTACCGAGTGGAATTTTTTTCCGTGTCCCGCGTCGCTTGTTGTTACTGCGTAAATCCTCCCGCCGAATACTTTTGTCGCTCCGTCGTACATTAAAACCTCGTCGCCCGGTGTCGGTTTGTATGTTTGAGTGTTGTGTCCCACTATGGAAAAACTCAACAGGTCTGTCTGTTGGTTTATTGCGTCCGTTTTTCGTACGCTTCCAAATGTGATAAGGGACGAGCGGTCTATCCCCGCGATTGAAATAGTTATCATAATTTTACGTTTGCTTTTATCACACGCATAACGTCGCGTCCTATCTGGTCGGCTATTCCCTCGCGTCCAACAAAATTGTTTCCGGTGATTGTAAGGTTAATCGTTAGACCCGACCTCGTTCCTTTTCCCAGTGGCACGACTTCCTCGGGGCCGTCTTCGCCTATGAGTGCAATCGTCGGGCCGTTCACAATTCCTCCCTCTGCGAAATGAGGAAGAAAAGAAAGAGGGTCTGTGCTTTTGTTTGTCTGCGTTCCTATCTGCATTATCCCGAGCGAATTAAAAGAAACAAGCGACTCTTTTGCGACGGTGGCTTCTTGCGCTTTTGCTTTAATACTCGCGGCCGCTGTACTCACTTTCACTTCCGCTTGCATAAACTGCGAAACGATGTCCGCGATAGAAGTTGCAATCTGGTCGTGTGTGGTATCCACTATCGTTTTGATATTTCCAAAACTCACTTTGTACTTGTCTTGAATTTTTTGCAGGGTTGTCGCCGTTGCATTCAATATCGCTTCGTCTTTTTTCTTGTAAGCTTCTTGCTCTGCAAGATATTCTTTCTGCATATCGGCTACCTTTTCGGCGGCCGCGTCAATCCTTTTTTGTTTCTCGGCTTTGAACCTTTCGTCAAGAAGTTGTAAATCGCTTTTTGAAGCAAGAGCTTGCGCTTCCGTTTTCAATCCGTCGTATTGTCTCAAAATTGCCAATTCCTCGTCCAGTTGTTTTTGGAGTTTGTCTTTTTTTGTTTGGTCTTCCTCTGTTGCGACCTGTTCTTTCAAGTTCGCTACCTTTTCGGCGTGAGAGTTGTAAAGTTCCAGTTGTCTTTCGTGGTTTGCCTCCTCTGTGTCTTTTTCGTTTGCCAAAAAATCCTTTTGCAGTTTTGTGAGGTCGTCCGCCATTTTTTGTCGCGTGGTCGTCCAATCCTGTGCGTTCTTTTCCAGATCATCACGCTCTTTTTGCAAAGCGTTCGTCACTTCTTCGTGTGCGCTGTTTACTGCGTCCGCAAATTCTTTTTGCGCGACCGCACTTGTCTTAAACTTCGCGTCTATGGATGCAAGGTTTCGGTCAATTACCACTTTTGTATCGGTCAAAGACATTCCCCACGCTTCCATACTTGCAATCATTCCCGTCTTCACATATCCGGCAAGCGTTACGAATACCCCACCGATTTTTTCTTTGAGGTTATCCCACTTCACGGACATTACGTCTAACTGTCCCGCGGTTTGGTTTGCATATGTTTCGGTCGCGTTCCCTGCGTTCTTTTCTATTTCCATCAACACCTGCATAAAAGTGGCGTTGTCTTCCAAGGTAGACCCAAACTCGCGCATAACACGCGCGCCCGAGACGTTTGCTTTTATGAGGGTCTGCGTGGCTTGGTCAAGGGAAATTCCTTTATTCCTCGCGAAGTCCATTGCTACATTCTGAATTTGAACGGCGCTGTTATAGTCGCCTGTCATTTGTATCAAACGTGATAAACTGTCCGCCGTTTCCTCGTCGTCAAACCCCATCTGTATCATTTGGTCGGCGTGTTCTTTTACTTTCGGGATAAGCGCTCCGTATTCCGCCCCCATATTTTTGAGGCGGTTTTCCATAAGCGCTGTTTTTTTCTCGGCTTCCACATAAGCGTCCACCGTTCCTTTTATCGCTCCGATGAATTTTTCCACCGCCATTACCGCGGCGTTATAAATCAACATTCCCGAAGCAACAGCTCCGCTCAAAGACGAAAACGCCCCGCCACTTTTTGTGGAGGCGGAAGCTTGCGCTGTTTGCGCTTTCGTAACGTCGGCAGTTTTCTTTTCTACTTTTTCAAGGTTTGCCGTCGCCTCGTTTATGGCGGCGTTTGTGTTGTTCTCTGCGGTTATTGAAAATGTTAGTTTTTTGTCTGCCATAGTTTTTTTATGCACCAAATTCCCGGTGTCGGGAATATGGTTTTACGTTTTCCCGATGTCAGGCAAACGTCTTATGAAGCCGGTTCGTAATCGTAATCAGCGACCGTGTTTTGGAGGCGTGCCTCAAACGCGCTGTCTTCCGTTTCGTCAAAGTGTGCGACAAAAGAAAACTTGTCTCTGATAATATCGTCAATCGGTCTTTCCGGGTTGTATTTTTCAATAGAAACTCTCGGAAGTTCAATAATGAGGCGAGGGTGATTGTGTGCCACGTCCAAATCAATATCCGTTCTTTGAAGTGTAATTTGCAACGCTTTATAATCTCCGTCCACAAAGTAATCGTGATATGTTTTTCCTCCGAAATCCAAAACCATATCGCCTGTGATTGAAGTCAACCCTGCGAGGTGGTTACTAGCCGGCGCGCTTCCGAGTACCCTTTGAGCTTTCCCTCCGTTGTCGTGAGTATAGGAAAATTCTTTGACAGCGAGCGCGGGTGCGGCCGCAAGTCCGGCGATGTTTGTTGCGATTTTGATAGTAATATCTTGCGGTCTGAAAATGTAGTCGGTAGAAGAAAATAGTCCCGTCATATCATAATCGGCGTGTTCTTCCTCGTCGCGCGCGAGCATATCAAGCACGCAGTTTACCAAATCGTTTACCGGCGTTTTGATAACGAGCTTCTTTCCGATACCTCCGGGGTATGCGTATTCTTGCGGGCCTCCGGCAAGTCCAAATGTGAGTGTCGGTGTTTCCGGCTCTGCTTTCGGTATAGTAAAGGTATGCTCTTTGACGCTTGCGAGTATCGTTGCGGTGTTACACGCTCCGGCAATCGTTTTCAAAATGTATCCGATTGTTTCGCTTCGGAGGTTAAACTCAAACGGGCCGCTTGCCTCGCGTCCGACTATTTCGGAACCTTGTGAAGCAATTCCAGATCCGCGCGTTTCTTTCATTAAAGTTTTGATAACGTCCACGTTAATTCCCGACGGTGCGCGTCCGGGTATCGCGGCGATAGGGTCAACTTTCGTCCCTCGTGCGGCGGGGTTTTCAACTCCGACCACAATGTTCAATAAATCTCCTCTATAAAAATTTGACATATGTTTTTCGTTAGCGATTAATTTTATACTTTTATTATAACACGTTTTTAATTATCCAACATACTTTTTACAACGAAGTGTGAGGGTTGCTGTTCGGTAAACGGCTTCGCCTCTTTCCTCAAAGTCCCACTCTCCCGGAACTGGCTCAACCCAATCACAAGCGTCTCCCAACACGTCTCGTTCTCGGAATATGTTGCTCAACTCGTCCATAACTTCATACATTGCGGTGTCCGCTTCCTCCATTTCCGTTTCGTCCTTTATTATGTAATACGCTTTGACCTTGAAGACGTAAGTTATTTTGTCGCTCTCGGTTGACCCATAGTCCGAATCGTTTGATGTCGGTACTATTACGACCGCGGGGAAACCTGCAAATGTTGACTTCTCGTATCCATAAACAACTTCCACGCTTTCCGCGGTATTCACTTTGTTCTTTATTGCGTCCGCTATGTCTTTGAAAAATGTAGTTGTCATTTTATTTCATTATGTTATCCACCGCCTCTCCAAACACTTTATCTATAAAAGTCATTTCCGTGTCCGCCGCGTTTTGCAAAAATGGGTTTGCTTTCGTTCCGGGGTGGTGGACTATCTTTCCAAAAATTTGTCCCGTTTTTACGTTTGCCAAACATCTTTTTTTCTTCACTTGTATTATATGAGGCTTCGTCCCGTCGTGAACAAAAATTCCATAAGAACTTCCGACCTCAACTTTTCCAGATCCAATTCCTGTCATTTGAGACGTTACGCTTTGCCTCAATTTTCCTGACTGTATCGGTGCGAGTTTCATTGCCGAACCCTGAACTTTCAAAATAACTTTTTGCACCGCGATATTTATTTCCTTTGCTGTTTTTTCTGGCGCTTGTTTGAAAAGGTCGTGCAGTACGTCGTAATCTTTGAGCTTGACTGTTATCTTTGTCATTATGATTGAAAGACGCGGATAAGAATTTCCATATGGCTGTTCGCTCCGTATCCTGCGAATTTTTTTAATGCGACCACGCGATATTCTGTCTCGCTTGCCGTTCCGGGGTAGCGCAATACCCGGTCGCCCTCTATGATGTCCGCTATTCCACAAAACAGACGAAAGTTTTTACCGTATCCGACCTGAATGTCGCGGGTTATGTCCTCGTCATATGCCTGTACAAAACACGAAACGTGTGTGAGGTGTGCCTGAAAATCTTTCTTTTTGGTCGCCACAATATCCGAACCCTCGCCCTCGTAAACGGTGGCAAGGCGTTGAACTGAAATTGTTTCGTTGTATCGTTCGGAAATCATATTTAGAAAGTGTATTTTTTATAGGTTTTGAGTATGTCTTGCGCCCGGGCAAAATCCGCCCACCCTTTTTCGTTGTCGTATGCCACGGTATAGTTTCCAATCGTTTCGCTTCTCACTGTTTTCTGTCCCGGTTGTAAAAGTCCGGCAACAAAAACGGTCGCAACAAACTTGATGTCCATAGGTACGCTCACGCTATATCCGAATTTTCCCGTTATAGTGATGTTTTGTTTCCCGCTTGAAAAATATGCACCACTCAAAACGATTTTATTTTTTGGTGTTTTGTTTGCAGGGTATTTGTAGATATAAGCGCTGTCAACTTCCACGTCGTTGACCTCCACCTTGGTAATCTCTTGCGCGTCGTCAATCAAAAGTATAGGCGAGCCGTCCCCGTCATAAAGGCGCTTCCCCGAGGCTGAGTCCGCAATAAAATTACGCCCGGTCAATTTTTCAATTACCTTTTCCACACCCTCTATGTACTCCGCAATTTGCAGGTCAAAAGACGGGTCTATCGTTTTGAGAATATAGTTCTCAATCGCGGTTTTTGATGTGTATCCTTTTGCGCTCATAGTATTTTTATACTTTAATTATAACACCGTATTAAATATGTGGAAAGTCCGAAAAAATCCCGGTCTTATCTGTGAAAGGAGATGCCTTTTCACTGAAAGGATAAACCCTAATAACGTACTCCGCCCCCATTGTTTTTACTTTCGGCGAAATGACGACATACGTTGCGGTCTTCGTGATAATTCTTTTCGGTTGGATTAAATACTCCGCGCCTTTGGTTATTCCGTAATTTTTCGCAATCCAATATCCCGCCGCTTTTTGTTGCCCTTGCGATGTTTTCAGTTCGTATGTTGCGCCAATGTTTTTTCTGATACTCCCGTTTATTTTGTAGTCCGCGCCTTTGGCCTGGGAATACTTTTTTTGAATTTTATACTCCGCGCTTTTTGCTGTCGGTCTATCGTTTGAAATTTGGTACTCGGCTGTTTTAGAAATCGCTGTATCCGTAATCACTGTAT
>Ga0172379_10001890_pt1 | contig 39390 bp, 37 predicted proteins | sample GrowelOW334metaG_FD_119756 | JGI IMG/M metagenome (GOLD analysis project Ga0172379, IMG submission 119756) | Groundwater microbial communities from an aquifer near a municipal landfill in Southern Ontario, Canada - Groundwater well OW334 metaG | ecosystem: Environmental > Aquatic > Deep... | reverse complement strand
CTTGCTCTTGCACCCCGTCCATGGAGGGGGAGCAGACCTGCAACCAGGACGGGATGGGATGGGGTAGCTGTGAGAATTGCCAGGTGGGCTGTGTTCTTGGAAGAGATTGCCTGGTGAACTGCCTGGTGAACTGGTGCGTTTTCGATCAGAGGGAAGGGGAGCTTTGTTCCACGGTCTCAAACGTGGACTGCATTGCAGCCTGTGGACTCCCGGCGGTCTGGCATTGTGACAACGTTGGGGCGAACAACGAGTACACGGTGGCGGCTTGTCGGTCGGTGCATCAGAATTGTGCTCTCCCCCGGTTTCACGATTGCTGGAATGAAATCCCGGTTCCGCCGAATCCTCCTTGCCCTCGAGACTAGATCATTCCTGCACCACAACGAGTAAGTAGCTCCGAACGAGATGACTCGGGAGGAGCACAATGCAGAGCAAGTTCGCCGTCTACAACTTCAGCGGAAAGCCCTTTTCGTATTTCCTGGTAGATCCTGAGGATGTGAGCAAGCAGGCTCCTGTGGTCGTACAGGCTCCTAGCCACATCATCCTCATTCTGGATGCCTCCGGGTCAATGTGGGGGGACTTCAGCTCCCTCAAGTCGACTGTGGAAAAGATCCTCACCCTGGAGGAATTTGCCAATCCCTCGATGCGAATCAGCCTTCTGAGTTTCTCCAGCAACGGGGACTGCCAGTTGCATTTTGCCCGCCAGACTGTGGCGGATGTCATGGCACCCAATAGCTCGGCATTGATGGCTATCCGGGGCATGCATGTGCGGGGTCTTACGGGCATCTCCCAGGCACTCGTGGCAGCCGAGAAGCTGGTTGATGACAAGGAGACTACTTGCATCACGTTGCACAGCGATGGCTATGCCAATGACCCCAGCCCTTACACGGAGGCACAGAACGTCACGAAGGCTGTGGATGCTCTTGCCAAGCACCCGAAGGTTTTCTGCAACACCCTGGCGTACCGTGACTACTGCGACTTCGGTTTGCTCACGGGTATCGCTAACAAGCTCTCGGGTAAGTGCCTTCAGGTGAAGGACATCCGCCAGGTGTACCAGGCACTGCATGACACCACCACGCTGCTTGCCGGTCAGATGGCACCTGAGATCGAGGCCCCGATCGGGGCCTACGACTTCATCACATTCATGTCTCGCAAGGCGAAGAAGGTGCTCGGTGGAACCGAGAGCCTGAACATCAAGGGGCTTGCTCCGGACGACGACAAGATGGTGTACCGCTACCGTAAGGTAGACCAGGCAACCTTTGAGGCTTCCACGGCTCCCCTGGATGAAAGCCTGCCCCTGATGGCTTACGCTCGGGCGCAGCTGGCGCTGGGTGCCTTGAACGCTGCCAAGTACGCCATGATCTCCACCAGGAACATTGCTTTCCGGCAGCACGCCCGTGCGCTCGTTGGAACCGAGATCGCGGAGATGGCTGCGACGCTGGAGCGGTACCTTTTCGAGAGTCTGACCACGGGTTGGTCTCGGGAGTACGGACTGGGTCAGTCGGGCCCGACCGTCCTGGATGTTCTGGAACTCCTTCGGCAGTACAAGTCTAGCATCCGGGTTCACATCCCCACGCTGGTGAAGAGCTATCAGCGGCGGGGGCTGAAGCGGATTGCCGGGGTTCGTGGTGAGGACGGCAAGGTCACCAAGCCTGCCTTCGATCTGCGGAATGCTCCTGACTACAACGGTTGGGCTGGGATCTCCGGCATTGATGTCAACCGGAACACGGCTTCGGCGAACATCCGGCTGGTTGCAGATGCCCAGCTTGTGAGATTGGCTGACAAGGAGACTATCAAGGAGGTGGCTGGGATCACGCTGGATCTCAAGAGCTACAACAACTACACCGTGATCGGGGACGGGCAGGTCAACATGAAGTCGCTGCCGATCCGCACATCGGACAAGCGGTGCTTCCAGGCATTCAAGGATCTGGGTCTGGTGGTCGGGGATTTTGAGCCCACCAATATGATCATCATGGATCTTAGCAAGCTGTCCGTGGTCGACTTCGACCAGGACTTCAGCATCCCGGCGGGTACGTTTGACAAGCTCACCCAGCTGACTGTGCTCCAGAAGATCCTCTCCGGGCTGGTCAAGGATGCTGCTCCCGCCTACACGGCGGAGCAGGTGCAGGCACTCAAGGATCATTGCCTGTCGACCTCCTTGTATTTCAATGCCCCGACCTGCAATCCGTACTCCGAGCTGAAGGATGCCGTGTCCAATGGTGAGGTGGACACCCGCATCAGCTACAAGGTCGAGATTGGTACCCCAGAGATCACCAACCTTGGGAAGCTCAAGTCGGGTAACGAGGCACTCCAGCGCCGGTTCACTTACACCGGGTCGGACGGCAAGGAGGTGGACAAGCCCACCCTGCCGCTTGCCCTCGGGCACCTCCTGTCCGGGGGCAAGTGGGGCATCAAGACGCTGTCCTCCCGGACGAAGCTGGATGCTGTGGATGCAGTCACCTATCCGATCTACGCCGAGTTCCTCGGGCTGGAGTCCAACGGCTCCTTGAAGAGCATCCTTGCCATCCTGGAGGAGATCTGCAACCCGGACAAGAGCCCCACCTTCACGGCGAATATGTCCTTGCTGGAGACCTCTATCAGGAATGTGACCCTGGGCAAGATCACCGGGGATGACGCCATCATGTGGCTGAGTACCCTGCGTGGTCTGGTGGATGAGACTCTCGACAAGGTCTACCGGGAGACCATCAGCCCGCTCGTCATGTATGTGGGGGCAACCGGGCTCATCCCGGATTGCTTCGACACCAAGGCGATGACGGCGGAGCAGCTGACTGTCAAGTACCCGACCGTGAGCCTGGCGAAGGCGGAGAAGGAGGAGGGCATGTTCTATGCGTTGCCCGGTGGGCATCTTCTGACCGTGTTCACCTCCACGGAGTACTTCAGCACGGATCGGGGGCTCGAAGCGGCAAAGGCGCTCGAAGCCTGAGTTTCAGCTCACTAACCTCCTTATCACTAACCTCCTTATAGCATCCTCTCAATCGATGACACGCTGCTCTACACTTTGGGATCTCGTGGCTACGAATCCTCCGCTGCTACAGAATCGCACGGAGGTAGAGGACGCCATTCACGCTTGCATTCCAGATGGGGACACGGATTCGGACGTAGAGCAGCATGTGCTCTACACCCCACCCAATCCTTATGTGGGTGTCCCCCAGCACGAGCTTTTTGATCGGCTGGAGACTCTGGATGACCCCGAACAAGCTAGGCTGGTGCGGCAAGCTCTGACAATGCAAAGGGCTCGTCATCAAGGGTTAATTCCTGAGAAAGAACCCTCTAAGTACACATCGAAGACTCCCGGGCAATATCAAGTAGACAAACAGGTCTCAATCCGTGCTGGGAACGGATTGAAAGGAGCCTACTGATGAAATACTTGCTTTCCCTGATCGCTTTCTGCACGATCTGCTTTGTCGGGTGCTCCGACACGGATGAAAGCATTGACTGCTGGGTACAGGATGCAAACGGTGCCTGCATCGAGTGTGTGGACATTCAGACGACGGTAGATGACAAGAACGTCTGCTTGGTTGAGCACCCAGATGACCCAGGTGCTCAGATGCAGTTAGCCTGTCAGACCCAGGCAGCTTGCCGGGCAAGCGTTACTCATACGACTACCGAGTAGGCTCCAGTTTAGGAATCCCCCCACACCACCACCAGTTAGCCACATCCAAGTCAATTTGCTCGTAGATCCACACAGGTAGTTCGGGAAGGACATCGTAGTCGAACCATTCCTCCCCCCCGTGAGTTTTTCCTCGCTCCAGTTTCCTATGCAGCAAGGGCTCCAGGTGCCCCTGTCCGGGCAAGACAAGGATTAGCCTAAGCGGGTAGGGGCAACCGGTCTGAAGCTGTAGGAGGCGCTCCTTGGGGCACCGTGAGCGCCCTACCTTGAAGGCACCCGTTTTCCCCATCTGGATCACGTACAAGTCCTGAACCATAAGGGTCATACTCCTTCAATAGCCTCTTTATAGCAACACCTGTTGCAAGGTGCATGGTTGACTTGCAGGAGAGACCCAGTTGGCTAAATCAGATGGTGAATGGGGCATTCGTTGGACTGAGTGGAAGAAAGACCAACGGGTAAACAAGGAAAAGTTTTTCAGCTCCCAGAAAGCAATGGACAAGTTCGTTGAGCAGCAGGAGAAGAAGGATAATTTCGACTCCTGGGGTGCTACTACCTATCCCAAGGAGAAGAAGGCAATGACATTGCGGGATCAGGTTGCCAAGCTTGCTTCGGAGCGCCCCGATCTTCGTAAGCATCTTATCCCCGTTTTGCGCCATACAGCCGGTGCCGAGAGTTACTGGGATGAATCGGGCTCCAGTGATACAGCTCTGGAAGCCGGACGGCAGCACGGTGAGTCCGGTAAGGGTTACGGCGGGGAAACCGTTCGTGGACCCGGTAAGTGGGAGCCTGAAGCCAAGGGTAAGTGCTTCTATGAGACCGGCGATGAGGGTGACCGCTGCTACGTGACCCAGAATGGTGGTCCCAGCGGACAGAAGAAGCCTGGGCCCTCGAACAAGCCTGGTGTCTGGAAGGACTATGAGGGTCAGCGGTGGGAGAAGGGCGCAGCTTTTTCTAATCCCATGGCATCAACTTGGTCAGGCAAAATGGCTTTGATCCTGGCTCAGTATTGTGATGGCAGCATCACAACCGCAGCGGATCTCCAGGCAGCAGCGGCGACCCTTTTGAAGGTGGTGCTGGAGATGAAGAAGGATGCCGCATCCTTTGATGACTCCACCCCCGAGCGACAGATTCAGGATCTTTGTGCTCAGTACCATCTGGATTTGCTCAAGAAGCTCAAGCCCGCACTGTAAGGAGACCCTCACATGTCATTGCGTGAGAACATCCTGAAGCTGGCTTCAGAGCATCCTGAGTTGAGGAAGCACCTCGTACCTATTTTGCGTCAGGCGGGCTCCGAGTTTACGCTGTACCAAGAGTACATGAAGCTCCGAGATGCTGCTGGGCAGAGGTGGAGAGATTCCCCAGAGGATTCTCCTGAGCACGAAGAAGCCTGGAAAGAATACTCCAGGCTTACAGGTTTCCGGATGAATCGACTTCAGGCGGAGGACACGTCCGAGAAAACCTTCTTGGCATTGGAAAACCTGTACAACAAGGAAGCTACCTCGGCGTCAAAGCTGCACTCCTGGGCAAGTCGGATCAAAGACCCCAATACAGCAGTCAGCCTGGCGTACACGGGTTGGAAGCTGGCACATGGGAAATTCAGCGCCTCCGACAACCCAGTTTTTGCCAGTAACTGGAAGTGGGCAAAAGCCAAGATCCAGACCTTCGGTGGGCTTGTTGAAGAAGCTTGCACGGCAAGGTTCTGGGAGATTCTTGGTGTGAATCCCCGGGTGAAGCCAGCACCTCCTGTGATCCAGGAGGAGAAGAAATGGGCACCCCCGGCGGTTCCCTCCAATCTAATCCCCCAGGACACTATGTCCTGGCAGATCTACGATTCACCGGGGGCAGGTAGGGTTGCTAAGGCTCTGGCTACGGCTACGGCTACAATCCTGACAATGGCTGGGAGAAACATCACTCCTGCCAATACGGATGCCAAAAACGAAGCCCTGGTGCGGAAACTTCGGGCACGGATGCAGAAGGTACTCAACACCTACGCCAAGTGGGGTGCAGCGGACGGGGAGCCTGAGACCGTCATGCTTGCAGCTCTGCGAAAGTACGTGAAGTCGTACCTCAACGAGTACAAGTTCCCGAAGACGATCAATGCGCTGGACTACTGGTCTTAGCTTTTCAGCCCCTTCGTGATCCACTGCACCCTGTCCTTGAGTCCTTCCGGCAGCTGCTCCATAGCCTTCGGGATTTCCCAGTCCACATAACGAGCCGAGAAGTGGGTCAGCAGGATGCTCTTGGGCACGGTCAGCTGATCCGCACGGGCAATGATCTCCTTCAGATGCGTGTGCCCCTTGAGCTTTGCCTCCTCAATTGAATTCTCGTCCGTGACGAAAGTGGATTCCAGGATGAGTCTCTCCGCCTGGAGGATCCAGGGCTCCTGCTCAAAGATCTCCGCCTTGGTGTCCGACGTCCACGCCAGCTCCAGGGTTTCGACTTCATCCGTGACCTGAACGCCTGACCGCTTGAGCCGCCCGATTTCCTGCCCGTCCACGCCAGCGAACTCAGCCTTGAGCTTCGACTTGGTGCGGAACAGGGCATAGCCCTGGCTTGCCACGGCTCGGTGCGGGGTGCGGAACGCCTGTGCCTGGAGACCCTTGCCCACGGGCATCCTTGCCCCAGGGGCAAGCCCGACGACCTTGCAGGGGAAAGGAGACTTGTCCAGCTTGCGCCAGGCGTCCAGCAGCCCCTGCACATCGCCCACGATTTCCGGGGGGACAATGTAGGTCGGCTCTGGCATCCTCATCAGATCCCGGAGGGAGCAGTGCCACGCCATGGATGCAATGTGATCCACATGTGGGTGTGAGATCAGCACTGTAGGGCAACGGAATGCTGCCTCCTCTGGGTACCCGAGATCCAGGACGAGCTTTTCCGCTGGGAGTACCAGGCAGGTGCTCGACCCACTGATGGAGTGCCCAATGATTTCCATGCCAGCGAGGTTCATTCATCCTCCCCCAGGGTTGAACACGGGGAAGTGCATCCCGTTGCATCGCAGCTATTGCACAGAGCAGCCCAGAGGATCTTCTTGTCCGTCAGGGCAAGCAGCTGCTTGAAGGCTGCCTGGGCTGAGGGGCAAGGGCCCACCACGGGTGGGACCTTGTCCAGGAAGTCCGCATAGCCACTGTGGCTAGCAAACCAGCCACCCGTGCGCTTCTGCGCCATGCCTACATTGGGCAGCCAAGCGCTGGTAGCGTCTACTCGGATGATATTCAAGGACATAGCTTTTCCCTGTGGACTACCGCCACGGGATCAGGTACTCCCCCCGCAGTCATTCTAAGCCCCCGGAGTAGAAGATCCCGAGGAGGATCTATGACGGACTGGACTAAGCAGACGTTCTGGTTTGAGGATGAGTCCTCGCATAGAAAAATGGCAGTCGTGATGGAGATCGAGGCTCTAGAGATTCTGGATACGGGAAATGGGCTCACTTCGGCGAACGAGTATGCTCCTTGTAAGGAGTGCCCTCACCTCATCCCTTGTATGAACAGCATCTGGAGTGAAGGTGCCCGCACCTGCAACCCTTCAGGGACTTGTGTGACCTTGGTGCACACTTGCACTGATTGTGGGTGCAGGGTGTTTTCCAGCCCCAGTAGCTCCAAGGAAGTCCCCTTCGAGTGTCCTCGCTGGGAGTCCAAAAAGAAGCGCACCGAGAGTTGCAGAGCTTGTCAGGAGGTTCAGGATCTTCGGTCGGGACTTTTCCTGAGCACCCCCGATAAGGCAGTCGCCTTACAGCGTACGAACTCCTTGGTGGGAGTGCTGGCGGGTGACGTTCGGCAGCGTCTCCCGGATGCCTGGGAGCACCTCCCGAAGGATCGGGAGAATCAGATTCTGATGGATTGGAGATCTTTGCTCTATCGTGCTCAAGCACAGGAGATGACGCCCATTGGTGTTACTCAGGTTTTTCTTGCCAATTTCAGCAGGATTCCCGAGCTGGTTGATGCCTGGGTAGAATGCTCCATACCCGAGCGAAAGTTTGCTCTGCGGGTATGGGAGGGTCTCGTGCGTAGATCACAGGCAGGTGGCTGACAGTCTCTGGTGGGTATATGTCGTACAATCCTTGGAGAAACGACCCGGTAACAAGCCCGGGTTCTTTTACGTGGGTTGCACGACCGATCCGTGTCGCCGCATTCGCCAGCACAACGGGGAGATCCAGGGTGGGGGCAAGTACACTGCCAAGCACCGTCCCTGGGTGCCCCGAGCCCTCTACGGGCCGTACGTGGGGCAGACCGAGGCTATGAAGGCGGAGTACGCCTTGAAGCATGGCAAGCGAGGGACGGGGCGTATCGCCTGGACGGTCACAGATTCCAAGTGGTGTCGGGGGTTGGGACCTGCCCACCCTTGGGTTGCATCCGGTGGTGTGAGATTGGGTCTTGACTAGTTCGTTTCTTCGAGCTAAAAACCCACCTATGAAACCTAATTGGTCCCTGATCGGGGAAAGATTCGGACGTCTTGTGGTGGTAGAGGAGTTGCTTTCTCGTAGCCCATCACCATCTGAGAAACTTCGAAGATTCTGGTTGTGTCAATGTGATTGTGGTGGTCAAAAAGAAACCTACACAACTGCGTTGCAGCGGGAGCCGGGAGGAGTTCGTAGTTGTGGGTGCATCAAACGGGAACAGAACCAAAAAAATGCCTTGCTGGTGCGGAAAGGTAGGGCGTCCCCTCTGTATAAGGGTGAAGGGACCCTTCTTAATTCTCTCCTTGATGTTTATCGGAAACGGGCACTTCGTAAGGGGAAATCTTTTTCTCTGACCCTTAGTCGTTTTGAGCAGTTGGTTAAATTGCCTTGTACCTATTGTGGGGTGCCTCCCTACAACAAACGTGTGAACCATACCGTGAGTGAGGATTCCCTATTCTATAATGGTTTGGATCGGGTGGACTCAGAAAAAGGTTATGAAGAAGGCAACGTGGTGCCATGTTGCCCGATTTGTAACAGAGCAAAAGCGGATCTCACATTGGAGGCTTTTAGAGAGTGGGTTGTTAGGCTGTCAGGTTGGGTGAAAGATCCTACAGTGAAACCCAGCCTGTAAGAACTCCGAAGGGGCAGCCTGGTTTCCCCTGCCGCCCCTTCCCCTCCTTTTTCTTCGCCACCCGGGTTGGTGGGATTTCCCGGTGGCTGCGTCCCTTTGTTGGGCTCCCCCGAGCATCCAGGGCTAACTGCTCGGCTTCATTGCCCTTTGTGATGACAGTACTCCGGGCTGATCCGGTCTAAGCCTCGATCTCTACAATGTCGTCAACAACGTTGTAGTTCTCGAAGATGGTGTCTCGGAGGGCATAGACCCACATCTCAAGCTCGTCGTTGTCCATGCTGTCCAGGCGATCCACTCCATCCTGAAGCAGTAGCAGGGCAGTGGATCGCTTCATCTGGCAGGCATCCCCCAGCCCGTTCTCCCGCAGGGTGCTGTAGACCTGATCCGCCATCACCTTGAACGTGACCTCACTCTCGGGAGTGATGAAGTTGATGATTGGGGTCAGCTTTGCCTGACTGAAGCCCCGGAAATTGGACAAGCCCTCACGGATGCGCTGGAGGGCATCCGATCGGTGTAGGGTGACGGTGTGCTCGATGCCCATCAGTCGTCCTCTCCTTTCTCGGTGGTGTCGACGTCGTTCTCTTCACACCAGTCGGTGGCAGCAGCCAGCCCGACGTCGTTGGCTTCCTGCTCGGTGTCATAGGAGCCATCGTTGGTCAGGATGTCCTCCGTGAAGTGCCCCGACTCGCTGTCCACCATTGCGGTCACGAAGTATTTCCCGCAGTACTCCTGCGTCTGGTAGTACACTCCGTCCCGCCCGTTTCCGACGTACTCTGCCTCGTCCGTGTCGAACTCGTTGTCGGGAACCATCCCGTAGAGCGCCCACTCCCCCCCGATGCAGGACACGTACCCATCCCCCTCACAGTGGGGACAGAGGGGGTAAGGCTTGTCCATCGTGTTGCCCGTGTACTCCCAGGCAACTTCCTTGTCCCGCCAGTTCTCCCCCAGCTTGTCGAAGGGCACCTCGATACCAGCGTCGACCAGCTTGAGGATTTCCTGAACGGTGAGGGCTGCTTTCGTGTCCTTGGAGGGCACCAGCTTGCCGTGGCACTGGCAGTCGTGCTCGGTCTCGTTCAATGAGCCCTGGGTGAGCAGCACGTAGGTGCTGTCCCCGTCCACGTATCGGGTGGGCCACTCCGTGGCTGCGAAGTGACCTGTGTTGGGGGCGAAGGCGTACAGTGGGCACAGCACGTCGTCGTAGTCGAACTCCCCATCCTTGACCCAGGGCATCGTGTCAGGATCCGGGTCATCCCAGACGACCACCCCCAGCTCATCCAGAGCCTCGGGCGGAGCCTCGAAGGAGTAGCCGCCGCCCTCCAAGCCGTGGGCGAAGTTCAGCTCCGTGAGGTTGATCCCGTCATCCCCCAGGAGGATCTCGACGGTCTCCCCCTGGGCACGGGCGAAGTTCATGACCCCAGACTCATGCTTCCCGACCCCACCGAAGCAGTCTTCGAACTGCGCCATGGTGCCGTAGAAGAGCGACCCATCCTTGCCGATCTTGTAGTACTTCTCCCTCACGGCTTGTCCTCCTTCTCCATGTCGGTCTTGTAGGCGAAGAACTCCCGGTGGCCGGGATCTTCCGCCACCCAGCGCTTCCCCCACTCGATCGCCTCGTCCCGGGTGACCTTCCGACCTGCCATCCGGGATCCCCAGAGGATGCCGAACCCGTTCAGCCCGGAGGCATAGCGGATCGACCAGCCGTAGATGGTTTCCACCAGCTGGATGCTGCACCTGCCCCGACCGTGCTGGTTGATCTGCACGTTGGGGAGGCTCTCCCCAGCCTTGACCCGACGCTGGGTTTCCTCGTCCCACTTGTCCGAGTTCCCAGCCAGCAGCACGAAATGCTCGGTGTTCAGCATCTTAGGTTCCTCCTAGGATAACTACTCCGGGGTACTGCGGGCTAAGCCTGCTCAGCGATAGGTCGCCTATATTCAGGAGTGCTTGGGTTTGGAGGCACCTGGATGAAGAAGGCATCTGTTCCCCGAGTTTTTGAGTACGTAGATGCTGATGGGAACACCTACTGGTCTTTTACCCGGTTGCCCGCCACAGTATCTCCTCCCAAGCAACTGGTGCTGCAGGACAAATTAGGGTCGATCTTGCCGAATTTCCTGGTCAGGCTTCGTCGGACAGGCTGGGCAATGATGCAAGGACTTGATGCGAATGAGGAGGATCTTGGGTAAGGTGCTGCATTGGTTCGTATACTGGAGGTTCAGATGAGTGAAGATACCACGCAGCCCGTTGCCCCTGAGAGCATTCCTGAAGTTGCTGGGGAGCCCCCTGCGGATCCCACTCTGCTCGGCAAGATGGAACCGCAGGAGCAGGCTCAGCTGGGATTCTTGAGGCAGCGCACGGAACAGATCACGATGGAGATCGGGCAGCTGGAGGTTCGCAAAGCCCGGATGCTCGGCGCTTTGGATGCAACGGAACAGCAGGCACAGCAGGTTCTGGCTGGTGTGGCGAAGCGGTTGGGGATTGCCGAAGGCACCCCGTGCCGGATTGCACCAGATGGAACCATCAGGACCACGCCGGAGACTCCTCCCAAGGCGTGATCTGGGAGATGGCAAGTGACCCAGGGATGGTCTCCCGGTGCAGGGGATCAACCTCTGCCACCTATGAATGGGCAGGTAATCTCCCCTTTCACTCAAGGTGTGCTGGACATCCGCTGGGATGACCCCTCTATCCTGGCTGGGAACGCAGCCTACCATGTCGTTGGTGTCAACGTCTATCGTTCAGATGTCTCCGACAGAGGCCCTTTCTTTAGGATCAATTCAGCACCAGTAGGTGGGGGTTTCTATCGGGATCGCACGGACAATGTTCTTGTTCAGGAGGTCATTTCCTGGGATCGTTGGATGTTCCAGGCAAATGCCCCAAACAGCCGGATGTGGATGTTCCGCACTCAGCAGCCCATCAACAAGCAACGATCCATTGCTCCCTTTCAGAAGCCCACTCCTGGAAACTCACCCTCTGATGTGACCTTGACCATTGATGGGGTTGAGGTTCCGGTTCATAGCATTTTTGGGCCTACCGGAGATGTGGTACTGATCAACCAGCCAACCTTTGATCAGGTCACGGAACAGAATGTCCCGGCAGTCCTGCCAACGGTGGATTCTGCTGTTGTGATCCAGTACTACACGAATCGTAACTTCATTCGTTCCGGGTTGGGGGCTTTCACCACATACCGACTCACCACAGTGGCTCTAGATGCCACCACTCCCAGTGGTTATGTCGAGACGGATCTTTCTTACTGCCAGCCCATCACAACCGTTGCTGTCGAGTCTATGGATTACATCTGGCGGGAAGCCGTCAGGAGAAACTCCTGGATCTTGCAGCAGGGTGGGGAACGGGTAAAGATCTTCATTCGTCGCCAGGCAGGAGTTCCCTGTACGTGTCGTCTTGACCCTCGAACTCGAGCCTTTGCTCGACAGGCATCCCAACGTTGCCCTATCTGCTACGGGGCGGGCTACGTTGGCGGATACGAGGGGCCCTATGATACGATCATTGCCCCGGATGATGCAGAGCGTCGGATCTCACAAGGACCCACAGGACGACGTACGGAACACACCTATGAGGTGTGGACTGGGCCAACACCGGTGCTGACTCAAAGGGACTTCATCGTCAAGCAGACCAATGAGCGTTACTCGGTGGGGCCCGTGCGACGACCCACAAATCGAGGAAATCTGCTACAGCAACATTTCAACATCGCTTTCTTTGATGAAGGCGACATCAGATACCAAGTGCCTATTGATGGGGTGGCAGACTACCCCTGGCCCGAAACACGCTACAGCATCCGCCCGATCCCGGGCACCCCGATTGATGGAGCCATTCCTGATCAGGGGGCTTTGTACCCGGTGGGACCAGATGCTCAGATCCCACAAGAAACGAACAGGACTGATGTGCCAGCAGCGAAACAGCCACGTGGGCGAACACCCGCTTGGGAAAACCAGAACTGGTGACATATGGCTGGGAAGGTTGGAGGAGCTTATGGGGGACCTTTTGCAAAATTGATCCCCGCTGCGAACTCTCCACAGCTGCTGGCAAAATTAGGGAACGCTATCATTCAAGCCCTCAGTCGTGAGTCCAAGGTCTATTTTGCCAAGCGCAAGTGGTCTGGGCTAGATCCTATGGGTGGCCCACCTATCTGGGAGTCCTTTACCTTTCGCATCCGAGGCAAGAGCACAGTGGAGGTTCTCTCCTCCTTTTATGGGATGGCTGAGTTAGCTAGTGGGGACATCCCAGGGCGTAAGATGACCTGGCTTACTCAGGAAGCCAAGGACAAGCATCCTGAGAATTATGAACTGACGGAGACTGAGAAGAAGCGGGGGGTCAAGAAAACCTGGAGACTGTCTCGGAAGGCTCTCGGTAAAGATGAGCCACCACAGTCCAAACCGACAGAATCCCCAAAGAAATTGACCACAGGTGAGTTCGGGAAGCCAAAGAAAAAGCTCAAGAGGAACCGACTGCCCTTAGTGGTGCCTGTGAAAGAAGTGGGCGGGAACGTGGTTCTCCGCATGGCTCCACTCAAGATGTCAAATGCTTGGGTTCATCCTGGTATTGCTAAGTTCACTTTTTTCGAGGTGGCGATTCGGAAAGCACGCCAGGAGTGCATCCAGATCCTGAAGGACGAACTCATCAAAGCGGCACAAGGGGCAAAACGATGAAAGAAGCTCAGATCACGTGCATTTGCCAGTCCATTCGAGTGCAAGACCTTGGATTGGTTTTGTACTCTGGGCAGCAGGAATGGCTAGATGCAATTGTCGCTGGGGGTTCCAAGGATCTGGCGCAAGCTGTTCGTGCTGGAGGGGTGAAAGTCCGGTATGTCGAGCGGGCTCAGGTGCGTCGTCCCCCCGCTGCATCAATGCTTCACCACCCCCCTACGCCACCAGTCAGGGAAGAAGACTGGTTGGCATCTTTTCAGGCATCCGAAAAGAAACTGCCCGGTATGATCAAGGTGCAGGAAACGAAGTCTGTGGAGAAGCCTCATGTTGAAGTGGTTGCAGTCATTGTTGAGTCAAGTACGCCAACGAGTGATGCCAGTCCCAGTTCCCCCAGTCCCGACTCCACCCCCGCCAGTCGTCGTCCCCCCAAGAAGGCACGCAAAAACTGAATCCAGTTACTGCCGACGCTATGGCTATGACGAGAATTCCGTCATGGCATGGGTGGATCCTGAATACAACATTGAGTACTGGCAGAAAATCATTGGGGGATCTGCTTTTCAGCGGCGTGAGGTAGCCAACCCAAGTCTGCTCCTCAAGGAGATCTGGGATGCTCGACAGGCTGGCAAGCACGTCCACCCACGGGATGACGGTCGGAATTGGGGCTTCCAGGACAAGTATCTGGGCTTCATCATCGGGGAAGAATGGGTCTTGTGCCTGGTCACGGGTGACCGGGGACATTACAAGATTGACCCTGATGTGGCATCCTTGTTTGGGTTGACCCCGGAAGAAGCAAAAGTTGCTTTGCATGACTATAAGCTGCGTCAGTGGCTAGCCGGTTGGTTTCCAAAGATCCAGCCTAGCAAAGAGGAGCACCAAAATTGATGCTGGTCGAAGACTTTGTAAAGAATGTTGGCAAAATCCCCATCCGGGAAGTTCTTCAGGTTTCCGAGGGCACGATCCTGGTGATCAGTATTCTGGATGCCAACGAGGCTGACATTGCTGAGATCAATGAGGGGTTGAACCGGATGCTGCCCGCTGGGGTGCAAGCTCTGGTCACCAACTATGATCTTGATGTGTCAGTTTTGGATCAGGAAGAAGCGGAGGAGCTGATCGGGCAGCTTCAGGCAGTCCTTGAGGACGCCGGAGAAGACGAGGACTACTGAGATGTACTTCCGGTTGACAGGTGCAATCAAGGATCGGTTTATCTGGGAACTCCAGCAATACTGGAGAACGCATCCCAGGTATAGGGACGATCTTCCTGCCAACATTCAGGGAAAGTACTCCACAGAGAACGAGCGCCCGCAGTATGGCATCATCGTCAAAACAGGTTCGGGTACCAAGGTAGATCTGTCTGCGGACAACTATATTGGGATCGTCAACAGCTATGTCTACAAAGCTCAGGTAGCAAATTACCCTGGCGTCGCCATTGAGTGGGTCAGAGAGGACTCCATTGCCATCCAGAACAATGGCGGGCGCTTCCCATCCCCAGCTGGGGTTTACTACATTGAGCTAACGGAAGACGATACCTTTTACGTAGACCCGCTGATTGACGTGTACCACGAACCTGTGACGATGGAGGACTCCTCCACAGGACGGTTGCTTAACCCAGCCCAGCCGGGATCTCTCCGCCTTTTTGAGATGCCCGCTGGGTTTCTGCTTTTCGAGGGTGTCAACTACACCCTCGATCCAGATGGCACTATCCATTTGGTTCAGTCCTTGACCAACGGGCGGGTGCTTTCAGCCGACTATCGCTATCCGGAAGCATCCCGGGGACCTTACACTTTCACCCCACCCTGCGGGATCAACACGGTCATCCCCGGTTGTGTCATGGCTTTCGGGCGTCGTAATGGGAAAGGTGACCGGATGGCGATTGTGGTGCAGGACATTCGTCGTCCTGCAGCATTGGAGTACGGCGGCAAGTGGGAGTTGACCGTCGACTTTGAGGTGATCACTCGTGACGTGGAGTCCCAGCAGGAGATCGCTGACTACTCCGTGGTCTACCTGTGGGGTATCCTGCGACCCTACCTATCCACGGATGGGATTGAGATGACGGACATCAGTCTGGGTGGGGAGTCCGAGGAAATCTACGATGAGAACGGGGACGATTACTTTTTCAACTCGTCTTTCTCGGTGACAGTGCAGACGGATTGGTCGCTGCATGTTCCGCTCAATGTTTTCCTGCGTCAGGCTTCGCCTTTGACAGTTGCTCAAGCCCGAGCGGCAGCGGGACTCTCGGACGATGATATCGGGGCTGTGCAGAATAACATCAGGATGCTGGAAAGTCTAGGGCTGGAGATGATTCAAGACCCATTCTTTGCCGGGCGAACCAGTACCTTTGAAACCATCCGGTGATCAACGAGTATCCCGTCTGGCGAGACTCCAATTTCCCGGAGCGGGAGGATACTGAGGAACCGCAGTGGGGCGGCGGGATGGAGGAGCATCCCCGGAGTCTCACCATTGGCGACTTGCTGCGAGCTGCGCGGGATGCCGGACGACAAGGTCACATCATCCTCTCGAAGGATGATGTGAAGAAACGAACCTTGGGATTCCTCGATGTGGATGCCGGAGTCCGCTACTGGGTTGCGCTGACGACTGTGATCGGTCGGGAGTGCAGCCGACCCGGTGAGCCTGAAAGCTGGGTGGACACCCTGCGGAGCATTGGGACTCGGGGTGATTGGCAGCGAGGGGGCTACTCGGATCTGATCCGCACCCCCGTGGGTCGGCAGGAACTGGCTCGGAGGCTGTCTGGACGGAGTGTCAATTGAGCAACCACCTGGGAGAATCTCGGCATCACAAAAAAAGGAGATGCTTCCGATGATCAGAACCCCGGGTGGGCGGAAACGTTTGGCTGAGATGCTTTCAGGGTCGAAAAGCACCACCCGACTTCTCCACGGTATGATCCAGTTGTTGGACTCATACGCCTGCTGAGGTGCTCTATGTCGGATGAAGGTCAAAGTGGGGTGCAGTGTCCTGAGATGGAAGAGGATCAAGAAGCTGAGGTGCTGGCTCCTGTCAGGAGCTTGAATCCTGCCAAGCAGACGATCAAGGTCAAGGATGGTCAGACTCCGGGGAAACGTGACTTGTCTCTGAATGAGACACTGCGTCAGATTTGGGAAGACCGGCAGCAGAATGTGGACGTGCGCTACCTTCATGACCCTATCCGTGGAGACTACGTGTTTCTCCTGGCAGAGGGTTGGGTGTCGCTTACAGGTAATGAGTTGATGCTGCTGGAGGAGTTTGGGGATTATTCGGCTCACCCTATCCTTGACCCTGACGTGACTGCACTCTTCAATCTGACCGTGGACGACATGTGGGATATGCTTAGCAGCCATGAGGGGCGCAACTGGATTGCATCTTACCTTGAGGAGACCTGCTAATGACCGAGATTAAGTGCTCCTCCGTAGCACAGTGGATTCTGCAAGCCCGGAATGCAGGGCGTAAAGGGCAGCTGTTGCTTTCAGAGGACGATCCCTGTCTCCGTCTGCTGGGCTTTCTGAACGTGGATACGGATGAGCATTATGTGGTTGGGCTCACTGCAGTGAAGGATCGTGCTCAGTGGGGTACAGGTCTGCCACCAGGAGAGTCTTGGGAGTCCATTCAGATGAGTGTAGACATCCCAGAACGGACTTTGAGTGATCTAATCAGGACACCGCCGGGACGTGCCCTGCTTGCTCTCCGGTTGTCAGGTCGAGTGCTTCGGGACAAAGAGGTGGCTGAATTCGTCAGCGAACGGCTGAAGGCGGAGAGATAACCGTGCCCACGTACAAATTTCAGTGCCAGTGTGGGTTGCGCTTTGAGGGCACAGCCCCAATGAAGGATCACCAGAAGCCTAAGAAGTGCCCCGACTGTGGCGCTGAGGCACAGCGGGTCGTACCCGAAGATGTGGCTGGGGTGTTCAACCAGGAGGTTACGGGCCCTGTGCCTCAGAACACAGGGCTCTCACAGTATGATGCCCACGTGGATCGGGTCATCGGCAAGTCCGCGGATCAAGGGCGCAAGGTGATTGCCAGGCGGAAGAAGGAAAAGGAGCAGCTCCTGGATGGTGTCCCGGGAGTTGCCCCTGATGATCTTTCCCGCAATCCAGATGGAACCTATCGAGTGATGACGCCAGAAGAGCGTGGCGTTCACGAGCGGGCGAATACCATCAACAGCCTGGCAATGAAGACTCTCAAGAAAACCAAGAAGTCTCAGCCCACCCCGTAAAGCCTCCTCCGCTATTCGGCGCAATAGCTGCCTTATACGAGCCCCCTGAACAGAGGAGGGAATCCTCCATCTGGGACACCCTGTGGTTTCAGATAGGCAAGACTGACAAACATATGTGGTTTCTTGGCTGATTTCCCCTTGGTGAAAGCCAAGTGGTTGAACGGACTGACAGCGGGTTGCATTAACACCTTACCCTTTTTAGGGGTGGGTCCTGCTGAGAGGTGATCGATGGCTTTCCCAGGCAACAATTATGCCCCTCCTGGCGTTTTCACTGACACCAAGTTCGAAAACCCACTGGCTGGGACACTGGAAGCCCTCAAGATTCCCGTCATTATCGGTGAGGGGAATGAGATTCTGTATCAGCAGGATCTTGAGATCGTTCGTGGATCCTCCGCCAGCGTGGATCAGCGGGTGGTTGGTGAGGATGAAACCGGTCGAGCCGTTGTCAGCATCTCCAACACCGGTGTTGTGACCCGCGGGGATTTCAACGGAGTGCTGGATCGGTTCCAGGTTCGTAACTTCCCCATCGTTTCTGGGGACGGCACGGGCACGACCACCAACAACCGCACGGACGTGCTGGTCACGATCAACAACGTGCCCGTAGTGGTTCGTTCTTTGATCGGTGCTACGGGCTTGGTGCAGCTAGCAACGGTGCCCACGGCGACCGACGTCGTTCGTTGCACCTACTATTTTGATCGCACGGACACCCTGATCACGGACGATGTTTCCGCCCAGGTGCCTGGCATTTCTGCTCAGGTGCGTGCCATGGCGGGGATTGGGGACTCGGATGCCCCCAATCCTACAGTGCCCCCAACCACCCTGGATCTGCATGGGGACATCCTCAATTCCGGTGGGGCAGTGGTGGTACCTGCGAACAACGTCCTGTCCCTCGTCGTGGACGGGGTGGCTCGCACACTGACGATTCCGCCCCGCACCAACTACACGATGCTGCAGGTGGCAAGTGCCATCGTTGCCCTGCGGGCAGGCACTCTGAGTGCTTCGACCTTTGTGAACCAGTATGGTCAGTCTGCTCTGTTGCTTACAGCGGATTGCAGTCTGGTGATCAACAACGGAAGCGCCAATGCACCGCTCGGGTTGCTCACTGGGCAAGCTGACAACCGGGTGACCACCTTCTATACGTTCCAGGGCCCGATCGTGGATGGCACCAACGGTGGTGTGACCACGACTGACCCGGCTGATGTGACCGTGAAGGTGGACGGGCATCAAGTCATCCCAACTGCTGTGGATGGCGCAAACCGGGCAGTGACCCTGGCAGTAGCCCCCAAGGCTGGGGCTCGGGTGAGCGTTCAGTACTACTTCAACACCTGGCAGGATACCTTTGATTACCTGGCGGACATCAACGTGACTCAGGTTTTGAGCTGCGGGGATGTGCCAGGCGGCACTGGCTACGTGCAGGGCGTGGATTTCGTCCTCCAGAATGACCGTATCGTTTGGGGAACCGCAGCCATCGTGACGGCTGGGGTGAACACAACTGGTACCACGATCTTCCAGGATCAGCTCACCACAACGCTGGTGGATGACCGCACCTTCCTTTCGGAGTGCACTCCGATCGTGCAGTCCAGCGGTGGGATTGCTGTTTCCAGCACCACCCAGTTCTTGCTGCCTTTCCAGCCCACGCTGGGCAACGGGCGGGACACCCCGCTCGGGCAGAGCCTGTTCCAGACCATTGCCAATGACCGCATTGACGTGGCTGTGAACCGTCCGGATGTGATCTGGGCTTACTGGGGCTTCGGCATCCAGGATGCGCTGGATCGTGGTCGGGTGGAGGTTCTCACGGTTGATGGTTTGACCATCACCCTGAAAGACCCGGCGATGGTTGGCGCCACTGTGTACGCCACCTTCTACCACAACCGGCTCACGGATAGCACCTACACCCTGTCCTGTGTGATTCCTGGCATCTCGGGGGTGGGTACCTACACAATTCAGGACACGGATGAGAATGATGTCATCGGGGTGTCTTTCAACACTGGCACTAAGAGCGCCGGGCTGGCAGGCATCCCCATCGAGTTCCCCTCGGGTTCCGAGCTGAAGTCAGATGCTCACTTTGAATCCGTGGATGCTTCGACCTTTGTCGGGCCTGTAGAGGAGATCGTGACGGTGCAGTTTGCTGTCCGTCAGGCAACTCCTGCCAAGTACACGGCAACGGGTGCCGGTCCTTACGATTTCATCGCTGGGGCTTCGGATCACCTCCGGGTGCGTCTGCACTCGGTCGAGGTGGTCACGGCGGCTGGGCTCAACCTGGCATCCCCCTCGCTGGTGGTCACGCACACGGGTGGATACTTCGCATCTTTGGTGAGTGACGAGATCGTTTACACTGGCGGTACGGGATCGACGGTCGGTGAGAACTATGAGGTCGCAGCCTCGGAAGAGTTCACCCTTGGCATCGACAATGTCGATGTGAACGTCAAGACCGGGATTGGCACGGCGAAAGACATCGACTTCTTCCGTGACGCCATCAACGAGGCAGCCGGTGGCTCCCAGGGTCTGTCCCTGGGAGGTGGCGCTGCCACCGGAACGACCTTCAAGCTGGCAGCAGCCATGCCCGGTTACGCCGTGGATGACTACTACGTCGGCTGGAAGGTTGTGCTGGGCAACGGGGCAACCCAGGGTACGGCTGGTGAGTCACGGGAGATCACGGCGTACAATGGTACGACCAACCTGGCAACCATTGCCTCCAGTTACACCCTGATTGGGTTTGCCCAGCAGACGATCAACCTGGCAGGTGTGGTTGGTGGCGATACCGTGACGATCGGTGCCGACACCTACACCTGTGTGGATCCTGGTCCTGCTGCGGCTTACGAATTCATCAAAGGTGGTACGGACATCCTTTCCGCCGTCGCTTTGGCTGGTGCCATCGCTTTGCAAGTCCACCCCACCTATGCGGCTGCAGCCGTAGGCGGGCAGCCGCAGGTGACGGTCACGGCAACGGCAGCTGGGCTGGCTGGTGAAGCGGTGACGCTGGCAACGGCAGTTCCAGCACACTACACCTTCACGGATCAGGAAGGGGTGCTGCACGCCACGCCGACGACTTTGCTGTTCAGCTACATCACGGATCCATTTTACGTCTACAACCCGGCAGCTCGGGCAGCGCTGGCAGGGGCTACCAAGTTCGACGGGCCCTTCACCGTTACGGCTGGGGCATTGCTTGACCGCTTGAACTTCGTCTACCAGGGTTCGGTCACTGGTGCCACAGCTACCTTGGTGGCATCCCTGGTGGGGGCACCGACGACTTATGCCACAGCAGCGGCTCTGGCAACCGAAGTGCAGACCCGCATCGCAACAGCGGTGGCAGGTGCAGGGGCAGCCTTCGCAGGGCTGGTGATTGAATGTGCCGCCAATGCTGATGGACAGCTTGAATTCCGGCTCCAGCTGCCAGGGCTGGATAACGCCGGGTTCCTCCAGTTCATTGTGGATGGCACCCCAGCACGAGACTTTGCCATTGCGGCAGGGATCGACACGGGTTCTGCAGTCGGGCGCGGGCAGGCAGCGCTGGTTCAAGGTCTGGTGGCACGCACTTACAAGTGCCCCACTCCTTCGGCTGGTGGTGCCAAGCAGCTCAATGACCGGCTGATCCTGCGGAACCGAGTCCTTCCTGGTGGTGGCGGCAGCATGGCAGCAGACTTTGTGACCAGCCTCACGGCGCTGGAAGTGAAGTCTGACAACGATAAAGCTGGTTTGGTGGCGGGGCAGTACGGCTTGGCAGGTTCTGCTGCGGTCGTTCACCCGGCATCGATGGTAGGGAACATCGGGTACGCCGGTGGACAGGCTGCAGCCGGCGGCGGTGAGCCTGTAGTCCTTTTCTATGATGGGACTGCTCTCCAGGCAGAGAATGACACTTTCAACTTTGATCTGGATGGCTATCCGGTCAATGTGACTTTCACTAGCACCCCGGCTGGAACGGCTACCTCGATTGGCCCAGTCACGGATGTGGCTTCTGTGATGGGTCAGATCATTGCCACGATGGCTGCAGTGCCCGGGGCTCCTTGGGGCAACGCTGCTGCAATCATCAACGCCAATTTGATTCGGCGTGAAGGGGCAGCCTTCCGGATCACCAGTGCTGTTTCGGACACCACCTCGCATGTGGTGATTGGAGCAGGGCTGGCTAACGCCGTCCTCGGGTTCCAGGACGGACAGACGGCACTGCGGGTTACCGTGCCGACCCGAAACCTCGTGTCGGCGCTCATGGCGCATCGGCATGCGACCTTTGCAACATGGCTGCTGGCTCCGGCGACTGAGGCAGCGACCTCGTTCACAACCTACGGGTTTGCAACGGTGGAGCCTGATGCCACTGGGGCTGAGTTCCTGTACATCCAGGATGCACCCCGAGCGGTAGCAAACCTGGGTGCAGCCTCCAACGTGACGATGAAGAACACCACGGGTGGTGTTTCGGATGCGTTGCGTTATGGTACAGGGCTGACCGCAGTGGACGGGGACGGTGCGGTGGGTGAGGCAGCCCTGAGTGGCTACTTCGTCATCTCCAACGTGCCTACAGGGTCGGGAACTGCGAATACCTCGGTGCTCAACAACGGGGTTGGACAGGATGGTATCGTCGGTCAGACCTACCGGGATGAAGTTACCGGGCTGACCTTCACAATCCTGCCCCGCAACTGGTCTACCAATCAGACTGGGCCCTGGCTGGCTTATCCGACAGGTGGGACTTTCCGGTTCAACGTGAGCAAGACGTTCCTCACGAACGCCAACCTGCCGATCCTTGCCGTCAATGGGGTTGAGCTGGTTGTGTCCAACACAGCCGGGGTGGGTGTGGGGGATACGGCGATCGTTACCACCTACGCCCGGAGTGGCAGTGAGCCAAAGGTGGGGGATCTCTACTACACCACCTACGCTTACACGAAGGTGGACTTCACCACCACTTTCTACACCAAGATGCAGGCAGTGGAGCGGGACTTCGGGCCCGCCACCCCGGACAATCCTGTATCTCTGGCGACCTACCTGGCTATGTTGAACGGGGCTGTGCTGGTAGGGATCAAGCAGGTTCAAAAGGAGGCGAACTCCTCCCAGGCAAGTCTGACCTCCTACCGGAATGCAATCTCGGAGATGGAGGGTGTGCTGCCGGGCTTCATTTCCCCGGACATGGTACTGCTGATGCGGGGTGACTCGACGGAACTCTTCCAGGTGCTCAAGAAGAGCAACGAGAAGATGTCCTCGATCCGGTACAAGTCTGAGCGCACCTCGATCATCGGGATGGCGGCTGGGTCACTGCCCCGGGATGCTCAGAACCTGGCGCAGAACCTGTTCAGCCCCCGGATGCGGTTGGTGTACCCGGACATGGCACTGATCGATATCCAGGACAACCTGGGGAACTCGAAGCAGTACCTGATCGATGGGTGCTACCTCGCCACGATGCTGGCTGGCTCGGTGGTTTCCTCCAACGTGGACGTTGCCACCCCGTGGACGGGTCGACGCCTGGTTGGTACTTCCGGGCTGGCACGGCAGCTGGACGCGGTCGAGCAGAACCAGATTGCCGTCAAGGGTGTGACGATCCTGGAGGATCGCCCGCCCTACCTCAGGGTGCGGCATGGTCTGACGACTGACATGACCAACATCCTGACCAAGACCCCGACGATCGTGCAGATTGCTGATGAGGTTCAGCGGCAGGCACGGTCGGTGCTGGAGCAGTTTGTCGGGATCAAGTTCCTGCCAGGCGTGCTCAGCCAGATTGAGGGTCGCCTCAGCATGATGCTGAAGGCAATGGTGGCAGCCCAGATCATCACGGCTTACACCGGGGTCAAGGCGAACCCCTCGGCTGATGACCCCACGGTCGCTGAGGTTGAGGCTTTCTACAGCCCGGTATTCCCGCTCCTCTACTTGGTGGTCACTTTCCACCTTCGGTCTTCGATCTAATTTTGATCGCTAGGCAGGGCTGGGGTACAGCCCTGCCTAGCGATTAACCCGCCATACTTTCCCCCGCATCCGAGTAACAACTTCAGGCAACAACGCTTGAGGTGCTACAATGTCGGATGGTAAGACTCGAATCGATGGCTGGGTGTTTCAGATCCTTGCAGCCCTGATGGAGGCGCAGCAGAACGGATCTCCTCTTCTGGACAAACCCACCTCGGGTGAAGTCCGCACGAAGCTGATCCAGCACACCAATACGAAGCCTCTTCATTTCATCGAGTCTGGATTGGAGCGCTTGCTCGATTGTGAGCTGGCTTTCAAGGTGCTCGGGTCTGCTACCCCGACGTACACGGTGACGGAACGGGGCGAAACCATTGCCAAGAGTTTGCTCAAGCTCCCCCACGTTTGGGGAACCGACTTCAGGGAGGGCTACTACACGAGGGATGTCATTCAGGCTGTTCTTGATGCCCACAAAGATTGGCTCACGGTTTCGGAGTTGGTGTCCCGGACGGGGATCTCGGAAAGCCAGATCCGTAAGACTTGCCGGGAGTTGCTTGTCCTAAACAAGGTCGAGCGTGGCTCGGCTCCCAAGGGAGTCGGTGGGCGTCTCATCGATCAGTTCAGGGCACCAGGGATCATGGCTGGTGTCTCTTTCCAGATGACTCCCACTTCGAGCACTCCTCCGGTGGTGGCTCCTATTACTCAGGACTGGCATCAGGATTCCGAGGTTGATGATGTCGTGGCAGCGGTGGTAGCCAAGGTCACGGAGAAGGAAACCCCCAAGGTGGAGTTCCCTGACGTGGACGCTGTCCTGGAGCCAGACAAGGAAGAAGAGGATGCCAACCTTGATGGGTCGGATCTCTACACAAATCCGATCGGTTGCACGACTGTGGTGCTGAACGTTCCCGATGAGTTGTACCATCGGCTGGAGGCAGTGGCGGACATCCTGGGTGCCGAGATCGAAGACGTGCTGATCACGCTGGCTGAGAACCTTGTGTCCCAGACTCGTGCCTCCATTGCCAATGATCTGACCCCCATGGACTCTTCTAAGTTCTAAAAGTAAGTACTCTAGACACAACTTGACAGTGGCAAATTCCTGGGTATAGTTCATCCATAGGAGGTGGGCAATGCCCGGAAAAAAGTACACGCTCACGGAGCTAGCTGAAGCGGCTGGCATCACTGGGCGGACGATTCGCTACTACATTGCCCAGGGTGTTCTCCAGAATCCCGTGTCCCAGGGGTGCAATGCCCATTACACGGAGGAGCACCTGGAGCGTCTTCGCTTCATCAAGACGCATCAGGAGCGGGGAGCATCCCTGGCAGAGATCAAAGCCCATCTGGGCAATGAGAAGTTGAGGGTTCTGGGTTCCGTCGTCATTCAAATTCCGATTCGGCATGGCGTGGTGGTGTCTGTGGATGTTGACTACTTCAGTCGGCACCAGGCGTTGGTTGAGGCTGCCATGCGGATTCTGGCACAAACTCTGAACTCCGAGGAGCACAAGTCATGAACGCAGTCGAGTCTATGGGCAATGTTCTGTACAATGCAGCAACCCGCCAGCCCATCAAGATGGCGATGCAGCACCTGGATCTGGTCGGTAGGGCTTCCGCAGCTGGTGCGCTGCTCCAGGTCATCCACAAGTTCAAGGCAGAGGGCACGGCTCCCGTGGAGGCTCTGTACACTTGTCAGCTGCCACGCAATGGCGTCGTTCGCCGGTTCATCGTCAAGGGGGACGGGTTCGAAGTTGAGTCCAAGCTTTCCCCCCGGGCAGAAGCTCGCAAAGAGTACGAGGAGGGTGTCCAGCAGGGGCACCTTTCCGTGCTAAGTGAAGCCAGCCTCGACGGCTTGACCACCATCTCCATTGGGCAGATCCGCCCGGACGAGGAGGTCACGGTCACGGTCGAGATCGTCTGCGGAGTCGAGGTACGGGATCAGGGATTCCGGTTCCGGTTCCCTTTCACCCTGGCACCCAACTACCACTCGCAGGCTGTGGCTTCCTCGAATCGGGTCGAGCTGCCCACCTCCGTGTTCGGTGACCTGATTCTGCCTGAGTGGAAGAATGCCGCCAAAGGTGGGCTGCATCAGGTCTCCTTCAAGGTCATGGTTGACCCAGGTGGGGCGCTGGACTTCGTGTCCTCCCCTTCGCACCGGGTGCTGATCCGCCCCAATGCGGATGGTACCGCAGAGGTCTCCCTGGCAGGCGGGAACGATGTCCCCAACCGGGATCTTGTCATCGACGTGAATGCCAAGGAAGCCACCCCGGTGATCTATGCCGACACCAGCCTCGTGGCGGGCACCACCCCAGTGGCTACCCTGCCGAAGGATGCCCCGGCGTGGACGGTTTCCGTGCCCTCCAGCAAGGTGCCCAAGGCAGCTGCGGTTGCCCGCAAGGTGTTGTTTCTCCTGGATCGCTCCGGCTCGATGCAGGGAGATCGCATGGCTCAGGCACGGCTGGCAACCCAGGCTTGCCTGTCTGCCCTGGAGCCGACCGATGAGTTTGGGCTGATTTCCTTCAGCTACACCCCTGAGGTGTTTGCTCCAATACTGGCTCCTGCAACGGATGCCAATCGCAAGCAGGCAAAGCTGTTCCTCGATCGCATCAATGCCAGCGGGGGCACTGAGTTGCTCGCAGCCTTGACGGCAGCAACGGAGGTGCTGTCCAGCTCCGGTGATGGGGACATCTTCTTGATCACGGATGGTGAGGTCATGGAGACCGGCACCATCCTTGAGCAGATGGCGTCCACGGGGATCAAGGTTCATGTGCTCGGGATCGGGGATGCCTCTCAGGATCGGTTCATGGCGTCCATGTCCCGGCGGACGGGTGGCGTGCAGCGGATGGTAGGGGTCGGGGAGGACGTGGCGACCCAGGCACTGGATCTTTTCAATGCCGTGAAGCAGCCACTCCAGCAGAACGTCAAGGCAGTCGTTGAGCTGACTGACGGGAAACTTCAGGAGCATACGGTGAAGACCGTGTGGGATCGTACCGCTGTCCTCATCACGGACAACGGGCAGAATGGGCGCGTGTTGCCGAAGAATATCCTCCTCTACTGGGATGGTGGCAACACCAAGGTCGAGCTGCCTCTGCACCGGGAGGCTCCTGACGGGCTGATGGCACTCCTCTGGGCAGGGCGTCAGGTCGAGGATCTTGAGTCCGCTCTGGATCAGGCGGGAAAAGGGCCCAAGAAGGTCGCCATCGAGAAGATGCTCAAGGAAGTCTCGATGACCTACAGCCTCGCCAGCCGGGTGATGAGCCTGTCGGCGGTAGTGAAACGGATCGGGGACATCGCCAACGTGCCGGTCAACCAGCAGATCATTCCGGTGGGGATGCCCTCGGATATGCCGCAGACTCAGGTGGGTTCTACGGGGGCACTGTGGAGTCTGAACCAGGCGGGTGTGGTGAGTGCTGCAGCGTTCTACAGCCCCTGTATCAATGTCAGTACCCTGAGCCTTGGCGGCGGTTACTCCCCGCCTGGGGTGTACTGTATGCTCCAGGATTCCTCCACCACTTCCCTTACGGGTGACGTTGACTACTGCGACTCGGACAGCTTGGAGAGCTGTGAGGAGCCCACGAAGGGGATCATTCGGGGGGGTGGCGCCAGGCTCCGGCAGCAAGCGGTCAAGAGCAAGGGTGGTGGAATGACCAAGTGCTGTGAGTCCTTGGATGCCCCGCCCGCTCGGAGGAAGCTGGCACTCCGGGACAACCAGGATGCCTTCAACGCTGCGGCTGCAGCGACACCGAAGAAGGCGCAGAACTACAGCTGCTCGGACATCAAGGTGATCGGGAAGATCCAGTCGATGATCGAGGAGCTGGGCAAGCTGGAAGCTGACGGTGGAGCACCTGGGGATACGTCGGAGCATCGGTTCTACCTGACCCTGGTGCTGGCACTGGCAGCGCTGGCAGCTGACGTGGACGGGGGCACGAGCATCTACCGGGCGCACCTGAAGAAGATGGCGGCGTTCCTGGAGAAGCACGCCCCGGCGGATTTCAAGGATCTGCCGAAGATCACCAAGGCGCTGAAGGGTGGCACCACCAAGGTGAACGGCAACTGGTCTGCAACCTACCTGCCGATGTGCAAGCGTCCCGGGATGTACATCCCGGATGCCATCAACTTGATGTTGACGGAAGCTTCCATCTAAGACCTAGTCCTCCCTCCTTCTTTTTCTCCCTCACTAGCCTGGCTATACGACCCCGTCTTTAGAAGGCGTGGTCGCCATTTCCTATCGTGCGGGGAGCAGAAAGAATGCCGAACTTGGATAACAGACCGACCTCGGGCGTAGGTGGTACCTCGTACCTGTACGATTTCGGGACCACCCCAAACACTCGTACAGCGGTCAGTCAGAAAGTGCGGATTCTGACCCCGCACTATGGAGACACCCAGGCACTGCACCAGATGGGGGTCTTGAGCACCTTCAGTCCGCAGATGTCTCGTACGGTGGAGCCCGTCCGTGGTGTGGGCTTTGGGGATCAGGTGGCGGAGCTGGTTCCGTCCGTCACTGACCCGCCTACGGCTTCATTCGAGCGGGCACTGCTCTACCTGTGCAACCTGTGGCAGTCGACTGGTTACGCTGGTGGTGTGGACGGGCCCGTGCGCTCTCTGGCACATCACCGCTGGCCTTTCGACATCGAGCAGCAGTTGGTGTTCTCTACCCTGGCGGACAAGGATCTCGGGGCTCCCAATCAGGGGGTCAGCGGGCAGTCCGGTACATTCCAGGGTGGACTCAAGCAGATCAATTTCCCGGAAGTCACCTCCGGGGGTGCACGTCCCCCGTATGACACCAGTCTGCGAGGGCACAGTGCAATCATTACGATCTACGAGGCTTGTTGGTTTACCAGCTGGTCTGCCTCTTTTGCCAAGGATGCCGGGATGATTATGGAGACCGGGGACGTCACGATCAGCGACGTTCACGATTTCTCCAGTGTGTACGGTGAATTCCTGGCAACTGGTAACGATCCCACCATCGGTCAGCTGGGTTCCATCCGGTTTGCGGAGCAGGGCTTCGGTATCAACCCGGCAGGTTCCGGGGTGGGCGGTGGTTCACAGTTGTCCGTGTTCGCTCAGGCAACGACCTGATCTAGTTCGAAACCCTGGGAACAGCCCGGTGGCCTAAAGACAGACTTCTAAGACGGATGGGAACAGCAGCTTGTACTCTTTGCCTTCCCTATTTTGTGGTAGGGAATGGGTCAACGGGAAAACTTAGACAACTGTTAACAATCCATCTTGAGCTGTTCAAGGCTGCCCAGCTGTTTCCTTGACACTCCTCCCTGCCGGGCAGGGGATGGGTGCAACGAGGAAACATGCAGATCACACTTGAGGCTCTGGAAAATGCTGTTGCTCCTATTGAGGAGCTAGGTCAGGGCGAGTCCACTTTTTCAGTTGGTTCTACCAGCATCACTGTGCATGCCCTTCTGCCTGAGGAAGAGGCGGAAGTGCAGAACTACGCCTCCCAGTCTTTGGGGGAAGAGAGCAGCCCTCTAGACTACATCGAACGCTTCAAGAAGTCTGTCCTGGCATATGCCATTGTCGAGATCGGAGGTCAAGACCTGCGGGATGTGACCACACTTGAGACGGCTGAGAAACTGGACAACGGCAAATTCGTTAGGATTCCCAAGGTCGATGCCATGCGTCAGATCGTTGGGAAATGGACGGGTTCTGTTCGAACGGGGGTGTTCCGCAAGTACATCGACTTGGTGAGCCGCATTGAGGATCGTGCCCGCCAGGCCATCCTTTTTGATCCCACTGATCGTGACTCTGAGATCAACCGCCTGACCAAAGACATCGCAAAGCTGGAAGAGCGCAAGGCTGCTCTCATCGAGGAGCGGGACCATGCAGGAGTGGATCTGTCCACTCAGCTAGCGAAAACGGCTCGCACCATCGAGAAAATGGATCAACAGGTGAAGGCTCCTGACGGTACCGAGTCAGATGAGCCACCGGATCAGATCCTGCCTGTGAGCAAACGTACACAGGAAGCTCCTGTTTCTGGTCGGCGTCAGTCAATTGTTCCTCAGCAAGGAGCACCCCCTGTTACAGCACCCGCTCCGAGAGTCACCAGGGAGGCTACAGCGGAGGTGGCTCCTGCGCCGGCTCCGGAGCCGGCACCCACTCGGGTTAACCCTGAATTTGAGGACTCCTTTGTAGACCCAGGAGATCAGGAAAGCATGGCTGCTGCCATTGCGGCAGAAACACGCCGGGTTCTTGCTCGAAGGCAGCAGCAACAGCAGGCTGCTCCTGTGTCCGTGATCAATGCAGCTTTGGCGCGTCGCCCGCCGCACCTGGACGCTCAGGAAACGGAGGACGAGCTTGAGACTGCTTCTACAGCCAGAGGAGCTGTATACGCTGGAAAGACCGCTGATGGCGTTGACACCTTCAGAATGCCAACTGAGGATCTGGTGGAACGTCGAGGAGGAGCCAACCCTCAGCAGCGGGTACCTTTGAACAAGGGTCAAGACCCTAAGGTTTCCCGGAATCCTAGGTTCAAGCCAGCACCCAGGATGTGATCATGGATCCCATCCTGCTGCCCAGAACAACCCAAGATCAACGTGCCCCATTCTATGAGGACGTTGAGACTTTGATTCTGAATGGTTTTCTAAGCCATTCCGTAAGGATCAAAGGGATCTCTGTTTCTTTGAGGTCTTTGGGTCCCGGGGATGTGGTGTTGCTTAAGGCAAGGGCATCCTCGGGTCTTGATGATGACTGGAAAGTCTGGGCAATAGCATCCGCAATCTGGATGGTGGACGGCTACTGTTTGTTAGATGAGGTTCACGCAGCCCCCAGGCTGGCAAAAATGATCTGGCGGCTTCCCAAGTACGTCCGAGAAGTTTTGTTCAGCCTGGTGTCTGGGTTGTTTGTTCGACAGGGCTTGGCTTTGGAAGCCACCGAAGCCTACTGCTATGAGTCCATCTCACGGTTTAGGTGGAGAGCCGGTGGTGGGCAACTCCCCAACATGCACTCGGGCATTCCTGGTGTGGATAGGATGGGTACAAATTATGTCCAGCGAATGTGGACATTCTTCAACCGTGTCGAGGATGCCCAACTAGAAGAGGATGCTACTTGGGAAGGTTTCAAGCTCGTAACTTCCGCCATGGCACCCAAGGGCGTCAAGAAGATCGACACCCATGACAAAGAACGAAAAAAGACAGAGCTTGAGCACCGACAGAATGTAGCCGACCGGATGTTTTACACCCGGATGGGTGTCATCAAGCCCCAGGACGAAAAGACGACTGTTCGTCCCATGCTAGGGAACGGCTCCAAGTCCGCTGATGATCTTGTGGATGAGATGAAGCGGTGGGTGACCGGAGAGGATGACTGGCACGATCAGATTGTGAATGAATACAAGCGCAAGGTTTCGGAACGCTACGAACAGGAAAAGCAGGAGCGGCAGCGGCGTGCAGCGGCTTGGCGTGAGCAGCAGATCGAGCTTGAGGAATCTATGATGCCTCAACAGATGGTGGCTTACACCTCGGAACAGCTGCAAAGTCTGTTGAAACAGCGTCAGCCGGGTCCTGCTGGAGTGAAACACGTAGCCTCGGGAACCAACTCTGGTCGAGAATACCTCTATGAGAAGTACCTACACAGGAAGGCGGATGCAGGGGCGCTGAAGGTTGAGGATGGAGTCTTGGTGGCAAACCCAGGTCAGGATCTGACTGATCAGTTAGCCCAACGGATGGTGCCTTTCCAAACTGGAAGTGACGACTTCGAGAGGTAAGGAAGATGGCTTTCGGTAAAACAAGAACAGAACTTGAGATTAACCTGGAGCCACTTGGCATTACCATGACGGCAGAAGAACTTGCCCTGGAGATGCGCCGGTGGGTTGCGGGCGAGTACGACTACCATGACCTGATCATCGCTGAAGCCAAACGTCTGCTTCTGGAACGTTTCGAGCAAAGTCGTCAGACGTGGCAGGATCTAGCTGACCCTCCAAGGTATCCATACCAGCATCAGAATTTGTGCCTCATCTATGGCTTGCTTCAGTCTACGGTCAAAGTGGATCCCGGGGTCATGCAGGTAGTGAATGGTCAGGTGGTCGATAGCACTAATGCTACGAGGTAGAAACTGAGATGCTAGGCTCCTCCAGATCCGCAAGTATGCTTGAGATTGGCGTCGATGCCAAGGCACTGGAGCAACTTAACCGCACCTCCGCCGACTTTGAGAAAAAGTTGGTGGGGGCACTTCGAGAAGCCGCCCAGGTCAATATCAGTCCGCAGACCTTGTCACGTCTGAAGCGACAAGTTGAGCATCTCAACCAGTCGTACCTGGATGCCTCTGCCAAGGTTCTGGAACTTGATCGAAAGATGCGAGAAAAAACCATCACGGCTGAGCAAAGAGCTGTGCTGGAGATCACCAAGAAAGAGATCGAGGAAAAGCTGAAAGGACTGCAGGAGGAGTCTAAAGAACGCCTGCAGATGGCACAAAAGCTGAAGGCTGTTGAAGCCCAATTGGCACTGAAGAACTACAGTGAGGAGCACGCTCGGCAACTCAAGGATGCCAAAATGACAGCCCTGGCGGAGGCAACAGCGCACAAGCGTGCCTTCGACAAGGTGCTGGAGGATCAAAAGAAAAAGCAGACCAGGGTTGCTGAAGCCCAGAAAGAACTTGGTCTGGGGGGCAAAGGGAAACTGGGCAAGTTTGCTCGTGTTTCTGAGAAAGCCGGTGAAGGCATCGGTGATGTCATCAAGGATGTTCAGTCAAAGGATCTTGGGAGTTTTGCGGGCATCCTGAAAAAGATGGGCGCCGGGGCAAAGACCGCGGGGGCGGCCACAGCGGAAAGTGGTGGGATGCTGGGTGGGCTTGGTCAGATTTTGACCAAGCTTGGACCCGCCCTTACAGCCATTGGAGGCATTGCAGCAGGTTTTGCTGCTGTAGCCAAGGTCATTGTGGATGCAGATGCCCAGGCAAAAGAGTTCAACCGCACCTTGATGGAGAATGGTGTGGCAGCCGGGGACATGCAGACTGAGTTCAAAGGGGTCACCGAGAGCCTGGATACGGTCAGGGAGGCTTTTACATCTTTCAGTTTCAATCGCCTTTGGGGCACTACGGCTAAAGACCACCTGCAGATCCTGGCAGCTTACTCTCAGGCTGGCTTGACTTTCAAGGAGCTTACGGCAGGGGCTAAAGATTCAGCCGAAGAGATTGACAGGCTGCAAAAGGCTACAGCCTCAGCTTTGACTTACTCCAAGCTGCTGGGGATGACCACAACGGAAGTTGCAACATCCACTGCTGACTACATGGAAGAGCTTGGGCTCTCTCTGTCCGAGGTGCAGGAAAAGTTCAGTGCTATTGCGGTAGTGGCAAAAGAGTCTGGGTTCGCCACCAAGCGTTTCATGGGCATGTTGCTTCAGGCAACTTCTGGGATGTCCATGTACAACGTACGGTTGGATGAGACCGCAGGTTTGTTGACCCAGCTTGGCAAGATCCTTGGTCAAAAGATGAGTGGGGACTTTGTTCAGCAGCTGACCAAGGGCTTCAAGGATGAAGGCACCCAAGACCGGGTCAAGAAGACAATGACCACAGGTCTGGACTTTGCCCTGAAGATTTCACAGAAAGGCGCCATCAAGACAGCCTCAGATTTCCAGACCAAGCTGGCTTCCTTGGGTAAGGAATCACCCGCAGCGGCGGAGGGCATCCGAAGTGTTCTGGCATCAGCGGGAATTACCGGTGGTGAGGGTCCCGAGGAGTTTGCCAAGAAACTCGGGAAGATGTCCGGTGAGGAGCAAGCTAAGGTCACGTCGCAAGCTAGGGCAATGGGTGGAAAGGAAGGAGAATCCGTTGCTCGAATGCTTGGTAGTGCCATCGACAAGTCCCTAGCTTTCCGGGGAGGTCTGGGTGGCGCCCAGGCAGCACGTCAGTTTTCGGATCCTGCTGAAGTGCTGGTGTTGCAGCTCAATGAAATCCGCGGAGTGCTGCACAAAAGCCTAGATGAAATTGATCTCACAGATGAAAAGAGCCGGATGGCTTGGGAAAGCATCACTGGTAAGTCAGGTGAAGCTGCCATGCAGCTGTTCAAGGTGGGGCAAGAGTTTCGTGGTCGAGAATCGACCATCAAGCAATTCGTGGAGAAATTGAAGAAGTCTACAGATCCTGTGGAGATGGCTCAGCAATTCAACGAAAGTTTCGGCAAAGCCTGGAAGATCTCAATGAAGGAAACAGGTGAGATCTTTGATGAAACCGGAGCCAAGCTGGACACTACGGCTGAGTCTTTGATCCTAGCTACCGGTGCCGGGGAACTGAGTAAGGCAGCTGTTCCTGAGGACATCCGTTTGGCACAAGAGGTAGCTTCTAACACCACTGACATGACCAAGATCCTGGAGCAGGGTGTTGAGGCATTACTTGCCAGCATTGATGAAAGTGTGTCCTACATTGCGGATCTGCTGGGTCTGCGTTCTAAGGGGCTGAAAGGCAAAGAGGCAGAGGCGAAGGCTTCTGCTTTGAAGACTCTGCAGAGTGAACTCTCTACGGGTTCCAAGTCTATCTTCAAGCAGGAGAGGCTGCTTGCGGGCAAGCAAAAAGAGCTTGGATCCACGATGTCCAAGGAAGCTAGAGAAAAACTGGTCACCGAGATTGAACAGATCGAGAAGGGGCTGAAAGTCGGGCGTGCAGCGTTGAAGGTAAAGAGTGCCCAAATTTCTGGTTTGCGGAATGTAACCTCCACAGAAGGTTTGGCAAATCCTGAGGACGCCTCCGCTTACTTGACACTCTCAGCGAACAAAGCTCGTGGAACTACTCGGCAGCAACTTGAATCCGTGCTTAGCCCTGAAGCAAGGAAGATGGTTGAGACAGCAGCCAAAGTTGCCGGCGAGACTGCATTTGAGAAAACAATCGCAGCTGGGGGAGGTTTGGCCCGTGGCGCTGGAGGCAAGGGCTATGCTGCTCCCAAGGCAAAGGCAGCAGCTGAGGAGCAGATCTATCAGCTGGTGGCTGAATCCTTGGGCATGCCTACGGGTGGTACCGCTGAAGTCAAGCTAGGAAACTTGACGGGTACCACCGTCATGCCAGCGACATCAGGCAAGGAAGGCAAGCCTATCGATGCATTGCTCAAGGATCAAACAACCCAAGAGAAAAGGATCCAAGAGGTACTCCAGAAAAAAGAGTTCACTTTCTATGAGAAGCAGCCAGTAGAAATCGGGAACCAAGTAGCAGAGGCTCTAGCTCGTGAGAAGTTAGCCTCTTTGCTTGCCTCCAAGGGTGGTTTCGGCGGCGCTGAAGCTATGGGGATGGCAAAGACGATTCGTGGTGGGCAGATCCCATCAATGCTGAGTCCCGAAGTGCTGGATCTGCTGGAAGCCAATAAGGAACTCACGGGAGCTATGGGTGCCTCGGCTCTGCGGAGTGGAGCCCAGGATCTGGTCATGCAGATTGGTTCCGGTGGGGTGAAGTTCGCTCAACGGGTTGACCCGGGTGACGTGGGCGTGTTCTCCAAGCCCGGGGGTGCCTTGAGCAAGGCAGGGGGCGGCGGGAGCGGAACGACTAACGTTTATCACATGTACAATGACGGCCCCGGAGTGCTTCAGACCATCACCAAGGCTCAGCAAGCCGGGGTCTTGAAGTAAAATGCCACCAAGGAGTACTCGTAGCAATCTCATCCCGGTTTTCCGGTCAGCCTTCCGGTCACCTGATGATGCCTACGATACTAACCGTGGTGTGCGACCTGTGGTGTTCGACATCCTGGCACCAGATCTGGAGACAAGCATCCTGCCTGATGGGATGAAGCTGGTGCTGCATGTCAACCCTTCCTCCATGGCGATGAGCTACACCAAAGTGATTTCTCGCCTCCAAACCAAAGGGGGATTTGTTGAGCAACACTGGGGGGAAGGTGCCCGCACTATCGAATTCAACATGGCAACAGGTGGGTTTATGCGGCTCTACTCAGGGCTGTCCAACATAACTGGTGGCCCTGGAGCTTTCTCTACAGGAGGCAGCAGACGGGAGACTATTGCCTATGATAAGTACTTGGATATGCTGGCACTTTTCCACAACAACGCCGCCATCTATGACACAACGGGCAAGATTGTTTTCCAAGGAATTCTCAAGGTAACTTTCGATAACGGAATCTATTTCGGGTGGTTTGCTAGCTGCAATGTAAGTGAGGATGCCTCTAAACCGTACATGTTTGCGCTGACGGCATCCTTTACCGTAGACCATGAGATTCAGCTGTTTCGTGGGGGAGGTCTCTGATGGCTACGGTTCCCACTCCAGAACTCGCAAATCAGACTGCGCTGTACCACCAAGCCAAGCCTGACCGGGAAACCTTGATCCGGCAAGCGGTCAAGCGTCCGCCGCCACCTACTGCTTTTGGGGGGCTCAAAACCGGGCCCGATCTGAGCATTGAGTACGAGAGCAACCAGACTTTTCCGGTTGAGCAGTCCAATGCGATGCTCCGCAACTTGTCCCCCTTCATGCTTCAGGTGGAGCCTCCCCTGATCTATGGGGAAGCTGGTGGCTTCCTGAACCAGCAGACGGGACAGGTTCAAGTCAATCTCTATGGCGCTGCCGGGCAGCAGACGTCGGGTTACAACTCTGCTAGGCAAGCTCTCTACCGTTCCAATCTGACCTACCTCGGAATGGATGGGGGCATGGGGGATGTGTCAGAGTTTGTGCAGTCAGGGATTGGACGCACACGCCCCAAGCCAGGACAGTCAGCCTCAGATACTCGTTTGGGCACACCAGCAATTGCTGACATCAATACTGCCATTGATATTGCCCGGCAGCTGTCGGCAGTGATCAACACACCTCCTTTGGTGTTGCTGGTGAATCCCACCACACTGCAACTCAGCTACACCAAGGTGCAGCAGTACTCTGACCGCACCCGGTACGGGTTCAAGTTCCATCAGTGGGGTGAGGAGCAGGTCAAACTCTCGATCACGGCTAAGTGCGGTGCTTATGTGTCCGGGGAGCGAGGGGTACAGTTTGCATCCCGGCAGGACTCAGCCTCCTGGCAGAATCTCATGGCTGCCTTTCATTTGTACCGGAACAACGGCTACATTTATGACACCATTGGAAAATCGAATGCCCACCATGTGGTGGGTGCCCTGTCCATCAACTATGATGGCTGGACATATTTCGGGCACATGGAATCCTTCAGCTGGACAGAGGAGGAGAACCTCCAGAATGGTGGGCTTGAGTTCTCAATGGAGTTCACGGCATCCCAGATCCTGGACAACTCACAGTCCTCTTTTGCCGTAACCCCAATGCGTTCGCCTGTGCCGAGTGCAAGTGACCCACGCTACAGTGGGCAGCAGTTGCCAAGTAATCAGTCGGGCACTTTTTCGCTTGGGCTGGACTCTGATGGCTCCCCTAGGCTGTCAACTCAAGGACGTGCTGTTAGCGGTACGGATGTCTATCAGTTGATGACTCCAGGAGCTTTGGTGTTCAACCCATCAACATTGACCGCTGACCAGCAAGCAGGTTTGGTGCGTGGGCTACCCTCCCAGCCGGTAGGGAATAAGGGTTTCACACCGGTAACGGTCAGTACGCCAGGGCAACGTGAAGTGAACCTGGCAGTCCCGAACCGGGTGACTCCGTTCCGGGGAGGTAACCGATGAGCATCGAGAACCGCCCCTACATTGGCACTTGGCGACTGGGACGCCAGAAACTCGTCCAGTATGCTCCTGACGCTTTGGTCTACTTGAATGGGGACACTGCGCTCCCTGGCTGTGCCAAGTGCAACAGCAAGATCGACCTCCAGCAGTACATCACAGAGGTGTCCGTAGACGCTGGTACTGATGCCGGTGGTGCCTCGGCGAGTTTTACGCTGTCCGTCCCCGTACATGACCTCAACTCATTCACCAGGGATGCTCAGTTCCTGCTGCACCCAGGTTTGGAAACCCACGTCTATTTGCGGGGGTACTTCCCCATCAAAGGGTTGTATTCAAACACTGACCAGCCTGTAGGCAATCAGGCAGTAGAGCTGCAAGGTACAACATCCCAAGTCGAAGTTGAGACCAGATCTTTAGGTGCTGTCTCCCCGGATGCAACGAGCCTGACAGAAGATCAGGTGCAAGAGTGGGGACAGCGTCTAGGGGTGTCCGAGGATATTGTAGCAGCGGCGATTGTTTTGAATTCTGAATCAGGAAGTGCAGCAGAACGGCAATACATTGTCCACACGCTGTACAATCGGTTAGCCTCAGGGAGATATGGTGGTTCCTTGTGGAAAGTGGCTGTGGGGCCAACAGCTACTTCTACGGGACAGCAGGGGCAAGAGGGACGTCCCTACAGCACCAAACGAATTCCGTCTGAAGACAAAATGTTGTCAACGGTCAAGGAAATCCAGAAAGTCCTGGAGGATCGTTCTCAAACCGGGGACAGTTCAGGACGCATTGTTAACTTCATGCACGTTGCAACGCAGAACGTGTCCCATAAAAAGAACCCCAAGCTCTCCAAGGATCCAGAGGTCGTTCAGGCTGAGTGGACTGCAGCTGGACCCGGAGGATTGGATGAGGTCACTTTCCCTGGTTTGGATCGAAATTGGATTCGTTTCTATGGGGTGCGCTACTCCCTAAGTGCAGAGAAGATTCGGAGTCAAGCTGAGACAGCTTTACAAGCTGCAGATCCTATTGTTGCAACCTGGAATCAGGCTGCTGTGGCAGTTGACACTAAACAGGTGGTGCAGGCTCCAGAAGGACACCTACGCCTATCCGATTATGGTGCTAGTGGGTACAACATCGAAGACGTTCTTGCCTACCCCTACTACCATGTGTTTCATGGCGTGGTGACCCAGGTAGGGCATTCCTACAGTGCCGGAGTGCAGACGATCACCGTCCAGTGTGCCTCGATGTTGCACTTTTGGCAGTACCACCAGATGTCGACCAATGCCTCGCTATTCGGGGCTCGACCCTCCAACTCCAAGTTGAAGATGTCGATGGTGGGGCATAACTTCACGGGCTGGCATCCTTATCAGATCATCTACTATCTGCACAATGATACGGCGGGGTCGGCTGGTGGGGTGGCATGGGCTCTGTCTCAGAAAGGTAACCAGGACGCTCGGTCACCTTTGACTGATGAGAGCATGTTTTCCCTCAACATCCGGTACTGGCAGCAGCGTTTCAATAAGCGTGAGATCAAACTTCGACTGCACGGAGCAACGGGGCAGATCTTCAACTCTGCTCAGGCTGCTTATCTGGGGCGCACTAGTTCGGATGAGCTAACACGTTTGATCCGTGGGAATCTTGGTAAGATCAAGCCATCAGGTAAAGAGGGGCAAATCCTTAATCAATCTACTGCTACTGCTATGCTGATGAATCCCGGTTCTCTCCGGAGTCTGAACTGGACAGACAAATCCGCTCCTGTGGAGGGAGCGGGCTTTGATCTCAACATGATTGAGATGCAGGCGTTTGTGTCGAATATCGGGCAGTGGGGACAGATTCAGCTCTTCGAAAGCACCTATGAATCCAAGCTCGACATTGCCCAGAAAGTCTGTGAAGTCACCGGGTTCGAGTTCTATCAGGACGTTGACGGGGACTTCGTTTTCAAGCCCCCCATGTATAACCTGGACACATCCTCCAGCCGAGTTTATCGGATTGAGGACATCGACATCATCAACATCTCTTTCGATGAGAAAGAGCCCCAGGTCACCTACATGACCTGTAAGGGCACTCCATTCCAGAACCTTGGCGGACATGGGGTTGAGAACGAGTGGGGTGTGCAGGGTCAGTACATTGACTACCGTTTGGTAGCTCAGTATGGGTGGCGCCCAGGCAACTACGAGACAGCGTATTTCACGGATCCTCGGCAGATGTTTTTTGCCGCCGTGAATCGTCTCGACGTCATGAATGCACCCTCGAAGTCAGCCTCAGTGACCATTCCTGAGCGTCCTGAAATTCGTCCCGGCTATCCTGTGTACATTCCCTACCTCGACTGCTACTACTACTGTAATAGCTTTGCACACTCTCACAGTGTGGGCGGCGAGTGCACGACCAGTCTCCAGCTAGTCGGAAAGAGGGCAAAGTTCTTTGCCCCCGGTGATCCTAATGCGGTGGGCATCGATGCTGTCAACCTACAGTACACTTCT
>Ga0172379_10001889_pt1 | contig 39395 bp, 71 predicted proteins | sample GrowelOW334metaG_FD_119756 | JGI IMG/M metagenome (GOLD analysis project Ga0172379, IMG submission 119756) | Groundwater microbial communities from an aquifer near a municipal landfill in Southern Ontario, Canada - Groundwater well OW334 metaG | ecosystem: Environmental > Aquatic > Deep... | reverse complement strand
GTGCCCGTGATCGCCATCTCGGCTTTCACGGAGACGTACATTGTGATCAGAATCCCCCATACCCACCAGTGGCTGGGGCTTCCAAAGGTTGGGCATCCCGGCATGTGGTCACGCTCCGGTATTCTGTTTTGCTTGCCTTGCGATGGCCTCATCGATCTCTTTCTCCAGCTTTGTATCCTCGAAGTAGAAGATATCTGGCCAGGTAGGGTGCCCCGTGGCCAGGGACGAGAGGAGCTGACAAAGACGGAGATCTGGTTTTTCGAGCCAGACGGTCTCTAGCTTTTCCAGAATCCTGTGGATACGAGAGATGGGTCTAGTCATGAAGCACTCCTGCTGAAGAAGGTTTTCCGAATGATCCATATGATTATGTTCATCGTCCAGACGCACCACAATGGGCTTGTGATGGCGAACCAAGACCAGTTGATGGTCCCGGTGAGTTTGAGGGTCAGGAAGAGCATGAATACAAGAATGGGGTAGTGAAGCGTGTCGTAGAAGGTGTTAAAGCGTGGCATGGCAGCTATTTCGTCTCCAGCAGAGTCTCGATCTGCCCGAGAAGTTTCCTGAGATTGGGGGACTTACGAAGGGCTGGATCTCCGTTGAACAGGGCTAGTCTGATGTTATTCACGCCCACTTCGGCTGCCTGGAGTTCGTCTTGCAGGTTACTAAGTGTGGAATCTGGGACGTCATAGATTTCCTTGTAATCGTCTGCGGTGTCGATTTCGAGCTTGATAGCGAGTTGCTCTTCCTTGATTGCCTGCCTATTCAGAGCGATCCTTGCTCTCCTGCAATCGACGATCGCATCACGAAGCTCTTGGTACTTTACAAGCTGCTGTTCTTTGAGTTGTAGGGACCAGTAGGCTTCCTGGACGAGGGGGAGGAGTTGTTTCAACAGGCCGGTGATTTCCTCTTCATTTGGAAAGGATTCTTTGATAAGAGGCATGGGAGGTGGCTCGTGTTTTCCTGTCCCCTTTTTTGGGATTTTGAAGTAAGGTCGCGCCCTTCCTCCTTCTTCTCCGCAGGTTGGACAAGGAGTTGGTTCTGAATAGCCAAGGCACTCAAGCCTAATACTGGGGTGGTTTGCTTTATTTGATTCATCCACGTAATTGTGCCAGCAGAACAATTCTCCACACGATGGGCATTTATATGGTATCGGCTCAGAAACATCGGGTTGGTGTAGGTGCCCATTTTTGCACAGGATCTGATAATACTTTTCTTCGTCTGAGCGATGTTGCTTCTTTTTCATGGTTCTTGGCTCCGTTGGCTAGATTTTCTTAATATAACATATGTTAGCGATGGATGGAAGACTTTTTTGGCCCCCTCAGGAAAGCTCGCGCCGTCCTGAGGAGAATGGGGGGAGTTACTCGTGGAGGGGTTTTTGAACTTTCAGTACGACGGTCCTGACGTTGGTTCCGCTCTCCGCGAAGGAATCATCCGGCAGGGGCTTGATCGAGCCTCCGATGGAGTCGACCCAGGTGCGGAACGAGGTGTTCTGGTGGTCTTTTCGGAAGGTGACGCTGGAAGGGAGCACGGAAACGAGCGTACCTCCTGGCTTCAGCATCTTGTAGGCATGGAGGACGTGATCGAGGTGTTTGTGGAAGGGAGGGTTCATGACGACACGGTCGAACCATCTGGTGTCGCACGATAGCGCGAGGAAGTCGTCGTTTCCAAGAACGCTGTGTTTACTGGAAAGTCGGTCCATGAGGTCGGAGCGTCGATTTGCATCCAGCTCCACCGCTGTGACATTGGCGCCAACGGCGATCATGGCACTGACGATTCGACCTGTTCCTGCACTTGGTTCAAGGACCATGTCATCTGGTTCCACGTCGGCATATCGAACCAGGAATGCGGCAAGCTCCGGGGGGGTCTCGAAGAACCCATCTCGCTTCTGAGCTTCTCGCAGCGTGATGACTTCTCCAGAATCGAGAGCGGGGCTCATGGCCTCGATTGGATCTCCGTCGAACAGATGGGCTTTTGCTTTTCGGTCCCAGACGCCTCCGCAGGCTTCGAGGACGCTGTTGACTTCCAGATAGACTTTCCTGTCGAGCTTCTGGGTGATCCGCAGGGCATTTCCGTCTACGGAGGCACCTAAAATGATTTCCAGGATGTTTTGATTAATCTTCACTTTTTCTCTCCTGTTTGTTTTTACGCCTGGAGCGAGTTTCTGTCAAGAGGGATTCCGCAAGGTCTCTCAGGGGTTTGTTGGCATGCACAACAGTAGCGTGTTTCAGGATTTGAACGAGTATATTCTCTGCTGCGGCATACTCTTTAGAGGGGGTGAGTTCGTCTTGAATCCTTTTTAGATATCGATGGATTGTTGATGATGGGGCATATTGCAGAAGAGCGACTCCGATACCTTCTTTTGGTAGAGGCTGACCTCTGTCTTGGCGATCTTTGGTGATCCCTTGTCGCAGAAAGTCAACAAGATCTGGCCAGTCATCGAAGGTTTTTTCGGAATAGGTGAAGTCGTAAGTTGTCACGGCTGTCACCACAGTGGATATGCTCACAGTAGTGATGAGGTGTGAATCATACGGAGGGCGTAGTGAGAATATTTGATCCCCAGTTTGGGCGAAGGCATATCCGTCTCCTGGTTCAAACGCAAGGAGCTTTATCACGACTTTTTCTCCGTGTTGTAAATGTAGACGTCGTTCGGGTTTTGCGGAGGGGTAACGACATATTGATTGAGAGGGTCTTTTTTTGTGATGCCTCCGCAAAGGCACTGCATGAGGAGTGGGGAGTTGGAAGCTCCGCAGATTGAGCAGATCCAGCCGAAGCTTGACTCTGGGTAGGTTTCTTCTGGGGACTCGATGTATTCTCCGAGTGGGGTTGGTGAGGAGGTTTTTGTTGTTGGCATGGGTGCTGTCCTGTAGACATCCCATTGCCTGGTCGCCTCGATGCGAAATTCATGATCGAATCGATTACGAGAGAGTGAGTTTGGTGAGTTTGGTGAATAGAGTAGACTTTCCAGTGCGGTATACTCGTTGTTTGTGTTTGAGCGCAAGACGACTGAATTTGAATCTGTGCAGTAATACAGGTCGAAGAGTTCCATAGAAGGGGCACCAGAGGAGATAGCTCTTAACCATTGTCCAAGATAGAGACACCGTTTGCATTCGTGTGGAAAGGTTGCTTTTGCGAGCTTGAACTTAATGTTCTCTTCCAGTTTGGTCTTCCACAGGTTGGTGGCTTCTTGGATGAAGCTATAGTTTGGATCCGTTTCAGGAGTGGGGTCTTTGTCCTCTTCGGGGAGGGGAGCCCAGAATGCTCCTTCGGTCCCTTGACATCCGACCTTGTTTGTTTTTGCACAGTAGAGTAGCTTGCAAAAGATGCTACTGCCTGGCTGTAACCATTTCCCCAAAAACACACAGTGGGGGCAGTCTGTTGGATGGTTGGTTGTTTTGACGTAGATGGGTTTTTCTGGAGTTGACTTTTCTGTTACGAGGTCTTTGCTCATGGGTTTTTGATCCTCTGGGGGTGGAGTGGTTTTTTTGGCTATGCCTTTTTCTCTGAAAAGTCTCATGGCCTCTCGGATTGGCTTGTGATAGTGGTCGTCTGGGATATCGCTCACGCCATCTTCTATCTTGGCGATGTAGAATGTCCAGTCAGGGGGCTTCGATGAGTTTCTCGCCACGAAGCTGATATTGTTTTCTCTGAGAGTGTAGTACAGGTCGATCTTGTGGATTCTGTTCTTACCGCGAACCCAGCGTTCTTCGGTATAAGTTCCCAGGAAGATGTCTCCATTGTTGTCGTGTTTATATGTGGGCAGTTCTTTTACAGGTGGGTTATGTGGTTGGTTAGTCGAGGCTTTGTGATAGAGCTTTTTGAACATCATCAGGGCTCTGCGGAGGTCTTCGTGATGGGTTACTGTCTTATTCAAACCTTCGATGCTTCGTGCTCCATGAGACGCATAGTCAATTGGAGCGGATGAGGATCTTACCACGATGTTGATAAAGCCGACCTCGATTTTCTTTTGTTGATAGTGGTGGGTGAAACAATAGTACATGTCTATTTTGTGCGGGGTGGTATTTTTTGTTCCACTGTGTTTTGTCACAGTATCATTGGAGTATCTGCCCAGGAAGACGCAGTTGGGGCAGTGGTGCTTGTAAAAGGGTCGTGTTGTAAATTTTCTCTTCACTGCATCGAGCTTGGCAGCTTCCAGGCGAAGGTTCCACCGGAGGATGATTTCGTGGAAGGCGAGGGCCATCATATGGTTTTCTAGATAATCATCTAGTTTTAGTTCTGAATCTTCCTTGATACAGTAGGAGTGAGTGGCGAGCTGTTCGTTTCCGTATCTGATGATGAGAGAACGACTACGGGGAATTCCTGCCATGAGGTGAATCTGGCAGAAGTAGAGGTCTAGGTCAAAACTCGTGGGGTTCAACGGTGACATGGTCCCGAGGAACGTGCAGTTTGGACAGTTGTGCTTGTAGAGGGGTTTTTCTTTGGTCGGGGTTTTTGTTTTTGTCACTTGACTTCTCCTGCTATAGATTTGTTTAGTTTATTCCACTCGGCTTCTGCTGCTTTTTGTGAATCGGTCAGCAAGTCGTCCATCATGCAGCCGTTGGAGACGCCATTCAGAATACCCCAGATCGTTGCAAACTCGAATGAACCGTCGTCGCCCCGATGCAGTATGGTATCTTTTGCGAATTGCAGGCACCGTTCGGCTTCTGCATATTGCATGGCTCGGTGTGTTTCGACTGGGAGCGATACGTTATAGTCATAAAGGGCCGCTTTGACGCAGCCTTCCAGGGATATCCTTTTTATTGAGCACAAATAGACCAGACAGAGGAGCATATTCCCTATCGTTTCCTTGGCTGCATATTTGGAATACCCCTCCCTGCCCAGCATGTTTGATAGGACTCCGAGCTGGACCAGAAGGTTGACGATGGCATCTTTCCAGGTTTCTTTCTTTCCTTGCTTGTTTTTGATGGATCTCTCGAATTCGTCTTGAATGGCTTGGAGGTTCATGAGACGCACTCCTGTTTAGTGTCGGTTCATCTGGCCGATGATAATTCTTGTGAGTTGGTTCATCGTATCTGCTGTGTCCTGTGCTCCATCTGTGGTATAGCTGTCTTTTTCGCTATCTGCAAGAGTAAGAACCTCGAACTTTTCTGACAGGGGGCCGGTGATCTGTTTGAGTTCTTTCCTCAAAGAGGATGGAGATCTGTTGATCATGAATACAGTAGCGTAATGATCTTTTGTGGTGATTTCTGGAGAACTCAGCATGGTCAACGCCCCAATAAGGTCGGCTTTCATGGCACTTGAGACGTGAATCAGAACACCTTCGTTTTCTTGCACGAGTCGTCTGATGGTAGCTGCTGATTCAAAGAGACCTGGACTCCCATCCAGGATAAAGAGGTCAATTTTTAGTTTGGAATGAAGGATTTCCAGGAGGTGGGTAATTCTGGCTTCTACGAGGCCAGCTCGGTGTTCCGCGAGGAGGTATCCAACGAGGCTTGGAGCAACTCGTGGATCTGCTTTGCCTGGGATCAAGTACAGGTCCAGATTTGGATCTTCGTGTCCGTTGATGACCGGGGTGATCTTGTGGCAGATCTCTGTTTCCGTGGCTGCTCTGTGCAAGGTCTTCGCATCTGCGATGAGGTAATCTGTAATGACTGGTTTTAGACCTTCTACTCCTAACAAGTAGTCGAGCCCTGGGCTCAGAAGGTCCATGTCCACCAGGCAGACGCGATGGTTATGTGCCATCAAGATAGATAGCATCGTGGCGATTGTGCTTTTCCCGGTGCCGCCTTTGTAGGATTGAAGCCCGACGATTGGGAGTTTGGTTTGGGTCATGGCTTGATCTCCAGTTGGGTTGTTTCTAGAACTCTGGAGTTGTGTTTGATAATCAGTTGCTCTTGCTCGTTAGTGGAATCGATTCGAGCTTGTACCTTTGCAGAATATTCTGGGTCTAGTTCGTTGGAGGCGAGGTGTGCTAGAAGTGCCCTTATTGCGCGTTCATTCTCTGGTCCTCCCACGGGAACTTCTCTTCCAAGGATGTCGTGGTTGACTTCTTGTACTGTTGGGGTATGTGGACTGCAATGCTGTCTTTCAGTGAATGTTTTTGAGTCTGAAAGAGAGTGCAAAACCCGTCTCATTGCGGATTCTTCGGAGGTGTCCTCGACGAGCCAGCTAAATTTCCCCAAGATGACGCGGTATTTTGACAGTTTCACCTTTTTTCTCCATCTCCAATCGGCTCGATTTCGAATCTGTTGAGAACTTTCTTCCAGCGGAGGTTGTGGTGCTCGCAGGCGTCTTCGAGGGCATCCTGGATCAAGGCACGCATATCGTCTCCATCTGAGTTGTTTTTGATGAGTGGTGACCCCTCGCAGAGGAGTCCGAGCACACCCAGATACCGCTCGTAGAGAGATTGGTATGCGGCACTGATGAATGCCATGTCTTTGCAGTCGGAAATACAGGTAGGTTTTTCTTCGTGTCCCGTCAGACACCAGCCATATGCATAGATGTTGTCTCTAGTGGCTGTTAGGAAGCCTTCTGTGGTCAATTCAGAAAGAGCCTCGTGGATCTCCGTGACGGTCCACTCTCCGAAGAGGGTTGTCTCCAACTTCAAGAGACTGATTGCATCGACGTTGTCGTCTGGTTTTGCTGCGAAGTGAGCTTTGATTGCTTCCTTGGGGGTCATGACTTTTTCTCCTTTGGTTCGTCAGAAAGTGCGTTTGCTCGTTGTTTAGCACATCCCGCAGAGCAGGTATCGCAGAAATGCGAGTAGTATGAGCAGTTAGGTCCCAATCCGCCTATTTGTGAGTGGTTTGGACCAACTCCTCCCATCCATCTGCGGCACTCAGCGAGTTTTGCTGCAAGATTGGCGTTGTTTTCGTGGGCTAGCCGCAGATCTTCTCCCAGTGACAGGAATCGTTCGAGTTGCTCCTCGATGATTCTCTCGAAAATAACTTTTTGCTCGCGCATTGCGAGTAAGACCAGTCTCAAGAACTCTTCGGTGGATACCTCTCCGAGCTGCGGAGCGAGGGATGCTTGGAGTGCGTAGATGAAGCATGGGTTTACAGTGTCCCAGTAGAGGCTGTGCCTGATGATTGTTGTTTTTTCGTCGTCGGTCATATTTTTCTCTTTTTGTGTTGTCGTGGTGATTTGTTAATCGTCGTGCCCTGATAGGAACGACTTGATCCTCGTGAGACTTGCTTCTGCTTTCTCGGCCCGCTCCTTCTGCTGCTGGCAACACCAGGCGCAAGCCCCGCATCCGTCTCTTCCCTCTGCTCGGTTCTGAGCACACCATGCCCCGCCCATGACGGCGACCTCGGCCTTGAGCTTCTCGACCTCTGCCTGGAGTTCTAGCCAATCACCTTCGGTGTGGTATCCGACAGAGGCGTGTTCGGGGATCTGATCTGGACCATCGACTCGGACATTGCGCCATGGCTCTGCCTTTTCTCTGCGCGTGTCCCAGCCGAGTTGCACGATCGTTGCGTCCTGGCGCAAGGGACACCAATCTGGCGGAACTTCGTAGTCACCGTCGATGGGGATGCACTCAGGGACAAGTGCCGTCTTGAAAGCTTTCGTAGATGGATGCCAGCACTTGTCTACTGTGTATCCAGGCTCACGCCAGGGGCAGCTTCGACAGCCGCAGACATTTTGGGTGAACATTGTCATTTTTGATCCAGGATTGCCAGGATCGACCTTCCTGCATAAGACAGGTCGTCTGATAGATTGTGTGATTTCCACATGTGGGCAAGTTCTCTGAGCTTGAGGAGCTTGTCTTCAGCGATTGCTTCGTATTTGACGGGTTGGTTCAATCCTGATGCCACTACTTCTTTATTAGAATCGGTGGCAATGTAGTCTTTGGGACTGACTTGAGTCGATTTCTTTTCTAGGTTTTGAGTTGACGCAGGGGTTAGCTGATACAAAGGATTCTCACTAGTGTCGTCTTGCGTGATTTTCCCTTCTGATTCCAGTTCATTCAGAGCTTTCCCGAGAAACAAGTGGTCTTTGAGTGTCTCTCTTGCTAGATCGATGTAGGAGCAGCGTTGTTGCTCTTTCCGCGAAATGATTGACACAATCATATCTTTAAGTGTTTGTAGGTTCTTTTCCATGAGATGGTCTCCTATTTGGGTTTTGTTGGTGCAGGAAGTAGTCCGCTGGTGCAGTCATCGATCACGGTCCACAAACCGTTTTTGCAGTATTCTGAGATAATCCTGACAGTTTTCCCTCGTTGATATCCTAACTCAGATTTCTTGTAATAGGCAAGATATTTTCTGTAGGTCATTTCTTTTTCGTACAAGTGCCTCTTTTTCGTTGTGAACCCATTTGGATCATGCCACGTCGTCAAGATTGTGATCTTGAACATATTATCTTGTTTTCTTGGAGTCGCTTAATACGCGACAGGCCCCGAGAACGCATGAGAAGAGGGTTTGGTCGTCCGATGGAAGGCAAAGCCATCCAGCACAGACTCTTCCGCTATGGATGGTCCAGGCGCGTTCGGCATCCTGGGTGGTGACTTCGTATCCGTTCGCAAGGCAGACACCAACGATTCTCATGACGTCGTCGGTGAATTCTGGACTTGAATCGCACGGAATGAGGCGACCCTCGGGCGTTGGGTCCTTGGGCCACAGGTCGTCCAGAACCTCCCAGTTGTCTTCCTGGGTCGGACGCCTGTGAGTGAATGTATTATCATCGTGCTGTTCGACATGCAAGATGCACGGAACCTCGTGTTTTGGATTGCTCCGAACATATCCTGGAGCATCGAAGCCACCACGGGAGGCGATAAGATACTCTGTTACCTCGTTCAATACGATGGAAAGCCCTTGTTTGGCAGTCACGGGTCGGTCCTTTCTGGAAGTTGCTTGGTTTCAAACATCGCTGGCAGTTTCAGATCTCCGAGCACTGCTTTAAAGTCTGGGACGTTGCGTTCGTGTGAGAGCCAGTCTCGAAGAGTATACCACGAGTCTTTGTTGGGTTCACCATCTTCTCCTCCTTTGCTGCGATCTTTTCCTGGGTAGACCAGCGCATCGAGATCGATCGCCGGATGCTGGCACAGGTAGTAGCAGATGTACCCCTCCCAGAGTGGCATCCCACCGGACATGCAGTCGTAGGCTGATGAGCCGATGTGAATGGCAAGAAAGTCAGATGGGGTTCCGAGGGGCTTCCCAACCTTTTTCGGGATTTCCCTGAACCACAGGTCGGCTTGTCCTTTTAGAACGTAGTACGCATCGAGCAGGAGGGTGATATCTGGGAACTCGGAGCGGTACATCTCTCCTCTCTTGGAGATATCCAGCCCTGCGTCGATCTCCTGTTGGTAGACCGGACGACACAGAGCCACATGTGGTTTGTCCATGAAGCGGGAGGTGTGGATGTAGGTAGAGAGGTCGTCTGTAGTGATTTTCTTCTTTGTGTAGAAGAATATCTCGTCGTTGTTCATCATGCACGTCAGCTCGACGATGACTCTGTAGCAGTCAGGAACCTGTCCTGACTGTTTTTCGATCTGCTGCCTGGTCGCCAGCTTTTCGTTCCTGGTCATGACTTGCTGGGGCTTATGGTTTTTTCGGTGTCTGTGGCGGGCCATGTGTTTTTTTCCTTTTTTTGTGATCTTTAGTGGATCAGGAGTGTTATTCATGCCTCCTGATTTACTACCCGTTCGATCTTACATGCAGCCTCTCTGATTTTTGCTTCCATCATGTCGATTTCTTCCATAATTTCTTCCGCAGCATTATCAGGGATAAATGATTCAGAGTCGAGGATCTCTTGAATTTTGTTCAGTGAGTTGATGATTTGGGTCCTTCTCACTTTATGGGCTACCTTTGCAGCCTCTCGGTACGAAGGGTATGTTTTACCGAGTGATTTGAATGAAACAACTGTTTCGATAATCTGATCGTCACGCATGGTTTGTCTCCTGGGTGGTTTGGTTGTCACGGTTGCGAATGTACTGGCATCCTGTTTCTGTTGCTATCCATCCTGGTCCCTTTGCGACGTAGAGGACTCCGTTGACGATGAAGGAGTCTTCTTTTTTAATGAAACAAACCAGCCCGAGTCGTTCCAGAGCCCATAAAGTTCTGTTTGTGCCTTGGCGTTTTCTGCCATCTCGATCGTCAAGGACTATTCCCCATCCTACCGGGTCCTTGACGATCTTGTCTAGTAGTTTGATCATGTTTTGGGATGGTGTGTGCTTTTTCATTTCGCGGGCTCCACGAGTTTCAGCCCCTCGTTTTGGACGAGATCAGTTGTCTTGGTCTTTTTGGGAGCCTTCGACTTCTTCTTTGGTGTTGTTTTCTTTGCCTTTCTTTCCTCTTTCTGTAGTTGTTTTAGTTTCTTGGCCTCTTGCAGTGAGATTCTCCTCCACGAACCCTTACGGGGGCGAGTGATTCGCGTTCTGGGGGCCGACATCTGGATCAGCTTGATCTCGGACTCCCAGTTCTTGACTCCATGCGCCAGGAGTCGCTTGACGAACTCTTGAAGGTAGGCACCGGAGAGTCCGTCTGTTGCGTGGGCGATCTCTTCCTTGGTCTTCTTGGAGAGGTCGAGGTCAAATTTTTGGTAGTAGTGCTCCAGGATCAGGCGTCTGTCCTGGATGAAAGGGTTGTGGAGAGAGATGGTCTCGTCGATTCTTCCTGGCCGCATCCCCTCGAAATATGCGGAACCTTTGAACCCCTGCCTCTGAAGGTCACGCATGATCGTGACGATGACAAGGCAGTCTTTTATTCTGAGGAATTCCATCATCTCCAGGGTTCCTCTGTCGATTTGGCGGTTGTCGAATTCAACATCATCCATCAGCAAGACGGAAGGAGAGAACAGCTCGACAAGATCCCGGATTTCTGCAACTGAGCAGATGTGGGTGATGCTGCTGGAGAGCTTAAGGGTGCGACCTGAACCTCCGAGCATGGTGCGAGCGATCCCTCGTGCCAGGACTGACTTTCCGACTCCCGTTGATCCCTGGATGAGTACGCTTCGGGCTCCGGGGCCATACTTGCGGAGGCGATCCACATAGTATTGAACCCCTATCGTGCCGATGAACTCTCCTGGTTCCTCCATGGTAGAGGTTTTGAAGTGCTTGTCAGCGTACTTGTATTCGGTTCCTGTGATGGAGAGCATGATGTCACAGGAATCTCTCCAGAGGAGTGATTCCATGGTTGCTGAGAAGTGAGCGAGATCTCCTCCTTGAACGTATGGGCCGGTGAGGTCATCGTCGTGGTTGTACTTGATGGCGGCGATCTTCCCTCCCGAGCTTTCCCAGATGAAGATCTGAGTCCCGGAGGACACGGAGATAATCTGAGATGGTGAGAGCCGTTCGGAGATGATGGTGCAGGCATAGGAAGCGACACTGGTTTCCACCAGGGTATAGCCTCTACTGGTCAGGTAGTCTCTTGCGTTCTCCTCCGGGTAGATTAAGGAGATGATGTCTCCTCCGATTGAGACAGCGGACATGACCTTGGAAAATGGTCCTCCTTCTCTAGATAGGTGAATGTGACTGAGGATTTTGCTTGCGGTATCAAAAAAATGTCGATTATCCCTCATTTTATAAATTACTCCTTTGGCCCCATGGACACCATTTTCTGATGTCCACGGGATTTTGACTACTTATTGAAGTCGAGGTTGCCTTGGTTGCTTGCAGCACGGGCCTTCTGGATGAACCCCTTGGGCTCTGGCTTTGTCTTATCTGGAGGACGGTAGGCTGTCTGCGGCTTTGCCGGGGCGCTGTTGTGAGTGCTCTGATAGTTCGTTATCAGGGTCTTGGCCTCACCTTTGGTGACTCCAGGCTTGAATGGAATGTGCTTCCAATTCATGAACTTGATTTGCTTTTCTGTTGCTGGCTCGCGATCTTTCTGCATCCTCTCGACGATCATCGAGGTGATCATGTCGGTGGCCTCGCCCCTGTTTTGGGGCTTCTTGTTGAAGCGAGAGAGGACGCGGAGCTGCTGTTCGGTAGGGGGCAGCTTGGTCCAGCTTGCGTCCTTGTCAATAAAGGAATTTGACTTTAGTTTAACCATGGAGCGACTGCGAGATCTTGACTCAAAAAGGTTCCGTACTGAATCTTCTGCGAGCCCGAATGCCCAGTCGAAGTCGAGAGGATTGGAGGTTAGCTTGATTTCTCCATAGTCTACGGCATTCGTTGGTTTCTGTTCTTCTCCATCTTGCGGACGCTGAGGGGGGCAGTAGTGGAGGACGTTGAATTTTTTTACCTGCTTTTCATCCTCCCGGATGATGATAAAACCGTGGTTTTTGCCGATTGATAGAGCGAAGCCTTTGTCGAGTTTTGCCCAACGGAAGCCAGCGCGAGGAGGAGGGGTCTTGACGTCGATAGAACGAGCTTCCTGAACGGCAGCGAGAATGGACTGGATATGTTTTTCTTTGACCTCTTTCTCTGGCTTCTTCTTACCCTTCTTCATCGGCCCGATGGCGTCCATTCCAAAGAGGTGGGGGAGTTGGACGACGTGATGTTTTTCGGAGTTGTAGGAAAAATCAAGAATCAGGCAGTCGTCTTTATTCGGCGCTAGCCTTGTACCTCGTCCAACTTGCTGAATATAGAGAGATTGGCTAAGAGTTGGACGGGCAAGCATGATACACGCAAGTGGTTTATCACATGTCGATATATCGTCAAACCCTTCTGTTAGGATCATGCAATTGACCAGGATGTCTAGTTCCCCATTCTGGAACCGGGTAAGTATTTTACTACGATCAGTGCATCCGGAGTAGATTACATCTGACTTAATACCTCTGGAGTTAAAGGTTGCCGCTAGATGCATAGCGTGCTCTACATTAACAGCAAACGCAATGGTTCTTCTGTTTTTTGCGTGAGCCTTCCATGCGTCTGCCATTTCCACCATGATACCGGGTTGTTCTAGAACTTGACGAATCGCCTCTGGTTTGAAGTCTCCATCCTCTTTTGGAATGCCGTCGATAGAGATATTCAGCGGGATCTGCCTAAGCTGGAGATCTGCAAGGTAGCCCGCCTCGATCAATTCTAGCATGGTGCGCTGGTAGGTGATGTCGTTGAATACTGTTGAGAGCTTGGTTGCGTCGGCTCGAACAGGAGTTGCAGTCAGACCGACGATGATGATATTGGGGTTTTCAATGACGAGGCGATTAATTATCTTCTGATAGGTGGCTGCTGCCGCGTGATGAGCCTCGTCGATATACAGGAGGGAATATTTTTGGGCGGTTGCAATCTGATCGAGTCTGGCATCCCGCTGGATGGTCTGAACAGAAGCGACGGTGATAGGGTTTCCTAGAAAGTTATCTTCGGCCTTGACCCTGCCGATCTTGATATCTTCCCAGACGAGCTGGATCTTGTTTGCTGCCTGGCTGATTAGTTCATCGCGGTGTGCCATAAAGATGGCGCCCTTGCCTGTCGTCTTGACGACGTCCATGATATCCAGGGCGGCGACGATGGTTTTCCCAGAGCCGGTAGGCAGCGCGACTAACTGCCTGTTCTTGCCATTTCTGCGCCCTTCTTTCAGGGCATCGATAGCTTCCTGCTGGTAGTCTCTCGGCTTGATCTGTGGCATGTGGTCTCCGTGGCTATAGTATGTGGCTTTTTAGGAAGAAAATCAAGTGTTTATCTTTGGCGCTCGCAGGGTTTTTGAATTGCCGCTGCGAACAGTTAGTTAGTTTTTCTTGGACATCTTTTCGATGAATGAGTTGAGGATGTCTCGGAGATTGATGACGGATTGCAGGAGTCCTTCGTCTGTTTGACCAGAGACGTTGGCGGCGGGAGGTTCTTGTGAATTTTTGTTGGTGTATTTCTTTGCCCAGTCTGGCGTTTCTCTTCTGTTGCTTCCTGGCTCGATGACCTCTGGCACTTCCGGGTCATCATCACCGGCAGATTCCTCATCGACCAGATGTTCAAGGTGGCTGGCGTCGTAGTTGGAGTGGGCTCTGGAAGAAGTGGTTTCGTAGTAGGAGCCTGGTTTCTTACCGGGATCTCCTGAGTTGATTTGGTCCATGACCACAGCGGGAACGTCAACTTCTTCCAGACCCTTGATGGATCGCAGGATTTCGAGGTCCAGATCTGCCCAGGTGCCTTCCCTGGCCTGGCCTATTGCGTAGTAGAACGCCTGACGGATGGTGTGAATGTTCATCTTCACGTCGGGTCGTTTGTTGATGGCTCGGAACCGTTTTTCCGTCTCGTAGAGCTTGACCTCGCTTGCTTTTGCGATTGGAAGGCTACTGTCCAGAATGACCTCGTGGTTGTGGGGGTCCTTGAGGAACATATCCCAGGCCGAAGCCTTACTGTTCCACTTGATCACTTCGAGGATGCTTCTTTCTGGACAGAGTGGTTCTGGTTCTTCGATTGTGGCTTTGACTTTCGGGAGGATATCAGGGAATTTGTCTCCGATGACAAGCCAAATGCTGTGTCCACAATTACCGCAGACATGCTCGTCGTCGAGAATGACGTGCATGCTCTTGTTTTCCGGGTCCTTGGCAACACTGATAAGATCGACCTGAAACGGGGAATATTCCGAGGTCCACCAGGGGGTTTCTCCTGCTGCGATGCGCTCCGGGGTGACAGCCTCCAGCTTATCTCCTCGCTTGACGCAGCAACATCTTCCCCAATCGTGTCGATAGGCAAACGGTGTTGGGAGGACGCGGAGGTTTTCTGTGGTGTGTCTAGTGGTCTTGGAGATCGTGGTGGAGACTGCCGGAATCTCCAGTACCCAAAATGCCTCCTCATCTGCTTCGATGAGAGCACCTTCGAGGGTCTTGATCTCGTTTTCTTTTAGAATATCCTCGTAGTCGTCTGGGTCGCAATCTACCGTGAAGACCACACCGATGTCCACGGGGCTTTCACTCGTTAAAATAAGCAAAAGGTTCTCGTTGTCGTTCGGATCTGTGATGGCAAGCTGTACGACTCCGCATTCTTTTTCGTCGTCGTGATAGAACAGCTTGACCTCGTCGTCTTCAGTGTTTTTCATGCGAGGCATGATCATGGGCTCCTTTTTGTAGTTTTTGTGTCCACCTCTTCGGGAGGTAGAGCTTGACGAACGGAATTGCGGCCAGGATCGCAGTGAAGACTCCTATGATGAAAACTGCAATACAATGTGGGCACATGTTTTTTCTCCTCGGTAGGCTCGACAGGACTTGAACCTGCGACCCGTGGCTTGTAGGGCCACTGCTCTTCCGACTGAGCTACGAGCCTATCCCGTGTAGTAGCTTTGTTTAATAATCTTTTGTTGGATCATATTGACGCAAATAGTCTACTTCGTTTTTCAGTGACTCAATTGTTTGTATCATGAGGGTCAGGACATATCTGAATCCGGTTCTTGCTTTCTTGATCTCGTTGACGAACTCTTCGGGCAGACGCGACATGATTTGGTAGAAGGCGCACTTCCAGGATTCTGGATCGTCGAGGAAATGATTGATGATCACTTTGAAGATCTCGTTTTCTGAACCCTTGAAGTAGGTGATGGCTCCGAATTCTATATTGGACACGGAAGTTGCGGCGAACATAGGATGGTCGGAGGCTTCAAGTTTCAGTACATCGTCTTCTGGGTCGTAGGTTACTTCTATGAAGATTGGTTTCTTTTCCATGGTGATCACTCCTGCTCTATAGCTTTTTTGACTACCGCGACAAGCCATTCTTCCTCGCCATCCCCTTCTAGTTTGGCAATAAGATGCTCTCCGCACCCCCAACAAATCGTCTCGTCATCCTCGCTCCATCGCGGATCAGGGTAGTAGGTGACCTTTTTAGGGTAATCGCTGGCGGGGATTAGCTCCGTCTTGCACTGTGGGCATGTCAAAAAGTCTTCTCGGTCAGATCGGGTGAATACTTTCTTTTTCAAGGCAGTCACTCCCTGTTCTTACTATGAGGGGGTGTCGGTGTGTTTTCTACCACTTTTACACATTCGCGTATGTCGTATGGATATGCCGACTCTTTTGGAAAGACACATCCAGTTTTGACGAAGTTGCAGGTTAGTAGATGTGGACCTGTGTTTCTCCCGGCTAGGTACAGATCTCCTGGTTTGATTTCTTCTTTTGGTAGCAGGGTTAAGTCGAGTTCTGTTGCGATGATTTGGAACGCCAGGTTACGTTGTTCGTAAATATCCAAGAAGAGTCCTCTGAATCCACTATCTGCTGTCCACGAGCCATGGTTATCTACTATATTTCTTGAAATAAACAGATCTATCTGTTCCTGGAAGCTATCTTTAGACATTTTCACTCCCTGTTCTTTGCATGTTCTTTTCCGGCCTTGTGGTAGAGGCGTGTGCTGATCTCTCTTTGGGCGACATTGTCCAGGGCGGCGCGGATCATGGTGACCTTCGAGGCTCCAAGCTTCGTCTCGGCGTCTCGAAGGAACGAGTCGAGGTGACTCTTGCTGACCGTGGCGATGGAGTCGATAATCTTGTCGACGTCGATCTGGGCGTGCTTGGTGATGGCCTGAATGGTCTTCCATAGTGGGTACGTCTTGGTTTCGACTCTACTCAGCTTAAACAATTCTCCGTCGATTTCAAGTGGACCGGATCTTACAGCAGACTTGATGGCGTTGTCCACTTCATCTTTTCTGCGGTTTAGGATTCTGAGTCGGACAGTGAGATCTTCTCGCTCCTTGGCCAGACTATCCAGATCGGCCAGGCTTTCGCAAACGAACTTGTCATCCCAGATGAGGGCGTCTCGGTAGATACCGCAGTCGTGACGATGGTGGCAGTAGACGCAGTCTGAGTTGAGGTGGGCGTGCCAGCTTTTTTCGTTCTCGATCTGGTGGCAGGTGGAGACGATGTATTTCTTCGTATCCGCCAGATACGGGACTGTCCAGGTTGCCGGGATAAGCTGGGCCGATGCCATGAGAAACAGAGCGCAGCGATAGGTCGTCGCATCTGGCCACAGCTCGCGAGCTGCCAGATTGTAGATCTGGAGCTGGAGTGATTCCCTGGCGTCTCGGCTGGTCAGGAAGGCGAGGGTGGATTTGTAGTCGATGACCAGGATTTCGGTAGTGACCTCTCCGGTGTCGGAGTCGGTGGATTCGTACTTGAATACGAGGTCCATGCTGCCGATGAGGGTCACACCATCAAACTCGATGGAGAAGGGCTTTTCGATTCCAACGACCGTCTTGGGGTCTACTTCTCCCATCGAGTCGATGGTGTCATTGACCATCTGCATCCCCTCGGTGAAGAGGTCCCTGTCGGACAGACCAACCTCTTTCTCCCACTCTTCCTCGAAGATGTGCGGGACGCTGGTATAGTCCAGTGGCTTTGTCTCGGTCTGGGCGATGTGATCTCGCATCAGTTGCTTGAGCGTTCGGTGGCAGACGCGCCCGACTCGAACTTTGTCGTTCGGGTTGCCTTTCTTGTGATCGATGCGCTCCAGCTTGTACTGGAACGGGCACTTCTGGTATTGCTCCAGGGCGGTGTCACTGGTTTTCATCTAACAACCTCAGCGCGGAAACCCATCCCCTTCAGGGGATTGGGAGGAGCGCCTTGTTCTGACTGTTGAGGGAAAGTGTTCGTTCCAGTCGGAGATTATATCCGACTGGAACGAACATGCAGGTTACCCTGCTGCTCACCTTACGGTGGCTATTAACACCTTCGCCACTGGCCAGCGTAGAGGTTGGGGATGAGGTGGGTGTCTCCAACGTACTTTGCCCTGCCACGAGCAGTTGGCTCAGTTGATCTCGAAGATCTAGGCTAGTCAACTGTTTTCTCCTGTCGGTCCAAGGTGGCAACTCTCTTTCCTAGACAAGCCCTCCCCCTTTAGGGGGAGGGTAGTTGACGGATTGACCTCTTGTTGTAGCGACGAAATGCTTCTATTTCGCTTGACGAGAAGTAGCTGTTTTTGTGCAGGAGTTCTTCGATTTCGTTGTCAGAGCAAGGGGCACCAGCATCGTGTTGGACTTGTTTGAATAATCTCATGTAGAACCGTATGGTTTCAATTGATATTGCAGAGCAGTCTTTTTCACTGGTTCGGACGACGAATATCAGTTGCCCGTGGTAGATCTCGCGGTTGCCGGTGTGGGGTCCAGTGCAGAAATACAGATCATGGTCATTGAATTCACCTAGAGAGACACAGGCAGGGCAGTCGTGCTTGTGTTTCATGGTCTTTATTCAACCTCTTCTTCTTGTTCGTCAATACCTTCGGCCTGTTCTTGTGTCAGGCAGCAACAGATACAGTTTTTTGCATGACAGCTAGGGCATTCGTCTTTTCCACACGGGTGAGGATTTGGTCCATCATCTGGAAGAAGCTCACTATCTTCTCCCCACCAACCACATGAGCTACAACGTGCGAAACGTGGTTCTTTGTTAGATTCTTCCTCGGCCTCGGCCCTGTCTACCACGCCTTGAAGGTATTTCAGGTATTCCTGCGGAATGGATGGATCTTGATCTCCGCACCACATTTCGATGAGCAGGTAATTGTGGCAGTTTGATTGGATGAACGGGCCTGCTTTCTGCTTCGCTTGGTAGTCATCGGATGGTGTCCACTGGTTGCAGACGGCTCCGACGAGAGCATTCCGCACGCACTCTGGTGGGTTCCGTACTTCGATGCAACGACCCGTCATCTTGTGTGGGCCGTCACTCAGGACGAGTTTTGTTGACATGATTATCATTGCTCCTTTCGGTGGGCCATGTCGGGCTCTGGTTCGGCCTCAGCCTCTGCCCTGTCCACTACACCAAGGGCATGAGAGGGGCTGATGGTTTTTCTTTCTTTGTTCAAGTGCAGTACAGTAGATAGGATATTGCAACACACATTTTTTCCCATCGTCACTGCTGAATTTGCAATCTGTGCAATTATGTGTGGAAATAGCTGTTTCTGAGTCCGGAGGTGAAACATGGAGTTCGGGGGTTCTGTATGGTGCTCCCATTTTTCTCCTTTTGGTGGGCCATGTCGGGCTCGAACCGACGACCTACGGATTAAAAGTCCGCCGCTCTGCCAACTGAGCTAATGGCCCGATGAGGTAAATGGTTGAAACACTACAAAATGTCCACATGACCAAGACAGATTCTTTGCTGTCTGTCGGACATGTTTCTCATCATAGTATCTGTATTTCCCTTTGTTTTCCCCACATAGTCTTCCATTTTTACCAGTTGACGTGCCGACTAGCAACCCTTTTCTTAGGCCGAACACTGTTCCTCGTGAATATGGTTGACGGACACCTCCTTTGGCTGGTTGAGTGTCGTGGAGTTGTCTCCTGACTGGACGATAGGTGTCATCGACGACCAGAAATGGACCTGGGTCGATGTAGGCTCCAACGATGGCGTCAGCCGCCAGTGTAAGAGAGTCTGAACAGTGTGCGGTGAATATATCAGCACTCTTTGAGCTTGTCTTGTGATATCCGTATTTTTCTCGAAGTTCTTTTATCTCGTATCCCCTATATTCGATAACCTTGGCTTCGTGGTCTATAAAGAACTTCTTGATCCTGATCTTACCAATCTCGACGGTTGAGAAATTTTTTCCCCAGCGATGCTTTGCGTGATTAAAACAGACGTCCTCGAAACCAATGACACCTATCGGGTAGATCTCGAACATCTCACGAATAACCTTGAGTCTGGAACCGACCATGACAGCCTGAGAGGGAGCAAGCCAGTCACGACGACGTCTATTATCGAATCGTGCTGGTCTTCTTCTGCACTTTCTCCAGCGGCGGGCTCTTCTTAGGTGGCGGCGTTCTTCCAGTTTCTTGCCGATCCTTTTCTTGTCTGGAAGATTCAGCTTGATGTTGATGACATTCTCCTCACCGACGACCACGGAGTACCCTTCAAACTTGGTCCCGTGATCGACTCCAAGAGCTGTCTCTGGAGTCTCCTGTCTAGTGGTTGGCAGCATCTTAATCCCAAATGTATTAAACCTCGACCAGACAGGAACGGCTACCCCAGCTTCAAGGAGTTTCCGTGCTCGTGCAGGAGTTGTTGGAGTCAGAGCCTTACCTTCTTTTGAGAGCACAAAGACAGAATGACGGTTTGGATTGTCGACATGCGACCGGGAACCGTCGACCCGTGATCTCTCCTCGGGATTGTTACCAGGGCTTAGACAGGATAATCCCGTCGTGGCATTCAAGGGTTCTGCCTCAGTGCCGTGAGTTGGAGAAGCGCCCACGGGTGATTCTAGCTCTGGTAGCGGCTGCTCGATAATTCAAGCTCCCTAGTCGGCGCTTACGTTGCTACCTTCATCACAAGCTGTCACCTTCGGGTGATAGTCGTTGACCTGGACGATGAACTCCATCCCTTCTTGGGTTCTGATCGGGTCGTACAGGATCTTCAGTCGAAGTCCTGCCTTCTCGAACTCGTGGGTCAGGTTGGTGTAGTCCATGTATCCTTCCTTGCGGGCTTAGTTCGGCCCGCTCTTGCTTGGATGGCTCTTGGAATTACAGATGGTGTCCATGGATTTACTGAGATTGATCTTGTCCATCAGGGCGACGAATTCCGACTCGTGACCCTTGATCATGTCTCTGGTCGCCACGGTGAAGGCTTCCTGGTACATGACCCAGAGTTGGTTGTAGGCGAGGTTCGCCACCTCTATGGTCTTGGCGAAGATGTCGAGATCGTAGTCGAATAAAGCGATCATGGAGTAAATCCCTTCGAGAGAGGCGAACATATCAGGGTTGTCCGTGCCATTGTCTGTGTTGGCGATCTGATTTACGAGGGTTTTTGCGGAGGCAACGCGCTCAATACGTTCTTTGACAACTGCTGTCAAATATGAGCATACCGGGCAGGGACAGGTAAAGTGTTCGAGAAATGCTCTTGTGTTTGCGAGGTGATGATCAATAATTTCCACGTCTTCCTTGGCTAATTTGGCTACTTTCGACATTGTTTTTCTCCGTGTCTCCATGTTTTAGGAGTGTTTATTTTGGCACAGTGCTTGCTGTGACTGACTGTTGCTTTTTCGCAAGCAATTCGCGCATTTCCTCGATGGTTTGCCACGTCTCAGGCCATTCTAGCGTGTCAAGGTGAGTTGTGGCAAGAGGAGATTTGTGGTTGTATCCTCTATTTTTCATTTCTTTTGCGAGAAGTTCATGTCGAACCGACAGAGCAGTTAAGCTCCCCTTCCAGCGCAGGACTTCCGGGTGGTGTCTATAGGCTGGTAATTTCTTGCTCAGAATCTTGAAGATGGCATGCAATTCATTGTGTTCGCCAAGGAGTCGCTTCCTGTCTAGGCAGAATGGGGGGATCGGGTGCCAGATTCGCATTTCATCTCCTGATGCTTGAAATTGGTGCCGCGCCAGCATCGAAAGACGTGGCGCGGCAGGGTGTTATGGTGAATGGAGGGTTATTTCTTGGTGGGGATGTATTCTTCCTCTGGAAATTCGGGGACGTCTTCCACGTTGTCGTCGTCCTCGGGGGTGTCGTCATCGGACTCGTCGTCATCGTCGGACGGAGCATTGTCCTGAGCGTTGTCTCGGTCGTTGAGTCTTCGCTTCTCGGAGGAGAACCGATGGACGGCATTCTTCAGGATGATCGACCCGAAGCTCACTTGCTGAAGTTCCTGGCAGACCTTGTCCCAGTTTCCCACCCATGCCTGCCTTCCCATCATCTGCACAACGGACAGGATGCGAGCGTGGGCGGGGTCGTTCGTCAGGAAGATGGCCACGTCGAATGCGTTGATGGATGCCAGGTGGACGATATCGGTTGACAGGGCGATGTCAACGAATTTATCGGTCTGGACAAAAAGCTTCTCCTTGCATCCTTGGCAAGAGGAAGGTTGATAGTGCCTGGGACTATCGTGGACGAAGTATCCCTCCTTGGAGGCTACCATGTTAAGGAAGTCCCTGAGTCTGCCCTCGGACTCGTCGAGAGCGGTGTAGTAGTGGGCTCCGTACAACTCGCCTCCGACGTAGTCCGCGAGCCAGTGGGCCATTCTTGGAAAGTTGATCATCGCGTCAGACGCGAAGGTCAAGTAGCCACGGTGAAATGACTTCCCTTCGATGAAGATAACGACTCTCTTTGACATTTTTCTCTCTCTCGCTTGGTTGGGGTTTTGGTTGATACAGGTTACTCTTTACTTGTGCCGATAATTACGAATCTTGTCAAGTTATTTTTCTGGCCTCCTTGGTGTAGGGGGATATTTGATCGAATCGATCAGATTCCCTCGGTTAAGTATCGTGCCGATGATGTTATAGAGCGACATGAGCCCGTGGAGGTGGGATACTCCATCGAGCCATTCGATGAGCGAGTCTCGGTCCAGGTATCCGATATCAACTGGTGCGAATGTTTTGTCTGGAAAGCGGGCTCTAACGGTGAGTCCGGTGTTATAGAGAGTTGTGGTGTCTCTCTTGTTCCATCTATCCATATCCACGGTCAGGCTCATTCTGTCCTCCCTTCTTCTGGCCCGCCCCAGCCTTGTTCAAGGGTTGGGGCGAGTAAAGACCAGACTACTCGATTTTCGTGCTGGTCACAAGCCCTGAACTGACGACTTCGGCCCTGAGGAGGGTCTTGTTGGTGACGCTTCTTCCGTCTGCCTGACGTGGGATGTCAGCGAAGAACTGCCATGCTGCGTAGGTGTCGCGGAAGACGTCGTAGCTGACGCGGGGGGTCTTGCTACCGCATCCCAGGGCGAGAAGTAGATGGTGGATTTTGTCTCCGACGTCCAGGAGGTCTTTTCTTTCTTCGAGGTAGTGGTGCCATTCCTGAGGGACGTCTTCGATCCGATACGAGTACATCAGCTCATAGAGTTGTCCGTCCAGGCGGAAGATGGTTCCAGCCTGGAAACGGAGCTTTGGGGGCTTCAAGCCCTTCTTCACCCAGAGCTTTGTCCCTTGGTTATCGTGGGTTGGTGCGGTGACTTGGGTTTTTCTCATTGTGTTCCCTCTTGATTGTGAGGCGACCTTTTCCTCCAGGTTCCATAATCGGAATTCTTTGTCCTTTCTCGATTCGGATAGCGAGAGTGATGATCCAGTCTCCTGGGTCGTTCTCGTTGGTCCTCGTGAGGACGATGCATTCGTCGGTAATAGCCGATACGGTGTATTGGAGGTTGTCGATGCGGACGTCTTCTGGGTTGTTCTTCCAGTAGTGAATGATGACCTCGTCGCCTACTTGGAGGGCGAGGATTTCCTGTTCGGACAAGGTTTGATATGTTGGGCGTTTTCTTCGTGGAATCATGGGCACTGTCCTTTCTCCTGGCCCGCCGCAGCCTTGTTCAAGGGCTGGGGCGGGGGTGCTACTGGGGTGGCCAGTGGGTTCCGGGTTTGAGCCCTTCTACCTTCTCGCTCAGACGAGCACATTCCGAGCACGGATGCTCCCAGAAACCATATGCATCGAGGTCACCGGAGCCGAATGTCGTGGAGTCGTCGATACCCGTGCTGACGTAGCATTTGTGCTGACGGTAGAACACCTTTTCTTCCGTGAGACGCTTGTCGATGTATTCGACTGCTGACTTGATCGCATCTGGAGGACCAAAGAATTCAATTAGCAGGTAAGCGTCTTCTGGGGATGCGTCATGGCCTCTGTCTCGATAGGTGTTGTATTGGATGAATGGGGAAGCTGGGTTCAGTGCCTTGTAGTCCTCGGAAGTCGTGAGGGGGTTGATAACGTTGATGATCATGCTATAGATGATATTTTGGAGTCTTTCTGTTACCCCAAAGAATTCGAGGCAGGCATCATGCATCATATGGGGTCCTGCGCTGGTTTCAAGCATGTTTCTTTCCTTTTTTGGTTGTTTGAGCAGAGGTTGCTTCCTTGCACTTTTTCAGGGATATCTCCAGGCATGGCTGGCAGACTGACATCCTGAAGATTGACATCCCATTTTCCATCTCGATGTCCCACCGAATTGCCCTGTCGACTTTTCTGTCGCACACGTTGCAGACGATGTCTGTCCAGGCGGTATTCGCGGTGATGTTGTTGATGTCTTCGGCTGACGCTGTTTCTAGGTCCAGTGATTTGAGCTTTTCAAGTATCACTTGTGGATTTCTATATCTGAACAGGCGCCAGTTTTCGCAAAAAGCCTTTACGATGCCTTTGATGAGGCCGCGTGTCGTGATTACTTCCATTACTTCTCCCTCCTGGCCCGCCTCAACCTTGTTCAAGGGGTGGGCGGGGTGTTGTCAGTAGGTTAGGTGAGCGGTATCGTTCAGCTCTCGCTTTTTGGCTTCTCTCCATCTGCGTGATTCGTTGTAGGAGTCAGCGAGGAAGGTGTCGGGGTGTTTGTAGTAGGTGAAGTTGAATCCGAATACTCTGAATCCGAAATCGACAGACCCTCCTGTACCCTCCTGCACGATCCATCGAGCCTGGAAGACGTCCTCCATGAGGACCTGAGCCAGAAACCGCATTGGGCTTTTTGGCGGGAGAAGGGTTCGGTACAGCTTGTATTTAAGTTTCAGTGTGTCGAGGTCCATCTTCTTATCTCCTTGTCGGTTCGATGTCTTGGTCGGTTTCCCATCGCAGGAGTTCAAAACCAATTCCTTCGGTACGTTTCCATTCTAAGCCTTCGAGGTGTGGCAGGAACCCTCGAAGGCAATCGACCATGGCTTTGAGCTGGGGGATGACCTGTTTCGTGGCAACAATACCATCCTCCAGATTCGAGATCGTTCCGTCGAAGGAGCCAATCACGGCGGCGAGCTGGTCGTGAGGGTTTTGTTGTCCGTAGTAGTGTTTATGCTTTGCCATTGGGTGCCTCCTGAGAGGTGTGGGTGATGGTATGGGTTGGTTTTGCCAGGAGTATAACTCCTCCTTGTGGACAGATAGCAGCATCAACGGCTGTTAGTGCATTGAACTTGAGGATACGTTGTACTTCGGCGAGCGTGTCTCGCGAAAACCATTTCCATTCGCTTGATTGCATAGATCACCCTTTGGTTTGTTTTGTTGAGTCGGCTCTGTCGAGGAGTCTTTGAATCATCTTGACGAGGTACTCTTTTGTTCCGGTCGTCGAGGTAAGATGACCTCGTTTAAGAAAAGCAAGGAGCAGGATGTGTCTGGTAGCGATGACTTCAAAGACCCTGGCGCCGTGCTCGGGGCGCTTGAAGAACGGGTTAAAGACGTTTGATTCAGTGGTCTCCGGGTTGAAGCCGTGGTTTTCGAGCCTGGCTTCGATGCAACACTTCTTCGGCCAGGCATCAGACTGGACGTGTGCGAGAAGTTCCTTGAGCATCAGAACGCCTTCCGGGGTCGGGGTGGGTTGGTCGACGACGAAGGTAGTCATGGCGTCTCCTGGGGTGAGGTTTCGTCGTCGTCAGGATTGGTGTTTTCCTCCTCGTCCTCGTCCTCATCTTCGTCGTCGTCGGGGCAGTCACAGGGGGACTCGCACTGGTGGTTGTATCCGCACTTCTCGCAGGAAAGCCAGCCATCATTCTGCGCTGCCTCTGCTGCCTCGTTGAGGATGAGGGAGGCGACCTTCAAGAAACCTTCCTCGCCCAGACCGTAGGGGATCTCGGGGCCATACGCGAAGCTCTCGACGCAGTGGTCGGTGTCGATGATGTAGTATGCTTGAGCATGCGAATCGTACAGATTGATACCGCACTCGACACAGGTCTGAGCCTCTCCGTCTTCGACCTCTTGAGGATAGGCTGAGTCGCCATACTTCGAGTGAAAGTGGATGTGGGTGGTGTCGACCCTATCCCTGATGGGAAAGTTTTGTATCTCCTTGCTGATCAATGCTAGGATTTGCGGGGAGGCACAATCCAGATCCAGGGGTCTGGGACGGGAAGAGGACGAGACAGTGATCCCTGCACAGCAGGTCGTCCATTCGTTACGAAGAAGATCGAAGGCGATCTTCGCCGCTGGCATCTGGTCGAGTAACTTCTGACACGAGGGGCAGGGCTGGTCCCATTTGTCTGTGTCGTGGTTGATCTGGATCTTGACGTTCCCGCACCAGGCACAATACGCTTCGTAAGCATCGCTCATGGTTTCTCTCTCCTATTTGTGTTGGTTAACAAGATTGTCTCGGGATTTGGCCCCCGGAGGCCCCGGAAGGGGCAACCGGGGAATGTTGTCGTCTGAACGATGGGAGATCAGATGGCAGTGGGGACCTCGGCGGCGGGAGTCTCGGGGAGGGGTGCGCGGGGCGCGGGAGGCACTGTCTCATCGACTGTCTCACGAGGTGTCTCGCTGACTGTCTCACGAGGTGTCTCATCGACTGTCTCACGAGGTGTCTCACTCGCCTCGATGGTGGTGGGGGCGGCATCCCCCTTCGGCTTGCGCCCACGCCGCTTCTTCGCGGGGGCGTTCGGGTCCTTTTCCGGCTTCTTGGTCGCTTCCACCACGAACTCGGTGAGCCCCGCGTCTTCGTCGGTGATCTGTCCGAGCATCCACTTGATTCCCTTCAGGAACCCTGGCGAGAGATCAGGTGGCAGCTTCTCGGGAGGAGCTTCGAGGAGCTTGGTCACGAGCCGCTTGGGAGGGGCGACCGTGGTGCCGTTCTGCTTGTCCATGTCACGGTTGGTCGCTCGCTTCCCCTTGTGCTCTGCCGCTTCGACCAACTTGGTTGCGGCGGCGACTTGCTCGTCAGGGGTGAGCTTCAAGAGCTTCATGGCGGTGATGACGGCGAGCTTCCCGTGCCGGATGAAGTCCTGCACAGCCGGGGCAAGCTCCAGGATCTTGAGCCACTGGTTGATGGCCTGGTCCGTAACGCCGAAGGCGAGCGCGGCCTCATCGACGCTTCGGCCCATGTTGATGAACCGCTGCGCCTTGGCTGCGCGGTCCACGATGCAGTCGTCGGTTCGATGCTCGTTCAGCGAGAGAGAGACGCCGAAAAGCTCGAAGTCCTGCCCCTTGCGAGGCAGAACCTTGATCCTCTGCGGGGCCTTGCCCTCCTCGATGAGCCTCCGGTTGGCTTCTCTGGCGGCCTTGACACGCTGGCGTCCATCGACGACGACCAGCTTGTCACCGATCTTCGTCGCCACGACGGGGCTAGCGACCCCGTATACCATGATGTTCTTGATGAACTCATCGGGGAGTGGAAGTTCGTTCCTGGGGTCGCTCAGGAATCCCAGGGAGTCGTCCGTCGAGTCGATGCCGACGATACAGAGGTCGTTCGGATCAAGCAGGTAGCCCTCGAAGGGTGGATATGGTCTTTTGCCGCTCATTTTCTCTTTTCTCCTTGTCTTACTTGCCCTGGTTGTTCTTGACTTCTTCAGTCATCCATGCGCTGTCTTTTTTGTCAAGAGCAGATTTTTGGTCAGGTTGGATGCCTGCGGTCTTGTTGGGGATTTTTGGAACGACAGGACATCGATGAGTGGTGTCGTTCCAGAATCTTCTCTCACCGCAGTAGACACAAGTCACTCTCATGCCGTTCTCCGCGTCTGTCCGATTCGCTGTTAGTTGATATCGGACTGCTGTGGCTCGTCCTTGGGGGTAGAGCCGTCACCGTCGCATTGGGAGGCGATCATGCGGAACCCCTCGTGGGTCGCTCTGTGAAGCTCCTTCAGGAACGGGAGGAGGTGCTTCGATTGCTCGACGGTGCCCAGGATGAACTGGGCCAGGTCGTTAGCCTCGGCGTCTGTTTCGGATTGTTTCTGGGTCAGGGTAGCGACTTTGGAGTCAATTTCAGCTCGTTTCTTTCCACGTTGTTTCTTAGAAATCCCTACGAGCTTTTTGAGGTTTTTTGACTGTGTCATTGAAGTTTCTGTCAGTTCGTCGAGGTTTTCCAGCATCGACTCGACAGGATCGATCATCAGCTCCCTGACGCCAGTTAAAACCTCCTGGCAGAAGGGGCAGTCGCAGTTCTCTCCCTCGATCTGCGAGAGAGTGGATTCCAGACGCTTGACGATGCGTTCGGAGCACTCGAAGACGTCGATGTCCTCGTCGTCCTCGTCCTCAGGATCGTCCTCGTCCTCAGGATCGTCCTCATCCTCGGGATCGTCCTCGTCCTCGGGATCGTCCTGCTCGTCGTCCTCCTCGATGGGCTTGACGGCGCGAAGGTGGGTGGGGCGGTTCTGAGTCTTCTTGCTGCTGCTTCTCATTTTCTCTCATCCTCCAGATGTGTGGTTTGGCGCGAGGCCGGTTGATGAATTGGCCCGCCAGGATGGTTTTAGACCAAACTGGCGGGGGAGTCTATTTTTTTCCATGCAGTGCGTATTTAATGATTACTTGGAAAGATGACGATTTTTGTTCCGCTACAGGTCGCCGCCACGCACTGCTCGGTGGTAGCCCCTGAGAGGGTACAAAGCTGAACTGGCATGATGACGGCCAGATATATGATTGCAACGACGAATAGGAAGACTACGACTGCGACGGTGATATTTGATAGAATTCGCCTCCTTTTTTTCTTTCCCCAGTCGGTGAGGTCCTTTTCTTTTCTTGCACGGATTCTGTTCTCGTACTCACTGAATTTTTCATCATCGATAGCCATGTGAAATTCCTTTCTTTGGTTAGGGGAGTCTAGTCGGAATCGCCGTCGTCGAGGTCTTCGTCGGAACACAGGGCGTACAGGGGCTCCAAGGTTTCCTTGACCAGTATCCAGTCCTCCTCCGGGGCCTGTTCTGCCTTTGCCTTGCGTGCGTCTTCCTCGGTCGGGAAGATGTAGTCGAATTCGTATTCATAGACCATTGGGTCAGCCCATGGAGTGAGTAGGCGTGGCGTGTCCTCGCCTTCTGGGGTGACCAGTTCTTTCCAGGTGTACCAGATCTCGGGTGTTGCTGTTGTTGGTTTCTTCATTTTGTCTGCTCCGGGGTTGTGTCGGTTTTTTGCGGGCACCAATCGAGCGGGATGCGCTGGCGTGCTTTATGGGCTCGTTTTTCGGTGATTTCCCCGAGCCAGAAGTGATGTCCGTCTTCTGTCTCTTCTACTTTGAACTTATTTTGATAAGCGTACTGATACGCGAGTTGCATTGCCTCATCTTGGTCTTTTTCATCGACAGGATTGTCTGTATCGATGACGACGACCAAGCTCTTTCTGACGATCTGGACCAGTTCAATTTCATACAGTGGCATTCTATTTTTCCTCCTGGTGCCTGCCCCAGCTTGCGGACTGGGACAGGCATGAGATTTTTCTGTCTTGATGACGATGGGTTTCTCTGGCTCTCAGTCTTGCTTGACGAACACCACGACTGGCGAACAGCTCGCTGCGTAGAGCCGATCATCGAAGTTCTTGCCGATCAGCTCTTTTTCGATCTCTCGTCTGAGAGCGGCACTTTCAGACGGGTCGTTGGAATCTTGAAATTGCTTTTCTGCCAGGTAGCTCCTTCTGCCTTCCTCGTCGGAGAAGTAGAGGATAGCCTTGACGGTGTTTTCTGTTTCTGGGTCGTCCTGCTGAGATTGCATGACGAACACATGTCCACAGTTTTTGCATTCGTCTCCGTCTGTGGCGTCATCAGGAATGGGATCTCCGCAGTCTGGGCACTCCCCGTTTGGATATGACTCCTCGTCCTCGTCCTCGCGGTCCTCGTCGTCGTCCTCGAACTCCAGAATAACGAGGTCGTCTCGAACCGGGGTGATCGTGGCGGTTTCGGTGTCGATGGAGGAGTCGTTGACGTATTTGACTCCTTCGAGGAACCCCTTGGCGAAAGCCTCGCTGGTGAACGGGAGCTTCATTCGCGCCATCGGTCAGACCTCCTCCTGGTCGTCGTCATCGTCGTCGTCGCCATCGTCGTCGTCATCGTCGCCATCGTCGTCTTGCTCACAGATGACAGTGACGTGAGCCATCGTCCTGTCCCCGCTGTCGATATTGCTGATCGTGGCGTTTATTGCTTCTTCTTCTGTTCTGGCCCGCTGGAAGGACTCATCTTCCCAGGTCCCGTCCGTCCAGAGGACGGCAAGCTCGAACTTCTTGATAGGGTGTTCGTCGTTGTCGGCTTTGGTCGGGGCGTTGTCGACGATCTCGTCGCCCTGACAGGTGCATTTCGCGGTCGCATCGTCGTTGCAGTCGCATTCGCGGGAGTGCCCGACTCGTCTGATCCAGTCATAGGCTTTCTTGATCTCATCCTGGACCCCATGTGACCCGAGTTCTCCACCGCATAGTGGACACGCATCGTCGCCCATGGCTGCATCTGGTGGAATCACGATGTAGTTGGTGAGCTTCTTGAAGAGCTTCAGGGCATCGCGGATTCCATTGCATCGACCGGCGAGACCTTGGATTGTTTCGGCGTCTGCGTCGTTCTCCTCCGCGAGGTCGAGCGAGTGGGTGGCTTCATCTAACAGATTTTGCAGTTCTCTCTGGATAATGGGCATTTTCTCTGTCCTCCTGGTGCTTGTTTCAGGTTGTGTGCTATGGCAGATAGCAGGTTGCCATGGGTCAATATCTAGCAAAGTTTCTACCTTGTTAGTTGTTGAATCAATAGCTCCGATCCTAAGCCCTTGGCATATTTTGTTATGGGTCCACACATAAAGTCCAAGAGCTTTTCGCACGACATCATTTAGATCGTCTCCCGTCTCATTCATAATACTCTTGATCTTGTCGAAGTCTGTGTCTCGAATTGTTGTTTGGATGCGAGTTGGTTTCATTTTTGTTTCTCCTTGGTGCCTGCCCCAGCTTATGGGCTGAGACAGGCAGTGTTGTCGTCTGTACGATACGAGATCAGATCAGTGTTTGCGGAGCTTAATCAGGTGCGTGGCCTGTTTCGCCTGCTCCTCCGTTAGCTTTCCATGCCAGATGTGCTCGTCTTCTTCTTCGCCCCATGATGGTTTGTCGTCAATGAACTCTGATCCGTCCGTGATCTCGTAGGCTTCTGCCATTGCCTTTGACTGGGCGTCCTCGTCCTCGTCAATGGGGACGTCGGACTCGATGACGACTTCTGCCGTTCTATGCACGAGCATGGTAAGCTGGGTTGCGTAATAGTATTTTGGCATTTTCTCTCTCCTTCGATGCTTGATCAGGTTGGTTGTTCTTCCTGTGAAACCCACATTTCCCCCCGCATCTTCTGTCCGAGGGGGGTCAAGATCAGGTACTTTGCGCCATCCCAGAGGTCAGGCTGGCGAACTCACTTTCTCGCTGCCTCCATGTCTAAGTTTCGGGCGTCCCCTGCTCCCTCGTAGTAGAACGAGAGCGTTCGGTATCTTCCCGATGAAGCCTTTCTCACAGCTCGGAACCAGCATTCCAGAAGATTTGATGCCCAGTAAGATCATAGGCTTGTGCTATGATACGTTCCTTTCTTGCATCTGTCAGACGTTTTAATCGTCCTGTTCGTCGTCGATTTTCTCAACCTGCTTTTTGTTGATCTTCGCCAGAATCTTATCGACCACCTCTTCTCTATCCTTGGCTGGTTCGTCGCTGTCGTCGTTCCATCGGATATTGAATGGAGGTTCTGCGACATATCGTTCTGTTACGATGGCGATCTGTTCATTATGGACCTTGATGATCCATTGTGGTGACACTGTGCGGGTCTGGTGAAATGCCAGGTCGTCTTCTGTGACTCGATCTGGCTTGCGCCAGCACTCCTCGCATTCTTCGTTGGGGTTATCGTAGTCGGGAAGATGGTCCTTTCCCATAGATCCACACTTGGAACACTGTTTCGGTGTCCCGAGAAGGTCTTTCTCCTTGTAGACCGCGAGGACGTCATGGCCGCATCCGGCGCACACGATCCAGTTGCACCCGAGGAGGTTGTCAGCGACTTCGTTTGCAACTCGCATCCACTTGTCTTTTTCTACCTTTGACAGAGCCTCCCACTGTTCCGGCTTGAATTGCCGTGTGTATTCCTGAAACGCTACACGTCCCATGGCTTCAATATTCATGGCATCTCCTTTTTGCGCGGCCCGCCCGTCGCCTTGCGGGGCGGCGAGCAGAGTAATTGTTTTGGATATAGAGTAGTGATTGGAATTACGCGGTGAGGCGCTTCACGCGCTGATACCTGCTCGCGTAACCGTAGATCTCGGCGGGAGCATCTGGGAGGACGGTCATTACGAAATAGGGTCGTCCGACTCCATCGATGGTGACGTCCCTGAGTTTGACGTCCGGTGGAAGTGTGGCGGCGAAGGCGTCGATCTCGTCGGGGGTCGCCTCGCGAAGCCATGGCTGGCCTTCCTGTTCGGAGACGCCTTCGGCTCCAACGAGCAGAGTCACGGGTTTTTTCTCTGCCTGGTCGATGGGATCATTCATGGTCGTCCTCCGGTGGGTAGTTCGGTCGTGATCAAGAGGGGCATCAGCAGGTATCGCATGTTGGAGTCTGACTTGATGACTTTCTCATCGGCTCCGTGGGGGCTCCTGCTGATATGGCGGTCCAGTAGCTTTACAGCAGCGCAGTCGTCCCCGCCGATGGCAGCGCACAGCCTTCGATATTCCCCCAGGGTTTGGTACTGGCCTAATTTGAATTCCCTTGTCATGACGCAGCCTGTTGCTGGCTCCCCTTCCGCACCGGAGGCGGCTTCGTTGCGCCCAGCTTGAGCGCGGTTTCCGCAAGCTCCTCGATTGTCCAAACGTGACCCGTTACGCCTATTGCAACCGCTGGCGTTGTCTTCAACGTCTCATGCACGCGAACAAAGTTGTAGTTAGCAACGTACAGGTCAAGAGCCGCGCAATGGTTTCGTAGCTTTTTGCTAAACGCATTCGTCAAGCGGGTAAAGCGCCGAGTGTGCATTCTCAGTGTAAGATTCTGTCTTTCGACATAGCTCGTGCTGATATGCGATAGCGAAGGGTCCCCGAATACGATTATCTTCTCATGCCCCATCACGTCGGCAGGGGAATAACGCCGCTTCGCTTCTATGGCACACTCTGCCGCGTACATCTTGATGATCATGGCATAGTCGACGTTGGCGTCTCCGAACGCCCCAGCCACTGCTTTGACATACGGGTGAAAACCGTCGGAGCTTATCTGAGGCGTCGTCGCAAGGCGGCTTTTCAGGTCCAGTGCGAACGCAGCAGTCGTCTTGGCGTTTCGCTTGCCGGACAGGTACGAGATTATCGCCTTGTTGTCCGCGTCAACGGCAGTATAGAAGTATTGGTCTCCGTACTCTGGACGATCGCCTGTCTCGCGGTGCCCTTGTTTCTTGAACAGGAATGACCACGCTTCATCAAGCTCTATGTATTTTGAAGAGACCTTCCGAAACAGCTCGTCGTGGATATGGTAGCAACCCTCGCCAACGTGCAACGCGAGCCGCCCGATTGTATCGTGGTGAGCATGAACGATTCTCGCGACGGCACGAACGGCAACACCTTCGCATAGAGACGCGATAGCGGTGATTTGACGCTGGTAAGGGAGGCGGTTCATTATCGACTACTCTTCGTCATCGCGCCTAGTCGGTTCCTGCCGCGTCTGTGCGGCCCGAACACCATATCCCCCTAAACCCCCGGCGAGCACACTCAACACTGTCTTTATCACCTCTGTTGCAACTGCATCCTTGTTCCACCCCAGTGCAATCACAACGAGTGCGAGTACCAAAAGAATCATGCCGCACGCTGCTACCAAGGTCCGACCTTGCCGCTTCGTAGCCCCGTTCACCTTCAAAGTTCTTAGCTCAACAATCTTATTTGCCTTTATCGTCTCCGCCTCGATCTCGGCTAGCCGCACTTTCTCTTCACTGGCCACTCGTACCTTTTCTGCTTCGGCCGTATCTTTTGCAGCGTCAGCTTTGTACTTTTCCATCATCTCGGAATTCTGCCCGAGTTGCGTTACGATATTAGTCACGACACTGCCCAACGTTTGAAGCACAAGTGCGTCTGAGGTAGTTGGGGCAAGCTGCCCGTGAACTTCTGGTGCAAGAAGAGCAAGTCCGGCTTGCCCTGAAGCTTCTTGCGGGACAACTCCCGCCACCTGCTCTGCCGACTCTCCCACGATTCCTCCAGCGACACCTCGGGGTCAAGCCCTCGGCTGCGAGGCGAGAATAGCACAAGAACCCAAATTAGGCCAGTACCCAGGGTTTCAGGGCATTCGTTGCCGGTTTCGTCACGTCTCATGATCACGCCTTGTCCCACAGCCGGGTTTCGGGGTTGAAGCTATAGAACACGTTCCCTTCGCGAAGCTCGCAGATCTCCCAGAAGGCAGGGGGTGATTCGATGCCAATCGAGGCGAGCTGTTTGCGGAATAGCTCGGTGGACTTGGGGAAGGCGATGAAGGCAGAGGGGGAGTTCAGGTTGCTCCACAGAACCCCCTCGTCATTTTCTGGAACGTCCCGATTGAAAATCGCCAGGTGGTAGCCATTGAGTGGACTATCCCAGCCTCCGACGACCTCGACGTTGTGTCCGTCATACTTTGTGCGGAACGATACCTGGCTCATGCCTTGACCTCCTGGTTTGTTATTACTTCGCTCTCCAGCGTGACCTCTGCGGCGGCGAAGATCGTCCCAGCGTATTTGGGATTGTTCTGTTTCGAGTCGAGCAGGACCGAAACGGCTTCTGCTTCTCGATAGTCTGGGGGAGCCATCCTTTGATAGACGATTCGACCAGCTCCGAGCTTTGTGATAACTCTATCGCCTTGTTTGAATTTCATGGCTCTTCCTTACTTGGTTTGTTGTCAGGCTCTTCGATTTCACGAGGGAACTCTTCGATAAACTCGTCTAGGATTTCTTGCTCGATAAGATCGCCTCTGGTAGCGGACGGTCCCATGTCGGACTCTACCCATCGGCGAAGCTCTCGCATCGGTTTGTTGCCTAGTTCTTTTGCGAGAGCCGCAATGGCATATACTAGGTCGTTGGTGTTCTTAGGTTTCATGGGGCGGTTTCCTGTCACCGTGTTGCCTTCTTTTGTGGAGGGTCGGGCTGTTCATCTCGGAGAGCTTCCATTACAGCATCCTCAAACCACTTCATGCGTTTCACGTTGCCAAAAATTTGGCTTTTCTCCACGCATACCTCGTAGGCGAACGTCGTCTCATGTTCGATATGAGACTTCGCGAGTATTCTTAACTCTTTGTCTGTTTTGATTTTTATACCCATGCGTAATAATCTCCTCGGTGCCCCGCCCTGGCTTTAGGCCATAGCGGGGCGGTGTTGTTACATCTGGTCAGTGTCACACTCGAACATGAGTGTTTCCCAGGCGGCGGGGGAAATGTCGGTGTGCTTTTTCACCCATTCGTAAGTTCGCTGGTAGTTGTAGCCATACTTATCGCGCAAGATATCGGCAACCACACCTGCCATTCTGGCATTGTGCTCGTGCACGGCTTTCTGAACGGTTTCGACGATGGTGAGCTTCATGCGGCCTCCAGTTCATTCATGATATCGAGAAATGGTCGTCCTGACGATAGCGACAAGTCATAGATCGAGGCCCAGTCATTGACCGGCATATCCGCGATCTTCTTGACTAGCTCTTTCGAGAGTTGATCTTCTGGCAGGTTGCCGAGAGCGAGCATCGTCTGGATTGCGCGTTGACGCGACATACCGATTATAAAGGGCGAGGCGAAGCTGATAACTATCGGGGAAACGGTCCCATTCTCTCCAAGTAGGCTTTTTGCCGCGTTGTTGACGATTGCCTCGGTCAGGGGAGAGTCGGTCACGGCTGTATACCAGGCGGCGGCGACGTGGAGGAGCGGGGCCATTTCGGCGGGCGTCCCGGTCCAGATCGTAACTTCTCTATGCGAGAAGATCTGCGTCTGGACGACGAGCTTCTCTTCTGTGACCTGGGTAATCTGACCTCCGAAACCAAGCTCGTACTTCAGGAGCGACACCAGGGCTTGGGAGAGCGTCTGGTCATAGGTACTCATGTGATGGTCGTTGTGAAAATTCTCACGCTTGATCATCGGTCCTCCTTTTGGACTTGGCCCCCCGTCAGGGGATCGAACCTTGACGGGGGATTTGGGTCATCGGCAGTAGAGGAAGCTCGGCGGGATCACCCGCTTCTTTTCGATCTCTATCTCGCGGACCATCAGCTCGGTTTGCCGATCCATATCCTGACGATAGAGATCTTCGCAGGCATCGGAGCAGAACGCGCTCGTGCTCCCCTCGTCCAGGGCGACCCCGCAGACGGGGCAGTTCTCGGGGAGTTCGGTTCCCATCGCTGATTGACAGTCTCGGCAACCTCCGCAATAGCACGCCATGCCTCTATTCTCCTTTTTTCTTGGTCAGCAGTTGTTCTATCAAAAACGCGACCCCTGCGATCTTGTAGTTGTGTTCAGGACCCCAGTCGCAGAGGAACTTGCGAAGCGCCGTCTTCTCTTCAGCCGTGGGGACTCGAAGACCTTGATCGAGGAAGTCTTTTTCTGTAAGGCCATCGAAGAACCAGTGGGCTGCGAGCTGGTTATGTTTGTTGTAGTGGTTGAAGAATTGTTTTGGGATATCTTCTCTCTTGGGGAACTCCATGGGTCAATTCCTTTCTCGTTGTGCGAACAGACGGGCGAGCTTGTCGAGGTAGGGCTGATCTTCCGGGGTAGCCGCTCTGGTGACGCCAGGGGAGGCCAGAAAGCGGGGCTTGGGATCGAAGGGGTGTTCCGATATGGCCTTATAACGGCATGGTTTCGTGAAGCGTTCTTCTCGGGTGAGATTTTCGCAGAATGGACAGAGGCACCCGTTGTATGACATAGCTTCTCTCTTTCTATCCGTCGTCCAGACGGAATAATCGGCCCGCCCGTCGCCTTGCTGGGCGGCGAGCAGGGGAGATTAGGCCCGATTTAGGACCGTGATCGTTCTGCCCTTGCGAGACTCCCGTGTGATGAACTTCTTCGCTTCGAGAGCGCACAGGTGTTCTTGAGTTGTGTTAGGAGATTTGACGCCGATATAAGCGCCGATCTCCCTTACTGTGGGAGGGTATCCTTTGCAGTGTATGTATTGGATGAGAAAATTCAGAACGTCTCTTTGTCGCGGGGTGATAGGACAGTCACTTTGTGGTTTTCTCATGCTGGCTCCTGTGGGGCGAGAGCAATGCGTTAGGGGCGTCTGGCTCCGCGCACGCGGGCTTTCCAGTTCATATCCACTAAAAACTTGCGGATTGTGGCTCGTTCTTTTTTGCCACAAGTGGTTCCCTCTGTAACCACGAAGTCATCTAGGTCGGTATAGATGTTAACGTAGTATCCGCTACCTGCTGGCATTGTTCCATGCTTGGATTCGGCACAATCACAAAGAAATGCACTTTGCATATCTGTGGTCATTGGTGTTTTTGTTCTAGCCCACTCAACATACTTTAACCTGCCGCTTTTATGTAGCTTGGTAACAACTGTCGTTGTGTCTGATGTATCATAAATATCAGATCCATCTCTATCCCAGTCTGCTATCAGTCTTCCGACTTTACAGTATCCTTGGAAGCTCAGAATAGCTTTCTTATAATGGTCAACAAGGATAGTGCCATATTCTGAGTAGGTGACGGAGTTGTGACGCCGGGTGTAGATCGCATGGCAGGATGCGATCAATGTTTCTGCTCGAAAAACGAATTCATCGACCCCTTCTCCGTCTTCTACGAAAGACGGGGTTGCGAAGAGCCAGGGGATACTGTTTGTCCATGTCTCATACAGTATCTCTTCTCCAGACGCCCGTCGAATGCCGAGAAAGATCGCTCCTCCCATGACTCACCTTCTTTCTGTCGTCCAGATTATCACAGTTTCGGCCCGCCCGACACTTTTTCAAGGTGACGGGCGGGGGTGGGATCATTGGTCAGGAGTCCAGCCGTGGGGTTTGCGGATTGTTCGGGTGACTCGCTTGTGATCTTCAGCGAAGGCTTTCGCGAAAGCATCGGCGTCTTTCTTCGATAGAGAAGCCAGCGAGGGAAGGTCGATCCAGCCCTTGACGTTATCGTGGACCTGGGGGCAGTAGTACCGCTTCATTCTTCATCCTTTCCAGGTGAGGACCTTTTTCTTCTTTGTGCAAGGATGAGCATGACGAGAATCAGAGGGATCTGGTTTCTCCATGCCGCAATGGACGCAGTAATCGACGCAGCGTTCTTCTGCGTCTGAATACTGACTTCCCCATTTGTGCTCACGGTGAGGAGGGGCGGATTCGGGGGCGAGTTGTCGCCAGATCTCCAGGGCTTTTGTTACAGGGTGAATGAGTTGGCTCCGAAGGACTGGCTTATCGTCGAAATCTTGATCTCCTGCTCTTGAGATAGTCAAGAGGCCGACTTCATCTAGCCATGTGCCATCTGGTGTTTCCTTGTAGTCGTTATACCATCTACGTCCAGGTGGCAGGTCGTAGTTTTGAATAATATACCGGAGTAAGTATAGCTTCCTGTCAAGGTCGATTGTCATTTATGGCTCCCTTTCAGGCGATGGCACCTCACGATCTGGCTGTCGCCTTTGTTAACTCCATGCCACTCCCGCCCCTCGAACGTAAACCATATGTCGTGACGACTGATCTTTCTGCCGAATGCGTGGGCATCGCTCGTGCTGACGTGATTCGGGGTGATTACGAGGCTACCAGGCCAATTCGTCACTTGCCACTTGCCGTCTTTATTCTTGGATAGGTAGAGGACCGGCTCTTTGCCTTCTCGGAGGAGGGCGCGGTCCTCCTCGGCGCAGCAGGGATAACAGACGATTGAGTCGTCAGCGTGGCGTCCGTAGCGGGACTGGGCGATAGACTTATTGCAGACTGAGCAGATATCTTCTGACATAAAGTGCCTCCTTGCCATCGTATCGATGGCATAATTGGCCCGCTCGTCGCCTTGCGGGGCGGCGAGCGGGAGGGTGGTTTTTTATCAAATTGGTAAGAGTTTCTCGACCATGACGTATGATACTGTGTCTGTGTGTGACGTTCGATTGATGAATACCACAAGACCAGTCATTAGCTTAGATAATGCATCTGCATGAGAGATCTCTTTTATGTCTCTTATACTAATACCAGCTCCAGTTTCGTAAGAGACGCTTGTGTTTCCATCGGTTGCGATTGAAACAGCAGTATCGAGTGCTTTTTTGGGGTCGTCGAAATACCCATTCCCCACGACATTCGCAACCACGCTAACACATTTTCCGTATAAACGGATGATGTAAACAGGTTTCCTGTCATCCATGTATTACCTCCTATTGTAATAGGCGCACGATTGCGCGGCCCGCCCGTCGCCTTGCGGGGCGGCGAGCGGGGGGTCAGTAGTAGTCGCGGAAATCGACGAAGGCGAAGACAGATTCTTTCTTCGTCGATCCGTCAGGTTGCACGACTTCGACGGTGCGCCGGTCGGAGCATGCCGCGACACAGCGGATCGGACGGTCGTGGGTCGAGTGGACGGAGTCCATGAGCATCGCCACGATGCCGAAAGTCAGCGTCATTTCGCCCTGGACCAGGACCACGATGGGGTGTGAGGGATCGGAGGTGAGGACGAGGGCGAGGATTGCTGCGACCTCACCCTCTGCCAGCCTCCGCACGTCGTCACACGTTGCGGTCGGAGGGACGACGGGGAACGGGACGTCAACGACGATCCCGCCCAGCGCGACGGCTGCGTCGAGTTGTTCTTTTGACCATTTCTGGCTGGGGTGATTCGAGAAGTTCACAAACATATCAACCTCCATTCATGCTTTCTTGCATGGCCCGCCCGTCGCCTTGTGGGGCGGCGAGCGGGTATCGATCAGATCGCTTTGAGCTTGCCGATCAGCTTGTTGGTAGTTTCGATCTTCTTGACCAGGACTTCTAGGTTTGCGTAGTCGACCCCCAGGTTTAGATCATCGCCCAGGAAAGATACACAGCAGTGCGCTTCGATCCCGGTCGCCTTAACGAGGCGTTCGACCAGGACCTTGTATCTGTTATGAGCTTCCTTTTTCTCGCTGATCTTTTCCGCTTCGACCTGTCGCCTGGAAAGCTCCGCGTCGATCTC
>Ga0172379_10001888_pt1 | contig 39411 bp, 37 predicted proteins | sample GrowelOW334metaG_FD_119756 | JGI IMG/M metagenome (GOLD analysis project Ga0172379, IMG submission 119756) | Groundwater microbial communities from an aquifer near a municipal landfill in Southern Ontario, Canada - Groundwater well OW334 metaG | ecosystem: Environmental > Aquatic > Deep... | reverse complement strand
GGTCACCCGTTTTGGTAAAAAGATGAAAAAGTGCAGTGCAGGTGGATGGGATAAAGAAACGAAGAAGGCTACGGGATGTGATTATGTGGAGTGGATCAACGGTACAACCGAGAAGCTTGACGAAAAATGTCCGGAGTGCGGAGAACTTCTGGTACTTTTTACGACCAACAGCGGTAAGAAGATGAAAAAATGTTCGACCGCAGGTTGGGATCGCGCTGCCCGGAAACCCACCGGATGTACCTATGTCGAATGGTTGAAAGCAGATATAAGACAAGCTCCCAACGGAGAAGAGAATCTTCCGCCCGAACCCGAAGCGTAATTTTATAGAATGAATCTCTCGTAAAACCACTTTTCTCTCTCAATTTATCTACAACGGATTTGTACGAACTATCAATAGTTTTATTGTTTTGGGAGAACCGTGTAAAATTGGAGCTGTATGAATAAACTTCTTGTCATTTTTGGACCTACCGCAACGGGGAAAACCGATCTCGGTATACGGCTTGCAAAGAAATTCGGCGGTGAAATTATTTCCGCTGATTCACGCCAGATTTACCGGGGTATGGATATCGGAACCGGTAAAGATATTAATCGGAATTCAAAATTCATAAATCAAAGTTCAAAAATACACATCAAAAATCAAAAGTTAGAGACGGGGCATAGAAGGAAACAGGGGATCCTGATTTGGTTGGTAGATATTGTTAATCCTGACTATCCGTTTAATGCCGCTATGTATCGGGATATTGCGCTTCCGGTAATCACATACATTCAGAAACAGGGAAAACTGCCGATTCTTGTCGGGGGCACAGGATTTTATATTCAGTCGGTTCTTCAATCCCCGGAAACATTCTCTATCCCTCCTGATACAAAGCTTCGTGAAGAATTAGATCAGTTGACGGTTGGGGAACTTCAAAAACGGATGATGGACGCGGAACCGAAACGATTAATTCTTATGAATAACTCAGACAGAAATAATCCGCGGAGACTGGTTCGGGCAATTGAGGTGGCTGAATATCAGTTCCGAACTCCGATACAGAAAAAAGAGATATCGGAATTAGATACTTTAGTACTAGGATTGACGTTGGATCGGGATAAGCTATATCAACGTATAGACGATCGGGTGGAACGGCGCGTTCATGAGGGAATCATCAATGAAATATCTCATTTATTGAATGTAGGTTACCGTTTTGACTTGCCGTCGTGGTCTGCTTGCGGATACCGGATTTGGAAAGAGTATTTTGAGGAACCGGATAAAGAAAAGAAGAAAAATCTGTTTGAACAAACTGTGAGACTATGGAAATACGAAGAACACGCATATGCCAGAAGGCAAATGACATGGTTTAATAAGCTAAAAGGGATAAACTCATTTAATAGGGATCTTCCGGAAACAGAGGATCAAATCGATAAAACGGTAGCTAAATGGTATAATTCCGATAGATCTGATAATTGAAATGTAATCATCCATGATGCCCACAAAAATAGAAATATCCTACAAAACCATTCTCTTCATACTGTTTGTTCTTATCCTTCTTTGGGTTACCTATCAGATATTGGAAATAATACTGCTGGTTTTTGTAGCATTTATCATTATGTCAGCTATTCGACCGCTTGTGGATATACTCGAAAAAAAGAAAATACCCAGAGTGATCGGTACACTATTAGTCTATCTGGTATTCGTAGGTATATTAACGTTTATTCTAACGTCTTTAGTTCCTCCTTTTATCACTCAGATGATTCATATGATTAATCTTCTTCCCAATCTCATAGGTACGGCATTACCATTTACTCAAATAAATTTATCATCTTTGACTCAGCAGATAGCTCCGGTAAGTGAAAATATCTTTAAAGTAACTGTAGGAATATTTAATAATGTATTTACAATACTGACCTTATTTGTTGTTTCGATTTATATGGTTCTTGAAAGAAGAAATTTAGACAAACAGTTAACTCTTTTTTTTGGGGGTTCCACCGGAAAAAGAATATTTGAATATGTCATTAAAGTGGAAGAACGATTGGGTTATTGGGTACGGGGTCAGTTGGCTCTAGGGGTGACTATCGGAGTAGTAACCGGTATCGCGCTTTTCATATTGGGACTTCCGTATGCCTTGCCTTTAGGTATTCTGGCCGGTGTGCTTGAATTTATTCCGATTATTGGTCCGATTATCGCAATGATACCTTCGGTTCTCCTTGCTCTTACGATGTCGCCGATACTGGCATTAATTACGATAGGTGTGTACATATTAATTCAGCAGTTTGAAGCTCATATTGTTGTGCCGTTGGTTATGAAAACAGTTGTTGGTCTTCCGCCTCTAGCAACAATCATAGCGTTCCTTATTGGAGCCAAACTCGGCGGGATCGTCGGAGCGCTTTTGGCGATTCCTGTACTCGTTACGGTATCAACGATTATTAGTGAATATATCCGAATCTCAAATCTCCCCCGACAATCTTAAACACGCGTGCAATAACTATAGGATATATGGTATAATATGCCGTCTACGGAAGCCGGATGACTAGAGCGTATATTTTTAATACAAAAATATACGTTCAGGAAAGTCCAGACTGCAGAAAACGGGGGATTCGCGGTAACGCGAAATAGGATACCATTTGGTATCTTGCTGGTGTTCCGATCGCGAAAGCGCATTGGAAACGATTCCGGAATCGACCGGATGAGAGAGTCACAGAGACGATCGTTTTCCTAACACCGTTTGGTTACGGAAAACGGGTGAAACGATAGGCAATCCCACCTGCAGCAATCTCCGAAAGGATCGTTCAAGACAGATGTTTTCCTGAGATCCCGCAAGTCGCGGGACACGATCCAAAGTTTGAGAGCATCCCGGCAAAAGAGCTGGGGCGGTGATGAGAATATCATCAATCCTGATAATATCAGGATTAACCGAGAGAAATGGTTATCTATCCTGAATTTGCCGAAAGAGTAATCTTAAAGCAATCGAAGGAAAAACAGAATCTGGCTTACGAGCTTCCGTAGATATTTTTGGTAATATGCCTATTGAAGTGTTGGTTGATGTGAAGGTTTTTAACTGTTGGAATCAAATTAATCTCTATTGAATTAGATGAAAAAATATTCTAGAATATAGATAACGATATATGAAAACTAATTGTGTAAACTGTTTCTCAGTTGTAGCGGTTCCGGCACGTTTTAAGATTTTTGAAGCATTAAAAAAATCAAAAGATGAAATGACGGTGAACAATCTCGTTTCTATATTAACTCTCAAGCAGCCTACAATTACATTTCATATTAATAAATTAAAGGATATGGGTTTGGTTCGTAAACGCAAAGATGGACGTGAAGTGTATTGTAAAGCGGTGCGGAAATGTCCCCGGTGTCCCTTATACGTGTAGGATTTTTTCCCTTGTCTTTTTCATTCTTTATAATCAACCTTTTGGTGCTTGATATTCCCTTTTTGTCTATTATAATATAGATATATATCTATATTTATTAGTAATCGTAGCGAAGGAGGTGTATCAATATGTTGAATTTTAACTCACTTTTGATATTTTCAGAAAAGCCCAAAAGTCTTGCAGATTTTTATCAAAAAGTTTTTGATAAGAAACCTGATTGGGAAGACGGAGAGTATATTGGGTTTTCAGTAGGCAACGGAATGATAACTGTTGGTCCGCATGATAAAGTGCATGGAAAAAATATGAACCCGGAGCGTATTATGTTTAATTTGGAAAGTAAAAATGTAAAAGAAGAATTCAAACGCTTGAAGGAAATGGATATACCCATCATACAGGAACTGTATCATCCTATGGATGACTCAGATGTATTAATCGCGACATTTAAAGATCCGGATGGAAACTATTTTCAGATTGCCAGTCCGATGGAAATGGACTGACGGTTCGTATATAAAGTTAGTATTAGCTTAATTCTGTATTAAAACGTGTTAAAAATTTTGGAAATATCGAGAGGTATTAGTTCTCAGAGTCCAAATTACTCTATATGAATACAAAAACACTTATTATTGGGTTAGTAGCTATAATCATTATCATCGGAGGTGTATATATTGTAGGAAAATCAAGCAATCTCCAATCGTCGGGAACGTCAAATACAATGGTGATTCCGTCTATTGATTCACAGGTTTCTGATGGATCAAATCCTAATCAAGTTCGGGCGGTTGACCAGATAAACACCGGTACACCTGAAACTTCAACGTCCGGTAATGCCGATAACCTAAAATTATTTAAAATAACGGCACAGAATTTTTCGTTTGATCCAAAAGAAATTAGGGTAAAGAAGGGGGATACGGTAAAAATTACATTAAATAACGTCGGAGGTGTGCACGATTGGGTGATAGATGAATTCAATGCGAAAACCCCAAAAATCAAGGATGGGGAAACTGCGGATATTCAGTTTGTCGCGGATAAATCCGGGACTTTTGAATATTACTGCAGTGTTGGAACTCATCGCCAGATGGGGATGGTCGGCAAATTAATCGTTGAATAATTTTATTTATGACTATTTCCCCACTCCCGCATTTTGTTTACGATGTCCTTTAGGGATTTACCTTTTGGAGTGAGAGTATATTCAACGTGGGGAGGAATTTCAGGAAATATATGTTTGGTGACAATTCCATTTTTCTCCAATTGTTTTAGGCGAAGAGAGAGAGTTCTGGGGCTGATTCCATCGAGTGATCTTTGTAGATTTCCAAATCGCTTTGTTCCTTCGCAGAGATCTCGCAATATAAGCATCGTCCATTTACTCCCGACAATTTTTAGAGTTGCAGCCACTGGACAGGAGTCGTTATCATAAGTATTAGTTTTCATAATGATATTATTATATCATATTCATGTAAGTATATAAAATATAATTAATATAATAAATAAATTGTTAGGAGAGTAAACGAGAGATTCTTGTAATTGGAAAACAAATAAATCGGCTTGTATGCAGTTGGGCTGATAATATATACTCTATTGGTGGTAAATAATAAATCGATAGTAAAAGATTCTTACAATAGTTCAACTAAATCATCCAGACGAATTCCTATATTTTTGATACTTTGTGGATTATTCCTACTGTTGGGAAGTTTTCCGATATTCGATTGGAAACTACCGGATATATTATGGGAATTTTGGCCCGCGGGATTGATAATAATTGGGATTGTTGAATTATGCGTATTCCGAATCCACGAATAATTAGTTCCGATCTCAAACCTCTTTTTCCCCGCAAAACATAGTTGGTATGGTTTGTTATCTTGACATCCTGCATAGTTTTACGTTATAACAAGAACGACCTTTCCCTGCCATTGGGAGTGTCGACTGCAATCAGAGGCAACTTCGGTTGCCTTTTTTGTGTTTATTATAAGTATTATTCAGGAGCATTATATGAAAAAAATTATAATAGCGATTATCGGCATCGCTATATATCTCATACAGTATAAACAGGTGTTTGCGTCTCCGCCGGTAGGCAACTACTTACAACTGAATGGAGGGTATGTGAAAGCGAACTCTGATTTAAATTACTCACCCTCTGCATTTTCTGTTGAAGCTTGGATTCGTTCCAACGAACTTACCGGTATACAAAAAGTTCTTTCAGTCGGTTCAAAGAACACCAACCAGTTCCGATATGAGTTTGGATTAAACGGGGGATCGTTGTTCCTTAATTACCGTTCAGGTAACTCTTTCCAAACCTACATTTCTACCGGATCACTGTTATCTTCCGTATGGACTCATATTGGGGCGGTTATTTCCCCTACAGGTACCCGGATGTATATCAACGGCTATCAAGTTTATTCCGGAATCGGTGCAGTATCACTGCCCCCGGTTGCCGACACTATAGTTTTGGGCGGGTCTTTTCAGGAAAACAGTTGGAGTCCGTATGCGTTTCATGGAGAATTGGATGAAGTCAGAATTTCAACAGCCGATCGTAATATAGAAGAATTATGGAAAAACGGGATATATACGCTTTCACTTCCGTCAGATCAATCAACACTAATTTTATGGCATATGGATGGTGTTCGGGGTGAGACGATCTCCATAGACAGTTCCAGTAATTCGTTTATAGGAACTCTTATCGGGGGTGACAGCGTAATCCATTATTATGGAGTGGAACCAACTCCAACCCCTTATACCTTTCCCGTGATCCGTTGGGAACGACCGGTCATGCCTACCATAGGACTTCCGATATCGAGAATTACGCCGATATCGGCGTTTCCGACACAATCAAGTTTACCTATTAGTGTATCAACGCCCACCCCTTCTGCGCGGGATTATTCACGGATGAATCGTGAATTTCGGATGTAATACCACATTTTCACGTTGACTCAACGTCTGAAAAAAGGTATTGTATTACAAATGCAAAAAAAACTACGCGTCGGATGGTTTACATTTTCCTGCAGTGAAGATTCCACAATTCTTCTCACCGAGATCATGAACGATCATTATCTGGAGTGGAAAAAACTAATTGATTTTCGTACGATCGGAGTTTTACAAAAACGCGACGATCATGCTGATTTCGATGTGGTTTTTATTGAGGGAGCAATTACCTCTGATACGCAAGCTGAAAAATTGAAAGATATACGATCCAGAGCAAAAAAACTTATTGCGGTAGGAGCCTGTGCGGTAATCGGAATGCCGTCAGCGCAGCGGAATAATTTTGATCCGGCAAAAAAGAAAGAAATAGAACCTATCCTTATGCGTTTTAAATATGCTCCAATGGTAAGACGGGTATCAGACGTAGTGAAAGTAGATGCCGTGGTTCCGGGTTGTCCTATGGATGAAACGACGTTTCTCAAAATCGTAACCAGTGCTTTGAAAGAATTTGGAATAATTGAGTAATATAGTAAACACTTACTTATGCACACATTCAATTTATCGATCGATGATATAACGAAAATTGAGGGCAAAGCCGGTTTAACCGTAGAAGTTAAGGACGATAAGGTTACAAAGTGCGAATTTTCCATCACGGAATATAAACGCTTTTATACGCAGGCAATCCGTGGAAAAGATGTTGTAGGTTTACCGCAGCTGACGTCCCGGATCTGCGGAACCTGTTCAAACGCTCATATTCTATGCTGTATTAAAGCTGTTGAGAACGGATTGGGAATAACGGTTTCTGATCAGACAAGGATTCTTCGAGAGCTTGTTAATTACGGGTTATTAATTCGGGATCATGCTCTCCATCTGTATGTATTTGCATTACCGGATTTATTAGGCATCGATTCCATACTGGATCTTGATGAGAATGATCCGAAAGAGCGCGAAATACTTGATGATACTTTTGCGGTTAAGGCAGCTGGAAACGCGTTAAGTAAAGTGGTTGCGGGAAGAAGTATCCATGCGCCATTTATGATGGTTGGCGGGTTTGCCCGTATGCCTGATTCTTCTCAATTCCCATTACTTATTAAACAGATGGAGAGTATCCGGCCAAGAGTGTTACGGTTGATAGAGCGGTTTCAAAATTGCGATTTGATGCTGCCTCAAGTACGGAATTTCATTGCGTTGGTAGATCCCGGATTCACATTCCTTAGCGGATCCGTAAAAAGTAGCGATGGTAAAGAAAGTCGAGAAGACGATTACGGAAAATTACTAGAACATACGATTATACCGTATTCGGAAGCTTCCGGATATAAATATGATGGCAAGATTTATGCTGTTGGAGCTCTAGCGCGATTGAATTTAAATAAAGAAGCTCTTCATGTAAATACGATTCGAGATACCCAGATGGTTTTGAAACGTTTTCCTTCTCAAAATATTTATGATAATAACTTGGCTCAAGCAATTGAGATTCTTCATTCGATTGATAAAACGATTGAACTATTGTCTGGTTTGACCATCCGTCCGGAACCGGTGAAACCTGTCATCAGGAAAGCCGGAGTCGGGGTAGGTATTATCGAAGCACCGCGGGGAAGTTTGTATTATCGGTTGGAAATTGACGACGTAGGAAAAGTCATTAAAGGTGACATCGTAGTTCCGACGGGACAAAATCAAACCGGAATTGAAAGAAGTATCTATGAATATATTTCTGATAATTTGGAAAAAGATAAACATGAAATGGTACACCAGATCGAGAAAATTGTTCGCTCTTATGACCCCTGCATGAGCTGTGCCTCGCATTTCCTCAAAGTGAATTGGACGGGTTAGATATGAAGGATGTTGTTTAATGCTAATTTTGTTTCATCCACAATCTCTTTCAAATTTCCAATGGCAGGTATTCCGATAACGATAATATCTTTTATTTTTCCTAATTTCTGAAGTAATACCGCATCGGTTAGAAGATCATAATCATGGGGTGAATAACGAGGTGATCGGGAAAATTCCTGAAGATTATTGAATACCGTAACCCTGTTAATTCCAAGAACCGTATCCATGACAATAAGTATATGATTCTGGAGATTAATATTTTCCGTCGGGTCAACGTGGACAAACAGGACATCAGAAAAAGACTTTATTAGTCGGGGAATTGCTTCTATTGGTTTTTTATCAACGCGAACCAGCGGATTACCAAGGTAATAAATAGTTGTTTTCGTATTCATGATGATATTAGATTTGCTAATTTCATAGACAGGTTTGTATAGTACGTCAGATTATTGATTTCTTTTTGGTTTAGTTTTGTGCATACCATTCCCCAATGATAACTGATACGATCACCCACTTTTATCGTATTAAATACGCGGTCTGAATCCCCCTGGGGAATAAGGGTCCTCCGGATAGGCTGTGAGAATTTTAATTGAGAACCGACCAACCTAATGGGTTTTGTTTCCACAATTATCGATATGGCTGATTTTTCTTTTACCGTACCCCAATTAATTATACAGGCATCCATGGTCTCGACTGTTTGCGGTAGATCAACATTTCCTGTACGTTTATATACATTCATGACATGAAAAGCGTGATGGGGTACGGCTCCGAGAGGTAATTTAGAATAAAGTCGATTAAGATCCTTATACGTCAATTTCTTTTTAAGTCGTAAATTCTCCGAGAGATGCTCAGCAAATCGGGAAAGTGGAATGGCAGACAATAAGCGATTCCCGATCCAATAAGCTTCTACAACTTCCGGATTAAATGGGTCCCGGATGTTATTTTCTTTTGCGATAAGTCGAAGGTAAGGATACAACGTCGAAAATTGGATAAGGATATCTTCTGTCCCGCGATCAGGTTTCAAGCGATTTGTGTACCACATGAGATCGTTTTTTTTATCCGGACCGCAAAGAGACAGGGAATTCGGTGGATAAGCGTATCGGGAACAGAGATTAAGTCCAAAAGGTGACATTAGATTGAGACAGATAGTTTTGAAGGAATTTTTTTGGCTTCGTTAACCGACCATAGGGTAATTAACGTGATACCCAGAAGAGTGCCTCCGATTTGTGCTGTTTGAGATAGGGTTAGTGTGTGTGTAATGAAGATAGACGATAAAATATTAGTTATTGGGGTAGCGGCTATGAGAATGGAAGTAACAAGTGTAGCCGGAGCAAACTTCAATGCTCGATACCAGCAGGTAACATAACCGGTTAGTAACAGAATACTTCCGATAAGCGGAATAATCATGTTAGAGGGGATAGTCGTAATAGATTTTTGCTGGATCAGTGTCACGGCAAGAATAATTACAGTACCAATTGTCATTCTACTAGCTGAAAGAATCCATGTATTAATGCGTTTGGAAAAAATCCGGACAAGAATATTTTCCGCCGACCAAAAAAGAGTTGCTCCTACGATCATCCACTCAGCAGAACTTCCCGTAAAACCAGTGAATCCTCCAATAAATAGATTACTGAATGCTAGAACTCCATATCCGGCGAGTTGAAGAGATGATAGTTTTTCGTGAAGAAACGGAACCGCAAGAATCGCTACCCAAATGAACATGGATTTTTGAATAAGGGTCGCGTTGATTGCAGAGGTATTTTGAAGTCCGTTGAAGAAAAGAAGAAATGGAATTCCTCCTCCTATAAGGCCGATGATAAATAGATGGAACAAATCATGAAGAGAATAGGATTTCTTAACATTATTTTTCGATATGAAAAAAAGCAAACAACACAGCAGGATAGCTGTTCCTCCGTTTTTAACGATGTTAAGAGTGTTCGGATCAATTCCTCCGCCAAGGAGCGTTTTATTATAAAAGATGGAAAAACCCGATATGACGGAAGCTCCGATGGATAATATGATGCCCTTTTTAAGTGAATTATTCATAAATTATCGGTTTAAATTAAGGATGAGCGTCCGGATAGCGTCCCCTTCCTTTTTAGTGAGTGTGTCGATAACAATATTACCAGAAATTCTTGCATAATCGCCCGAGCGGACTTTTTTCCCTAACGTATTTTTTATTTTATCACCCGTTTCCAATTTAAGCCATCCGTTTGAAATAGAAATAATTCTTATCGGGACCGAAAAACACATGCGATCATGATAACACAGATGAGTTTGAATGGAAATATTGATATAATGGCTATCTGATAATGAAAAAAGCTGTACCTATCCGCTATAAGAAGAATGTATCCCTTTCGAATTTGAATACCTTTCATCTCGAATCGATCGCTTCACGATATATAGAAATACAAAATTCGAAAGACCTTTTAACCCTTCTTAATAGTTGTTTAATCAATCACTGGACGTTCAGGATTTTAGCCGGAGGTAGTAATGTGGTATTGCCCCCTGAGATCCGTGAGGATTTATTAATTCACATAAAAGGTAATCAAATTTCTGTTGAAAATGATTACATGTCCGTTGAGTCGGGAGTATTGTTAGCAAATATCGTCCATGTTGCCATTCAAAACGGCTGGCAAGGGGTGGAATACTTATCCGGGATTCCAGGAACAGTGGGAGGAGCGGTGGTCGGTAACGCAGGAGCTTACGGACGGTCAATTTCAGACGTTGTGGATTCAGTTGAAATTTGGGATCGCGGAAACGTTCGAGTCATTTCCAAAAGCGATTGCATGTTTTCGTATCGGGATAGTGTTTTTAAAAAAGAACCGTGGATCGTTCTTCGGATTAATTTGAAGTTTGGATCTGGAAGCCGAAATAAATTGAAAGCGGTATCTGAAGAGATTACGGCACAGCGAAAAAACAAATATAAGGATGATTTAAAGTGTCCCGGAAGCTTTTTTAAAAATATTGTTATTCAAACATTAAATCCCATTCAGTTGAAAGCGATAGATCAAGCGAAGATAATTTCCGGAAAACTACCCGTGGGATATTTATTGGAAAGTGTCGGAGCTAAAGGAATGCGCATAGGAGATATAGCGGTATCGGATTTTCATGCGAATTTACTCATCAATCTCGGCAAAGGAACTTACAAAGACGTATCGGTGTTAGTAGATTTGCTAAAACAGAAAGTAAAAAAGAAATTCGGAATACGGTTGGAAGAGGAAATACGATATTTTTAAGTAACACCTATATAATCAATTTTTGGAAACATCTTTCTGACTTCTGACCAAAATTTATCTGAAAGATTTTCTGAAAATACTCCAAATTTCCCGCGTTCCGAATGTTGGCAAAGCCGTCGTTCCCAATCCCGAATAACGTCTTGAACCTTTTTCCCTTCGTAATTAAACGTCCCTTTCCATTTATCCGGATCAAGTGTATATTGATCGTGGATCATTTTAAACTGGGAAAATAATTCCTTATTCTCTTCTGTCATTTTAATGAAGTACTCTTTGTATTTTGTCATATGATTTTCATTATCGTAGTTAATTTTATCTGAAATTTCAAGAGAAGATAATAGAAAATACGTTGAATATATATCTTATGTTGACCGGCAAGTATTGAGATACTACACTAAATAAGTGAACCTTATTTATAATCCAATTTTTCTCGAACATGATACCGGAACGCATCCGGAAAACCAAAATCGTTTGGAAGGGTTTAAGAACTTACCGGTTACGGACATACAAAACTCCGAAAAGTATTTAACCTTGTTTCATACGCCCGAATATATCCAGAAGATTAAAAATAATCGAGCACATCTTTTTGAGTTGGATGCTGACACGATAATATCGGAAAATACCTATAACGCAGCCGTTGCAGCGGTTGGAGCAACGGTTATGGCATCTGAAAAGGATGATTTTGCGCTCGTGCGTCCACCGGGTCACCACGCGTATCCGGACCACTCAAGCGGGTTTTGTATATTCAATAACATCTCAATTGCGGTCCAGAATCTTATAAACCAGAAGAAACGTGTTTTTATCCTTGATTTTGACGGACACCTGGGAGATGGAACCGAACGCTATTTCTATAAAACCGATCAGGTGCTCTATTGGTCACTCCATCAACATCCGGCCTTTCCCGGTTGGGGAACCATAGATGAAATTGGTGATGGAAGAGGGGAGGGATATACCTTAAATATTCCGCTGATGGCAGGGTCCGGCGATGATGTCTATGTACATGCACTGCAAGAATTCTGGTCGATTCCGATGCAATTCCGTCCCGATGTAGTTGCGGTATCAGCGGGTTTTGACGGTCATCATGCTGATTCTCTTTTAAAGTTGAATCTTACAACTAATACGTATTATGAAATTGGAAAATTACTCCGGAGTTCCTTTAACCATATATTTGCGACTTTAGAGGGTGGTTATAATACAGAGACATTACCTCATTGTATCTATAGTTTTTTGGATGGAATAAACGGTAAACCGAACCACGAATTTGAAGATCGAAGCGAATCTACCGTTCTTATTATCGAAGATGTTGAGACAAAAACACATATATTGAAAGAAAAACTTCAGAAGTACTGGAAAATAGGAAAATAATACAACGCAGAAACATATATAATGAAAAGATAGTTTTGTTGTTAATGTTCTAGATTTATCCCAACTATGACAAAAAACGGAATTCATCGGATGTTTAATCCCAAAACGATAGCGGTAATCGGAGCGTCAGATAAGGTTGGTCATGTAGGGAACAGTATTATCCAAAATCTCATTGACGGAAAATATCCCGGACATATCATACCCGTTAATCCAAACCACCCGACTATTTGTGGTATGGTAAGTGCCCCTTCTATTCTTTCTGTAACCCAGCCCGTTGATTTGGTAATAGTGGCAACTCCGGCAATTACGGTTCCGGAAATAATTGAAGAATGCGGACAAAAAAACGTGGGAGGAGTTGCGATACTGACTTCGGGTTTTAAAGAAATCGGAGGTCAGGGGGAAACTTTTTATAACGATATATCGAAACTTATCCATCACTATCAAATGACCGTATTAGGACCGAATTGTTTAGGACTTATTCGTCCGCCGCTTTCACTTAACGCAAGTTTTGCCAAACAAAATCCTCTTCCCGGAAAGATAGCGTTTATATCACAAAGCGGCGCACTCTGTTCTGCTGTTTTGGATTGGTCGCGAGAAGAAAATGTAGGTTTCAGTCACTTCATATCGATTGGTGAAATGATAGATGTTGGATTTTCGGATCTCATCGATTATCTAGGCGATGATCCGCAAACCGAGAGCATTCTGATCTATATGGAATCGTTATCAAACGCCCGGAGTTTTATGAGTGCAGCGCGTGCATATGCCAGAACGAAACCGATTGTGGTGCTGAAAGCTGGAAAAAGCTTAGCCGGAGCCAAAGCTGCTTTATCTCATACGGGTAACCTTGCTGGTAATGACGCTGTGTTCGATACGGCTTTTAGGCGTGCGGGAATTCTGCGTGTTGATACGATCCGTGAACTTTTCGATTGTGCAGAATCTCTGTCGATGCAGGAGAAGCCTTCCGGAAACCGGTTGGCAATTATTACAAATGCAGGGGGTCCTGCGGTTATTGCAACCGACGCCCTTATTGCAATGGGAGGTAATTTAGCGATTTTTTCAGAACAGACAACAACGGAATTAAACAACAAGTTGCCAACGAATTGGAGTCATGGCAATCCAGTCGATCTATTGGGGGACGCAGGTCCGGACCAATATCGGAATGCAGTTGAGATATGTCTTAAAGATGAGGGGGTAGATGGAGTTCTAGTAATTCTTACTCCACAGGCTATGACCGACAGCGAAAAAATCGCCCAGGAGATCATCCATCTGTCGAAATCCTATCGTAAGACCATTCTCGCGTCCTGGATGGGAGACGGTGATGTAAGGTCAGGTAAAGTAATATTAGAGCTGGGGAAAGTACCGGATTATGATACTCCGGAAGATGCAGTGCGAAGTTTTCTATTAATGTATAGATATAAGAACAACCTTGATCTTCTTTACGAAACTCCTTCAACCATTCCGCATGCATTTAAGCCAAATACGGAAAAGTGCAAGCTTCTCATCGAAGAAATTTCTTCAACCGGCCGTTATATTCTTACTGAAAACGAAACTAAGGAAATTCTATCTTACTATGATATGCCGGTGCCACGAAGCAAGGTCGCAAATTCAATTATGGAAGCTGTTTCCCATGCCATGGAGATCGGGTTCCCCGTTGCCATGAAAGTGCTTTCTCCCCAGGTATTTCATAAGACGGATATTGGAGGTCAACGATTAAATATTCGTTCTTCAGAAGAGGTGAAAACGGCATTTGAAGACATCGTTATGAATGTTAAAAAATCCGTTCCGAACGCGGAGATATTAGGTGTTTTGGTTGAAGAAATGATTCCAAAAAAATATGAACTTTTTATCGGGTGTAAAAAAGACCCAATTTTCGGCCCGGCAATCGTTTTTGGAATGGGTGGAGTTGCGGTCGAACTCTTTAATGATACCGCTGTCGGTTTGCCTCCGATGAATATGGCGCTTGCAATGCAAATGATTGAACGTACAAAAATCTATGAGTTGTTGAAGGGTTTTCGGGGTATGAAATCCGTTGATATATCTGCCATCCAATTCCTTCTCTATAAATTTGCATATCTTGTTATGGATTTTCCCGAGATCAAAGATATTGATATTAATCCCTTCGGCGTAGATGAAAAAGGCGGCATCGTAATGGATTCAAAAATCATACTGGATGATAAAGTATGCGGAAAGCCGATTCGACCATATTCACATCTTTGCATTTCTCCTTATCCCTCAAAATATATTATGCCGTTTACGCTTAACGATAACCGTGCGATAACGCTTCGGCCAATCAGACCTGAAGATGAACCGATTGAGCGCGAAATGTTTACTCATTTTTCTTCTGAGACGCAGCGTTTTCGTTTTTTTGGGCCTCTGAAGGAAGTAACCCATCAAATGTTAACGCGGTATACGCAGATTGATTATGATAGGGAAATTGCAATCGTTGGGATTTTAGAGGAAAACGGGAAGAAACAAATGATTGGAGTCGGGAGAATTATATCCGATCCTTATCACGATACGGCAGAATTCGCCGTTGTAGTTGCTGATCCATGGCAAAAATTGGGTTTGGGTTCTAGACTTACAGATTATTTGCTCGAAATAGCGAAAGAAAAGAAATTAAAGAAGGTATATGCATACGCTTTGGAGGATAATACAGCAATCATTCATATCTTTGAAAAAAGAGCTTTCCAGATAAGTAAGAAAGACGATGGAACTTATTATGCAGAGCTCAATCTCATCCCGCAGTAAATAATCTTCTAGGATCTTTTCGCTTTTTTGTTCGCTACAACGGCACCTCCAATAAAAAGGATTCCTCCAAGAATGAATATGATCGGCAGTATGTTCGTCGGTATTGAGGATCCTTTACCCGGGGTTGGTGTAGGAGTTTCAGTCAGTTCAGGAGTTGGAGTGACGGTTGGTGTCAGTGTGGGGTAGCGTGTCGGAGTAATCGTTGATTTCTTTACTACTTTTGTAGGGACCGTGGAAGCGCTTGGTTGTTGAGTGGGTGAAGGCGTTAAGGTCGTTGTTGGATTCGGTGCGTTTGTTGGAGTGGCCGTGGGTGTGGGAGTGGCCGGTATTGTAGTTGCCGTAGGATTGGCAGGGATTGAAGTTGGTGTAGGCGTCGGTGTATCCTGGGCTTGAACGAGTTTAGGAATCATAAGGAGAGGTATCATGACTGCGACCATTAGGGAGAGCGTAAGATAGATATCTTTTTTTCGGAACAGAGGAAGTTTTGCTTTCGCGAACCGGAACCCTTTTATAAATACATATCCCAAGATTAAAACATAAGCCAAGAGCGGTAAATAATTCACACGGCTCGTATTTGTTCCGTCAGAAGAATCTTCTGTGATACCAAGAATATTTCCGATGCTTTTTTGGTTAGTTATTTTATCAGTATTGTTACCAGAGCTTTGGTTTTTCCCCTTGTCTTTGTTGTTATCTTTATCGTTATTATTGTTATTTTTATACGGTGTAGGGGTAAGATAATTAAGATTGGGAGTCGGACTGGAGTAAATATAGGCAGTCGGAGAAGGATTTGGACCTGGAGTACCAGAAGGACCGGGACTTGGGGTTGAAGAGGGCGATTGGGAAGCGTTATTAACGGTTATTTCCAAACTTCCTACAGATGTGAGAATGTCTTGTCCGTGTGTTGTCACCAAGTTTGTATCTGTTGTTTTCCCCAGACTGTAATCTAAATATAATTTCGAGAACGACGACACTTGTTTTCCCTGAATTGTGATTAAGGCTATATCCGCTTCTCCCGTTTGGTAAGAACCGTATGAGTTAGACAGAGAAAATTTTGCAATTCCATCCGTATTGGAAATATTTTTTCCCGTAGTAGTTGAAAAGACATTTAAACTTTTGATATCCGTTATCGAGATGATGTTTGGATCAAATACAATTATCGTATCTACGCCAATGATAGATGTACCGTTTGGATTCATATGAAGTTTAATATCTTTCTGTTCGCCTATAGTTAAGGTAATAGATTCGGGATCAAAATACAAACGGTTGTCAGTAGCAGAAACAGGTTTTGAAAAAAATAGGCTTATCAGAACGAGCGAGACAACTAGGTAAATTTTATTTCTCATACGTGTTTTTGCTTAATTATCCGACTTTAAGAAATTCTGAGTGAGAATCCAATAATCACTCGTGTTAACAACACCGTCACGATTTAAGTCGGATTTCCCAGACGCGAACCAATCGTCATACATTAGAGACAGATCTACATTATTAATTGTTCCATCGTCATTAAGATCTCCCGCTCGTAGAGGACCGATAGCGGCTTGATTCACTCCGGGATTGACGGTTATCGTAAACCGTTCCCTCAAGAATCCTGTGATTTTCACAACGAACGTTTTTACGGAATTGATAAAGGTGTCCGTTACCGAGAGAATATTGCTGTTTCCCTGGGTGTCCGTTGTAAAGTTGGATGTCCAATTTCCCGTTGTGCTGTTTACTGTTCCGGTAACGTCAGAACCATTTCCGTACGGAACTGAAAGTCCGATTTGAAGGGAAGCATGGTCTAATACCGATACTGTAGTATTACTTGGTGAAATGAGAATATTTTCCCCGGTATACAAATCAATTGCTGTTGAGCCGGTTTTTCCTCCCGGGGTAAATTCGTAGGTTACCGGTGTATCACCGAATTGTTTAGGAGTAAAGTGGATCGTAATCATGGTTCCGTTTCCAGTAAAATATTGTCCTATTGCAGCTAATTGTGAAAATCTAATCGTTCCGGTTCCCGCGTCGGTAACTATTTTTGGAGTAATCGGAAGTAATCTGTGATCTTCAATACTATCGGCGCTAAGTTTATTCGGATCATAGTGAATTACAGCGTCTACACCTGCAACCGGACTGTTGGTACCGAAATTAACATCTACTAAAAATGGTTCGTTTATGAAAGCCGGACCGTTTACAAAAAACGATAGAGATGCCTGAGGATTAGGTATGCGCGTTGGTGTTGGATTGGTCGGAATTGTCGGAGAAGGGATGGGACTGGGTGTTACAGATGGTGTAGCTGTTGGTGTAATACTTGGAGAACTGGTAACCGTTGGGGTTAGAGTAAGCGTTGGAGTTATGGTAGGGATAGGTGTATGGGTTGGTGTAGACGTTGGATTGACGGTGTTTATCGTGGTTGATGTCATACCGTTCGGTTCGAGAACATCACCCGGATAAGCAATACCGGTTGATATATTGATCGCAGCGACGGCTGTATTTGAGTCGAACTGGATTTGACTGGTTGAATGTACTTTAAACGTTAGAGTAGCCAATATACCGGAGGGAGCGGTTGGTGGGTTATCCGGAGAACTTCCAAGAACGATTGAAGCAGTTCCGTTTCCAATCGTTGGAAGAGGGGAAAACGTGGTTTGGAGATAGGATCCTTTTGTGATAGTCTGTCCCGTTAGTCCTGGTCCGTAAGAAATATGAAGTTCAGCGGCAGAAATTTTATGACCGTTCGGGTTATTAATTGTGATATTAACCGTAGCAGTTTCATCGGGTAGATACGAAGTTTTATCAGAAACTAATGCAACAGTGATTCCTGTTCCTGCGGTAGTTGCCTCTGCGGGAGAAAAGAATCTCGGAACTAGTATGAGAAATTGGATAGCGGCAATTAAGATAATGAAGTGTAGTCTAAAAAAAGAGCAGAATATTTTTTTCATACTTTCGTTAGCTGGCTAAAACTTTATAATTATTTTCCGAAATTCGAAACCAATAAATTGTAATCAAAAATATTGATAATATTATCTGTATTAAAATCAGCAAGTGAATTCCAATGGGTATCTCCGGGATGCGTATTGAAAGTGGCGACGAAGCTATTGTAATCAAATATATTGATGTGTCCATTTCCGTCCATATCTCCTAAAACCAATACTGGAGTTGGGGTTGTTGGTATTCCAGACGGAGTTGGAGTGGGAGGAATAGCTTCTATGATTCCGATGATTAAGGCGCTGCCGGGTTGAATCATCACATCGGACGGCGTTCCTGAAACATCTGATACGATATTGGAGTCCGTTGTCATATTATTTCCATCGAATTTATATGACAATGTTGCTTGTCCGACGGTTTTTGCGCGAAACGTGATAGTTGCGAGAGGATTATTGAGAGGGTCAAATGATCCGGTTAAGCCTTCCGTTGGAGTATTCGTTGAGGGGTCATAAGCCAGAAGACCAAAGTCTATTATCGAATGGCTCGGGTCGGTCGAATTTATCTTAACAGCTTTTGTAAGGTCGATGACGTTATTGGTTCCTGGTACAATTGTTTTAAACGGAGTTCCGAGACTGATGCCCACAACATCCAAAAGATTGTTATCAAAATTTATAACAACATCTACTCCGGTTACCACACGTCCGTTTGTATTCATGCCGATGCTGACTTCTGCGGTATCTCCAACGTTAATTTGATTTGTGGGTGTGTTCATTAATAATTCAGATGAGGGTGTTGGTGTTTGGGCGTTTAATCGAATAATTCTTGTCGAGAGAAAAATAGTCAGGAGGAATGTAAGCAGACCGAAAAAAAGATAGTTAAATCTTCCTCTCCTGACAAATAGGAAATTTAGAATCATATATTATTTGGATCGCAAACAACGCCGCATTCCGAATCTTTTTTTATTTGCAGTTGATTAACGTGGCAGAACGAAGAATAAATTAAAAAACATAAATATCATGAAAATTTCGAAGCCTTACTACAATAAAGTAAGACAGAATATTTGTCAAGGTTTAGATTGCTAGACTAATGAAAATATGTAATTTATGTTAGTAACTAATTAAATGTAAATTTATGAAGAATATAGATACTATTGCTTCAGGATTGATAAGAGGATGATCGGAAATGCGGTTAGGTGTTAATATTTGAGACAAAAAAATACTCTTCCATCAGAATAGGAAATAAAATTAAGTTTATATTTCTGGAATTATTTCTTCTTCAGAATTGGAAGACCGGTTCGTTTGCTTTCGATGACCCGATATCCTTCGGGCATTTCATCAATTGCATATTTTCCGACTTTCGGCGAGAAGTAAAATATCCGTTGTTTCCTGCCTGTTCCTTTTAGAGTTACAACCATAGAATGCAGGTTATACTTCACGCCTTTCTTATTTTTATATTGATATGCCATGTATTATCACCTCCTTAATCACGATTATAGAGGGTTTAAGTCTAAAATCAAATTAATTAGAGCTTCCGAAAATTCTTTTCCCAGGTTTGAATACGACGAATGTGGTAATTAGAGAATTAATGAGTAAAATATATAATGGAAAACCAAAATTCGCAATACTCCATTGATTAATAAATGATATATCTATGAATCTGATTCACAAACTTGTCAAAACTCTGGAAAAACTTTTTAAACACCCTTTGTTTCTTATAATCATTTGTGTACTGATCTTTTTTTATCCGGTAATTTTACTGAATCAGGTATTTTATTATGGTGATATACTTTCTATCCTTCCGCTTAAACAATTCTTTTCCAAAAGCTTAGCTTCAGGAGTTTTCCCGTTATGGTTGCCTCACATCCTTTCAGGATACCCAATATTCGCTGATATTACGGCAGGAACCTACTATCTTCCGTATTTCTTCCTTCTTATTTTTCCATCAATGACCGTTCTCTCAATTCTGGTTCTTCTGCATTTCGCTGTTTCAGGTTACGGAGCTTATAAATTGGGCAGATTCCTGAATTTGTCCTATGAAAGTTCGATTATTACGGGAATTATCTATGCTTTTTCCGGTTTGATGGTAAATTACACTGCGGATCTCTCCCGTTTCTTTGTAATCTCGCTGCTCCCACTTTTTTATTATTCTTTTCTTCGTGTTTTGAAAAATAAAGAAGTAGTTTGGATTCTTATTACGTCCATCATATTATCATTCCAAATATTTGCCGGACACGTACAGTATGTTTTTATTCAAATGCTGGCCGCACCGGTTTTTCTATTATTAAAAGGAATTGAGTTTAAATCCGGTTTAAGAAATCTTATATTTATTTCTGCTTGGGGTGTTCTTCTGTCCTCAGTAGCTATTTTACCGGCTTTGGAAATAACTCCATTATCTACAAGAATTTCCTTAAGTAATGATATTGCTAATTACAATAACTTTTCTCTAAACCCTTTGACTTTAATAAGGTTTATATTCTCTAATTTTTGGGGAGTCAAAAACGAAGGCAGCGCGTGGGGAATAATGGAAACGTCATCTTTGGGCTACATAGGTTTCATCCCTATATTATTTATTGCTTTTCAAGCAAAGAAATTATTTAAGAGAAGGGAAACAGTTGTTTTTTTATCCGTCAGCGCTGTTTCCTTGTTTTTGTCTTTCGGAACTAATCTGCCTTTTTTCAAACTCTTTATTACGATTATCCCGGTTTTTAAAGTATTTCGTAACCCAATGGTATTCCTCGCTCTCTATACATTTTTTATGTCAGTATCCGCGGGTTTTGCTTTTGACCTATTCAGAAAAAACTATAAGATAAACCGTATTTGGAAATTTCTAATTGTCACATTATTTCTATCAAGTCTAATTCTTTTTTTGATCATTTCAGTAAATAATAATATCCCGAATCAACTTTTGATTTTTACCGCAAATTTAATTCATAAACCTTTGTCGCTTTTTCATACGCAAGAAACGGACTCAATCATAAGCAGATTTATCCTAAAAAATATGGTAGTTGTTTCATTGTTAGCAATGATTGTTATATTTACTAAAAATATTAAGTTAGCAATTTTTGTTATTTTTTTGGATTTGTTTATTTTCTCGCGAAGCAATCTTTTTCTTATAAAGAATGAAGTTATAGAGAAATACAATCCCATCGCGGAATTTCTGCAGAAAAATCTTAAAGGATATCGATACGTATCAACTTCTGAAATAGTTCCGTACAGTGGAATGTATAACCTGTTCGGTAATATGGCTTTCCGTCCGCCTTTTTCGAAAGAAGATGCCCTTCTTAATGATTCAGATATCAATCGCGGTTTTATCCATGAAATGGAACTGATTCCTCCGGATTTCAGTTCCGGATATGGGATAAATACAATTAGCGGTATCGCTACATTTGTTCTGAAGGATTATTCAAACTATTTTGAAAGTACTTCCTCTAGTTTTAATAACCAGTATGAGGAGGCTGGAAAGTATAATTCATTCTTAAAAAAGAAAAATCAGGACACGACGTTAACACAAATTGATTTTTCCAAAGTAAGTTTTGATGACCCTATTCTTAATATCTTGAGCGTAAAGTATATCGTAACAGACAGAGATTTAAAGTTAGACAATCGCAACATCGTGATGCAATCAGATAATATTTCCGTATATGAAAATAAAAATGCAGAGTCTAGAGCAGTTATATTAAATCCGGAAGGAAAACAGATAGAGGAAGCCAGGATTATACGGGAGAATGCAAATAAAGTGATTATTCAAGCGAATAACAAAGGACAGCTGATTGTGAGAGATATGTATTATCCCGGATGGAAAGCATACGTGGAAGGAAAAGAAATCGAAGTTAAACCTTTCGAAAAAATATTCCGTAGCGTGACTATAGATAATTCAGGAAGTATCGTTACGTTTATTTTTCAACCCTTGTTTTTTTATATCGGAGCTCTTGTATCCGGTATTGCGTACGTCATAACCATGGGGTTATTAATTATAATTATCAGAAAAAAATACTATCATGGTAGGATTCTGTAATCATTTATTCGTGAAAAAACTTACCTTTTTTATCCTGTTGTTTTTACTTTCTGTCCGGACATCTCATGCAGCGCCATTGTCCGTAGTAATTGTTAATCAGATACGGGGAAATGAATCTTGTTGTCATCCGGGTTCGAATGACCTAATTCAATCAGTAATAAACGTCAACAAGGGAGATTCTTTACCTGTTTCCTGGGCACTCCGATACGATGTGTTTGAAGACAATAAACAACTGGATTTATTAAACAATTCGGGAGAGTTAGGATTATTATTGGAAATTACTCCGCAATTAGCTTTCGATAGTAATGTAGAGTACCGGGGAAAAAAAGATGGGACAGACTGGTATTACGGCAAGCATTCTTTATTGATCGGATACACAGTTGCAGAACGGAAGCGGTTAATCGATCAAGCGATGTTAAAATTCAACCGTACATTTCGTCGATACCCTTCATTTACCGCTGCGTGGATGATAGATGCATGGTCGTTGAACTATATTCAAAACACCTACGACGTAAAATTTCATGAATTGACAAAAGAACAATATGAAACGGATTCCTACACGCTTTACGGAGGTATTTTTAATGCCGGATATTACCCGTCAAGAAATTATCCCTTGTTGCCGGGATTCGGAGACGACCGATTGAATATTGTGATGGTTCGTCAAACGGTGAGCGACATGTTGCGTAATTACGGAAGTTCCAAATCAATTTACACATCTCAGCCGAACGATTATTTGAATAATCCGGATAAAAAGGATCTGAATTATTTCCGGGAACTGTTGAAAACTCTGATATCAAATCAGTTGGATCAAGTCGTAGCGGTCCTTGGGTTTGAGAATTCATTCTCGTCTGAAACTTTCAAAACGGAATATATCCGGCAACTTGAGGTAATTCAAAGTCTTAAAAAACAGAATTTAATTAATGTTCTAACCCCTTCAGAATATGCAGCGGATCTGAAGAAAAAGCACCAGGAAAACGAAGGATTTTATCTGACGGATAAATTTGCGCCGGATCAGAAAGAAGGAGTGTTGTGGTACTTCGGAAATAATTACCGTGCGAGAATGATCGTTAAGAATCATAAACTCATAATTACAGACTTAAGGTCTTACGCATCCGTTTTTGATCCTTACCGGAACACTCCGGCGGAAAATGATTACGCCTATTGGGTAATTCCATATTTGATTGACGGTTCCCAAATGTATTCCATAAACGATAAACAAAAAATGGATTTGGAGAAAAACGGTCTTATGGGAAACACCGTATCAGATTTTTATACGGATCCGTTTGGAATAATCATTCCTTATGAGAGTTTTGAATTATCGAAAGAGGGAAATTCCGTTGAGATCCAATTGAACCATGATGCAGATAAATCTCTACGGTTTAATCCTGAAAATATCAAATTCGCAAAAATCTTATCAGCATCTTTTGGGACACCCATCAATAGAACATTAGAAGATATTGTATTTAAGGGCGGATCTCTTACTTATACATTTGCAAAACATCCTGATTTTAGAATCTCAAGCATAGACGGAAAAACAGATCTCGGATGGGACACGGGAAGCGTTTTTGTTTCTCTTTTCACATTAGCGGATAAAAATGAGCGGATTGAATTGAGTCCATCATCCGGAAATAACACCGATATCAATAAATTGAATTCCATTCTTCAGCCCGATCGTTCGGATCTTCCCGTTGATTCATCACAGTCTGTTTTTTACTGGAATAACAAAACTGCGATAGCGGGACGAAATCCGATTCGATTGTTTATTTTGCCTTTAAACAAATACGGACGACCGACGGCAGTAAAAAATGTTGTCGTTAATACGATTAATCCGTCATCCGTAAAGACACTATATCCGGATGATTATTCATTCCGGCTTACGCCTTGGTTTGTTGATATTACCGCAGACCAGCCGGTGAAAGAAAATATTTCTGTAACTGTAGACGGTATTGATGTAGTAAAAAATATACAGATCGAATTCGTTGCTGATTGCCGGAAAAAATTTATGTATTGTCTACAGTCTCCGGTTCAATTAATCAAATATGGAAAAGAACTGATGAGAGAAGGAATCCGGAATACAAAAGAAAAACTCAGAAATTTCTCATTTCCTCATTTTAATTAATCTGTGATTTCATACGTATAAGGCAGGTTATCTTTTTGTTCCATAAATTCCGTATTTAACGTACGGTTTCGGTAAAAGAGTCGTAATCCCCGGTTTCCATACAATGTGTTATTCAATTCTCCGGGAGGGACTGAGGTGTTATGAAATAACACCATACTATTATCCGGAAGATTTGGATACTTTGCCAGTGTCTTTTTAAGGTATTTTCGCGCAATTTCTCCGCGCCATACAATCCAGTGGTTTTTTTGAAGGAATCGTACGGTTATAAATGACAATGTTCCATAGCTGACTAATAATAAAACAAGAAGAAGTATATTTATATGATGGTATTTTTTGAAAACCGGCGAAATGACGCACATACTGATCGTAACTATTCCAATTAGGGATGAATTAAGGTAATACGGGGAAAGGTGATGGACCAGCAGAAAATAGGGAAGGCTGAAAGCGAAGAACCAAGCACACCCAAACAAGATTAACCGTCGGTTAACGTTTTGTTTGTGTCGTAAAGCGCTATAAATAAATACGCCAAAGATGAAAAACAGTAAGAAAAGTAACGCGATTGAAAGAATAAATAAATTTTGATCCATTGCGCGGATACTTTCGGGAACATTTACCGCACGAAGAATATACCACTGAATTGCTTTAAGAACTTCAACAAAATTTCCGGGCTGATAATCCGGCATCAATTTAAAACCGCTGATAAGGAAGTGGAATGCTACGGATATGGCTGATAATATCAATAATATACTTTCTAATCTTAATGATAATTTTTGCCGAAAAAATATTTGGTAGCCGAGTAGCAATAGAGGAGCCATAAATAATCCTTCATTTGAGAGCATCGTAGCAATATACACAAGAACAATTAAACACCCGGTTATGGGATTCTTTGTTCTTTCATATCGGAAAAAAAGCAAAAATACGATAAGGAGAAATAATGTTCCGAATCCTACATAATCCGCGCTCCACCAATAGAGAAAACCAAAATGAACAGAACTGATTCCATACAGCAAACACCCGGTAAAAACCACGATGCGATTCCGAAAAAAATGGCCGAAAAATTTCCATAGCAATGCGATATTGAGAATATGTATTCCGAAAATAATTCCATGCACAATAACCGGATTAAGATTTAGGAATGATACGGTAATATAACCGAATAGGTGATAGGGAATCGGCCGGTACGCGTTTAACGGATTTGAGAGGAAAACCGTAAAAATTGAAAGTATGTCGATAGGTGATCGGTACCACCCTAAATAAATATTTGCAAAATCATCCTGGGAAAAATAATTATAAAGACCATTTTGAAAAATTAAGAATACAAACAATATAATTAGTATAAAAAGGAAGAACAATTTTATTCTGATGTGCGACTGCATGGTCTCATGTTAACCTTTCGCTATTTTCTTGACAAGTAAGAATCACTTTGATATAAATACGGAATCAGCATGAAATATCAGGGCTTATCAATTATTCTCCTTCCGCTTATTACCCTTATTACAAGGGAATAAGGTCTTGGGAGGATAGTAAAAAGCCCGAAAAAGCTAATAATAAACCTCTCAAGAATGAGAGGTTTTTTTGTTGGTTTTATATCGAAATTACCGGTAGTGTTATGTGTAATTTACTATTTATATATAACTATCTATGAGATCTGACGAGATCAAGCGAGGCTTTACCCGGGCACCCCATCGGGCGCTTCTTCGTGCGTGCGGAGTGAAAGACCGAGATTTTACCAAACCTTTTATTGCGGTGGTGAATTCTTATATAGATATTATTCCAGGACACGTACATCTTCAGAAGTTTGGTTGTGAAGTAAAAGATTCAATTAGAAAAGCCGGAGGGATACCTTTTGAGTTTAATACGATTGGGGTAGATGACGGAATAGCAATGGGACATATCGGTATGAAATATTCATTGCCCAGCAGGGAACTGATTGCCGATTCTATCGAAACGATGATGAACGCCCATTGGTTTGACGGAATGGTTTGCATACCAAATTGTGACAAAATTGTACCGGGAATGCTAATGGGAGCGTTACGAGTGAATATCCCGACTATATTTGTCTCCGGCGGACCTATGAAAGTGGGGCATTTATCTGACGGCACTGCTGTGGATCTCATATCTGTTTTTGAAGGCGTCGGAGCTTTTAAAAAAGGATTGATCAATAAGATCAGGTTAAAGGAAATAGAAGAGAAAGCGTGTCCTACGTGTGGAAGTTGTTCCGGTATGTTTACTGCTAATTCAATGAATTGTCTTTGTGAAGCTTTGGGTATTGCCCTGCCTGGAAATGGTACCCGATTAGCTATTTCAGATTTACGTCAGAAACTCATTCAGGAAGCGGGGCGTCGGATTATAGAGTTGGTAGAGAAGTCAATCAAACCTAAGGATGTTATCACCAGGGACTCAATTGATAATGCATTAAGTCTTGATATGGCAATGGGGGGTTCGACAAACACAATTTTGCATACGATGGCAATAGCTCATGAAGCTGGGATAGGTTATTCCTTATCAAGAATCAATGAAATCTCAAAAAAAACTCCCTGTATCTGTAAAGTTTCGCCATCTTCGGATTTTCACATGGAAGATGTGGATCGAGTTGGAGGAATTCCAACAATCCTGAAAGAGTTAGCCAAAACCGGCAATCTGCATTTAAATTCCAAGACTGTTACGGGAAAAACGTTGGGTGATGTGATTCAAAACGCTCCAATTCCGGACGGAAAAGTGGTGCGTACGATAACAGATCCGTATTCCAAAGATGGAGGCCTATCAATATTATTTGGGAATCTCGCTCCTCATGGTTCGGTTGTGAAGACTGCGGGTATATCCCAGAAAATCGGGAAGAAATTTCAAGGTCCAGCACGCATTTTTAATTCTATGGAAAGTGCGAATGCAGCGATTTTATCCAAAAAAATTAAATCAGGAGATGTTGTTGTCATTAGATACGAAGGACCTAAAGGAGGTCCCGGGATGCAGGAAATGCTTACTCCGACATCAAATATCGAAGGAATGGGATTGGGTGACAGTGTTGCGCTTATCACTGACGGAAGATTTTCAGGTGGTACGAGGGGATTATGCATCGGGCACATTTCTCCGGAGGCGGCGGCCGGCGGGCCGATCGCGATAATAAAAGAGCGAGATATGATCGAAATTGATCTCGATAATCATACATTAAACATTCTAATTTCTTCCCGTGAGATCGAACATCGGATGAAAAAAATGCCTGAATTTATTCCGAAAGTGACAACCGGTTGGTTAGCCAGATATGCGAAATTTGTAACATCGGCAGATAAAGGAGGCGTACTAAGACTATGAAGCTGACGGGTTCAGAAATATTATGCGAATCTCTTTTGAGAGAAGGGGTAGAGGTAATTTTCGGATATCCAGGAGGAGCGATTATGCCTGTATATGACGCGCTTACGAAATATCCAAAACTCCGTCATATCCTTGTTCGGCACGAACAGGGTGCAGCTCATGCTGCGGAAGGATATGCGCGTGCGACCGGAAAACCGGGAGTATGTTTGGTAACATCCGGTCCGGGAGCTACCAATCTTGTTACGGGTATTGCGGATGCAATGATGGATTCAGTTCCGATTGTCTGCGTAAGCGGTCAAGTAACATCAAATCTTATTGGAGGAGATGCGTTCCAGGAGACGGATGTTGTGGGTATTACGACGATGATAAGCAAACACAATTATCTTGTTATGAAAGCTGATGAAATTGCATATACCGTGAAAGAGGCATTTTTCCTATCAAATACCGGACGTCCGGGACCTATTGTGATTGATATCACCAAAGACGCGCAGTTTGGTATTACCGAATATCAATATCCAAAAAAAATATATTTGCCGGGATACCAACCGACTCTTAGAGGAAACGATAAACAGATTAAAAAAGCGGCGGGCGTAATCAATTCAAGTAAACGTCCATTCATTCTGGCCGGGCATGGAGTATTAATCTCTCATGCTGAAAAGGAACTCGCTAAACTGGCCGAAAAAGCCCATATTCCCGTTGGGGTGACTTTACTTGGAATGAGTGCGGTTACGAAAAGTCATCCCTGTTATGTAGGTTTTTTGGGGATGCATGGAAACGTGAGTCCAAACCGGTGTACGAACGAAGCAGATGTCATTATCGCTCTTGGGATGCGATTTGACGACAGGGTGACCGGAAGATTGTCGGACTATGCTTCCCGAGCAACAATTATTCATGTTGATATCGATCCGGCTGAGTTGGGAAAAAATATTCACGCACATATACCGATTGTAGGTGATATTAAAGAAGTTTTAAGAGAATTAATTCCGTCTGTAAATGAAACCCGGCATAGTACATGGTTTTCGAGCTTCAAAAAATATGACGTTTTAGAAAAAGAGAAAGTCATAGAACCGGAAATACATCCCAGGGACGGAAAATTAAAAATGGGAGAAGTAATTCGCACCGTATCTGAAGTGACTAACGGAAAAGCACTTGTGATTTCCGATGTAGGACAAAACCAGATGATGACGGCACGATACTACAACTTCGAAACAACAGATTCCTATATCACAAGCGGTGGTTTAGGAACGATGGGATTCGGAGTTCCTGCAGGACTTGGAGCCAAAGTAGGACGTTCTGAAAAAGAGGTGTGGGTATTTGTGGGAGATGGAGGATTCCAGATGACAATTCAGGAAATGACCACGATTGTTCAGGAGAAAATCAACATAAAAATTGCCATTCTCAATAATGGTTTTCTTGGAATGGTGCGGCAATGGCAACAATTATTTTTTGATAAAAACTATTCCCAGACGCAAATGTTCAATCCTGATTTCATCAAGTTGTCAGAAGCTTTCGGTATTCCAGCCGTAAAAATTGAAAAAAGAGAAGACCTGGTCCGTGGAATTGAAAAAGCCAGAAAAACTAACGGTCCGTTTTTAATAGAATTTGTAGTTGAAAACGAAGCTAATGTGTTTCCTATGATACCAACCGGAGCAAGTGTGGATGAAATTAGGGTCGAATAATTATTATATTTATATAATTATGAAAATGAAACAAAAACCGGAAACATCTACATTAATCGTTACTGTACAAAACCGGCAGGGCGTGCTGTTTAAAATTTCCGGTTTGATCCGTAAACGTCAATTTAATATCGCCAGTATGACGGTTTCAAAAACAGAAAATCCGGAGATTTCACAGTTTACTATTGTTGTTGAAGGAGACCGGTCGATTGTAGAAAAGATGAGCAAGCAGCTCTATCGGATCGTAGAGGTTTTGAAAGTAAGCGATCCGAATGAGGATGAAATCGTAGCTCGGGAGTTAGCAATGGTGAAAGTATCAACGATTAAAGTAGGAAGCAAGATGGAAATATCCATGATCGCTGACAATTTCCGGGCAAAAGTAATAAATATTCAACCGAATTCCATGATGCTCGAATTAACCGGAGACGAAGAAAAAATAGACGCATTCTACGAGAATATGAAAAAATATGGAATTAGGGAATTTGTCCGGACCGGAAGAACCGTTTTGTATAAATAACAAGCTGATTTATTTATTATCATTTGGGAGAATCTATGACAAAAATAAAATTCGGAGATGTCTATGAGACTGTAGTTACCAGAGAAGAATTTCCGTTGACAAAAGCGCGGAAAATACTAAAAAAAGAAACCGTTGCAGTAATCGGATACGGAGTGCAGGGGCCGGCTCAGGCGATGAATCTTCGCGATAACGGAATTAACGTTATTATCGGACAGAGATATCCTTCCAAGTCATGGGACAAAGCTCTTGCTGACGGGTGGAAAAAAGGGAAGAATTTATTTTCTATCGAAGAAGCTGCAAAAAAAGGAACCATATTGGCATTTTTGTTGTCTGATGCGGGGCAAGTGGCATTATGGCCAGTAGTTAAAAAATATTTAACAAAAGGAAAAGCCCTATATTTTTCTCACGGTTTTGGAATTACCTATAAAAAACAAACACATATCATACCACCGAAAGATGTCGACGTTTTTCTTGTCGCACCAAAAGGTGCAGGACGATCTGTACGAATAAATTTTTTGAACGGAAGCGGAATCAACAGTAGTTTTGCAGTAGCTCAAGACGCAACTAATAATGCTCGCGATCGGGTGTTAGCGATGGGAATTGCAATCGGATCAGGATTTTTGTTCGAAACGACATTTGAGAAGGAAGTATACAGCGATCTTACCGGAGAACGGGGAGTCCTCATGGGTGCACTTGCCGGAATCATGGAAGCGCAATATAACGAACTCCGGAAAAGAGGTCATAGTCCCTCTGAATCATTTAACGAAACTGTAGAAGAGTTAACGCAGAGTTTGATTAGATTGGTTGCTGAAAACGGAATGGATTGGATGTATGTAAACTGTTCGACAACAGCTCAGCGCGGCGCTTTGGATTGGAAGGTAAAATTCCGTGATGCGGTTGCTCCGGTTTTTGAGGATCTCTATAATCGTGTAAAAAATGGGAAAGAAACAAAACGCGTACTTGAAGCAAACGCTACTTCTGATTACAAAGAAAAACTGGGTAAAGAACTGGAAGTCATGCGATCAATGGAAATCTGGAGAGCAGGGGTAACTGTTAGAAAATTAAGACCCGAAAATAAAAAAAGGGTAAAATTCCATACATAAACGTATTCATTAAAACTATGATTCAGGAAGTTATATCAACTCAAGCACCGAAAGCGATTGGTTCCTATTCACAGGCGGTTGTCGTAGGTGACTTGATTTTTTGTTCTGGTCAAATAGCAATTAATCCCGTAACAGGACAACTTAATGACGGGTATATTAAGGACCAAACCAAACAAGTATTGGAGAATTTGAAATCAGTTCTAAAAGCTGCGGGTGGAGATATTGCTACGGTATTAAAAACAACCGTATATCTGGTAAATATGGATGATTTTACTGAAATGAACTCTGTATATGAAACATTTTTTAAGAAACCATATCCTGCAAGAAGTACAGTGCAGGTTGTAAAACTGCCTAAAAACGCGTCGATTGAAATCGATTGTATTGCCCTAGTTAATAACAATAAAAGACACTGCAGTAAATCCTGTGGTTGTCATAATTCATGATGTCTGAAAGGAGAATATTATGAGCGAACAAAAACAAAACGGTGCGCTCCCGTTCGCTTTTCTAAAAGGAAAAATCGTTCCGATTGAAGAAGCAAATGTAAGTATAATGACGAATGGATTACAGTACGGGAACGGGATATTTGGAGGTATAAGGGGATATCTGGAAAAGACAAAAAGTTCAAATAATACCCAAACTAAAATAAATATTTTCAGGATAAGTGACCATTATGACCGGTTTTTGAAATCACTTCGGATTCTTAATCAAACGATTTCCTATACAAAAGAACAATTGGTTAAGATCACTCTGGAGCTTGCTCGTAGAAATAAACCTACAGTAGATTGCTATTTCCGGCCGTTTGCCTATGCATCTCACTTGGGATTTTCTCCAGATTTATTACACGCAAAATTCGACTTTGCCCTATATATGGTATCAATGGGGGAATATCTTCCGGTAAGTGCTGGTCTTAAGCTTATGATTTCAAGTTGGACCCGTATTTCAGACCGTTCGATTCCTGCGCGGGCCAAAATATGCGGTGCTTATGTAAATTCATCTCTTGCGAAAGCTGAAGCCGTGAGTTCGGGATTCGATGATGCAATGATGTTATCGGAAGATGGGCATATTTCGGAAGGAAGTGCAGCAAATTTCTTTATGGTACGTCACGGGGTATTAGTGACTTCTCCGAAACATTCCGATATATTGGAAGGGGTTACAAGACGATCAGTCCTTAAGATTGCAAAAGATTTGGGAATTCCGACGGAAGAACGCGAAATTGATCGGACTGAAAGTTATATTGCGGATGAAGCCTTCCTTTGTGGAACCGGTGTGCAAGTCGCATGGATTAAAGAGATAGACGGACGAAAACTGGGAGATGGAAAGATCGGACCAATAACAGAAAAACTTCAAAAAATATTTTTCAGCATCGTGAGAGGGCAGAGTGAAAAATATCATCACTGGTTAACACGAATTGACTAATTCATGGAAAAACAATCTGTTTCGCATATATTAATGAAAGCTGGGATTAGACAATACGTTGATCAAGGCTCAATAGTACAGGTCAATTATAAAGAACTAAATTATTTAGGATTTGAAGGTGTAGAAAATGGACCTTCTCCTACCGGTCCGGCAAGAGGATTAAAAGTAGTTTATTCCCGATTGGTTCCTCGTTCCGGAAAAGTACCGTCTCATTGTGAATTATCCGGAAAAGACGTAAAACAAGTTCCGACAATTCTTAAAGCTCATGGTTTTCAGGAAGGATTGGAATCCAAAATTCCTTGAATCACATAGGCTGTAAATTCCTTTGAATTTGTCAGATGATTTTTTTTCGTATTTATTCCACAAATATCTCTGGTTCTAAATCCCTTTTTTAGTGTCTGATGAATCGCTTTCTCAATAATTTCAGCCTCTTTTTTCATCTTAAAACTCATTCTTAGCATCATTGCCGCAGAAAGAATTGTGCCGATCGGATTTGCGACGTATAGTCCAGCAGCTTTATTATATGAACCATGGATGGGTTCATAAAGAGCATATTTATCTCCTATTGATGCAGATGGGAGAAGTCCAATAGAGCCCGCTATCATCGATGCTTCATCGGTTAATATATCTCCGAACATATTCTCAGTTAGGAGTACGTCAAATTCCGATGGGCGTTTAATCAACTGCATTGCAGCATTGTCAATAAACATATGTGTTACTGAAACCTCCGGAAATTTTGTTGCGATATCATTTACTGTTTCACGCCAGAGTCGGGAAGTTTCCAAAACATTTGCTTTATCGACAGAGAAGACTTTTTTATTTCTGTGGAGAGCCAGTTCGAAAGCCATGTTTGCAATGCGAATGATCTCAAATTTTGAGTATTGCGATATATCTATCGCAGAATTTCCGTCCTGAACTCTTTCATGTTTGCCGAAATATATGCCTCCGGTTAATTCTCTGATAACCATAATATCGACATCTTTTATCTTTTCTTTTTTAAGAGGGGAAATATCTGCCAATTCAGGCATTATTTTTATGGGACGCAGATTGGCATACAAATCAAGCTCTTTGCGGAGTTTTAAAATCCCCTGTTCGGGACGGATTTTCGCTGAAGGATCGTTATCATATTTCGGGTCGCCAATTGCTCCGAATAAAATTGCGTCGGATGTTTTGCATAAATCCACTGTTTCCTCCGGCAAAGGACTACCCGTTTTATTTATTGCGCATGCTCCGATTAAACCGTAATTAAAAATATAAGTATGATGACATTTATCTGCGATTACTTTCAAAATATTAATAGCCGACTCAATGACTTCCGGACCAATTCCGTCACCAGGGAGAACTGCAATAGATTTTTTCATAGGGTTACGAAATTATTATGGTTTTTTTCATATTTAAGGATTTTATCTTGGAGTCCCAAAATATATTCAAGTTCGTCAACTCCTTCAAGCAGAGTTTTCTTGCGGAATGGGTCGATTGCGAATTTGAATTTTTTCCCTAAAGTCGGAATACGTATTTCTTGACGAGCCAAATGAATATGAATTTCATGAGTAAGACCAGTTTCAAATAATTCGAAAATCTCATTCATTTCCGCTTCTGACAGTTGTATTGTCAGTAGTCCGTTTTTTAATGAATTCGTACGAAAAATATCACCGAACGAAGACGAAATGATTGCTTCAAATCCATAATCCTGTAAAGCCCATACAGCATGTTCTCGGCTGGATCCGCACCCGAAATTTTTTCCTGCAAGAAGAATTTTTGCTTCCTTATGGTTTGATTGACTGAACACAGAGTCTGTCATTGGTCCTCCTTTGCTGTCGAACCTCCAGTGATAAAACAAATATTGTCCGATACCGGTTTTCCGAGTTGTCTTTAGAAATTTTGCCGGAATAATTTGATCAGTATCGATGTTCTCGGTACGGATCGGAAGTGCTCTTGAATTTATCCGGGTAATTTTTTTCATAATGTTCATAAATATTTTCTTACATCTGTTATTTTCCCCTCGATTGCTGCCGCTGCGGCCATAATAGGGCTTGCCAAAAATGTCCGGGAACCGGGTCCCTGGCGACCTTCGAAATTGCGGTTGTTTGTGGAAACACAATATTTTTTAGGCGGAATACGATCTTCATTCATAGCAATGCATGCTGAACAGCCCGGCCATCGCCATTGGAAGCCCGCTTCAATAAATATCCGGTCCAATCCTTCTTTTTCCGCCTGTTTTTTTACTGACTGCGATCCAGGTACGATGAAAGCGGTAATTCCGGATTTAACTTTTTTTCCTTTGACGATTCGGGAAGCTTCCCTGATGTCCGATAACCTTGCGTTGGTGCAACTTCCGATGAATACGTAATCAACAGGAAAACCTTCAAGTTTCATTCCGGGTTTCAACCCCATATATTCCAGTGCTTTCCTTCTCGTATTTTGTTCTTCTGGGTTTTTTGCCTTTTTCGGATCTGGAATTTTTTCCGTTACCGGAATGCCCGTAGACGGATCGGTTCCATATGTTACCAGCGGTTCCAACATATTAATATTGATTGTGACAGACTTATCATAAGATGCCTCCTTATCAGTCTTTAATTTTTTCCATCCCTCAACCGCTTGTGTCCAAGCAGTGTCTTTGGGAGCGAAGGGTTTATCATGTAAATAATTTATTGTTACGTCGTCGGGAGCCATCATTCCGGTTCGTGCACCCGCTTCTATCGACATATTGCATAGAGTCATCCGGTTTTCCATTGTCAGATGAGGGATTAAATTACCGGTATATTCGATGCAAAATCCGGTTCCTCCCTTAATGCCGATTTTTGCGATAACTGCAAGGATAATATCTTTTGCAGTTACACCCTTTTGGGGCATTCCATTTAATTGGATTTCCATTGATTTCATCGGCCGCTGGATTAAGCACTGGGTCGCTAATACCTGTTCAACTTCAGTTGTTCCGATTCCGAATGCGAGTGTTCCGAACGCCCCATGTGTGGATGTATGTGAGTCTCCGCAGACGATCGTAGTACCGGGTTGGCTGATGCCAAGTTCCGGACCGATGATGTGTACAATACCTTGGCGAGAATTGTTCAGATCATAGAGCGTAATACCGAAATCCTTACAATTTCTTTTTAATGTATCAATTTGCAGTTTTGACAGCGCGTCACGGATTATTTTCTGATCTATGGTTGGTACATTGTGGTCGGTTGTTGCAAAAGTGTATTGAGGACGACGGACGCCTAGGTTACGATTTCGCAATCCGGCAAATGCCTGTGGAGAGGTAACTTCATGGATATAGTGGATATCTATATATAATAGGTAAGTTTGATCATCGATTTGAGTTACGATATGCGAATCCCAAATTTTCCGATAAAGAGTTTTCGGATTAGTCATATTTATATGAATTTATTAATTGCTTCTATATATGCTTTGCCAGCAGAAACAACGGTGTCTGTGTCGGTTCCCACACCCCAATAAAGCTGCTTTTTATGAAGTAAAGCTACATTTACTCGTGCCATTGCATCCGTTCCGACCGTTACGGCTGATATATAAAATTCTTTTAATGTATTTTTCATTCCGACACACCGGTCGATTGCTTTGAAAAGCGCATCAATGGCTCCATCACCGGTGGATGCGGCTTCCACGTCTTTTCCGTTTACTAAGAGTTTAACCGAGGCAGTTGGAATATTTTTATTTCCGGAAATTGCATGAAGTAAATTCAATTTCACTTTTACGTTCTGTGATCCCGTATTTTTTCCGGCGAGATACTGCAGGTCTTCTTCATATATTTCCTTTTTTCGGTCAGCTAGGGCTATAAAATCCTGATAGATCTTGTCTAATTCTTCTTCAGTAACGATAATGTTTAATAAACTTAATTTATGCCGTAAAGCTGCCCGTCCAGATCGGGCGGTTAGAATTATTTTAGATTCATCAAGACCGATTATAAGAGGATCAATAATTTCATAGTTTTCTCTCCGTTTTAATATTCCGTCCTGATGAATACCGGATGAGTGAGCAAACGCATTGGCTCCGACGATTGCTTTATTCGGTTGTACGGGAATTCCCATAAGATGTGAAACCATTCTGCTCGTTTTTGTGATTTCCTTAGTATGAATTCCTGTACCATATGACAGATAATCTTTCCGCGTATACATAGCCATCACAATTTCTTCAAGTGACGTATTTCCTGCACGTTCGCCGATTCCGTTCATCGTAACTTCCGCTTGACGTGCTCCGTTTGCGATACCGATAAGCGTATTGGCTGTAGCCATACCAAGATCGTTATGACAATGAACTGATATGGTCGCATGTTCGATATTCGGAACAGCTTTAAATAAATACCGTATCTTGTCGCCGAATTCCTCGGGGAAACAATATCCGGTTGTGTCCGGAATATTAACAACCGTTGCTCCGGCTTTAATCACCTCATACACCATCTTTGAAAGAAATTTATTATCCGCTCGGCCGGCATCCTCGGCATAAAATTCGATATCGGAGATAAATTTTTTAGAATACCGGACCGCTTCAATTGCCTGTGCAAGAATTTTTTCCCGAGTAGAATGGAACTTATGTTCGATGTGAATGTCTGATGCTCCGATTCCCGTATGAATCCGGGGACGCTTGGCGTATTTCAGCGCTTGAACGGCAGAATCAATATCTCCTTTTAACGCGCGCGTTAATGCACAAACGATGGGTGTTTTTACCGACTTCGAAATCTCAATGACTGATTGGAAATCGCCGGGAGATGAAATCGGAAATCCCGCCTCGATGACATCAACGCCGAGTTTTTCCAACTGTTTTGCAATCGTGACCTTTTCACTAGTGTTCAATTTAGCTCCGGGAGACTGTTCTCCGTCCCGAAGCGTTGTATCAAATATATAGACTTTTTGTTTCATAAAAAAATCTCTCTTTCGGAGAGATTATTTTTTAAAAAAAGATGGATTCAAATCTCTCCCACGAACGCTATTCTCCGTTAAGGAGAAGTAAAAGCGCCGTAAGAAGAGATTGCGATTTCATAACGAAATTTAATATATACTGTTTTGCTTTTTCTGTCAACGGATGGTATAGTTTTGACAGGATAAGCCGCATGACGCGCTCAACACACATCAAAGTTTTTGATTTTCTATACCATATCTATCGCGGATGGCCTCTTTTTTATTCCAATCTTACACAACTTCTTTCCGTCGGTCAGTGGGAAAAATGGCAGGACAAAGTATTTGAGGATCTCAGCGGAAAAAAAGTACTCGAGATAGGAGTTGGTCCGGGAAAGTTACTTTTAAGGATGGCAAAGAAAGGATATGACGTGACAGGACTGGAAGTTGCCCGCCAGATGGCTTATGAAGCCCGCAAAAGGATAAGAAAAGCCGGATTCGAAATCGATATCATAAGTCATTCCGTATACCACATGCCTTTTTCAGACGGAACTTTTGACGCAATTGTCATGACTTTTGTTTTGGGAGAAATTCATGATTTGGATAGGGCAATAGAAGAAATGAAAAGGGTGCTGAAACCCAAAATGAAAATTATTGTTATTGCCGGCGGAATGCCTCAAGATAGAAATATAGTTGCGCGTTTTTTGTTTGGGGCTATCCAGAAACAAACAACTCTTCATCTCGAACGTGATAACGTCGAGTATTTTACTAAACACGGATTCAGTGTGAAGCGGACAGATTTCGGACCGTTTAATATCGTTACGAAAATAGTTGCTGTTAAACAATGATGATCGGCTACGTTACCGTTTCTGATTTAGAAGGGGGAGAGCGGATTGCGAAAGTACTTGTGACTGAAAAATTAGCCGTTTGCGTTAACGTAATACCCTCAATATCCTCGACATACCGCTTCAAAGGAAAAATCGAAAAAGAATCCGAATCTATAATGGTGATAAAAACGGACGAAACGTTAAAACAAAGATTGACAGTGAGGATTAAGGAACTGCATTCATATGACGTTCCGGAAATCCTTTATTGGAAGGTAGACGCATCTTTGGAAATCAATCAATGGCTGACTGACGAATTGTCGTGATTTAATGTTCCGAGTTGGAAAATTTTTGAGCCGCAGATCGGACATTTTCCTCGGACACCCGGACGATTATTTTTCATCAGAACCGTTTTTGCCTGTGGATCGCTTCGATAAGCCTGACATTTGACGCAGAAAATAATCGCCATGCGAAAAAACCTAAATTAGGTTATTGGATAAATTTCCGAAGAATTAGCTGTCCGCAAAGTGCGAATACAGTAAATAGAAAAATTTTTACCAAATCTTTTTTCAAGTATGGATGACTATAAATTCCTGCTGTTTGATTTGATTTAGATAAGATAGTAGCCAAGTTTGGGTTTGATGGAGATTCAACAGAATCTTTTTTATTTAACGGAACGGAGTATCGGAGAGGGTGAGTGATGGGAACGATAAGATGGTGTCTTCGTGTTTCAGCAAGAATTTTTTCTTTTTTTGTCTTATATGGCATACGGTTGAGCTTAACATATTGACAGTAACGTGTAAAGTCGATACAATCTCGAATACATAGTTTACTCAATAGATAATTATTAAGTAGCCTCAAGAATGGACCAAATACTAATATTTGTATTTTTCGGATTGATGTTCGCGTGGTTGGTCATTTTATCGTTATATGTGTATAAAATGGCTGATCATTATCGGAAGCTTACATCCGGTACTCATAAAGAACAGTTGTCTGAAATAATAGTTGACCAAATCAAAGAAGTTCATACTAACAAACAGGATATTGAAAAATTAACAAAAGACTTTAATATATTTGTAGCTGACTCTATACGCCAGGTTCAAAAAATCGGTTTAATCCGGTATAATCCTTTTGCAGATACGGGAGGCGGACAGAGTTTTGTTTTGGCTATACTAGATGGTAATGACACTGGGGTCGTATTAACTTCTTTACACCATCGCGGTTCTACCCGATGGTATG
>Ga0172379_10001887_pt1 | contig 39459 bp, 23 predicted proteins | sample GrowelOW334metaG_FD_119756 | JGI IMG/M metagenome (GOLD analysis project Ga0172379, IMG submission 119756) | Groundwater microbial communities from an aquifer near a municipal landfill in Southern Ontario, Canada - Groundwater well OW334 metaG | ecosystem: Environmental > Aquatic > Deep... | reverse complement strand
TTATGCGTGGAATTTTACTCTTATGGCAATTTCACCGAACCTGGTCAAGAACAACATCTTGAAAAAACCAAGCAGAAGCGGATTGTTCTGGGACGGCGGCGGCCTTAATGGCGCCATGGGTCTTGTCGGCAATCCCACAAATCAATATATGGCGAACGGTACCTGGAGTATCAGGCCGGTGGACGCGCCAGCATCCAATACAATCGGGTTCAACCACAATAAAACCGCAAATGTGCTTTATGTTGACAAGCATGCAAAAACGTCTGTTAAACCGCAGGATTGCCCGAATCCGGCCACCAGCAGCAGCGGGGCTTTTGCCGCAGGCGGTCCCGGAGTTTACAGCAGCTCCTATCTATGGCTATAATGTAAGTAACGGACTTGCGCGCGGCGGGAAAGCCTGCCGTTTTTTGTAACATTACAAGGTTTTTAATTTTTTCAGGGAGGAATTATGAGGTTGCTAAAGATTTTTTTCGCGGTCATTGTTTTTGCGCTGGCAGGCATGACAGTTGCCGGAGAGATCAGTACTTTCAACGGCAAACCGGGTGCGGATGAAATAGCTCAGGGCTGGCAGAAAAATAAGTTCTTGGGTCAGGGGCAAACTGAATTGGTGTCTGACGATAAAGGTGGACTGTCATTAAAATTGACCAATGACATGAACGTTACTAAAAAAGTGATGCAGGTGTATGCTTGCACCAATTCCCCGGTCGCCGCCGGGGAAAAATTAAAAGTGTCTCTGCGGATGAAAGGCAAAGGCGGCTATACTGCCGGGCTGTATTGTTACACTAAAAAATCAGGGCCTTATATCGGCTGCCAGGTTAAAGAATTGTTCCCGGGATATCTGACCATAGACTCTGCGGACTGGGAGAGCCATTCTTTTGAATTTACTGTTCCTGCTGAGACGTTTGCCGGTCTGGATATAGATATGGTCAGGATATTTTTCTCCATCGGTTCTGGTGAAATAACTATTGATGATGTGGAATTTACGAGAATCAAACCGGAAATAAAGCCTGATCTTGTTTTGAAAAATGATAATACGGAAATCGCATTTGCTTCGGACAAAGAGGGTTTTTCCTGTCTGAAGATAGCCGATGTTAAAAGCAAAACCAGATTTGTCTTCCCTGAACTTTCCGCACAAAGCAGCGGCTTGTGGAGACTAAACTTCGTGAAGTCCGGCCAGCCGGATAAGACTGTCCTGACCAATCTGTCTCCCGCGACTGCCGCCGGTTCCAGTCAGAAACTTGCTGACGGCGCGGAGCAACTGACGCTGACCTGGAAGAATATGGCGCTGGCTGAAGAGAAAAATGCGGTGGATGTCACCGCTACAGTTTTGCTGAAACCTGATGGTGAAAGTGAATGGCGGATTGATGTTCAGAATAAAAGCTCCCGGTACGGTTTACGGGATGTTGAATTTCCGGTGTTTTTGACAATTGCCGCGCCAGGTACGGCGGATGTGGTTTTTCCCGGCGGCGTACTGGGTGGTATCTTGAGAGAAAAAAACCGCAATTCCGGCTTCTTCGTTTATCCTACCGAAAGCTGGGCGCTGCATTTCATGTCGTTTGTGACCGGCAATAAAGGCCTTTATATCGGATTACATGATCCGCGGCAGCGGCCGAGCGAAGCTAATCTGTCTGACGGGCAGGATTTGGCGTTCAGGCAATTCCCGGATAATATGGCACAGCCTGAGACAGGCTATAAATCTGATTTTCCGGTTGTCGTGAAACTGCATGACGGGGACTGGTGGAAAGCTGTGAAAATTTACCGTCAATGGGTGACAACCCTGCCGCGCTGGTACAATAAACCGCTGTCCGAAAGAAATCTGCCGACGGCATTTATGGACGCAGGCATCTGGATGTGCATGTGGCAGTCGCCTAAAGCTGTTGCTGAAATCGTGGTTAATGCCGAGAAATATTTCCAGGTTCCCGCCGGAATTTTCTGGTGTGAATGGGGACAGCATAAATTTGACCGCAATCTTCCGGAATTCTTCCCGTTCCGCCCGAATATGGCTGAATCCGTAAAAAAGATGGAAGACAACGGCACGGCGGTGATGCCGTACACCAACGCATTGTGCTGGGCGAAAGATAATAAGGAGTTCACTTCGGAGGCGGTGCAGAACGGTCTGGTCAGGGATTACAGCGGAAAACCTAAAATTCAAAACTATGGCGCAGGTATTGGAGTTATGTGTCCCGCTTATCCGATGTGGAGAGAGAAAATACTTGAAATCAACCGTAAACTGATCGGCGAAGCCGGGATCAATACTGTTTACTGGGACCAGGTAGGCGCGGCAACCCCGCTGCATTGCTTTGCCAAAAACCACGCTCATCCCGCCGGATGGAGCCATTGGGTGGCTGATTATAATTCCCTGCTGGCGCAGACCAGGAAAGATATTATCGGCAATAAGCAGGTTGCATTGACTACCGAAAGCGGGCCGGACGCCTATGATTTTGACGGCATGCTGAACTGCTGGTGGAATAACTCTTATAATTCGCAGAATGCCATCCCGCTGACGGCGGCGGCACTGTGCGACCGGGTGCGTTATTTGGCGATTACGCCTGATAAAATCCAGACTTTTCAGGCGTATGTAATGATTCAAGGGCGGTTCTTTCTCTGGGGCATGCCTTCACCGGTACACCACCGGGAATTTGAGCAGAACAATTTCCCTTGCTCGGATGTGGAAAGAAGCAAGGCGCATGAAACACTCAAGCAGATGGTGCGCTGCCGCTTGGCCGCTAAGAAATTTATGGTTTACGGCGAACTCATGGGCGAACTTAAACCGTCCAACGTCCAGCCTTCAGTTTCCGCCGTATTTGACTGCATAACGGTAAAGGATACAGTGACTTTTCCGGCGGTGCGCGCTTCGATCTGGAAACATGCCGACGGTGACCTGGGAATTGGCATCATCAATTTCTCCGGTTCCGCGCAGACTTTCAGCTTCAAACTGGATACCGCGCAGTATTCTGAACAGAAAACAACGAAATGGCAGATTGTGGAATTGTGTGCTGATGGAGAAAAATCCATCGGCGAAAGCGGCAGCGAAGTTTCCCGCTCGGAACAGATAGAACCGTACAGCGCAAAATTTCTGGCATTACGTCAGATAAAATAATCATAACAGGAAATAACGAATTATGACTGTTCAAAACAACAATATGCGACTGATCAGCGGAACATTTATACAGCTTGACCACTGGAGTGACGCCGAGGGCGTCAGATTCCAGCAGGAACTGCGCATGCTGACAGAAGATCACTGGCGGCTGATGCTGCATGATATGGCGGATATCGGCATTGACACGCTGGTTTTTCAACAATGCGTTGACAATCGTACTGGCTGGGAGAATACCCGCGCCTATTACAACAGCAAGGCATGGAAAAAACTGGAATGGATTAAAGGGGACCCGTTCGGCGCAGTCGTGGACGAAGCTGACCGGCTGGGCATGAAAATCATTTACGGAATCGGCACGATGTATACTAAAGATCCGTATCTCTTTGCTGACGAAGTGATTGAACAGTCCAGGGTTACCGCTTCCGAATTGCTGGAGCTTTATGGAGAGCGGCCATCATTCGGCGGCTGGTATTGGACGTATGAATACCCGCCGGCCTCGATCTCCGGACGCGACAGTTTGCGTAAAATCGTTCCGGCAATCCGTACACTGGCGGACTGTCCGTTCATGATCGCGCCCAACGCCGACCGGATGATGTGCGCCACATTGCTGCAGGATATTGATGTGGATATCGTCGCTTATCAGGATTGTGTCGGCCTGGCGGTGGAGCCTGACCCGTTTGGACGCTACCAGATGGCTGACCGGCATCAAAGCCTGCATCGCCTGCCGTTTCTTTATCAGCGGTTAAAATTCGCCCATGACGGCTGGAATGACCGGAATGCCGAAAGGATCGGTTATTGGAACTGCTATTTCCGCGAGCGCGGCCGCACCGCCATCTGGAACGACTTGGAAATATGGGAAATGGACCACCGGCTGAGCCTGATTCCGACCGAGATTTCACGCGTGGCCGCGCAGCTTGACCTGACCGCGCCATTTGTCGAAAAGCAGATTATTTACCAGTATCCCGGCCTGATGCAGCATCCGGACCACCCGGTAAAAGTCGGTGGCGACCGCGCCATTACGCTTTATGAAGATTACGCCAATTATCGTAACGCCGTTCTCGCCGGCAGGAGGTAACCGGAGAGTTTTTATCAATCAGCGCCAAGTGGGCGAAAGGGAGAGTGGGAATGGCGGCAAAACGACGGACCGGAGTCGAATATCAGACTCCGGGCCGATAGATAGTTCAAGAAACAGGAACCATTTAATTAAGGAATAATATATGTTTAACGGATTATTTGGAATATCCAATCTCGTAAATGCTCAGACCCGTTCCATAACGGCGGAAAACGTCTATGGAGAAAAAGGCCGGGGCGGCATGGCTGAAGTAAGCGCAGAGCCCCAGGCGGAGGTTGTTAAGATCGGGCAGAAGTGGGACGGCCCCAATCTTGTCGCTCGCGATCTCGGCAGAACTTGGAAGGTACGGCCCTGCATCACGCTGCTTAAGGGGTCGGTGAACACGCTGATGGACGTGGCTGGTCCGGGGACAATCCAGCATATCTGGATAACCGTTGACCTAAAAAGGCACCGCGATCTGATTCTGCGTATGTATTGGGATGATGAAAAAGAGCCGAGCGTTGAGTCTCCGCTGGGCGACTTCTTCTGCAACAGTTGGAAGAGTCGCGCCAACATCGTCTCATTGCCAATCAATGTCAACCCGACGAACGGCTTAAACTGCTACTTCCCGATGCCGTTCCGGGAGAGGGCAAAAATCACTGTTGAAAACCTTGCCGCGGAGGATCAGGACGGTTTTTTCTACACTATTAACTATGCCCTCGGTCCGGTAGGCGACACGGAAGCGTACTTTCATGCCCAGTTCAGGCGGGTCAATCCCTTGCCTCACAAAGAGGATTATGTGATTCTTGACGGCGTAAAGGGCAATGGCCACTATGTCGGAACCTTTATGGCCTGGCAGCAAAATGTTGACGGCTGGTGGGGTGAAGGCGAATTCAAAGCGTTTATCGATGGCGACAAAGATTTTCCGACAATTTGCGGAACCGGCACAGAGGACTATTTCGGCGGTGCATGGTGCTTCGGTTCGAACTACAATGCGCCATTTCTCGGCTATCAGCACATTACTCAGGATCAGGCCGCTCAGGAGAAACGATGCGGCAACCGGTATATCATGTATCGCTTCCACATTTTTGATCCGATCCGTTTTCAGCAGGACCTGAAAATTACCATGCAGGCGCTTGGGTGGAGAACCGAAGGTTATTTGCCGTTGCAGGACGACATCGCGTCAGTTGCCTACTGGTATCAGGCTGAGCCGCATGTTACTTTCCCCAGGATAGGCAATTACGATCTATTGAAAATAATTTAGGGGATTAAATTTTACAGTTTCACAGCGCGCATAATGCGCGCTGGCCCGCTAACAAGTTCAACCTTTCCGGCACTGTTCGATAACCCGCATTACTTCGTGAGTTTCGGCAATGGGAACGAATGGCTGACAGTCTCCCGCATAATAATCGTAACATTTGGCATGAAAATCCAGCGGCGGAAAGTCGGACCGGCGGTAAAAGTTCGATATTGCATGCTTTGATCATGCATGTCTTGGCAGGCCGCCGCCAGCATCCATTTGACCGCGGCGGCGGGGAGGCTGGTAAACCATCAGCTTGCGGCCGGACTTATTCATTGCCGCAATAATCTCATCTGTGTCCCGGCGCGGAAGCGCCAGCGGCTTGTCGCAGAAAACATCACATTCATGCTCAAACGCTTCCGGTATCCGGGATTTATGAAAGCCGGTACTGCCGTCTTTAATATTTGTTTTCCCGTGTGATTTTCTGCTCATGGTTCCCGGCGGCAGCGGAAATGAATGCGATATGCCGCCGGGGTATTGCCGGTGTTCCGGCGAAAAACCATGCCGAAATAACTTTGATTCTGGAATCCGCAGCGGAACGCGACATCGCCGATCTTCATTTCCGTGCCGGTCAGCAGCAGTTTGGCCTCCTCCATGCGCCGCCGCAGCAGGTATTCGCTGAATCCGATCTTGAATTTCTCTTTAAAAAGATGGATAAAGCGCGACGTGCTCAAATGACAGGCCGCCGCCGCGGAAGACGCTGTCAGCGGCTGGCGGAAGTGACGGTCCATATACTCTAAAGCCGGGCGCAAGCGCTGACATGATTCATCTTCAAGCGATTGCCGGATAGCCAGCGTCTGCCGGTATTGTCCGGCGGCAAACTCCAGCAGGCGTAAAATTCTACCAGCCGCCGCAACTTGCGCCGGGCGATATTCCGGCAAACCGGCAAATTCATTTTTACATGAAGGATAAGCGCAAATCGCGTTCCGCCGCCGGAACGGTCCCAGAAAAAACGCTCCGGTATAAACACCATCAAAGAAAATCGGCGTAATCAATTCATCGGCCCCGGCATGACAGCGATGAATAAACGGTCTTCGCCGGAATGTCGCAAGACTTTCGATCGTCACCGTGTCATTTATTGAACAGCGCCGTATCCGCTCCGCCGCCGCCTTGACCCTGGCGCAAAACGGATTGCAATGCAGGCACTGCTTCCGCGGCAATGAAGGTTCCGCACTGCCGCCGGCATCTTTCCAGATCACCTGCAATCCGGTGAGAGTCGTAACGGCCGTCATCAGTTCGCTGACAGCGAGGGTGTATTTATTATCCATTTTATAATAATAGTGTTATTTCAGCATTATATTTATAAAACAATAGCATATATGCCACTATACGTCCAGCCGGAAATGCGTTATAATATAAATTGATGAAATGAGAGACATGAATCTTAAAATTACCATGGAGTTCACATTATGCCTGAAGTAATGATACCGTCGCGGAAGGTTCCAGTTATCGGCAAAACCGGTATTTGCGTCATTGGCGGCAGTTGCACCGGCGTGTTTGCGGCAGTCCGTGCGGCGCGCCTGGGAGCTGAAGTGATGATCCTGGAAAAGCAGAACCGTTTTGGCGGAGTGGCGGTTTCTGGAATGGTAAGCATCTGGCACAGCCTTCATGACACCACGTTCAAAAACAGGATCATTGCCGGGTTGACTCAGGAAATAATCGAGCGGCTGCAACGCAGGCGGGCCGTGGATTCGCAGGACAAGCCGTATCAGGATTATATTTTGAATACTGAAGAACTGGCGATCGAGCTGGACCGGATAATCATTGAAGCCGGAGTCAAACCGTTATTGCATACCGCTTTCACTGCACCATATTACGAGAACGGCAGACTGGTCGGAGTTGTGGTGGAAAACAAATCAGGATGCGGCGTAATCATGGCGGATTACCTGATAGATGCCTCCGGCGATGCCGATCTCTGCTCCAGGGCGGGTTATTCGCTCCGTCAGCCGGAAGCTCCGCAGCCGTCAACCACCTGCGCCCGTTTCAGCGGCTGGAAATTTCCGGAGGGATTTGACCTTGGCTGCGCCCTGCGGAAATATGGCGCTGAATATAATCTTCCGCAAGGCTTTATCTGGGGGGTGAATGTTCCCGGCAGCGAGATTCATATGCTGGCCGGAACCCGTATTTTCAATTGCGATTGCGCCGATGCCGCCGGTCTTACCGCCGCCGAAATCGAAGGGCGCCGCCAGGTCCGGGCCATTACGGATATTCTCCGCGAAAAATATGATATCTCCGGGCTTACGCTGCAAGCGCTGCCGTCAATGACCGGCATTCGCGAAACCCGCCATATCCGGGCGCTTTACACTCTGACCGGCAGCGACTTGCTCAATGGAGTCCGTTTTGACGATGCCATTGCCAACGGCACCTACCGTGTGGATATTCATCAGCCCGGCCGCCCCGGCATCATCTTCCGCTACCTGGACGGCCGGGAGGTTTATGCATGCCCCGGGCTGCCGCACGAAGAAAGCCGCTGGCGCGGACCCGTGGACAAGTATCCGGCCTTTTATCAAATTCCGCTCCGCTGCCTGATTCCGGAGGGGGCGGAAAATGTCATCACTGCAGGACGGATGCTCGATGCCGATCAGGAAGCCTTTGGCGGAGCGCGGGTAATGGTCAATATGAATCAGACCGGTGAAGCCGCCGGAGTTGCGGCAGCGCTTGCCCTGGAAACAGGGAAGACGATTCCGGAAATTCCCGCGGAAAAAATCCGGCGGACACTCGCCAAGGGCGGTTCCAGCATTATCTAAAATCAGATGAATTCTGGCAAATAAAGCAATCCAATCGCTTGCATTTTATGGAGACGGGCTGTATAATCTTTAAAATACAAACGTTTGGATTAACGTATTTAAGCATAAGGAATAGAAAAAAATGCGCAGAGAAAGTTTTAAGATATATCAGAATCGAATCACACGTTTTCTAAGTGATGTTAACCGGGACCTGTTTGATGGAACCATTCCGCTGGAAGCGGAATTTTTCAGTTCTCATGATCACGTTCCGTTTGCGGAACGCCTGAAATATCCGTTAAAGAAAATCTCCGAAGGAGAGGTATGGGGCGAAAAATGGAGCAGCGCCTGGTTCAAACTTAGCGGTAAGATTCCGGAAGCGTGGAGCGGTAAGAAAATTGTCGCGCGAATTAATATCAGCGGCGAAGGCCTGATTTTTTCCGATGACGGCGTTCCGCTTCAGGGAATTACTGCCCAATCAATATTTGTCAGTACTTATTGCAGGGAAATATATCCTGTCTGCGAACAGGCAAAAGGCGGCGAAACATTTGAATTATGGTGCGAAGGCGCCGCCAATGATATCTTCGGTGTCAGAAAAAATGACCGTCCCGCCCTGGATGAAGTCAATCAGCACGGCACATTTGATGCACGGGTGTCCATTCTGCGTTTCTGTGCCTGGAATGAAGAAATGTGGCAATTATCGCTCGACATAAATTTCATTTTAAGTCTGCTGGAGGAAATTCCGGAAAACAATTACCGCCGCCGCCAGATCGTTTCAATTGTAAATGACGCGATCAATGTTTACGCCGGCAACCGCGACAACGCCGCAGAATGCCGTGCGGTTCTGAAAAAGTTTTTTTCCGCGCCGGCGAATGCTTCCACGTTGAAAGTTACCGCTGTCGGGCATGCGCATATTGATACCGGCTGGCTGTGGCCGGTCAAGGAAACGATCCGCAAATGCGGTAGAACCTTTTCCAATCAGATCGGCCTGATCGAAAGATATCCCGATTACGTCTTCGGGGCGTCCCAGCCGCAGCATTATGCCTTCACCAAAGAGCGCTATCCGGCACTTTATGAAAAAATTAAAAAATATGTCAAGGAAGGACGCTGGGAGCCGCAAGGCGGAATGTGGGTTGAGGCCGACTGCAACATCATCAGCGGCGAGTCAATGATCCGCCAGTTTATTCACGGCAAAAATTTCTTTATGGATGAGTTCGGGTTTGAGGTAAAAAATCTATGGATTCCGGATGTGTTCGGTTACTCCGCCGCCATGCCGCAAATCATCCGCAAATGCCGCTGCGATTATTTCCTGACGCAGAAAATTTCCTGGAACCAGATCAATAAATTCCCGCATAACACTTTCATCTGGCGCGGCGTGGACGGCTCGGATGTGCTGACCCATTTCCCGCCGGAAGACAATTACAATTCCTTCCTTTTGCCGAAAACTCTGATCGAGGCACAGAATAATTTTATTGAAAATGACTTTGTTGACGAGTTCATTTCGCTGTTCGGCGTGGGTGACGGCGGCGGCGGCCCGAAAGACGAAAATATCGAGAACGGCTTGAGACAGAAAAATCTGGAAGGCTGTCCGAAGCTGAGTTTCGGACGCGCTGACGACTTTTTCAAACGGCTGGAAAAATTCCGCGACAAACTTGAATTATGGAATGGCGAACTTTATCTCGAATCGCATCGCGGCACGCTGACCACGCAGGCCAGAGTGAAAAAGGCCAACCGCCTGCTGGAATACCGGTTGAAATCGCTGGAGTTTTTGTACTCCTGCCTGCCGATGGCAAAATATCCGGTTCAGGAGGTGGACAAGATTTGGAAAGTTCTGCTGATCAATCAATTTCATGACATCATTCCCGGTTCTTCAATCACCGAAGTCTACCAGAATACGCTCGAAGAGTACCGCATGGCATTTTCCGCGTGTGACAAGCTGACGGCCGCCGCCGCCGAAATGCTGTTCGAAAAAGATCCGGCGGCGCTGACTTTGCAGAACAATCTCGGCGGAGCTTATTCCGGCGCGGTTGAACTGCCGGACGCCTGGACCGGCTGCAGCGTTCAAACCGAAGAAGGCAAGTGCGTGCCGGTTCAAACCGAAAAAGGCAGAACCTGGGCGGAGGTGCAGATTCCCGAATACGGGTTCCTGACGCTCAAGCGCGGCAGCGAGAAAATCCCGGCTTCCGCTGAAGTTGAAGCTGCCGGCGCGCTGGTATTGGAGAATGATCTGGTCCGCTATGAATTCAACCGGAACGGCGAACTGATATCCGGTTACGACAAGGAGGCCGGACGCCAGATACTGAAAGCCGAAGATAAAGGCAATGTGTTCTCGCTGTATGTGGATGAACCCAATAACTACGACGCCTGGGACGTGGATATTTTCTATGAAAAACAACTAATTGAAAATGCCGCCGGAACCGGAAGCGTTCAGCAGATTGACGGTCCGGTCCGGAAAAAGTTGAATTTTGAGCTTAAAATCGGCAATTCATCTATCCGTCAGCAGATTGTTCTGGGCAAATCGAAACGCCTTGATTTCAATACCGCGGTGGAATGGAAAGAGGCGCATAAAATGCTGCGGACGGCATTTACGGTTGAAGTCCAGACAACAGAGGCTTCTTTCGACATCCAGTATGCTTATGTGAAGCGCCCGGCCACCCGGAATACCAGTTGGGAACTGGCTAAGTTCGAAGTCGCCGCGCACCGCTATGCGGATCTTTCCGATCTGCAATACGGCGCCGCGCTGCTGAACAATTGTAAATACGGCTATAAAGTACATGGCACAACGCTTGATCTGAATTTGCTGCGTTCGCCCAAATACCCGGATTTCAATGCGGATATCGGGCATCATGAATTCACTTACAGTTTCCTCCCGCATCAAGGGCAGCTTACAGAGTCAAGCGTCATCGCCGAAGCCGCCGCGCTAAACAGCATTCCGCTCCTTTTCAACGGCTGCAAACGCGGTCCGGTTGAACTGCCGTGCCGCCTGAGTTCCGCCGGAATTTCATTGGAAGTGCTGAAAAAGGCAGAAAAAGAGGACTGCCTGGTCATCCGCCTGGTTGAAGCCCAGGGTAAAACATCTTCCGGGATTCTCTATTTCGCCGGAAACATTAAACACATTGCGGAGACCGATATGCTGGAATGGGAAAATCTCAGCAAGGTTGAAGTGTCAGGCAGCATGGGCATCGAATTGAAGCCGTTTGAAATCAGAACCTATAAACTGTTGAACAAATAATGACAATACGCTTAAGCGATATTGCCCGGGCCTGCGGGGTGGATATTTCCACAGTTTCGCGGGCGCTGCGCAGCGATCCCCGGGTGCGCGAAGACACCCGGGAGCTTATCCGCCGGACTGCGGATAAAATGTGCTACGCCCCGAACCTGGCGGCAAGAAACCTGGTTGCCGGAACGACGAAAACGCTCTGGCTGCTGCTGCCTGATTTGAAAAGCCCGATCCAGCAGGAGCCGGCCCAGTTTCTGAGTGAGAGATTGAGCCGCGATGGTTACGATCTGATGATTGTGCTGTATCACAGTGAACCGGAACCTTTCCGGCGCCTGCTGATGCGGCTGACCCAGAATGTTGCCGACGGCGCGTTTATTATCCCGGGCGGAATCGCTTATGACGCGCCGGAATATATTTCCCTGATAAAAAATAAATATCCGCTGGTGTTTATTGACCGGAGCGTGGAACTGAAAAGCGGCGTGACAGTTACTACCGACAATGGCGCCGCGGCGGCGGAATTGTCCGACAGATGCATTCAAGGCGGCGCGGACAGATTTGTAATCATGTTCGAAGAAAGCAACTCGGCCGGTTATGAGCGCCTGCAAGGCGCGGAAAAAGCATTATCCCGTAAGAAAGTCCCCTATCTGGTATTCAATAATCCGGAAAAAGCGGATGCGGCGTTCCTGAAAAGCGGACGCACTGCAATATTGTCCTCATCCAGCTACACCGCCTATGCATTTTACGAGCATAATAAACGATCCTTTTCCGCCAATCCGCCGGTTGCGGGAGTGTTCGACCAGTGGGTCGACCGCACGGAATATTTTGCCGGAATCTATCTCTGCCGCCAGGACTTTCACGGCATCGCCGAAAAGGCCGCCGATATTATGCTGGAAAGACTGAAAGGAAACAAAACGGAATCCGGATTACATCACATTCCGGCGCTGAATTTTATATCGCTCAAACAACCGTGACGACTATGCGGCGGACGGAGTTGAAGTATTATCCATGGCTTCATACTTTTCATCAACCGTAACGGAAAATCCGCGTTCAATTCTGCACATCAGGTACACGGTGCAGATCAGCAGGAAGTTGGTAAGCCCGTTCGCAATGCCGAATACAATCGCGCCGCCTTCCATGTTCAGGAATACGGTTGACAGCACCTGACATACCCATATGCAGAGGGCAAGCAGAAATTTGCTGCCGAGAATAATCAGCATGCCGTGATGAGGGATGCCGTTGCGCAACGGGGAACCTGATTTCGACGCGGCGATATCCCGGCGGATCTTCTGCTTCAGCACCATCCAGCACAGCCATCCGATGATACATAGCGGCAGTACTGCCAGCCCGTACCACTTGAATGCAAACATTTGATGCTTGATATACATCCACCACATCAAAACTGGAATGCTCAGCACCGACAACCCCATGATTCCGTCGAAAAACAGGAACGAGATATTCAGCCATTTGGTCTGCGGCACGACAATCGGCACAATCGGCATTTCCTCTATACCGCTGGGATTCCATGGCGCCGGCGGGTGGAAATGCTTATCGCCGCCCAGCCGGTTCCATTCAATATATACCTTTACCAGGAATATGGTGCTGATCACGCCGAAGACGACCATCCACACAAAAATGAAACGGTAGGAATAGTCCGAACCGTTGCATAAATATTTGACCAGGTCCATAAACGCTCCGGCCAGAACTCCGGCAAACACCGTGAAAGTCGACCGGAGCATGGCCTGCGCCGAACAGAACTGCCCGAATCTGGATTGCGGGAATATCCGCATCTCGCTGGGCAGCCCGGCAGTTCCGACCAGTGCCAGCAGAAATGCGCCGATTACGGCATTTCCGATGTTAAGCCAGAAGAAGTAATCGCCCGGCAGCGTCACGAAAATCCAAACCAGCGACATAAAATTACCGAGCACTCCGAATACCGCACCGTAGACGCAGATGCGCAGCGGATGCCAGCGGTCAACAAAAATCGCCATGAAATACATTGCCGCCATCATCGCAATGGAGCTGATAGCGCTGATCTTGCCGATCTGGTCCAGCGACAACCCCATTTCCTGGTTGAAGAAAATACCGAACGTGCCGATAGCCCCGGCGACAGCGGCAAAAGACGTATACAGAAACCGCAGCACATAAAACCGGTGCGAAAACGATTCCCGGAAAAACGTTTTAAGTCCGGCCAGGCCTCTGCCCGCTTTAGCGGATTCCGCATCCGGCTCCGGGTATTTGCCTTCCTTGATCATCAGGCAGGCCATCCCGAATCCGACCAGATACAGCACTGCCGCCCAGACAAAAATCTCCCGCATATGCGATCCGGCATATTTGAAAATGAAAAAGTTATACAGCGCCCCCGCCCCCGTCCCGACAATCCGGAACAACCCCATAAAACGCGCCAGAAACTGCGCTGGAACCACGTCGTTGAACAGATACCAGAACACTGAACCTACAAACATATTGAAGAACTGGAACATGATTAGAAACACCGCAACCAGAACTATGGTGATAGTGGCCGGGGTAAAGGTCCTTAGAAACTCTGAATTTCTTTGCAGCAGGCCGCAGATGTCGTCGCTCAAACCAATTAACGCGAGACTGGCACAGAGAAACGGCATGGTCCAGATGATGAAAGGGATGCGCCGCCCCCAGCGGCTGCGGTAGCGGTCGCTTTTGAAGCTGACATACGGGCAGACTGTCATGTTCAGTACTCCCGGAGCGGCGGTCATAATCACCGCCATCAGCGTATTGGAGCACCCCAGCGCTTTCAATTTCAGCGGCAGAATAGTCGGCACCACCGCCTCCATCATGGTAAAACAGAAATCCCCCCACAGCAGCCAGGCGAAAAGCACGAACAAGCCCATTTTGGTATAAGTCAAAGTTCCGCAGTGATAAGTGTTACTGCCCGGCGTAACCGGGACAGCGTTTTGCGAAACAGGTTGTGGCGAAGCATGCATTTGTCGTAATTCTTCCGTATTTAATCGTTATGCCGCAATGGCCTGTATATATATTCTCTTTTTTCTCAAAACTACATACAATAAGTTATTGTCAGAAATTATTCAAATGACTTTTTTACGGCAGACGATAATAAATCAGTTTTTCAGCCTTTAACAACCCAAAACACGGAATTCATTTGCATTGTTTATTGATTTTATATCAGAAGTCCGGTTATGCGGCGGCGGCATTTGCCGGTGCCGGTTCAAACTCAGCCTCCGGTTTTTCGTCCACCGTAACCGAGTTGCCGCGTTCAATCCTGCACAGCAGATAAATGGTTCCGATCAGCAGGAAATTGGTAATGGCGTTCGCCAGACTGAATACAATGGTGCCGTACTCCATGTCGAGCATAACGCAAACAATCACCTGACATACCCAGATTCCGATGGCAAGCAGAAATTTTGAGGCGAAGATAATCAGCATGCCATGATGCGGAATACCATTTTTCAAAGGCAGTCCGTTTTGTGCGGCATGAATATCCCGCCGCATTGAGGATTTCAAAATCAGCCAGAGGATCCAGGCCAGGATCTCAAGCGGCAGGATTAGCAGGCCATGCCATTTGAATGCCAGCATTTTATGCTGCGCGTACATCCACCACATCAACACCGGCACCCCGGCTGTGGACAATATCATGATCCCGTCGAAAAGCAGAAAAAAGACATTCATCCACTTCGTCTGCGGCCCGACAATAGGCACTACCGCCATTTCCTCCATACCGCACGGGTTCCACGGCGCGGGAGGATGAAAATGCTTATCTCCGCCCAGCCGGTACCATTCACGGTAAGCATATACCATGAATGCCGCGCTGATTCCGGTAAATACCGCCAGCCAAATGAAAATAAACCGGTAAGCGAAGTCGGATCCGTAGAATATTTTGACAGCATCTATATACAGGCCGGCCATAACTCCGGCCACGACCGTGAAGCTGCTGCGCAGCATCGCCTGCGCCGAACAGAACTGGCCGAACCTCGATTTCGGAAAAATCCGCATTTCGCAGGGCAGGCTGGCGACTCCGACCAGTGCGTACATAAAAGCGCCGATGAAAGCATTGCCCATGTTCAGCCAGAAAAAATAAGTGCCGGGAATAGTTACAAAAATCCATACCATGCTGATGATATAGGCCAGCACGCCGAAAACCGCGCCGTAGGTGCAGATGCGGATCGGATGCCAGCGGTCAACAAAGATCGCCATGAAATACATTGCCGCCATCTGGACAACAGAAGACAATGCGCCGATATAGCCGATCTGCGCCAGCGACATCCCCATTTCCTGATTGAAGAAAATAGTGAACGTGCCGATGGCATAGCCGAAAGCGCCGAATGAGGTGTGAAAGAACCGGAACCAGTAGAACTTATGGGAAAACGACTCTTTGAAAAATGTTACGAATCCGCGCAGCCCTCTCGAGGCTTTGCGCTCTGCCTCATTCGGCGGCGGATACTGCCCTTCCTTGATCATCAGGCACGCCATGCCGAATCCGATCAGATACAGCAAGGCGGCGCCGACCAGGATTTCCCGCATGTGAGTTCCGGCATATTTAAAGACAAAACAGTTATACAGCGCGCCGGCGCCCGTGCCGACAATCCGGAACGCGCCCATGAACCTGGACAGGAACTGCACCGGAACGACGTCATTGAACAAATACCAGAAAACCGAGTTGACGAACATATCAAAAATTTTAAACATAACCAGGAAAAAAGCAACCAGCGCAATCGTAATCGTCGCGGGGGTATAATTTTGCAGAAATGCAGAATTTTTTTGCAATAATATGCACAGATCATCGCTGAAGCCGAGCAGCGCAAGGCAGATGCAAAGGAAAGGCATCGACCAGATAATAAACGGAATGCGTCTGCCCCACCGGCTCCGGTACCGGTCGCTTTTAAAGCTTACATAAGGTCCGACCGTCATGCTTATTGCGCTCGGCGCCGCAGTCAGGATCAGCCCCATCAGCCAGTTCGGGCAGCCGAGAGCTTTCATCTTCAGCGGCATGATGCTCGGTACGACCGCCTCCATCATGGTAAAGCAGAAATCACCCCACAACAGCCAGGCGAAAAGGATAAACAGTCCAGCTTTAGTATAGGTCAGAGTCCCGCAGTGATAAGTTTTACTGCCTGGCGGAGCAATGGCAGCATTTTGCGTACCAGAAGGCGAAGTATGCATCTTGCGTAAATCTTTCGTATTTGATCGTTATGCTGCAAAGGGTCTGTAAATAGCTGTCGGATTTGCCCTGTCGATATACAATAAGTTATTGACATAAATTAATCAAACGACTTCTTCTGCGGCAGACAGTATTTAATAGTTTTTCAGCGCTAAAGGCGGGAAAAAGACTATTATTCCGTTCCGATCCGGGATGATCGTTAAATTCCGCAATTCCATTTTACGATTCAAATACGATCATGGCATAGCCTTTGAAAACTGGAACATCCGCGCTGATATAATTACTTTTCATTGTAAACGGCAACTCCTTGCCTTCCGGAGCGAGATAAGCTTTTACAGGAAGCGCCCGATCAATCCTGAGCGCTATTTTCGCATTCAGTATTGGTATCGGCTCTTCAATCATCTCGGTTTTTTCGCCGCGCAGTTCCGGCACATAGGCAAGGATGTGGACTATCCTGCGTCCTGGTTGTTCTGTTACAAACGCCCTGGCGAATGACGGCAGGTTTTCGGTTTTCAGCAGCGGCTCCGGCAGGAATTTTTCCAGCACATTCGCGAACAGCCGTCTTAGTTCAACCGGTGCCTGCAAGTTGTAACCGGAAAAAATGCGGTGGCTGAAATGAGCTACTTTGCCGCAAATGGTCAGCGCCGGTTTATCAGTAATCTTATCCGGCGGATTATAGAAGAAGGCATGCTCGCCGTCCCAATGCCGGTTGTAGTACGGTTTTATCAAATATGCTTCCACGCGGGTATCCTGCTGCGCTTCAACTTCAATTCCTGAAGAATATAAAGATAATGGCATGTCCGGCAGACCTTGATTGAAGTTTTTGCCGACGGCGAAATATGCCGGATCGAAATCGCATTCCCGGTTATATTTTATCCCCCATTCCTGTTCCAGCACAAACTGCGTTTTCCCCGGATTCATGCCGGATATGCCGCTGGAGATAACCGCTTTCCCGGCGGCAATGTGTGTTTTGACGCGCCGTGCGGTTTCCGCGCTGAACGCAACGTCATCGGGAATCACCAGTACCTGATATTTGCTCCAGTCGGAAAATTCAGTTACAATGTCAAACTGCTGCTTAAGTTCGCTCAGCATTCTGACCGCGCCGGATACTGCCTTGCTGTACCGGATTTCATTAATGGTTTTCGGATATACGATGGCGACTTCAGTAAAGTTTTTCGCCTGATCGAACCACGGCTCCATGGTCTGAAATTCTTTGTATATTTTCCCGATCCGGTCCAATACCGCAGTTTCCAGATCACCGCGCGGATGAAAATGCCCGCCGATGTTCGGGCGCATGCCGTTGGCCAGGCCGTACAGCAACTCGGACTTGATCGCCGCTTCCGGACGCAGTCCGCCGAAATCGCCCCAGTTGTAGAAACGCCCGGTCATGTTAAGTACCGGTTTGTCGCCAAGCGTCCGCATGTAGTGCGAGAATGTCGGCAGAAATTCATACCCCCAGCCGCCGGTGGGCAGACATTCGCATTCCAGATACGTCCCGATTTCCGCCTGTTCCTCAAAGGACGGGCCGTTGAAATACAGCAGATATTCCGGATTGATTGCCTTTGCGGCTTGCGCAATGTCGCGGGACAGCCGGAGCGCGGAAAACTCGGAAAATTTTACTACTTCCGATTCAACTTTCCAGTCAATGCCGCGCTCTTTCATTTCCTTGACGCAAGCCGGGCATACGCACGGATAAGCCGCCAGGCAGTCAATGAAGAAACCGGCAACCGGATAGCTGCGGGCGATTTCCCCGACCATCGCGATCAGGTGGTCACGGTAAGGCGAATTGTAGCACATCGTCCGGACATAGGGCGTCAGCCGGGGCTCGCGATATTCCCGCCCGTCGAACAGCAAAGTCGTCCATTCGCGATGTCGCAACCCTTCCTCATTGCTGATACCGCCATTCAAGTAAGCGGTCAGTGCAATATCTTTACGCTGACATGCTTCCGCCAGTCTGCCGAACATGTCATATTTCAAGGACGGATGTTTGATGCCGATTTTAGTGTCGTAATAAGCCATGCCCATGTTGCATCTGGCATGGAACGTCAGGTAATCCACGCCGCAGGCCTTGATCCGGTCGGTGAATAATTCCGCATCGAAATTCTCGCCCACATCCGGACATGCCGGCATCGTGTGATTATCATAAAATAAACAGTACTTAGGTTCGTGCATTTTGTTTTTCATCTCGTTTTAATACCAAAATTCGTTTCTATAATTAATTGAGTCTTCAATTCATCGCTTTTGAGTCGAGTAAATGAGCAAAAATTTAGTATTTCAAAGTTTCATGACACCCCTTGTTGATGTTAATTAAAAAACTATGTTCCTAATGTTATATCAAAAACAACTATAATAATATATTCTTTCTGTGTTTACGTCGTGGTGCATTCTGGTTCAATATAAAAATCACCATTCATGCACAGAATATATATGCAAGCATTGCCTCAAACAACCGTCTTCGACATAACCGGGCTGATATCCTCTGTAATTGAATCGTTTTATATATTAATTGCTTATTTGTATATCATCGATTTTGCCGGCAAAGAAGCCGTGTACTCCTTTTCCAATAAACAGTGAATCCAGCGATTTGCGCGGCAGCCTGTTCAATTCATCAGGATATGTGACAGTGGCGATGAGGTTGTCATTATAGAAACACTTTACCGTTCTGGTAGCAGCATCTCTCGTGATTGTTATATGTTGCCACTGGTTAAGTTGAATTGTATTGGCAGGAAGTATATGGTTCCCGCCATTCCAATAATATCCAGCCTGCAAGCTGGTGCCGTGATAGAAGGAAAGTCCTCCATCAGGCTCCTGGACCACACAAAATTCGCCGCCGGCATTCTTATCCAGCGGGTTCTGCCGTCCTTTTGCTATATTGGTCGGGTACATCCAGAATGACAGCGTAAGATTGCCGTTCAACTGCAGAGAAGGGTTACTCCCGCATTTGACGCAGCGGCAAATAATGACGGCACAGTACACGGCGCCGTCACTATGCCCTGATGCAGTCCAGGTTGCGCCGCCGTGTACTGTGCCGTCATTATTTGCCGCTGCGTCAAATGCGGTATAGCCGCTGGTTTCATTTAATAACCAGGAACTGGCGACTTTGGAATTATTTATCCAGGAACTGCTGATGCGTACATCGTCGATTCTGCCGGCAAAGTAATAGGGAAACCAAGTACCAAAGCTGTCGTTCAATTCACCAATGTATACCGGTTCCGTCGATTTGGTTGGCTGCTTATTGACGTCACTTGGATATGTGACTGTGGTGATAAGGCTGTCATTATAGAAACACCTTACCGTTCTGGCGGTTGCGTCTCTGGCAATGATTATATGTTGCCACTGATTATTCTGAATCGTGCCGGAAGGAAGTATATTGCCCTGCCAGTAATATCCGGACTGCCGTGCCGTGCCGTGATAGAAGGACAGTCCGCCAGCGGGCTCCATTATTACGGAAAATTCGCCGCCATAATTCTTGTCTATCAAGGTTTGCCTTCCTTTTGTTATATTGGTCGGGTACATCCAGAATGACAGCGCAAGATCGCCATCCAACTGCAAAGAAGACTTATTCCCGCAGTCAACATAGCCGGTTGAACCATCAAAACTCAAGGCGCCGCCGATATATCCTGATGCAGTCCAGGCCGTACCGCCGTGCAGCATGCCATCATTTATATTGGCAGCCGAGTCAAATGCGTAATAGGAATAACCGGTGACTTCGTCTAATGGCCAATAACCCGCGAGATTTGAATCCGTGCAGGAGCTGCCGAGAAGTACATCATCAATTTTGCCGGCGAAGAAACCGGCGAAACCTTTGCCGATATATACCGGCGCCGTCGATTTGCCTGGCAGCTTATTTACTTCATCGGGATATGTGACTGAGGCGATAAGGCTGTAATTATAAAAACATTTTACCGCCCTGTTAACTGCGTCTCTTGTGATGGTTATGTGCTGCCACTGGTCAGATTGAACCGTTCCGGGTGGAAGTATATTCCCTTGCCAATAATATCCTCCGTTCCCGTGATAAAAGGTCAACGCTCCATCCGGCTCCAGTACCAGGCTAAATTCGCCGCCATAACTCTTGTCCAGCAGGTTCTGCCTTCCCTTTGTGATATTGGTCGGGTACATCCAGAACGACAACGTCAAGTCGCCGCTCAACTGCAAAGAAGACTTATTCCCGCAGTTAACATAACCGGTTGAACCATCAAAGCTCAAGGCGCCGCCGGTATATCCGGCAGCCCATGTCGCGCCGCCGCACACCGTGCCATTATTTCTATTGGCCGTTGAATCAAACGCGGAAGAACCACCGGGTTCGTCCAATTGCCAATATCCCCTTAAAGAATTGCGGTTGATAAATATTTTCGCGGTAAACGGCTGTAGCGTAACAGCGCTTCCGGCAGCATAGCTGTTGCCGTATAAATCCAAATAGTCATAGTCGGGATACACCGTCCTGGAATTAACCGCATCGTCATTCAAATAAATCACGGATTTTAATCCGTCTAAATCAAAATAACTATACAAATCTACTGAATTCGGATCGTTCCCTGACACATTCTGCCATGCAGGAAGGGACAAATTAGAAGTATTGGCATTGTTGCCTTTTACATACTTATGCCCATAATAATTATTGTCCCCGGTGAAGAAGTTGTTTGGAGATGTTCCGTCCAGACCGTTATATGTCGTTATGCAGTCTTTTGCATTGGGAGAAGGGAAAAAGATATTACTGTTAACCACATTGTTTGTGAGATCATTATAATTGTACGCATTTAATTCCATGGCGCACTCTCTAGTCATATAAACTGTATTATTGCTGATAGTTGCATAAGAAGGGTTATTGGAAAAAATACCACAATCCGCATTTATGACAATGTTGTTTGACACTGTTGCATGATTCGAGTGATAGTCCAGATAAATTCCATAAGCCTGATGTATGCTCGGATCAGAATGACTGCCAATTATATCTTTAACGATATTATTGCTGATTGTGGTATTTGTTGCGAATTGAGTATAAATGCCTCCGCCGTCATCCAATGTCAGGCAACAGCGTTCCACATAGTTATAAGATATTGTATTGCTGGAAGCAAGATTAGTATCTCCAAGCCCTGGCACTGATATGCCATTAAAACCTATATCATTTATTCTGTTATATGTAAAATCGCTGTTTTGGGCACGTACGGCAAGAATGCCGTAAAGCGAGCAGGACAGCGTATTCCCGGTCACATGCAGATAGCTCCCGTACGGCAGATACACCGCCGCGCCGTAGTTCAGACACGGTTTTGTGCCAATCTGGGTTATGGTATTATTGAGGACTGTAATATTCGAGACGGCTTGACTTGGGTTTTGGGTACTTATTCCGTAACTGGAAAAATTACAAATATATAAGTTTTCTATCTGGATATATCCAGCGTTATTGCTGATTACGATACCGCTTGCATCCGATGCCGATATCTCTGCGGCTCCGTTGTTAAGGTCAGACAGAGTTACTCCTGCCGGCAACCATAAGTATAGATAATCAGTCGTGGAGTTATAATACCACTCCTCCGGAGAATCCAGCAGATCCAGGCAGCCCGGAGAAGTGCCTGGCAGGTTTTCAATATAACACGGGATTCCGGTTAATGTGGAATTAACTGAACTGTTAAGAATAATTTGCTGTACACTTTGCGTGTAGTCTGTTATCGTTTTTTCCTCTGCATACCAGGGCCAGGAACGAGTAAATACAGTTGCGCCATTCCAGTAGTCATCCCCGACCGTTAACGCCTGCTTAATTATCCAATGCTGCGCGTCTCCGTTTTTAACTAAATTAAAAAATCCGGTATTAGGGCTTCTGGCAGGTATTTGTCTTTTACCGTTCACGAATAATTGTGTTACCGGATTGTTTACTGTGGCGCGACAGATGCTTCCGTTGTAAGCTGTCCAGCCTGTTATTGGAGAAGACCCGGTGATTACCGGCTTTGCGCCTGTTCCATATGCTCCAAAGATTATGGGTTGATTAACATTGCCGGAGTTATGGATAAGCAGGGTGTCTCTCCATATCCCATCCCGCTGGAACAGTATTTGATCGCCAGGATTAAAGTTATAGTTATTAATTTGAGAAATGGAGTTCCAGGGTCCCGCGTTCCCGCCTTGATAAGTTGACGCCTGACCGTTCCACGCATCGTTTCCCGTGTTACTGACATAGTAAATCATGCCGGAAGCATCACTAATTGTCCAAAACATAAGAAAACTAATGTGAAGCATGACATTGAACAGCAATTTATGCGACATAATATCCTCCTTTAAACAATTAGCGATCTTTTATATTTTTCTGAAAATTATGTGTCCGGCAACCCGCGCTTAATAAGTTAAAAACACTGAATATAAATTTTCCAGATTTCGGTTTTTCACATCCTCCTCTTTAAGCTTGTCTTCTACAGTTTGGCGTAAAAAAGGCGTTGCCCTGTATGGGTGCATACAGGGCGAAAAGATTATTCCTTTACTTCTTCCAATTTTATGTCATCAAAATATACAAGACCTCCATTTAACGACAGAATGATAAGACGAACATATTTAGTGCCGCGCCAAAACTTATCGCCCGGGGATGTTGTTTTCGACATCCCTGTAATGGTTCCGGATAATTCTTTCCAGAACTCCGAGTTGAACTTTGGGCTGCATACAACATAAGGATAGGAATAATTTGGTACGCAATGCTGGCGAACTGTTGTCCCGGCCGGAAACGTTTTGCCGCATGGCTTCGACAGGAAAACTTCCCAGATTTCTCCTGCCTGATTGATGCTTTTTATGCCCATGCCAGTAATATTTCTATTGGGCAGGTCATTATAATTACCCGAATCGTCCGCGGCAAACGCGACGCTATAAATATCTCCTTCCTTCCATTTGCTTGCATCGGTCACTTTGATTGTAGTATCGTCAGGCAGGCAGTCTTGCGCGAGCTTCGTTTCCGTATTCAAAACCACGGACACATCCATGGGGCGTATGAGCCGTTTTTCGGCATCATAGGACATCAATCCCAGTAATATCAGCGCTGGCTTGGCATTCGCACTTTTAAACCAGCCGGACAACCGATATTTTTTCTCAGGGTCAACTGGAATAAGTTCGGTACTTTGCGCAGTGCTGTCCACCATCTTGAATGCGGCTTGGCCAGAATGATGATTGTCCGTGCTTAACTCAAGAGTGTTTGACCAGTTCTCAAGTTCAGATTCGGCATCACCATTCTTTAAAAGGTTATCGGCGTTTACAGTTAACGAAATCATCGAGACCGTTATTAACATTGACATTGTTTTTTTCATGTTTAACTCTGTTTTAAAATGGTTTTGACCTGTTATTGTGCATTATCCGTATTAACTACTTTTACATCATCAATCCACACCGGCTGATCTGCCGTATTTTTAAAATTAAGAACACATTCTGAACGATCAGTAGGTGTGGAGAATTGGAACACATGCTGCTGCCAGTTCCTGTTTCCTTTTTGTGGCGACACCTTCTGTGTTGGGAATAAATCGGGGTTTGATTTGTCCCCGCCATAGACTGTGCTGGTAATTTCAATCACGGCAGCATCTGCGGCCGTCCTGAACTTGAACGACACCTGGTAACGTGTCCCCGGTTTCAAAAGCAGCAATTGTCCCGTATTGAAGCACCAAGGTCTAGTGTCCGCCAATTTAAGACGTTCCTCTCTCCGTTCCTTAGCCCACATGTACTGCCGCTCACCGCCCCAATAGTAAGGAATCGGTACCTTGCCGTCAAGACGCAAGGACAATTTCCCTTCCGCCGGATCCTGCGGATCCAGCACGCCGTCCGCGTGATTCAGATCAAAGGGCAATGACAGGTTTTGGATCAGATGTATATGCCAGAAGGCCCCGAGAGTCCGCCAGGCATCCGGAGTACCCTTGCCTGATGAATCCGCCTCGAAACCGCCGTTATATAAAACCGGTCTGAGCATTGTGCTACACATTGTTGATGCCACGCCGGCATTAACAACAACCTTTGCCTCTGCCATTCCGGACATGGCTTCGATACCGGCGGCCTGTATCTCCATCCGGCTCACATCGAAAGCATCGATCCGGATACTGGCCGGCGGATCTTTCAATGTAATTCCCTTCGGCATGATATAGGCCAGTGACAAAGTCTGCGGGTGTTTGCTCAGATTGGCGATCATCAGCACCAGCTTGTTGGCTCCGGCAGTCTGCGGCCAGGTCAGATACGCCCGAATCGCCTCTTTATCTGGAAACTTTACTGGAATCAGAATGCTTGAAGCTTTGGCTTTCGGGATGGCAATCTTCAGGCCGTCTTTTTCCTGCGCACACACCACCTTGATCACCTCGTCCTCGTCCAGCAGGTACGCAAGCGCAAACTTTACATCCTTGACCAGCGGCGAGCGCAGGGTGACCGTGGCTCCCTCAGCAAACTCGTTCTGAATATTGATCAGTGCTCCAGAGTGTTCAACATCCTCGCGCTGAAACCATTTGGTGATGATCCCCGGCCGACTCGCTGTCAGCCCGCAATCGTCCATGAATTTACATCCATACATCCAGTCCCTGATCCGTTTTCGATGCGCAAAGAATTGACGGTCGTTCCTGCTTCCGGGCGTATATATCATGCGGTTGGCCCTCAAATAGAGATGATTAAACCGCGTGTTTTCTTCCCGCGTGCCGGCGGGTAACATATGTGGCCCCAGCATCTTGATCTCGGGGAAGGTGTAGAGCTCCAATAGACCAAAGTAACCTAATGCGAAATCCACATACTGGAGCAATTGATCAGGAGCTCCTTCACAAGCCAACACCACATCCGGATTCCGTTTCCTGGCTATATCCAGACTTTCCTTGTAACTGTCCTGAAGCCCCTTGTTCCACAATCCATATTGTTTGCCATGATTGTGGGTTGTGTCATAACATGCTGTATCGCCGCACGCTTCGTCCGAATACACGCCCTGGGCGCCTGCCAAAAGGCTGTAGTTTGTCGCTATCCCGTCAACAAGAAATTCATGTCCGCCTTGCGAAGCCGGACAGATATTCACGCAGCGCGTGGGTATATTATAGCCACAGCTTGCGGAGCCTGCTGGGTTTTTCGCCCCCCACTTGGCCCCGAAACTCGGGGGAAACATTTTGATTTCAGGCGGCAATAATTCGCGGGGGGTTGTTCCGATGGCATCATTGGCCGCATGCAGATCGCTAAATATCCGTGAAGGCGTATAATACGTGTGATACACTCCCTGCTTCGCCGATTCCGCGTGCGCTTTCCGGAACTCAGCCAAGGTTCCATATTTGGGATTAAGCGCAAATAGGGTGGCCGAGGAATTGGTGCCATCGATACAGTTGGAAAAATGCTGAAGATAACTGGCACCCAGCCACTTCATTTCCGGCACCAGGTGGGTGAGATATCGTGTGGCCATCCAGCCGGACACAAAATGCCATCCCGACACCCATCCGTCCGCGTCTTTGGCCCAATTTTTATTCACATACGAAAAGTTCATCCAGGAATGCGCCCATTGACTGTAGAAATCCGCGGACTGATGCCAATCCCCCCCATGGAAACCCAGTGCGTAATGGCTTTCATTCTCCTCCCCGGGGCCAATCGTCAGCAAACGGTCAAATTTAATCTGCGACGACATGATGTTGGCATCCGGCTCCAGGCCGATTTCGGTCACAACCCTGTCTGTGTCCCGAACCTGTGCGGTAAAAGCTCCCAGATCGCTATAGACAGAAAACCAGCCCATGTAGCAATGTCCGGGATATGGCTTGGAAAACATATTATTGGGAATCAACAACGGCATCCCTGGAACAGCAAAGTCCGGCGCATAAAATGTCGATGCAACCCCAGAGTTTTTCTCCGGATCATTACCTACGCGAATTCCGGTGATCAGGGGAAATTTAATGCTCTTGAGATCCCGGGGCGACTGGTTGATCAGTTTCAGACTCCATTGCGCCAGTCCCGTGGGCGGCAGATCAATCTGCACTAATGCATCAACCATATCATTGACCATTGCATACTTAAGCAACAGTGTCTTGACGCCATTGACTGTACTCGTCTGAATATCCACCAGTTCCGCGCTGGCCTGCGTCACAAGGCTGAACCCGCTTACCGAGTCGCCCATTAAAAAATTAAAATATGGCTGTGCATAGCCTTGCGGCACAATCCAGCCAGCCTTTTGCGTCCACCACCCGGTCAACATGCCGGAGCGTCCGTCAAACAGGATCCGCTGTTCCGCATTGGAAAGCTCTACTCCGGTTTGACCTGTACTGCCAAGTTCAGCCACGAACCGGTTTATATGGAGCCGGTCGCTGTTTTCCCCTGCTTTGATCACCGCTTTGATAATAAATCCGTTCTGCGGCCTGCCTGCTTTATTCTGTGCTGCATCGGCCAAAGGTTTAAATGTTCGACCTTGATCCATTGAAACGGAATATGTGATCGTGCATCCCGCCAACTCGCCGTCGGCTTTAATTAAAGCAATGTCCTTGACAGACGCTGTATTCACAGCATGAAAGACCATCTCGCCTTCTTTGGCTAACACTCGAGGGGAATCCGCACCTTTGCCGACCGGTGGATGATTGTCTCCGCATACCAACGCGATCCGATCCAGCAAAACATACTCCAACCCCTTCCGTATACGGAACACATGCGGACCCGCCTCCAGCGATACCGGCTTTCCAGGTATCCAGACCCATTCCTGTTTCTGAAACGCCGCCGCAGAAAAGGCATCATTCTTCAAGAGAGCTAATTCTTTTCCGAAGGGATGATCCTTGTCCGCCACTCTAGAGTCGGTCGTAACCAGCTCGTTCCGGTCAAATTGATACCCAACACTGGGAATATATTGGGACGTCGCGCCCAGATCTTCCATTTTCCGCACATCGCTCTTGAACAGTTTGATGCGAAACCATGGACGGCACTTGACGGTGCTGGACATCGAGATATCGAAGCTGAGCAGATTGAAATTCGCATGTCCCCCCTGATAAACTGCTTTTCCGGAAAACGCGTCTTTGTCGTCCTGAATCCACGATGCCTGGGGGGGCGCAAAAATCGTTTTATCCGCCTCCGCCGCATCCAGCCAGATCACACCTTTCTCATCCGGCAGACGCGCCTGAACAAACTTCCACCCCGCTTCATCCGGACGAACCCCTCTCCAGCCGGAAGGGGTCAGACTGATGGATTTCTCATTGAAAAGTATATCCTTGCTAACTTTGGCCAGCGGCGACACGCCGGAAGTCGCGACCGCCGTAAGCGAACCCGGCATCACCAGTGGCGAGGAGTGATTTTCAGCAGCATGCAGAATATACTTGATCAACAGTTGTTTCTCGTCCGCGAACACAAACCCACTCAAATCTCCGCTTGCCGGAATGAGGGACCAGTTTTTCCCCTGGTCGGCTGAAAGATACATCTCCACTCTCCCCCCCGCCGCGTCCACTTTCGTGCTTAATTGACGAAGCTTCTGGTCGGCACGCAACTTGACTGGGATGGTCTGCACTGCGCCCTTGTCCGCTATGTTTCCATACGTGGCGGCAAAGACTTCGCCTTCTTTCGGAATCTCACCTTCCGGCAAAAATGCCAGTTGATCCAGCCGAGCGCCACCCTGCCAGTCCAGAAAAAAAATGTGACTGCCTGCGCTAAAATCGTAGACCCCCCCTTTTTTCCACAGCCATTGCTTCAGGTTCGGAGCGCTGGCATCCTTGTCCCAATGGTCAGTAACATTCAGTTCGTTACCGTTATCCAGCCGTTCCGTATGCATCCATTGACCGATCCCCGGGAAATAGGCATGATACCAGAGTCGGAGTTTGACGGGTTTGGAAATCTCCACGGCATATTGCGCCTGCTTTAAATACGCGATGTAGCGGTCGGCACTGGCCTTGGTGTCCCGCCCAAACCCATTCAGCGGATCACTTTCATCGCCAATAACAAAACGGGTGGGTTCTTCTGCTTCAATGATGAGCTCCCCGCGTTCCCCCTGAATGTAACGTCGCGGGATACACACCAGCCCGCTCGTAGAAATCGCATCCTCTGTTTTATCCAGAAATAGTTTTTTAGACACGATCTTATTGGATATTGATCTTTCTTCGTCCGGCTTTAGTCCAGAATTGCACAGCAGATTCATTGATAAAAAACATAATATAGCTGTAACCGCAAAACGCATTTTTTTACTCCCCAAATTTTTTTGATTTTTTATTGCTCCGTATCACATAAATCTATTTAATGGTCCACAATTTATCTTTATTCGTTAAAAAATCTTTCAACGATACAGTTTTGGCTTGTCCTCCCACAAAAAGGCAGTTTATGGTTTTGCTGTGACGTGGCGAAGCCCGGTTATAAATTTTAGCTGAAGCCGGATAATCTTTAACTCCGTCGCCATCTGCATCTGTTATGAACGGGCTGGAATATATCGAATCAATCTGCATATGCACAGAATCGGCGATTATAAATGCAGATGATTTTACGCTGTCAATTTTCAGCGCTGGATATGTTGGGTATACTCGCATAAGTCCGCAATCATAGGTTGGCGGAGAATAAATTCCAGAATGGGCTCCGTAATGGGCAATGGTTTTATCCGTTTCAGACGGGCATGTCATATAATCTATACCAAATCTTGGACGTGCAGAGATGACTCCTGAAGTTTTTTTGGACAGATATGGCGAAAAAGCTTGCTGCCATGATGGGTAATACGGAACAGAATAATACAATATCGGCAGATAGCCTGTATTGTCGATGGCATATTGCCCGATGCCTGTCCCTGCCTGCTTGAGGTTATTAACGCAGGAAATTCTCTTGGCGCTTTCTCTGGCTTTGTTCAGCGCCGGCAGCAGCATTGAGGCCAAAATTGCTATGATGGCGATAACCACGAGCAGTTCAATGAGTGTGAAATCGTTTATTTTCCGGATTGCATTTTGACGATTCTTGCTTTTCCCTTTCATCTGTCTGTCTCCTTTTTGATTTATCGTTTAAAATTAGTGGAATTTCTGGTTATCAGTTCAACATTCAAGGTTTCAGAATATTCTTCGTTCAATTCAATTATGTTGCCGGATTTTATTTTCTCCAGCAGAACATTTACCGTCCGGCTGCCGATTTGCGACAAATGTTCTTCAATACTGGTAATTGCCGGTCTGGAAAAATTGCAGAGCGAAAGATTGCCATAGCCGGCAACCGCAACATCTTCCGGCACTTTCAGTCCGGCCAGTTGCAGCGTATTTATTGCCGTCAGCGCCGAATAATCCGACATGCAGAAAAGCGCGGTTGCTCCGGTTTCGGCAACCCACTTCTTCAATTCATTCTGCTCAAATAAAATCATTTCATCCGCACGGTGAACATTAGCTTCGGGAATGGTAATTCCCGCTTCTGCTGCTGCCGCGACAAATCCGGCGGTACGTTTAGCTGCCCATTCCGATTTACAATATCCCGCGGCGATTATAAATGAACGATGACCTTGATCATAAAGGTGTTTGAATGCCAGTCTGCCGCCCTGGGCATGATTGGACAATACCCTTATGCATTTATCGAAAGTAGAGCAATTGCCGGCGGCGATTGCCAGCGGTATTTCATGTTTCGCAATCTGCTGTTGCAGTTTTGAAAAGAAATTTTCATCTGACAGTCCGTAGGCTATTAATCCAGCCAGCCGTTGACCAATGCAAATTCTTGAAATATCCTGTGCGCTGCAACCCGGTTCCGTATAAATAACTTTGATGAAATAATCATTTTCGTATGCGCCGCGCATTATGCCGTCCAGCAGACGGGCACAATGTTCACTGGAAGTGTCCGGCACCAGAAAGCCGATGACATTAGTTTTGCCGGTAACTACAGACCGGGCGATCTCGTTGCGCTGATAGCCGAGCTGATCGGCGGCGGCTTTGACGCGTTCGCTGGCAACGTCGCTGATCCTGAGCTGTTTCGCCTTGCCGTTCAAAACGCATGAAACGGTGGCATGGCTTACTCCGGCCTCTCTGGCAATGTCTTTGATCGTAACCATAAAATCCTTCTAAAATCCTAATTAAAATCTTGGATACACGTTTTAGCTATTACTAGAATACACGTTTTAGCAAATTCTGTCAATACCCCTTTTTGAAAAAAAAGGAAAATATTTGGATATTGCTGTTTCCGGAAGTATTTTTCCGTCAATTTACTGTCATATCATGTTATTTATAAATACCTTCCACCTTGCCTGCACCGTTTCAGTTGACAAAATCACTATATATGTAAAGAGAATTGCTAAAATTCTAAAGGTTTAAAATTTAAGCGGGAAAACAATTGAAAAGGAAAAATTATAAAACCGGAGTTAAAAGCATTATGCTCGACATGTCTCTAAACTCTCCGGAATGGGGAAGCCCGCGAATGCGGGAGTGGAAAGCGAGAAAAGTTGAAAGCGAGAAAAGTTATGAAACCGTTATGCTCAACGATACTCCAAAGTCTCCGGAATGGGGATTTGTTGTAGCGCCGTCCGTGCCGGACGGGGATCGGAACCTCTCGCAGAGCGAGAGCTCTACACCGGAAAACCTTCTGCACAATGGGGTCCAGAATGTCTAGAATGTTGATATGGCATGTGCTCAACGATACTCCAAAGTCTCCGGAATGTTGTGCAGACATGGTGTCCATAATGTCCATAATGTTGATATGGTATGTGCTCAACGACACTCCAAATCCTCGGAGTGTTGTGTCCGGAATGGGGGTAAAATTGAAAAGCATTGTGCTCAACGACGCTCCAATTACTCGGAGTCGGGTGTCCAAAATCGGACTGGCGGCCGTTATGTCATGCCGGCCGCACGGGCAAAACTGGTGTTCAATGGTGAAGGTTGTTTATTGCCGGAACAGGAGATCGCGCAACATGCGGAAGGCGGCAGCGACGGCCCTTCCGCGGACAGTTTCCCGGGAACCGCGGAAGTTGAACTTTTTGACTTCCATGGATTCTTTTACTCTGACGCCGATAAAGACCAGGCCTGCCGGTTTCTCCGGAGTCCCGCCGCCGGGACCGGCGATGCCGGAAACCGCAATCCCGGTGTCGGTGTCGAATCCGGCGCAGATATTGTCAACCATGGCGGCAACACATTCTTCGCTGACCGCACCATGCGTCTTCAGTATTTCAGCCGGAACACCGAGTATCTTTTCCTTGACTTCATTGCTGTACGCGACGACTGAACCCTTGAAGATATCGGATGATCCGGCCAGATCGGTGATTGCCGCCGCGATCATGCCGCCGGTGCAGGATTCCGCCGTGGACAGGGTGAAATGACGGCTCCGCAACTGAAACGAAACTTCCTCCGCCAGTGACAGCGAGTCATTTGCCAGCACCGCATTGCCGAAAGCGGTTTTCAACTCTGCGGCTTTAGCCTTTAGCAGCAGCCGGTCCGTTCCGGTAAGAAAAACCCGGACGCCTTCGGCGGAAGCGCAGTATGCCAATTCCACCGGCAGATCTCCGATTACGGCTTCAACCTGCTTCTGAATCATCAGTTCGGCGGCGCCGGCAACCATAAAGCGCTCAGTGAATGTCCTGTCGGCGGCAATCGCCTCAAGCTTCGGCAGCGCCTCTTCCATGAACATCGGCTCCAGTTCTGAAGGCGGACCGGGCAGCAGGATAATGATCTTCGGGCAGCCGTCTTTTTGCGTGTTGAGCCAGAGACCGGGGGCGGTGCCGTTGCGGTTTTCCAGCACAACCGCGTTTTCCGGCACCTGGGCCTGGGAGAAAAGCGCCTCCGGGGCATGGCCGCGTTTGAGGCATTGCCAGTGCGCTTCAAGTTTTTTACGGAGTTCCGGGTCTTCTTTAAGCTTCAGTCCGAAGAATTCGCAGACTACCTGTCTGGTGATATCGTCGCTGGTGGGGCCGAGCCCGCCGGTTGTAATGATGATGTCGGATACCGGAACCAGGTCCGCCAGCGCTTCCGTCATTGATCTGCCGGAGTCCGGAACAATCGCCCCGCGTCCCGGCGTTAACCCCGCCGCCGTCAGGGCCTGACCAAGGAATGCCAGATTGGTATTGACCGTCGTGCCCTTCAGCAATTCGCTGCCGGTGCTGATGATTGATACTTTCATTACAGATTTTCTCCGTCTGATGGCTTGTTTACTTTGGAAACGAAAATACATTACTACAATCTGGATATTTTTAAATAAGGCAAAGAAACTTTTAATACGGTTTAAATATGGATATCAGAGTAAGGAAGTCACAGGTTAAAGGGGTCATCTCAGTGCCCGGCTCAAAATCGCATACGATCCGGGCAGTCGCGGTCGCGACGATGGCGGAGGGCGTTTCCGTAATTCATTCGCCGCTGGAGTCGGAAGACACCAGGTCGTGCCTGAAAGCCGCCGTGCTGTTCGGCGCAAAGGTGGAGGAGACGCCGGAATGCTGGCGCATCACTGGCACCGGCGGCAGATTCAAAGATCCCGGCCACACGATTGACATGGGCAATTCCGGCACCAGTCTGCGAATCTTTTCCGGCCTTTCCGCGCTGGCCGGGTTCAATGTGACATTTGACGGCGACGATTCGCTGCGCACCCGCCCGATGGGGCCGCTGCTGGACGCGCTGGCGCAGCTTGGCGTCAAAACGGAGTCTCGTGACGGCAAGTGTCCGGTCTCCATCCAGGGGCCGCTGCCGGGCGGTAAAACCGGCGTCAACGGCAAGAGTTCGCAATTCCTCACGTCGCTGCTGTTCGCCGCGCCGCTTGCCGGGCAGGATACCGAAATCACGGTGTTCAACCTGAATGAAAGACCTTATGTCGAAATTACCCTGGGCTGGCTTGACCGGCTGGGGATTAAGTACGAACGCAACGCTGATATGTCATGGTTTAAAATTCACGGCGGACAGCATTATCCGCATTTCGAGTGGACGATTCCGGCGGATTTTTCCACCGCGGCCTTCCCGCTCGGAGCCGCGGCGCTGGCTGGCGGCGAAGTGGAGATCAGAAACCTGGATTTCAGCGATCTGCAGGGCGATAAAGCCGTATTCGACTTCTTCGACCGGATGGGCACCGAGGTGGAACGGGGCGAACTTTCCACCATTGTCCGGCCCGGCAAAGAACTGAAGGGGATTGATGTTGATCTCAACGCCACCCCGGACGCGCTGCCGCTGATGTCGGCAGTCGCCGCCTGCGCCGGCGGGACAACCCGGCTGTTGAATGTACCGCAGGCCAGGATCAAAGAAACCGACCGTATTGCCTGCATGACCCGCGAACTGCGCAAAATGGGCGCGAAGATCACGGAGCTTGAGGACGGCATGGTAATCGAGGGAACAAAGCTGCATGGCGCGGTTGTTGACGGTTACGGCGATCACCGCATTGTCATGGCCATGGCCATCGCGGGACTGGCGGCTGAAGGCGAAACCGTCGTCAAAGGCGCGGAGGCCGCTGCCGTGACCTATCCCGATTTCATAAAGGATTTTATTCGTTTAGGTGCCGATTTTAAAATAATTTGACCATGTAAAATGGCCAGGAGGATGAATTGAGAAACAGGCCGGAAAGCAGGGTAAGGCTGGAGATCAGCCTGAATAAACTGAAACAGAACTTCCAGAACATCTGTAAAAACGTAGCGCCGTGCTCCGTACTGGCAATACTTAAAGCCAATGCCTACGGTTTGGGCGTCATGGATATCGCCTGCGCGCTGAAAGCCGCCGGCGCTGCCGGATTCGGCGTTGCCGAAATCAATGAAGCGCTGCAACTGAAGGACATGGGGCTGCCGGTGCAGATTCTCGGCAATATTCTGCCGGATGAGATTCCGGTCGCGGTAAGCAACGGCATTATCTGCCCAATCAACGATTTCAGGACGGCGCAGGCGATCAGCCGCGAAGCCGTCAAACAGCAGAAAACCGTGGAATGTCATTTCAAGATTGATACCGGAATGGGGCGCCTCGGGATGCTGGTGCATGACGCATATGAGCAGATCCTCGAAACCGTCAAGCTGCCAAACCTGAAATTTGAAGGCATTTATTCTCATTTCCCCATGGCTTACCAGGGCGGCGACGACTATACCCGCAACCAGATAAACTCCTTTACGGCGTTGCTGAAAAAGCTTGATGCCGCCGGGGTTAAATTCAATAAGATCCACATGGCCAACAGCGACGCGATCAACAATTTCCCGGAAACCTGTACGGCACCGTTCACTCACGTCCGCACCGGCATCAATCTTTACGGGTTGTTTGACAGTCAGGGTCGGCGTTCCATGAACCTGGAGCCGGTTTTGGAAATAAAAACCCGCCTCGCGGCAATCCGCAAGCTTCCGGCCGGTTCGACTATCGGCTACGGCAGGACTTACCGCCTGATGAAAGATACGCTGATCGGCACCATTGCCGCAGGCTACGCCGACGGGCTGCCGCTGGCGCTTTCCAACCGGGGATATGTGCTTATCCGCGGACATCTTTGTCCGGTGCTCGGCAGAATTTCCATGGATTACACGACCGTCTCGCTGGAGTCTGTTCCCGATGCGCAGTGCGGCGACGAAGTCGTCTGCATCGGTCGCCAGGGTGAAAGCGCGATTCCCGCGGAACACTGGTCGCAGCTCAAAGGGACACACGTTTACGAGCTGCTTTGTTCGGTCGGCTCCCGTGTCGAAAGAGTCTACCTGGAAGGATGAAAGCTGCCCGTTACCGGCAGGATTCTGCCGGCAGCTCCCGGCGTTTCAGCAATTTTTCGAATTCAGCCGCTTTGACCGGGTCATAACCGTATTTTTCGGCCAACTGCGGCGGTATTGCCCGGTATTCCACTCTGCAGCGCTGGTTTCCGTTCACAAAATTGATACCGACAGGCGCGGTTTTACATATTTTAATGCCGCCGCAGACGCTTCCGTCTGCCAGTACCAGGTTTGCATCTGAAAGCGCAGACCACAAAACAGCCATATATTGCGTGTTAAGCATGTCCTCGGCAAGCACGCTTGCCCCCAGCATGGCAATTAAAAATATGGTTACATAGCCTTTTTTCATAATTTCGAGCATATAAAAGTCACCTTCGCCGGAGGTTTTACGCGGTCCGGCATCTTTCTTTGGATAATAAAACGGGCAATCCGTTCTCTTTATTGTAGTCGTCTGGAAAAATTATTTGGTTACAGTCTAAAGCAGAAAAATCCATTAAGTTTCCGGATTTTACTAAATTTAAAATTTTTCCGCTTTCGGATTTTGCCTGCGTTTTTTACGGATTATATTATTATGCCAACGTTAGCGTAACTATAAAACTGGAGATCTTAAATGAGTTTTCTTGGAGACAGCTATCTGATCGGTAATGATGCCGGGATGAAAATTTATGCGGGAATAAAATCCCTGCCTATTCTTGATCCGCACAATCATGCGAATGTCAAGGAAATCGCCGCAAACTGCAATTACCCCAATGCCTGGCAGCTATTTGCCGCCACGGACCATTATGTCTGGGAAGTGCTGAGAAAATGCGGAATCGCGGAGGAATATTTGACCGGCTCCAGGTCGCCGGAAGAGAAATGGCTGAAAATGGCGTCGGTTTTTCCGGATGTGGCCGGCAACCCGGTCTATGAATGGATTCATCTGGATCTGCGCCGTTATCTTGGAATCAATACGCTGCTGGGACCGGATACCGGCAAGGCATTATGGGAACAGATAAACGGCGTGCTGGCCCGTCCCGACAAACGCCCCCTGCAGCTTCTTCAGCAGATTGGCGTTGAAGCCATGTGTTCGACCGATGATCCGGTCGATATGCTGGAGGAGCACGGCACGGTGAACCGCGCCGCAGGAAAAACTCTCATCCGCCCGACCTGGCGCCCGGATAAGGCCATGAAAATATTTGCTCCCGGCTGGCGGGAATATATCGGCAGAGTGGGCGAACGTTTCGGCATCGGCATCAAGTCGGTGAAAGACCTGATTGCGGCGCTGCAGCTTTCCCATGACTATTTTGCACTCCGCGGCTGCGTTGCCAGCGATCACGGCATTGAAGTGCCGCCGTCGGCTGACGCCGCTTTCGAGGATGCTGATGCCGTATTCCGCAAGGCGATGAACGGCGAAACCGTATCCTGCGCTGAAACCGGGGTATATATGGGCTATTTCCTGGGTGAAGTCGCCGAAATGAACGCGGCCAAAGACTGGGTCTGTCAACTGCACATGGGCGCGGTAAGAGACGTCCGCGATGTGTTGTTCAGGAGCATCGGGCCGGATTGCGGCGGCGACATCAGCAACCATTTTCAGGACCACATGCCGGCGCTGATCAAATTCCTCAACCGCTTCAACGACCGGCTGAAAGTGGTGCTGTACTGCCTGGATGCCGGACATCAGGCGACGCTGGCGACAATCTCCCGCGCTTTCGGCGAAAAAGTCCGCCTCGGCTCCGCCTGGTGGCTGTGCGACACTCCGGTCGGCATGAAACGTCAGCTCGAGTATATCGGCTCGGTGGATCTGCTGTCAAATTTTGCCGGCATGGTGTCCGATTCCCGCAAACTGCTTTCCTACGGCTCGCGCTTTGAAATGTTCCGGCGCGTCCTGTCCGGCGTGCTTGGCCGGATGGTCGAAGACGGTCAGATGCCACAGGAAATAGCCGAAACTCTGGCCGCAAAAATGGCCTACAGCGAACCCAAAAAGTTCTTCGGCCTCTGATTCATTAGCAATTTGTACTTTCGTAAATCAGCGGCGGGCAAAACAGCCCGCCGATTTTTTGCCGATTTTCAGCCGGGAAACTTTCTTTTTCACAAAAAATGTGTATTGTTTGTGAGGAGTATGAACGCGAGGGCACAATTTTTGATCTTAAAGAAACTGAACTGGAGAAGCCGACATGAATGAATTCGATATTATCAAATCCGAAGATATTCAAAAACGGATCTACACTGTTCGAGGCGTTCAGGTTATGCTGGATAATGACATTGCAGAATTTTATGGAGTTGAAACCAGGCGGCTGAATGAGCAGGTTAAACGAAATATCGGACGTTTCCCGGAAGCATTCATGTTTCAGCTATCAGAAACAGAATTTAATGTCTTGAGGCCGCAATTCGCACCTTCAAATGGAAAATCTTTAAGATCGCAAATTGCGACCTTAAAGAAACAAGCTGACAATCTAAGAGGTCAACATAGAAAATACCTGCCTTACGCCTTTACCGAACAGGGCGTAGCCATGCTGTCCGCCGTGCTCCGCAGTGAAACTGCGGTTAAAGTGAGTGTTCAGATCATGAACGCCTTTGTCGCCATGAGAAGGTTCATGCTGTCAAACGCGCAAGTCTTCCAGCGGCTGGGAACCCTTGAGTTAAAGCAGCTCGAAACCGACCGGAAACTGGATAAGGTGCTGACGGCCATTGAAAGCAGAGGAATTCAGCCAAGGCAGGGCATCTTTTTTGACGGTCAGGTTTTTGATGCCTATCAGTTCGTTTCCGATCTGTTCAGAACCGCCGCAAAATCAATCATTATTATAGACAACTACATCGATGACACCGTTTTAACCCATCTCGGTAAAAGAAGAAAAAATGTTAAAGTAACCATCTTTACCAAGGCCGTTTCTAAACAACTGGCCTTGGATATTAAAAAGTTCAACGAACAGTATCAGCCGGTTGAGGTAAGAGAGTTTAACAACTCGCACGACCGGTTTTTAATCATTGACGATAAAACCGTTTATCACTTTGGCGCTTCATTAAAAGATTTAGGCAAAAAATGGTTCGCGTTTTCAATGTTTGACAAGGAAGCCATCAGTATCTTGAGCAAACTGCCCGGAGGCAATATATGAATCTGCCGTTGTTTCTGCCGGGAATGCAGACAATCATTGTGGTCTTTTTTGCCGTTTTTGCCGGCGCTGCTGTAACCTTTTATTTGCTAAGATACAAGTTCAAGCACTCCGTCATCAGAAAGTGCCTGACGATTTTTGTTCTGACTATTGCCGGACTGGCCTTGGCCTATATTCTATTTTACACCATCTCCAACGCTATCGGACGGGCTAAAGTTGAGTCCAGGCTGGCGGAAATGCGGACACAGGGAATTCCGCTGGATAAAGATGCCATTCTTCCGAAGATGCCGGAAAAAAACGCTGACAACGGCGCTTTTTTCTATAAAGCGGCGTTTGGTTTTATGAAAGTTTCTTCACCATATAAAACGCTTCTTGATATTCAAGAGAACCAACCAGCATTTGATATTGCCCTGTGGCATGGGCAAGCCAGAAGCACAGTTGAGCAAATTCTTAAAACCCAAGATATCGAGCTTATTTTAAAGCTATTCAAACAGGGAGCGGACAAACCGAATGCGGTTTATAATCGTGATTATCAGGGTTTTGAGACCCTGTTGCCGGAATTGAATTCACAACGGGCCCTTTTCAGGCTAATCAGTCTGAAAAGCAGTTCCTTCGGACTGAACGGCAAGCCGGAGGCTGGCTACAGTCTTATTTGCGACGGATTCAAGACCATAAAGCAATTTGAATCCGAGCCATTTGTTATCTCGCAATTGGTGAATATTGCCTGTGCGTCAATAAATATAGAAACCATGAATTCGCTGATTTACAGTTGCGGAATCAGCAGCCGGACTGCTTTGCTGCTTATGGCTGGATTAGATAAGCTAGATTTTAATGCGGCGATGATTCATGCTACAGACGGTGAAATCATGAACGGCAGGGATGTTTTTGAAAAGATAATTTCCCGGAAGAAGACCTTAAATGAATGCTTTGGCGGCAATTCCAGCTTAATTGAAAAATATGGACTTTGGCCGTTTATCTATAATGATTATATCTGGTACTTGACATATATGGCCAAAGTCAGAGCGCTTTTTTTAAAGTCGTACTGGCTTGATGAGAAGCAAATAGATGCGCTCAATAATGAATTGAGCAGAAATAATCTTTTGAGCCATTACTGCCTGATTTCAGCAGCAATAGCAATGTCGCCCAATCTTAGAATAAAAACCGCCAGGATAGAGTCGGAAATTGATGCGGCGAAACTTACGCTGGCACTGCATATTTACAAAAATCAGAACGGTACGTTTCCTGATTCACTGGAGCAACTCGCGCCCGGTATTCTGAAAGCAATTCCGGTAGATCCGGTCAGCGGCAAGCCGTTT